>ENA-OQLB01000386-OQLB01000386.1-human-gut-metagenome-genome-assembly--contig:-NODE-386-length-25842-cov-3.511297_pt1 | contig 25842 bp, 36 predicted proteins | sample MGYA00242656_ERZ504813 | MGnify/ENA primary metagenome ERZ504813 (study PRJEB26092, sample SAMD00036388) | human gut metagenome | host: Homo sapiens | study: EMG produced TPA metagenomics assembly of... | reverse complement strand
CTTCTGTGAGCCTCTGTGCCATCGGCATATCCAGATAATGCAACAACGTCAAATAATGCCATTCATCTATGTCTGAGTTAATATAGAATTCAGGAAGTTGAAATTTCAATCGTTTCATAAAAACTCATTATCTCAAGTACATTTCGGCTGCTATGAAAAACAGCCCCACTTTTTGCAGCAATCTCCTCTCCAGAACGATTTTGTAACCGTTTTACTGCTGCCAGCAGCATTTCCTGAAATGCACGATTTTCTGTTTGATTTTTGTATTCCATAACTTCTCCTTTGCGAACATTTTATCGCATCATATAATAATCAATGTTTATGCAAGAATTTGGGTGGTTTCATAAATCTGGCTTTGTCCGGATTCTCTTTCATCCATTCCCGGGCAAAATCCATTACCTCAGTCATAGTTTCATAATCTTTTCCACAAAAACAGCAACTTGGGCATGTTGGACATGGCCATCCCTTATTTTTGAATCTGCATGCGTCTAAATGTCGGTATGCTCTTAATAAATTTGCTTCATATTCTTCTTTAGACTGTGAAGCTTCCCTGTTTTCACGATAATAAAGGTGATACATTTTTTTAGTCATATGTTTTTTGATTCTGGTATATAAATTTCCTTTTAATTTGTCCACAATCAGCATATTATACAATCCTCCGTAAGTTTTATTACTATGTTGACTTTTCCTTTAAATTTCATTATAGTTGTAATTATATTATTTACAATCATCAAAATAATAAATATGCACAGTTTCTCAACACATTAAAAAGAAACTGTTGAGAACTTGAAATGTTTTAGACAAACCAGAAATATTTTTGTCTCAAAAATGTGAAAAAAAATCATTATATCATATTATAAGGAGTTTCTTATCATGAAATATTCAACAAAATTAAGCGATACTGTTCATGTGATGGTTCTGATTGCTATCAACCAGGAAAAATCTCTCTCCAGTGCCTCAATTGCAGAAAGTGTCCATACAAATCCCGGCTTTGTACGCCAGCTTATGTTAAAACTAAAAAAAGCCGGACTTATGACCAGTGTAGCCGGACATGCCCGTCCTTCTCTTTCAAAACCAGCAGATCAGATTACATTGCTGGATATTTATAAAGCAGTTGAAGGTGAGAAGCCGCTGCTTCATTTAGATACTCATACCAACCCTGATTGCGGCGTTGGCATTAATATTCAGTTGTCTTTACAGGAATTCTATAATGAAATCCAAAAAACTGCTGAAGAAAAAATGAATATGATTACTTTACAGGATATCATAGATACCTATTATCAGCGAACATCAATCCTCAATATCTCCCCGGTTAGCCATCACGGTTAAATTTTGATTTACGGAAAATGTTCCTACTACTCCGGTTCACCTTCCTTATGACCGGATTCAGGTTTCCCATAAATACTTCCTGCACAGCCGGATCAGGATTATCAAATCCTGCATTTCTCTGCGTACCTCTTCTGGTGTTGTGTTGTACTTTTCTGCAATCTTTCATTTATTATGAGTGTAGACATGCACAGTTTACGCTTTCATCTCGTAATTGAATTACCGAGGATTCCTGCTTTTTATCCTAAAAAATTATACGGGACAGACTTTTTCTTCTCTTATCCAGAATATCCGTCTGTCCAGAGCGGCGGAAATATTAAAGCAGCCTGATCGTTCTGTTACTGCTGTCATGGAAGAGATCGGTTATTCCAACATTACGCATTTTTATAAAATTTTTGAGAAAAAGTTCCATATGACACCAGCGGAATACCGAAATACTTTATAAGTCCTGTATATGTCTTATCTGTATACAGTAGAAAAGAAAAAGCCTTATAATATTACTGCAAATGATATGTCCCTCAAATATGATTTTTAGATTGACTGTTCCTTAAGGGGCTATATCATTTACGACAAATATTATAAGGCTTTATATATTTTTACAGTTTCATAGCACTGCGGATGCAGTTCTCAATATATTCTTCTCCCAAATCTGTATTCAGGCTGAGATCAAAGTTTCCGGCTGCACCCCACATACGGCGGGTGTAATAACGGTAGTTATCTGCACGGAGTTTTTCATTTTTCTGAACCGTAGCTTTGGCTTCTCCCTCGGAGATATTCTGTCTCTGTGCCACTCTTCTAATTCTGCTCACAAGAGACGCTGAAAAAAATACTTTCAGACAGTTTCCGGAATTTCTGAGAACGTAATCTGCACAACGGCCTACTATCACGCAGTTGCCTTTTTTCGCAAGATTACGTACAACCTGACATTTTGCCTCGAAAATTTTATCCTTCGGCGCTTCATCCTGCCTGTCTGTATTCAGGTACATCTGATTGACCAGATCATAGAGAAGGCTGTTTGTCATGATCTCCTCTTTTTTCTTAACGAATTCCGGTGTGTATCCGGTGGTTCCTGCTGTCATCTGGATAATCTCCGCATCATAAAAATCATATCCCAACTTTTCTGCAAGAATCTTGCCAATATCGTGGCCGCCACTTCCAAACTGTCTTCCAATGGCGATAACATTTTTTCCATAGGTTCCTGCTGTCTGTTCTTTTGCTTCGTTCTCGTTTTCTGCAGATACGCTTTCCAGGAAAATCATATCTTTCAGGAATACAAGTTTCTTACCGATGAGTCTGGCGATAAAGCTACCAGAAGGGCAGCAATAACGGTACCTTCTCTTACACCAGCCAGTCTTCCTGCAAATACGAAAGAAAGTACAGCAGCGATCACTGACATGGATACATCAAAACAGATCTTGGTTGTTCCGAAATTGTTTTCCATGTAAGAACAATAGCACGGACAAAAGATTCTCCCGGAAGCATGACAACGTCTGCCAAGACCTCCATATATACACCTACGCCAAGAATCAGACATCCGATGAGAAGATATACAATCTTCATGATGTACGCTTCCGGATTGACCCAGGAAAAAAGAATCATGGTAAGATCAATAAAATATCCAAATATGATGGATACCGGAATCTGAAGGATGTGCTCCAATTTAAAGTTCTTTCTCAGGATGATCAACTGCAGTACGATCAGAAAGATACTGAAAAAGATGGTAAAGTTTCCAAGTGTAAATGGAAAATTAAGACTTAATACGTAAGGAATTGATGAAATCGGAGATGTTCCTAGGTTTGCCTTTGTGATCAGACTGACTCCCAGAGAGTTTGCCATTGATTCAATAGCAATTCCTTATCTTCAGTTGTATTCTCCAAAAATGATTCTCCTTTGATATTTACGCTGATAATACATATTTGGTCTTTAAATCATTACAGCGATTATAGTTTATGAAGCCTTCCTTTTGCAGACGTCCCACAACAACTCCACAAAGAATGTGTTCTTCTTGAGCAAAGGCACAAATGGCTGCTTTTGAAAAATCATTCTGAGTAGTAAATGTGTTGAATTCTTCTGTAGGAATTAGTGTTTCTTTTGCAAAGCTGTCAGCGGCATCTTCATCTTTTTCGGTTGTTCCATTTGGCTGGTTGATGTGGCCAAGTAAAATATGACCAAGCTCATGGAATAGACTAAACCAGAATTTATCTGCATCTTTGCCGCGAACTGTTAAGCCAACAACTATTTTGTTTCCGTCGTAGAAAGTTGCACCATGCAGGAAAGAACCTCCAATGTGAGGGAGAAATACAAGCGCAATACCGCAGTTGGATAATAGCTCAATCAACTTAGGGCAGAAATCCGAAGGATTCATTGTGGTCATGCTTCTTATTTCTGGCAAACTTTTCTTAAGCGATTTTAAATCAACTAATGAAGTTTTAATAGTACGAGCCTCCAGTTTGGCTTTCTGTGCCCATGCCAATAGAGCAAGATTACTTTTTTCTGTTTCGGCTAATCTACGACATGCTATTTTTGACAATTGCATATCCTCAATAATCTCAAGGTTTACAACTTCAAAATATTTTCTAAGATAAATAACCTTTTCGGTTGTATCTCTGGTCTCAGGAACCCAACCATTTTTAGACATTTCACGATAAGGTATTTTTTTGGCAAGTTCCTTATCAGCATCCATGTCATTCTCAGCGTTGGCTTTTACAAGTTTTTCACGATAAGTGGACTCTAGTTTATTCCAAAAATTAGCAGGAACACCTAATACCATTCTAAACGAACAGCAACATCCGGAGTCAACTGAACTTCGCCATTGATTAATTTACTAATATGTTTTTCGGACATACCCATGCGTACTGCAAATTCTTTCTGGCTAAGTCCTCTATCAAGCAACTGCTCTTTAATAGTTGCTCCCGGTGGTGTTGCAATAAAACTGCGACTTTTCACCATCGTAATACCTCCTTAAATGAAACGGAACTTTAATGATAATCTACAATTTCCATTACGTTTGCAATTTGAATTTCATTCCCTATTTTTTCAAAAACCAGTCGATAGGGATGAACTAAATCCATTGCGTATTGACCTTTGCGATTTCCTTTTAATGGATGACATCTTCCAATATGGAATTGAACCATCTCTTCAACAGTATCGGATGCATCTATTTCATCTATACGCTGATGGATTTTTTCGGCCATTTCTGAACCATATTTCTTTTCTGCCTCGCTTGCGATTGTACACACCTTTTCAATCTTGCGAGTCTTATATGTTATTTCCAATCCATCACCTCTTTCGTGAATTTACCTTTGAGGTAAATATATTATATCCTTATTTGCCATAAATGTCAATAGTGTTGGTTTACCTGAGAGGTAAATTGATTGTGATATGCCAAAAAGATAGGACAGTAGAAACTGAATCTACTGCCCTGAAAATTAGAATTCCTGTGATAGTGGCACCCAATGGTCATCTGACATATCATGTGCGAATTCTGTATTGTTGATATAAAGTTGATTATCTTTGTCTCGGACAAATCCCCAGTGGAGGGAATGCTCCTCAGCATAGTTCTTGAATGCATTGAATTTGTTCTCAATCTGAATGTCGATATTCTTGTCCTTGCCCTTGGTCTCGCCACCCTTGGTCTCAATAACCCAGACAGTGCCGTCTTTCTTCATAATGATATAGTCAGCATAGAAGAGCCACTGATTCTGAAGCCCATCCCTATATACGATGGAGAAGTATTGCTGACCGGTGTCTCCGTTCTTATAGACCCATTCAATATCATCACGGCTTTCGCAGAATTGCTCAAATAGCATTTCTGATGTACTACGAACAAGGCTTGTGGCATATCCGGAAGTATAATCATGGTATGCATTGGTCAGGTATTCCACCTCATTCTTTACACCCGGGTCGTACTTATAGAAGTCTTGCTCCGGAATATGGAAGATTGACTTCTTCGGATTGAGAGGAAGTGTCATCTGCGTATTCATATCTGCAGTCACTTCACGGAATTCTTCCTTGAGCCTGTGCTCGTTATTGATGATAAATGCGTAAAATTCTGAGGTGTCCAGTAACAACAGCTTTTTATAGGAAGAACCACCCCTACGGAACAGACGCTCCAGTATTGTTTTTACCTTGGCAGACTGCATGCCGATGGTGCTCTTAATGGCATCTACGGAGTGGAGCAGCTCAATACCATGCTTGTGGGTATTCACGCGTTTGCGAGTGGTGTAGTAGGTAGTGCTCTCAGCGACCATATCGGTGCGGACATATTCACCATACAAAGCATGACCGATAATTTCATCACCGAACTGATAGCCTGCTGCCATAAAGCGGAGCTTATTATCTGTGGTGCTTGTGGACAGATTATATTTTCTCACCAGAGCATCGTAGATTTTATTCATAACATTACGCTCGCCCAGACTGCTGATATCCAGGTCACGGATTTCCTTTTCTAAGGTGAAGGTCTTGCACTTTTCCTTGAGGAACAATCTGCGAGTCTCGTAGGCCTTATCCATATTGGAAAGAAGTCCTGCTTTGTATTTCTCATCAAAGGTATAGACATAGCAGAAATCCAAGAGGTCATCTTCGTAGTGCTTTGCCTCTGGCATACGACGAATTCGGCCGATGGTCTGAATCTCAAAGCTCTGGCTCATGCCTTCTCGCAGTTTGACGAGAATCTTGGCACGAGGCAGTCCCAGCCGGTGCTGATGGCCTGTTTCATAAGAAGAAACACAGGGATAGCATCATTCTCGGTCAGATTGTCCGGCAAGTCCTTTTTATCTTCACTCATCCACTTGCTGACCATGCCATTATCGTAGGTGTAGCCATAGACTCCAGTTTCTGCTCTACGGCAGCAATGGTCTCTGGCTGTCCGTTCGGGAACTGTATAAGCACGAGAGGACGGATATTTTTACCGATTTCTTTATATCTGCCAGCGATAGCTTTCCTTTTTGCATCTGCAAGGTCGAGCAGATAATCGTAATCATCGGTAATTTCTGTGTTGTCAGCCACGCCTTCATTGACGTAAAGAGCCTTGGTAATAAGGCCTGCACCGATAACATCTACTTCATCGATTTCAAAGAACTCGTATCTCTTATTTTCAATAGCAGTAGCACTGACACGAACAATGTTCTTGGACGCAAAAGCATCGATGATAGTCTTTGCCTTGGCAGTGTTGTTGGAGTGCTCCTCATCAATAATGACGATAAATTCCACACCGGCACGATGTGCATCAGCAATACGATCAAAGAGATTCTTACGCTCACTATCACGAATGGCTGTGTTACCACGTTTTGTTACAAGTTCCCAGTTGATGAATGTTGTGCTGCCGGGTGCAAATCCATCCAGCAGTGCATCGAACAGATTTTGTGTTGTTCTGCCCGGAGCGAACTTCATCATTTTCTCACGGCTCTGTTCCTCAAGATTACCCTTGCCGGGGCAGAGCCAGATAAAAGCAGTATTAGCACTCACGTTGGTAAGGTAGGTATCCACATAATCGATGAGGATGATGGTTTTACCGGAACCGGTCGGCGCTTTCATAATAATTGTTTGTTTACTGTCTTTCTTGGAAGTAAGGTCAATCAGCTTGATAACAGCCTTTTCCTGAAAATCAAATAGCTTTATGGATGATCCGGAAGTTACCATGATTCGCCCACCTCCTGTAACTCAAATTTGAAGTAGTCATCCGGGATAATATGGATGTCAACATCGCCGAATAGCATATTTTGCTCTGTGGTGAATAACACATTTCTGGAAACATACAGAGCTTTCACATCCTTATATTCATCAGTGCTGTTCCAGTGCATCGGCCTCCTCATCGGTGAGAACCAAGAGATACTGGCTACCATCTAGATTGATACCATGCTCCAGCTGAATCATCTCTTTAATATGGTCAAGCAGCTCATCAGTAAGAGAATCCGAGTCCTTAGAGACGAAATCGGTGCGATAATATTTCAGATTGGCAGGGATGCCATTTGAGTAAGTGCTTCCATTTTCTCTAATTCCGGAGATTATAGTTTTAAGCCGAGGGTATGTTATATGCGAACAAATATCGTTTTGATTATTAGTACAAAGGATAAATGTTCTGTTGCCGCCATCTGATAAGTTCAATTCGAGTACAGATTCTCCAGTAGTTCCAGACCCAGCAAAAAAGTCCAAAATTGTGCTGTTTGCATTGGTAGTTGCACGAAGAATTTCAGTAATAAATTCTAACGGCTTGGGATAAGGGAAACGTTTGTCTTCAAATATGTTACGCACATGAGAAGATCCCTTTGTTGTGAAAAATTCTTTTTCTGTCCATATAGTGGGTATTTCACTACCTACCGTTTGGTTTTTGCCAAATTTAAGTGTTGGCATATTTTCTTCAGTGCCAATTACAGGAAGTTCTCCTGATTCTATTTTTTTGATAACTCCTTCTGGTAAATACTGCACGCTATATTCGTTAGGGTTATTTTTTGATTTGTTCTTGGAAATCTTTATATAGCCTTTTGCCCAGTCGCTTAGTAAACGAGGTGATATCAGTCTCCAAACACAGTCGGCACCCTTGCTACTGACTGGCCATAATGCAGCTGACCCATCAGGTGCTTCATCATAATCAAAAACAAAGTCGGTAGGCTTCCCTGTATACAAACCTTCTGCAATACGTTCAGTAAGGGATTTGCCAACACCAATAATGTGCATGGTTTCTCTATCTATAAAAATAGGATATGTTTGATTAGGACGTGTTGTTTTATCAAATGTACTTAAAGTTAACCCTTCAAATGGACTACGCTCAATACCTCCAGTAAAACTCATTGTTTTCGGATTGAAATCTGTAGGCGTAATGAATACTAGATATTCCTGTAAGAATGTAAAACCACCATTTGGTTTGCCGCCTGAGGTTTGCACTGTAACACATGTTACCTGTTTGTTTTCAAACATCTCTTGGCACATAACCATTAAATTGTGAACTTCATGGTAACCTATGCTGATAATAAGCACTCCAGAGCTAGATAGTAGCCTTTTAGCTATTTGAAGTCTTTCATTCATAAAAGACAGCCATTTACTGTGGCGAAATCCATCGTTCTTATCTACAAAAGCGTCATCGTAGATAAAATCTTTATTTTCGGTATTGTAAGGGGGATCAATGTAGATAACGTCAATCTTGCCAGTATGGGTCTTTTCCAACAATCGGAGACTATGAAGGTTATCGCCTTCAAGAAGAAAATTGACTCCGCCTGTGGTAGTGGTGATTTCTTTGTCCGCGCATTCAGTAAATACGGGAATGTTATCCCTCATCTGTACATCAACGGCTTCTTCGTGGCGTTCCCACACGAGGCCGTATTTCTTTGCGTTTAATTCGCTTTCGATTTCTCCGAGGGCAATGAGCACCTTATCATCGTCTTTATGTTCTTTACGGATGGTTTCGAGAAATGCCAACATGCGCTGACGTTTCTCCTGCGATAAATTAGCCATCGTTCTCATCCTCCTTGTCTGGTATAAATTCAATAATATCATCTACCTTGCAATTTAGCACACGACATATCTTTTCCATAGACTCCAGTGATACATAGTGGTCACGGCGGAGCCTTGTGGATATATTGGCACTGTAGCCAGCCTCTTTCTGAAGCTCTGCCGGTGTCATTTCTCTATCAATCAATAAATGAAATAGCTTCTTATATGTAATAGCCATGTTTTCCCTCCATAAACTATCGTCAATAACTGCCTTCTATTTTATCACGAATACGTGAAAATATCTACTATAGCAAACCTCTTAAATAATGCAGTTCCTTTACAGCGGTGATAAAATATAGTGTAGGAGATGATAGTATGCTACACAATGAAGCTAGAAAACTAGTATTGGAAGCCTGGGATAAAACTCACAATGCCAGGGAAATTGCAAAATATTTTTCAGTAAATGAAAGCACCGTATACCGCCTTGTAGAAGAGCGTGCACACACTGGCAGTTATGAGACCAGAACGCAGATGAGAGGCCGGAAAACAATTCTTACAGAAAAACAGCACCACGATATTCTGGAACTTGTGCAAGAACAACCGGATATCACAATGAAGGAGATTGTCGAAACGCTTCATTTACCTGTAGGCGATGAAGCAGTCAGGCGTTTTCTGATAAAACAAAGGTTACACTTATAAGAAAAAGTCTTTGCATGCAAAAGAACAGGAGCGTCCCCGATGTGCAGAGAAAACGCAGTCAATGGATAGAAACTATATCTGGTGCAAATGCAGAACATCAAATATATCTCGATGAAAGCGGTATTAATACAAACCTCACAAGACACTATGCACATGCAGTACATGGGAAACGTGCCATGGATGCTACTCCGATCAACACGCCTGCCGGAACAACTGTTTTGTCATACATCCGGCTTAACGGCAGTCTGGTATATACTACGTACCAAGGTGGAACAACTGCACAGCGATTTCGTGAATATATGGGAAAACAATTGATACCGAGCCTTGAGAAAGACGATGTTGTAATCATGGATAACATGCGTTCTCATCATGCCAAAATAGTGACGGAACTTTTAGACAAGGCAGGGATCTACTATCTATATTTACCACCATACAGTCCAGATTTGAACCCTATTGAAAAAATGTGGTCAAAAATGAAATCCTTTCTCAGAAAGAGGAAAGTCCGTGTTGCTGCTGAACTACCTGAGGCTGTAAAAGCGGCCTTAAAAACAATAAGTACGAACGATTGCAAAGGGTGGTTCCGCGCATCTGGAATTTGCGTTAATTAAGAGGATAGCTATAGTCCGAGAAACCAACGGTATGCAACGTTTACTTCGATCTCTTTCATGGTCTGACGCATGCTTTTTATCCCATAGAGATACTGAATGAATGGTATCTTTATCAGCATGACGGGATCCATACTGGGACGGCCGTTATCCGGACAGTATTTTTCTTCAACCAGATCATAAATAAAATTCCAATTGATTGCTTTATCAATCAATCGCAGCATATGGTTTTGAGGTACCATGTCATCCATGGAAAACATCATCATTTGTTCTCTTTTTTTATCTGCATTTTTCGTCATCATAAAAAAACACCGCCCTTCTGATATTTATTATATCAGAAAAGCGGTTCCAACAATAGCAAAACCCTGCAAAAGCAGGGCTTTGTCTACAGTCTGAGACGTCTCATTTGAGGCGTCTTTTTTTGATTAAATATGACAAATATACAAATAGGCGTGTTATAATGATCTAAAAAGGAGATGCGCCGTATGAGTAAGGAAAGGTTTATAATTCGTGACGACATAAATGGTATGAATACTGATATTTCTGAGAACGAGTTTGCCGTTCATGAGTTCAATATAAGTGAGATTTTCCCTATAATAAATTTAAAGTGTATACAGATGAACGGAGGCGGTTTTTCTGTATCAATCTGCTATGCCTACAGCCATAGTTTATTAGGCAGAAATTGCGAGATGAGTGAAATTTTAGGAATAAAGCCAAAGCACATCGTATCGCCACATTGGGAAAAGGTAAAAGAAGAACTATCAAATATCCCTCAGGAAATAAAATTACGCGTAATTTAGAATGGACATGGTATAAACAGGGAATAGTAAAAAGGTATACCGGACAGAATATACATCTTAGGTTTGACGTTCCGGAATCATATTCTCAAAAAATATTTATAGCAGTTAAAAACTCTTTTGATAGAAATAGAGACTACGTAAATATGTATTTGCAAGATGTATTAAATAATTTCGTAAGAGAAAATAACTGTATTGATAGAATAAGTATTTGGAAGGAACGCTGCGTTTTTGGTTACAAAGGAGTGTCTTTGTACGGGTCAGACCTCTATTATAAAGAATATCAACTAGCTCCGTTGCCGAATGATGAATATATATTATACATGTCAATGTTGATATTAAATTATTTGAAAATGAGCGGGATAAATATAGAAAACGAAGAATATGGGATTTCCGACAATTTATGCGTAAGCGTAGAATTTGATACTCCTCGAAAATCAAATTTAAGAGAATGGTAAAACCATGGGCTATCTGGAAAATAGATAGCCTTTTTTTGTGCAAAAAATAGAAAAGACCCGGAAAAATCCGGGCCAGTTTCTTTATTTTAACGATGCTTTGAATTCCTTAAATTTTTCTTCTGAGATGGTAGTGTAAATTATTCTGTGTAAACATCTCAGATTGATGATAAAATCATAGGTTTATAGAATACAAAAATATAATGTGATGGGCTGAATGGCATACTTTGCTGTTCAGCCTGTTGTTTATTTAGTAGCATGGATTCTATTGCATGTCAAGGGCGCCGAGAAATCGGGCGTTTATTTACCCTTGATATGCGATTGGATCTGTGCTTAATCGATATCCTCTGGCTGGATCCGATCCCCAAAATAGATGCATAACTGATCCAGTGTCAGACCCCAGTCCCAAGCCTTTCCGGTCCATTTTTTTGTAGCATCCATCATTGCCAGATAGAGCATCTTGAAAAGTGCATCATCGGTCGGAAAAATAGTCTTGGATTTCGTAACCTTGCGTAGCTGGCGGTTAAAATTTTCGATAGATTTGTAGTGTATATTAATTTACGTATCTCAGATGGATATTTAAAATAAGTGGATAATTGTGTCCAGTTATTTCTCCAAGATCCAATGGAAGCAGGGTATTTTTTGCCCCATTTTTCTTCCAGATCTTCCAAGGCTGTGAGCGCAAGATCTTCTGTATCAGCTTTGTAAACCAGCTTTAAATCCGCCATAAATGGTTTTAAATCTTTGTAAGAGATAAATTTTGTAGAATAACGAATCTGATGCACAATACACCTCTGGATCTCCGCCTGTGGGAATACTGCATGGATGGCATCCCCGAATCCGGTCAATCCATCTACGGATACGATCATGATATCTTCCACACCTCTGTTTTTTATCTCGTTGAGAACGGACAACCAGTATTTCGCACTTTCATTTCCTCCTACCCACATGCCGAGAACCTCACGTTTTCCATTCAGTTTAACACCTATAGCAACGTAAACAGCTTTTTTTACCGTTCGATTGTCTTCTCGAACATGGAAATGTACCGCATCCATAAAAACAATGGCATATTTTCTTTCCAGCGGCCGATTTTGCCATTCTTTTGCGATAGGAAGGATTCGATCTGTCATATGTGATATCATTTCTGCTGATGCATCCACACCATAAACATCTTTGAGATGAGCGGAGATATCCCTTGTCGTCATTCCTTTTGCATACATAGAGAGTACCTGATCTTCAATGTTTGAGATATCTGTCTGATTCTTTTTCACAATCTGCGGTTCAAAATCTCCCTTTCGATCTCGTGGTATATCCAGATCGATCGTCCCCATTGAAGAGGTGACTGTTTTAGGACTATAACCATTACGGCTATCGTCTGTCTCTTTGTTCTTGTAGTCATACTTGGAATATCCAAGGTGATCATCCATTTCAGCTTCTAACATACCTTGCAGCGTTTCGCCTAGCAGGTCTTTCAGCATGTCCTGGACGTCCTGGGCATCCTTTGGTTGATAGTGTTCCAACAAGCTACTGATGAACGCTTTGCGTTCCGGATCCATTTTTCTTCTTCGTGCCATAAAAAAATCCTCCTAAATTGATATTTATTTTAACATCAATCCAAGAGGATATATAGCTCTTTTAGAGTTTACACAGAATTAATTACAGTCTCTCTGAGATAAAGGCTCTTGACGTATAATGCTCATCATAATCATCGTGGCCTTTTTCATTGCCAATACCGCAATAGGAATATGCTCTTGATTGAGCAATATTAATCACTCCTATTTCCGCTAAGTGCTTCACAACAGCATCAATTTCATCATTTGTGTAATTTTCGAATTCGGATATCGAGTCATCCGGAAGGTTGCCGAGATGGTCAGCGATATAGGCGACTACGTTTAACGCAAGTTTCTGATTCATTTTAACTCCTTTTCTTTAAGACCTGGTTAATAGTTTCGTACCCGTATTTCTACGGTTTCATCCTTAGTAGTCTGTTTTTATAATACAATATATTCCGTTTTTTGACAAGGTTTTAAAAGTTCAACCTATCTATAAGTTCTTGCTGTTGCGATGGTAGTAATAATAACAACCAGAGAGAAATTCCTTCTATTCTATGTATAAACTCCTCAGAGAGGAGTGCCTCACAAGCCATCTTTAAAGCCCGCTCATTGACTTTTTCTTGCGGATGAGCCAACAAATTTCTGTAGTTTTTGATTCGATCCCAGATATCGTCATGACCGATGATTTGCTTTACTCTCGGATGTATATAATTTCCAAAATAATCAATAATGTTTGGATCATACTTTTCAAATACACCCTTAAAGAAATGGATTTCTTTAGTATTGTAGTTAACCTGTAACCAATTCTTTAAATCAATATCCGTTTTTATATGGTCCGGAATTTTTGGCCTATCAGTTATCTGCAAAGTGTCCATAGAGAAAACCTGGAGTTTATTCATTGGTTTAGAACAATTTGAAGATATAGATAAAAATATAACTTTATTTATATCGTTCTCAGAAAAATGTGCTAATAAAATATGCTTATATTTATCTTCAATATAGGCAGATGTAGCGGAAATAATTATGTGCGCTAATCCATGTTTTCCAATTGATTTAGAGAATCGTATCTTGAATATATATCGCGGATTTGATATAGATCACACAAAAGGAGCCTCAGGAATTCAATCGTTGGCGTACCCCAGGTAGAATAATTTGTATTAAGCGAATCTTTTTGATGACTAAACTGAATTATCTTTTTCTTTTCCTCGATAGGTGCTGAAGACCAATATTTTTCAGATTCTTCTAAGGTCTGGAAGACAAGCTGTTTCATAGGGACCTCCTCATATAATCAAGTGTTTTTTATTGAAAATTCAAGGTTTTTCAACCTTTATATCTCAATGAATAAGCCAAAGCTATAAGCATTTCGATGTATCAAGTACTGAAATAGTGGTTAGAAGGTATACGAAATAAAATGTCATTGATTTCCGCTTTACTGGCCTTGTGTATACCCATCCCTCTATGGCAGCTAACCTCCTATATCCACCAGGATCATCTCTGTCTCCAGAGGTCCTAACTTCCTTCGTCCTGCCTGCCCATAACCAGGGTGTCAGCTATGCTCCTTAACGGGGTCATATGCCCATGGTGACTATTTCTGCCGACTACTGGCTCATTCTTTGTATTGTTGATTACTGACTTGCTTCCTGTACCAGCACTGTGATCAGTGGACGTTATCTGTTACATTCTGCTTGATTCAGTGGCTGCCCAGATGACAGCCTCTACTATAGTTACTTTTTTCTTACGCTACTTGCAGATAAGCTGCCGGTCTCCTGATATCACTGACCAGCTTTTGGGGATCATAAGCCACACCTTTTGTCAGCATCGCATAAAAGTCACGTATCAGCTTGGCCGCAACCGCCATAAGTGACTGCATCTTCTTTAATGGATTCAGTTTTCTGGTTGTGTAATAATTATGGAGTTCTCTGAACTCCGGATTCTTCGCTACAAGCGACATTGCAACCTCAAAGAGCAGGTATCTGAGTCTCTTTCGGCCCCGTCTGCTTATTGTTGTCTCGCCCTTGTGCTTTCCTGAACTATTTTCAACCAATGCCAATCCTGCAAGCTTCTGCAGTTCCTTCGGATTGCTGAAGCGGCTAATATCACCTACTTCTGCAAGGAACCCTGACACTGTCCTGATTCCCACACCTTTGATCCCTAACAGCTTTTCAGCCATCGGAATCTGTTTTACCAGTTCTTCAATTAGAACCATAACTTCCTGCAGACGTGTATTTCTGGATTCATAGTCCTCCAGAAGCATTCGGATCTCCATTCTTGCAGATACTGCTCCTTCTTTGCTTCCAACGCTGTGCTCTGCAGCTTCTATCAGAGTCTTCGCCCTCGCTTAGCGGTATCTTCCTTGACGGTATCTTCTTTAGCGGTGTCTCCTCCAGAATTGCCAGCATTTCCGGCTGTTCCGCATCCTGCAAGAGTCAGCAGTGACATTGATGCCGCAATACCGGCGGCAATTAATTTTTTCGCTTTCATATTTTTCCTCCTATTTTTCATAATGACCAGGAATTCCCACACTGTCACGGATCTGCAGCAGATATTCATTTTCCTTTTCATCACATGGTCTCTCGACTCCATCCTGTAGATACAGCATGCCGTTTATGATACTTTTTGCCTGATATTCTACCGGCTGACTGATCGTAGACAGTGAGGGCGTTATGCGTTCCGCAAACGGAATACCGTCAAACGAAACTACAGATACGTCCTCCGGAATTCTGTAACCATGCTTCATGATCCAGGACATTACCTCTATCGCAACTTCATCGCTGTAACAAAACAATGCCGTTGGCAGCTTTTGAGGTACAAATATCTTTTCTATCACTGAAATCACACTGTCTTTTTCACATTCTCCATGAAGCTGGCCAATCAGAGATTCATCTTGATCGAGATTTATCTGACTTACAGCTTTTAAAAAGCCTCTTTTCCTTGCCAAGAGGAAACTGTCCTCTATTTCGTCAATACAAAAGATGCCTCCAATTCGTTTGTGACCAAGCTGAGCAAGATAGCACACAGCCTCATAAACAGAACTTTCGTTTTTTTCTATGATATTCAAGCGCATTTCCGGTGACTGCATGTGGCAGACTTTAATTCTGAAATGTTCTTTTATATACGCTTCCTCTTTCGGCGAAAGCAGAAAAAGGCTAAAGCAGACTTCGATTCCCCTAATTTCCAGTTCTCTTAATACCTCTAGTTTTCCTCAAATTCAGAATTACAATAACGAATAATACAACCATACCCCATCTTGCAGGCAAACTCGTTCAGATAACGAAACAGCAGAAGCTGATACTGATTGATGTAGTTGGTCATGATAAAACCAAGTAATTTTGACTTTTTACCCGCCAGATTCTGTGCGTAAATGCTTGGATTATAATTATACTTTCTGATCGTATCTATTACTCTTTTCTGTAACTCCTCGCTGACTGGTTTGGAACGATTGATCACACGAGAAACCGTAGCAATCGAACAACCGCTTTTTTTCGCGATAAATTTAATGTCTATATGTTCCATATCTAAAATTCCTCCGGAAGAATTCGATACACTTATTATATGGGAAAAACGTTTACATTTCAATTGTGAAATAATCACAAAATTAGATTCCTTGAAAAAGGGAACTACCCCATCTCATAGTTTAACGGAACCAAAACGAAGGAGGATGACTCATGCTACGAATGATTTATTCGTTGGTTTAGGCGGTATTAGGCTTTCTGTAAAATTAAAAAAAATAAAAGCTATAGCAACTATTAACGACCCTTGACAGTTTAACAATTGCTCAGAACTTTACCATAGGGATATTCTAACACCAATTTTAATTTACGTAAAATCGTAAACAGACAGATACTTGCACCTTTTCTATCTGCTTACTTTTCTTTCCTGCTGAAAATAATGAACTCCAAACAGAACTCCTGCCAGAAACAATGCCATTCCCAAGCCTGAATAAAACACAGCGATGAACACATCCGGTGCTAAATGGGAGGCTCGAAGACCGATTCCAAAAGTCATCATAAATGCCATGACCAAAAATGACTTCTTATCAAAAAATGCCAGAAAACTGAAGCTCATCCTCGTAGTTTTGAATTCTGTCGGTATGTCTGATCACCAGTTTATAAAATACCATCGACCAGAATACAGCAAAAACCAGCGCTGAGAGCAAAATATTCACAACTGTCACATGCCCTGTATAGCTGAGTATTCCAATTCGAATAATATTGAACCCCGCAATCAGCCAGACAATGCTGGCCAGTAGCAGTAATGTTCTTTTTTTTACTTTCATTTTGTTCTCCTCTCCAATATGAACATTGTTCATATTTATGTTTAAAATTTCCCACTTTTTAAAAGTGGGATTCATAGATACTGTGTGCGATCATCGTTAAAAGTGGTTCGCAGCTTTTCTGCTTTTCCAGAAGAATGGACATCAGAAGTGTAAACACATACTCCACAAAAATTTCCGGAGTCAGCTCATTTTCAAATGCATTCTCACGCACATTCTGGTCCTCTGTCAATATCTGAACCAGATTTTTCTTCAAATGCATCAGGGAAATCTCCATCATTTTCCTTCCCTCATTTTTATCTTTTGCTGCAAACTCATGGAATGCAGATTAAAAAACTCCGGATACTTCTGACTGCTTTTATACACCGTATCAAACAACCAGGCAATACATGCTGTAAAGCTTTCAAATACAAGTACCTGTCCATTCATATGAAAGATATCCATCCATACACTTTCAATCGTCGCAAGTAAAAGTTCCGATTTGGATGGAAAATAATTATACACGGATCCTAATGCAATGTTGCACCGGGAAGCCACAAGCCTCATGTTTACGGACGAAAGCCCTTCTTCTGCCACAATCTCTCTGCACACTGCAAGTATTTCCTCTCTTGATGTAACTGCCATATTCAAATCTGCACCTCCAACCTGAACAATGTTCATTATAGAATTTCCCAGCTTTGATTGTCAAGTTACTTTTCTGATTTTTTTCCATTTCTGCCTTTTCTTTCTTCCTCTCAGGAATTATAATAAACACAGATCATTATAACAAAACAGGAGAGATTTATTTATGAGAGCTTATGAACGACTTTTAAAATATGTAACTGTACGCACCCCAAGTGATGAGACAAGCACTACCGTACCGTCTTCTACCTGCCAGTTTGACCTGGCTCAGGATTTGATCCGGGAATTTATCAACATGGGACTTCCAAAGGCACGGACAGATGAAAAATGCTATGTCTACGCACAGATTCCTGCCACGCCGGGATATGAAAATTGTCCGAAGATCGGATTTGTCGCACATCTGGATACTGTTTCTGACTTCTGTGACAAAAAGATCGTTCCGGTTGTAACTGAAAACTATGACGGACGCGACCTTCCTCTTGGCGGTTCTGACGGACGGGTTCTTTCTGTCTCCATGTTCCCTCATTTAAAGGATCTCAAAGGTCGTACTCTGATCACCAGCAATGGAGATACGATTCTGGGAGCGGATGACAAAGCCGGAGTTGCAGAGATCATGACTATGGCAGAACGAGTACTGACAGAACAGATCCCACACGGTCCGATCTCCATCGGATTTACTCCGGATGAGGAAGTCGGCAGAGGCGCCGATCATTTTGACATTGAAAAATTTGATGCTGATTTTGCCTATACCATGGACGGCGATACCGAAGGTGAGATCCAATATGAGAACTTCAATGCCGCAGATGCGATCTTTGAGATCCAAGGGGTGAATGTACACCCGGGATCCGCAAAAGACGTGATGGTCAATGCCGCCCTGGTGGCAATGGAGATCAACGCCGCCCTCCCTTGCGGAGAAACTCCAGCGGATACCGAGGACTATGAGGGATTCTATCATCTTGTAAGCATGTCCGGAGATGTAGCCTGCGCAAAACTGCATTACATTGTCCGGGATCACGATGCCGACAAGTTTGCCGCACGTCTGGAGACATTAAAAGAGATTTCCAAACAGATGAATCTGAAATGGGGATTCGGTACCGTAAAACTGACCATTGACGAACAATACCGCAATATGGCAGAAATTATTGAAGATGGGAACATGCACCTGATCGAAAATGCAAAAAAAGCCTGCGCCGCTGCAGATGTGACACCACTGATCCTGCCGATCCGCGGAGGTACCGACGGCGCACGCTTAAGCTTTATGGGACTTCCATGTCCAAACCTTGGAACCGGCGGACATGGATACCACGGACCATTCGAACACATTACTGCCGAAGGAATGGACAAGGCTGTTGATGTGATGATCGAGCTGGTCAAACTGTATGCAGAAATGAAATGATAAAAAGATTATCCAGATAAAAGGCACAGACGGGATGTTTCCCGCTGTGCCTCTTTTTATCCGTAATCTTTTCCTTACAATCTCTCACCGTTTTCATGCATGAACTTATATTCCGCAACAGAGCGGTCGAATGTCTTAATATGATTGTAAAGCCACTCTACTACATTCTTATGAACCGCTTCTACAAATGCAGAAGACGGACCTTCTTCCTCTTCCAGCATATTGTAGAGATCCTTTACAACCTGTCTTAATTTTTCGTGCTCTTCTTTGTGTTTTGCAACTCCTGGATATGTAATAGATTCCTGAAGTTTTTCTTCTTCTCCGAAATGGAATTCTGTGTAATCAGCAAGATAATCCAATGTCTTAACTGCACCAGTTTGTCTTTGCTTGTCTCACAGCTGTCCAGCAATTTGTTGATCTTATCGATCAGTTCCTTGTGCTGGGAATCGATCATTTCATTTCCTGTTACCAAACTTTCGTCAAATTCTGCTCTCATCATGTTACCTCCTACATTTCACCTTTTTTAAATTTTATGATCATTTCATTGGTTAAACTGTCCCTGGACGGCTCTACCGGAATCTCTTCTCTCTCAAACCATTCCGCCAGCGCCAGCTCCTCTTTATCCAGTGTCACTGTCGCATCGCCATCCAGATCACAGTAAAATCCCATTAATAAGGTGTCACTAAACGCCCATGGCTGACTTTTATAATATCGGATATTCTTTACTTTCAATCCGACTTCTTCCATCACTTCTCGTGCCACCGTCTCTTCCACTGTCTCGCCGATCTCCGTGAATCCTGCGAGAAGTGCATATTTTTTATAGCTTCTTCCAGCATATTTGGACATCAGAATCCGATTGCCGTCTGTTACTCCAATGATAACCGCAGGACAGATTTTTGGAAATTCCATGTTCCTGCAGTGTTCACAAAAAAAGCATCCTCTCTTTTGTATCATGACGCATCTTATGTCCACAGCGTCCACAATATCTGCGTGTCTGATACCACCGATACAGCTGATATCCCGTGATCCCCGCAAATGCAAGATACTGGGGCTCGACTGTCCGAAAAATCTCTGTATTCTCCATTGTGAACTCTGAAAGCAGCTCCCGATTCAAATTCTCCGCCAGATAGTACTGCTTCTCATCAATCGTGAACAGATAGGTGCTGTTCTCATAAATATCTTCATTCAGCCGCTCCAACTCTCCAAATGTTGGAAATTCAATTCCCTGCGGTGTCCTTCTCATCAGGGAAGCATGCTCCTCATAGTACAATACAACGCTGTCGTTCTTCGGAGGAATCGCCCTGTACTCATTTTTGAACTGATGAGGTGCTATGTCCTGGATCATTTTACTCACTTCCTTTCCTGAAATTATGCAAAAATTCACTGAGTAAAATCAAAATACTTCCTGCCGCAAGAAAAAAATCTCCCAGATTGTATGTGATCTTTGTCAGCTTCTCGTCAGATGTCTGAAACCCGATATAATCCACCACATATCCCCGCATCCAGCGATCCAGTGTGTTGCTCCACGCACCTGCCGCACCAAGTGAAAGCCCTGCTTTTTTCAAATAACTGCCTTTTTTTCGCAGACACAAGATATCCCAGACGGTCAGAATTGCGGCCATAACAAGAGATGTGTACTTTACAAACTGAGGATACTCTTTCAAAAGACTCATACACATCCCCTTATTATGCACTTTTCTAAGGACGATCTTTTTGCTGTCCGCAAACGGTTTTTCTTCCTCGTCCGGCCACTTTTCCACTTCTGATTTGACTGCCATATCCAGACACGTCAGAAATGCCGTTGCCCCTGCTCCAAACAGATTTTTCATATTCTGCCTCTATTCTTCTGTAAATTCTTTAATTTTTTCTACTGCGTCCTCTGTTTTTTCCACAACTGTCTCTGCTGCATCTTCTGTCTTCTCTGCAACTGTATCCATTGCCTGTGTTGTTTTTTCTTTTTACAAATTCAACCGCCTGATCGGCCTTTTCCCTGAGCACATCCTCCGTTTCATCCAATGATCTTCTTCTTTTTTCGCTCCGCAGTACGGACAGTATGCCATCTCTTTTGCTACCTGTTTTCCACATTCTGCACAAGTACTCGTTCCTTTGATCTCCTCGATCTTTGCCTGATGTCTCTCGATACTTTCTGTTCTGTTTATCGATTTTTCACACAGCATCTGTACCTGTTCCTCCATCGCCTCTCTCGCCTGTACTTCTCGTACAGAAAGCGCCCATCTCCAGCATATCCGCCTCATTGCCGCGCTCCAGAGTTCGGATCTGTCCTCTCAATCGCTGTATTTCCATCATCTCGCCTGCTTTACTTGTCACAGTTTCTGTTGTCTCACCGATTTTTTTACCTAAGTCTTCAAAAAAAAGATTTCATCTTTCTTCTCCTTTCTGTCACATATCTGTTATTTTCAACAGAATTTCTCGTGCATATATACATTATACCCCAAACGTTCATAACTTCAACCAGATTTCTTCTGTTTTCTTCTTTCCGCTTCTTATTTTGAAGCTTTCGGCATATACTTTCAAAAACATCCAGGAGATCATTTCATGCCATACTCTGACTTATGCCGGGAAAAAATTCTTTCTGAAATTATCATGATTTTATTGTCTCCGACATCCGAATGCCCTTTCTTCAAGATATGCTTGAAAAAGACTGCTGTCTTCAAAATCCCGGCTTTTTTTATCAATGTGCTTACCTTTCAAAATCTGTAATAAAACCTGTATCGCTGGAAAACTATTCTTATTTTTCGATTCCGAAATGCTACTCCCTGCTCAGTATGCAGCGCTAAATCAGGCCGGAATCCTTCCGATCCAGAACCACTCCACCATTCAATTAAGCGGAAAACAGGTTATGATCGGATTTCTGGATACCGGAATCGACTATCAAAATCCGGTATTTCAACATCTGGATAAAACCACTCGAATCGCGGGCATCTGGGATCAGACGATCCAAAGCGGCACCCCTCCGGAATCCTTTGACTATGGCTCTCATTATACACCCGATATGATCAATGAAGCGCTTGCCTCGGAAGATCCGTATTCCCTTGTCCCAAGTGTGGACAATAATGGACACGGAACATTTCTCGCAAGTATCGCTGCCGGTTCCGGAGATCCCGATGCGCAGTTTATCGGTGCTGCGCCGGAATCTGTAATTGCCGTTGTAAAGTTAAAGCAGGCAAAACAATATCTGAGAGACTACTATTTTATTCCCAATACAGCCCCTGCTTTTCAGGAAAATGATATCATGCTTGGTATGCGCTATCTCCACCTGCTTGCCGAAAAACTGGGACTTCCTCTGATCTTCTGCCTGGCACTTGGCAGCAATCTGGGCGGACACTCCGGCTCTCTCCCACTCTCGATCATTGCCCAGCAGTATACCTTGTTGTCTAATCGGATTCCTGTTATCGGGGTCGGAAATGAAGCAGATCAGAGACATCACTTTACAGCGAGATCATGAATACTTCTGATACAAAGACCGTAGAAATCCGTGTCGGAGAAAATACTAGCGGTTTTGTGATGGAGCTATGGACCGAACTCCCCAATATCCTCTCCATCAGCCTGACCTCTCCGTCTGGGGAGAGTACGTCCCGCATTCCCATTCGTGCGGGAACAAGCACAACTTTCAATTTTCTTTTTGAAAATACAACAGTCTACATCGACTACCGTCTGTTTGTAGAAAGTACAGCCTCGGAACTGATTCTTTTTCGTTTTTCCGATGCTGCTCCCGGAATCTGGAAGCTTGTGGTAGAACCCGTCCAGATTATTGACGGGCGATTCCACATCTGGCTTCCTGTGCGGGAATTTTTAAGCGGAGAAGTTTATTTTTTAAACTCCAATCCATACTATACACTGACTGCCCCTTCTGATTCCGTACAGCCGATCTCCGTCTCCTATTACGATTCTTCCAACAACGGTCTTGCACTTTCCTCCGGAAGAGGGTTTACTCGTACGGAGCAGGTCAAACCGGATTTTACAGCCCCGGGAATCAGCATTACCGGTGCTCTTCCCGGCGGACAGTTTGAGAGCAGGAGCGGTTCCAGTACCTCGGTCGGCATCACTGCAGGCGCAGCCGCTTTGCTTGTGGAATGGCACCTTCAGCAGAAAAAGATCCCATCCGTGAGTACCGCTTTGATCAAAAGTCTGCTGACGTTAGGCGCCACCAGAAACCCGGATATGAAATATCGAACCGAGAGTGGGGATATGCCAGTTAAACCTTTACAATACATTCGAAGCTATGCGTCAGTTATAACAAAAAGGGACGCCTTCTCGCGTCCCTCAAAAAATCATTCTCTCTTTTTGGATTCGTAAATTGTCTTTACACGCTCTGATTCCGGTACGATCTGTTCCGGTACCGGAGCCGTGCCCGGTGCAAATACCACCTTCAAAAAGACTGGTGTAATAATTGTCGTGATCACGACAACAATAATGATCGGCCCTAAAAATGCAGAACCTAACAGCCCCAGTGCTGCGCCCTTGCTGGCTACGATCAATGCTACTTCTCCACGCGAGATCATACCGATTCCGATTCGTTTTGCCTGATAATTCTTATAGTGACAGATTTTTGCACCAAACCCACATCCAACAACCTTCGTCAATACTGCAACAATCGTCAGCGCTACTGCAAATCCAACAATCGCCGCAGACATCTTCGGCAGCTCTACTTTCAGCCCGATACTTGCAAAAAATACCGGTGATAAAAGCAGATAAGACAATGTATCAAATTTTGTCTCCAGATAAGTAGAACGCTGTACGTTTGAAATGATCAGACCGGCAATAAACGCACCTGTAATATCTGCAACTCCAAAAACATCCTCTGCAATGTATGCCATCAGAAGACAGAACACAAATGCCACGATCGTGTGTCGATGTTTCTCCTTATTGGCTTTGTCCACCCAGTTCTTGTACAATTTGTAGAAGATAAATCCTACAACTGCTGCAAATACAAAGAATCCAACAATCTTCAGCATGACCATTCCAATTTTCACGCTTGGGTCTGAAATGCTTGTCACGATTGTCAACGCCACAATTCCCAGAATATCATCAATGATCGCTGCTCCCAGGATTGCATTGCCGGAACGGGTTTTGAGCTTTCCAAGCTCTTTTAATGTCTCCACCGTGATACTGACTGAAGTTGCTGTCAGAATTACTCCGATAAAGATATTCTGCAGGAAAATACTTGCTGATGCATCTGACTCGATCATCCCCGGCCGATTGAAGAAATATGCCGTAGCAAATCCACCCGCAAGCGGTACCAGTACTCCACAAAGTGCAATGATAAAGGATGCCTTTCCGCATGCTTTCAGTTCTTTGATATCTGTCTCCATACCTGCACAGAACATCAGAACGATCACACCAATCTCCGCTACAGACTGCAGAAATGATGTCTCTGTCAGAATGCCGACTCCGGCAGGTCCCAACAGTAATCCGGCCAGAAGCGCGCCAACGACCTGCGGCATCTGTACCCTTCTTGTCAAAAGCCCAGCGCTTTTGTACAAAGTAAAATAATTGCGAGATCTAGTAAATACTTGTAGTCCATAATGTGCCCCCTTTTTGTCAAACATCTATAAGGATACACCTTTAAATGCCTTTTTTCAATACATTTTCCACATTTTATGACGTTTTTTACATAATTTTTACCATAATTCTGCACAAATCCGCAATAAAAGAGAGTCTGTTTCCAGACTCTCTCATACTCTTTCTTTTCCTACGGCAATCTCGGCACTTCCTGTCCCCGAAGACTGATCAGAGGACCGCCGGTTCCTTCTATGTAAGATCTTGTGATCGTCACCTCTCCGATGTTCTCATCCTTTGGAATCTCATACATGATATCCAGCATAAACTCTTCGATAATCGCCCGCAGTGCTCTTGCTCCGGTCTCTTTCTTCATTGCCTTCTCCGCAATCGCCTCCAGCGCTCCATCATCAAAATCCAGCTTGACTTCATCCAGTGCAAGCATGCTTCTGATACTGCTTTAAGATGGCATTCTTTGGTTCTTTTAAGATCTTTACATACATATCCTTGTCCAGACCTTTCAGTGTAAAGATGATCGGAAGACGTCCGATAAATTCCGGAATCATACCGAAATTGCGCAAATCTTCCACCGTTACTTTAGACAGGATATCCTTGTCATTGTCATACTGATCTTTTAGCTCTGCATTAAATCCCATGGATGTCTTATGCATCAGCCGTTCCTTGATGATGCCTTCCAGATCCGGGAATGCACCCCCGCAGATAAACAGAATATTCTTCGTATTTACTGTCGTCAGAGGAACCATGGCATTCTTGCTGTTGGCTCCTACCGGAACCTCTACCTCACTGCCTTCCAACAGCTTTAAGAGTCCCTGCTGTACGGATTCTCCGCTTACATCTCTCTGGCTGGAATTTCTCTTCTTCGCGATCTTGTCAATCTCATCGATAAAGATGATTCCCTGCTCGGCTTTCTCTACATCATTATCTGCTGCTGCCAGTAATTTAGATACGACGCTCTCAATGTCATCCCCGATATAACCAGCCTCGGTCAGGGAAGTGGCATCTGTGATCGCAAGCGGTACATCCAACAGTCTCGCAAGTGTCTTTACAAGGTATGTCTTACCACTTCCTGTCGGTCCGATCATCAGCATATTGGACTTTTCAATCTCAATATCATCGACCGAATCTGTCGCTACCCTCTTATAGTGGTT
>ENA-OQLB01000385-OQLB01000385.1-human-gut-metagenome-genome-assembly--contig:-NODE-385-length-25882-cov-4.588701_pt1 | contig 25882 bp, 21 predicted proteins | sample MGYA00242656_ERZ504813 | MGnify/ENA primary metagenome ERZ504813 (study PRJEB26092, sample SAMD00036388) | human gut metagenome | host: Homo sapiens | study: EMG produced TPA metagenomics assembly of... | reverse complement strand
AAAGGGATTTGCATATGGCAAACTCCTGCTTGTCACGAGTGCGGGCAGCAAACCAATATTTCTGTGTTTCAGACACTTAAAAGTAATATAATTTAAAGGAATCCTTCGGGTTAGGGTGCGCTTCGCGGTTTGAACGGGACATTTCTGACCATTCAAACCGTACGATGTTAGTTTAGCGTCTATAAAGTATTGCAAACGAACGAGTTAAAAGCAAAAAGTGTTTTTTAAACGTTCGTTTAAAAAACACCTCTTTTACAGATTTCTCCAACACGTGAAATTGTTAAAATATAAACGCATTTATTTCAGAGCGCTACGGAAGCAATGCATTAATAATCAAAGCAATGTATCTAAATAAAAATAAATCATCCATTTATTTACATCAAATATTTTGCCAATAATAAAAACACTCGTATCTTTGCGTTTATCAAACGAACGTTCAAAAAACACTTTCCACATAGCTACAAAGCATAAAATCAGCTCTTCGTTGCTACATAATATTCCCTTTCCAAGTATATTTCTTCTGTATCAAGCAGAACCTGAAACGATTTCAGCGAACTCGGAATATAAAAAGAGAACCCTATCGGAGGTATTTTTGCATACCTGACAGGGTTCTCTTTCTCAACAGTAATCAGTACTAATTATTTTTTCCGGGGCAACTGTTTTAGCAGGTGTTCCACTGCAACTTTCAATTGCGCATCATCTCCGCTTATCATCTCTTCCGGCGTATTGTATATCAAAATATCCGGTTGCAGAGTATGATTCTCCAGATAATTGCCTTGCATATCCATGCAACCCACCTGAGGAATTCCAAATACAATGCTGGGATCGATCTGACGTTCCCACCACACAGCCGTCATTGTTCCGGCAACAGGCGTACCTACCAACTTGCCAATGCCTAAAGTCTTGTAAACAAAAGGAGTGCCATGGGCATTGCTGTAATTATCCTCACACACCAACATGCAGGACGGTTTCAGCCATTTATTGAACGGATCACTTCCGATATACTGCCCGCGTGGAACAAAGCGTTCGTATTCTTTTCCGCTAAGCAGCGTCACTACATCATCATGCAGCCACCCGCCACCATTATGGCGTACATCCACCACTACCGCTTCCTTGTTGCGATTACGTCCCAGCAGTTCGGAGTAGATCTTACGGAAGCTCGGACTATCCATACCTTTTATATGAACATAACCGATACGCCCACCGGACAGTTTCTCTACTGTCCTACGGCAATTCTCCACCCATCTTTTATAGAGAAGTTCACTTTGCATCGCATAGGTAATTGGTTTGATAGTTTCCTCGAAACGTTTCTTCGTATTCGGATCATAGACCGAAAGAATTGTTTTACGATTTGACTTGCCTTCAAGCAGCGGGAAATAGTCGGCACCAGCTTGACAGCCACACCGTCTATCTTCTCGATGATGCAACCGGGCCTAACATCCGTTTTCTTCTTGGTAAGAGGGCTTTGGGCTATGATTTCCTTAATTTTCAATCCATCTCCGGTGTACGATTCATCATAGAACACACCCAAAGCGGCCGTAGGCAACGTTGCACCGGAAGCATAATAACGCGCTCCCGTATGCGAAGCATTCAGTTCGCCCAACATTTCACTCAGCATCTCCGTAAAGTCGTAGTTGTTGTTGATGTAAGGCAAGAACCGTTTATAACTTGCTTTATAGCCGGTCCAGTCTGTTCCTTGCAGATCTTCTACATAAAACTTATCGTCCACTTGTTGCCACACATGATCGAAGATATATTCACGCTCTCCATAAGGACGATAGTCAAAGAAAGCCTCAAACTCCAACGGAGTAACCTTGCTGCCCGCTACCTCTATTTTCTTCATGCCTTCGCTGCTGCAAAGGAAGATATTCTTTCCCTCTTTATCGGGCAGCAAAGCACCTGCACCTACGTCTTTCAAAAGGACTTTGGTTGAATTTTCCTTCAAATCATGCTTCCACAGGTCGTAGCCGTCCTCAAAAGTAGACAGGTAATAAAGCGCATCCCCTTTCGGAGTGAGCACAGCATCTGCCAGATGCGAGGAATTAACCGTCAGGCGTACAATACGATCGAACCGGTTCTCCAAATCGAATTTCAACGGTTCCACCTTCTTTTCTTTCTCCGCACCGTCTTCCTTATCGGTTTTCTTTTTAGTTTCTTTCTTCTTTTCGGCCTTCTCCTTTGCTTCTTTCTCCGCTTTTTCAGCCTCTTCCACTAAAGCCGTCTCTTCCTTGCTCATAAGGAAACGGTCGTAAGCCTCGGCATCGAAGAACATGATATAGGTGTCATCCTCAGATCCCCAACTGCCATGACTGCGATATCCGGCGCGGTCGCTTGTCCAAATCATCGCTTTTCCGCCCAATACCCATTTGGCATTGCCGTCCGTATAGCCGCTTTCGGTCAGATTCACCATTTCGCCCTTTCCGTCGGCATTCAGCAACACGACATCCTTGTTATTCCAACCACCGATACCTATAAAATCGGAAAGTATCCATTTACTGTCCGGACTCCACCGGAACCATTGGTCGCCATCGGAATAGGAGTACTGGTATTTGGCATCCATTACAGTACGCACAGCTTTCGTCTTCAGATTGATAACGCGGATGGCCGCACGATTTTCAAGGAATGCCACTTCTTTGCCATCAGGACTATATTGCGGCTGGAAAGAGGCTGCTTCCGAATTGGTCAGACGCTCCTCTTTCAGCTCCGTAGCGTACGTAAACAGTTTTTCATCCTTACGGACAATAGCCGAAGTGTAAAGCTGCCAAAGACCGCCACGCTCGGAAGCATATACCAAAGAACGCCCGTCAGGAGCAAAATCAACACCACGTTCCTGACAAGGAGTATTTGTGACCTGCTTAGTGGTTTTGTAATCTACTGAAGTAACATACACATCTCCGCGAAGCACAAAAGCCACTTCCTTGCCGTTGGGAGACAAAGCCATCTCCGTAGCTCCACTACTCTTAATCTGGCGAATCAAATCTTTGTCACTCTTGTCGGAAACAATGCTGATGTTCACTTTCCGAGGCTCTCCGCCCGGAACCAAAGTATAGATTTCACCGTCAAAGCCATAACAAAGCCTGCCGTCTGCGGCTATACTGAGAAAGCGAACCGGTTGCTTTGTGTGGTGAGTGACCTGTGTGGCAGAAGCCGCACCGGAAGTACGCCGATACACATTGAAAGTTCCGTTTTCCTCGCTCAAATAGTAGAAAGACTTACCGTCGGGGGCCCAAACCGGCTCGCGGTCTTCACCACCAAACGTTGTCAATTGCCGATAAGCCGGCTTTTCACCCGGAGCATACATCCATATATCGCGAGCAATAGGAGAAACCTGATGCTTACGCCAATAATCCTCATACCCCTTTTTATCCTGATAGAGCACAGTTCCTTCCTTATTGATAGAGATGCATTCCATTGGCATCGGTGAATAAAGGACAGGACGCCCACCCTCTACCGATACTTTATACACCTGCCTGAATTGTCCATTGGAAGGAAAAAGGACCGTTTCGGCAGAAGGCATTATGTCTGCGGAGAACAGGATATGTCCGGCATCACTAAAGGCCACAGGCGTCTCACTTCCCGAATGGTAGTCAATCGGCGCGGCTCGCTCCCTCTTTGGAAACAATGTAAACATCCATGCTTCCCATACGGTCGGAAGCAAAAGCAATCCGCTTGCCGTCAGGACTCCACACCGGCTCCGTATCATGGGCGGGATTGGTGGTGAGCTGCATGGCACGCCCACCGTCAACCGGAACCGTATAGATATCGCCTTTATAAGTAAAAGCAATCGTAGTTCCGTCGGGAGAAATGGCACAATGACGCAACCAAAGCGGAGCATCCTGTGCAGAAGTAAAAGCCGCCAAACAGACTGCGGCCAAAGAGAATAATAGTTTTTTCATATACGGGTAATAAAAAAGGACGAACGACATAAAAATGATAAAAAAGCAAAAAGCCTCACGCCTTTTCCTTTCCGGTAAAAGTTCGTGAGGCTTTGCTTATGCTTTTAAGTTATCCCTCAATTAGAGAGCGCCTACTTCTTTCAGAGCAGCATTAGTTTTGTGAACAGCAGCAGCGCTGGCAGCAAACTTAGCTTTTTCGTCAGCGTTCAGTTCCAGTTCTACAATCTTTTCAACACCGTTCTTGCCGAGGATTACGGGAACACCGATACAGATGTCCGATTCACCGTACTCGCCTTCCAATGCTACCGAGCAAGGGATCATCTTCTTCTGGTCATGGATAATAGATTCAACCACATAAGCACCAGCCGCACCCGGAGCATACCATGCAGAAGTACCCAGCAACTTGGTCAGCGTAGCACCGCCCACCATAGTAGAAGCAACCACTTCGTCCAGTTTCTCTGCGCTCAACAAAGTGCTTACGGGAATGCCCTTGTAAGTGGCCAGACGAGCCAAAGGAATCATAGTGGTATCACCATGACCGCCGATAACCATGCCTTCTACTTCGTTGGCATTGCAGCCCAAAGCCTGAGACAAGAAATATTTGAAACGAGAGCTATCCAAAGCACCGCCCATACCGATGATGCGGTTCTTAGGAATACCCAAAGATTTCAGAGACAAATAAGTCATGGTATCCATCGGGTTAGAGATAACCACGAGAATAGCATTAGGAGAATATTTCAGAATGTTCTGTGCAACCGACTTAACGATGCCTGCATTCACACCAATCAACTCTTCACGAGTCATACCCGGCTTACGGGGAATACCTGAAGTGATTACGACAACATCAGAGTTAGCAGTCTTCTCATAATCGTTGGTACAACCTACAATCGTGGTGTCGAAGCCCAACAGTTGAGCAGTCTGCATCATATCCATTGCTTTACCCTCTGAAACGCCTTCTTTCACATCCAGCATTACCACTTCGTCAGCCACTTCATTAAAGGCTAACACATTAGCGCATGTAGCACCTACGTTACCTGCACCTACTACGGTTACTTTTGACATAATTTCTAAAGTTTTTTGTTTATATAGTGTTCTATAAAGTTGCCACAAAAGTACAACGACATTCCTAATTAAAGAAATATTTCCATAATAATTTTAGTTAAATGAAGAATTTGATAGGGGATAGTGATTAGTGATTAGTGATAAATGCTTATTTTTGCGGTGATTTACGATTATGGGCAGAGATGATCCGCCACTAATCATTCATCATCAAACATTAATCACTATAAAAAATGAACAATAAAAAAAATACACTCCAAATTGTTGTCGGAAGTCTTTTGGTACTATTATTAATAGGTGTTACCGTATTGCTGATTTCAGAGAAACGAACCAATAATGAATTGGTGCAGGAATTCAATCTGGAAAAAGAAGACCTGGAAAACCAATACACCGATTTCGCCAAACAATACGATGAGTTGAAACTGACTGTCTCCAACGACTCCCTCTCCGTCCTATTGGAACAGGAACAGCTAAAGACGCAACGGCTGCTGGAAGAGCTCCGCACCGTAAAAAGCACCAATGCCACCGAAATACGCCGTCTGAAAAAAGAACTGGCAACCCTTCGTAAAGTAATGATAGGCTATATCAACCAGATAGACTCGCTGAGCCGTCTCACCAACCACCAAAAGGAAGTGATAGCCGACGTCACCCGTAAATACAATGTTGCTTCACAACAAATCAGCAACCTTTCCGAAGAAAAGAAAAACCTGAATAAAAAAGTGACGCTTGCAGCCCAGTTGGATGCAACGAACATCAATATTCAGGCCACCAACAAACGGGGCAAAAAAGCCAAAAAGGTAAAAGACGTCGTTAAACTGAAAATCAATTTCACAATCGTCAAAAATATCACTGCCGAAACCGGAGAACGCACCCTCTACGTCCGCATCACCAAGCCCGACAATGATGTGCTGAGCAAAAACGCATCCAACACGTTCCCCTATGAGAATCGTGAACTGGCATACTCCATCAAGAAATATATAGAGTACAACGGCGAAGAACAGAGCGTTACGGTGTATTGGGATGTCGAAGAGTTCCTGTATGCAGGAAGCTACCGCGTAGACATATTCTCGGACGGAACGCTTATCGGTTCCCAGTCATTCAATCTGGATTGATTCAGACCGAAGAACAAAAGACTGTTTTCAGTATCTTCCCCCATCTTAAATCAAAAAAGTTGCAATTTATTTTGCAATATCATCAAAACCCTATACATTTGCATCGTTGCCTATGCAATTATTGTTGCTTTATTAGGTAAAGTTTCCACAAGTGTTTTAATGTATAGATACAATGAAAAAGTTCTTCTGTTTCATCTACTTGGCCTGTTTGGTGCTGCCCTTGGCCGCACAGGATGTTTTGAGTCTGGATAGTTGCCGTACATTGCTATTGCCAACAACAAAGAACTTCTGATTGGCCGGACAAAAATCGAAGCGGCACATTACCAGAGAAAAGCGGCATTCACCAACTATCTGCCCAGCATTTCCGCCACCGGCGGATACATGCGCAACCAGAAAGAGTTCTCCCTGCTGAATGATGCACAAAAAGGAGCGCTCGGCTCCGTAGGGACACAGATGAGCGGTGCGTTGCAAAACGGCATTCAGGGAATGATAACCCAAAACCCGCAACTGGCTCAGAACCCACAATTCATGGCGCTTGTACAGTCCTTAGGCAACATAGACATTGCCACTCCCTTGAACGGATTGGGACAATCACTTGTCGACGCATTCCGCACCGACACGCGCAACATGTACGCCGGAGCTTTGACCCTGACCCAACCACTCTATATGGCGGCAAAATACGCGCCTACAACAAGATTACCAAATACGCCGAAGAGTTGGCCCGCCAGCAACACAACAGCGGAATGCAGGAAGTCATCCTAAGCACCGATCAGGCATATTGGCAGGTAGTATCTCTCGCCAACAAAAAGAAACTGGCAGAGGGGTATCTTGAACTCCTGCAGAAACTGGAAAGCGATGTGGACAAGATGATTGCCGAAGGAGTAGCCACAAAAGCGGACGGGCTGTCAGTGAAGGTAAAAGTGAACGAAGCCGAAATGACACTGACAAAGGTAAATGACGGTCTGAGCCTTTCCAGAATGTTGCTATGCCAGCTATGCGGATTGGACCTCAGCACTCCCATCACTTTGGCAGACGAAAAGGAAGATGACTTATCTCCCACTCCCGCAGACAACAGCAGCATCAATATAAATAATGTATATGCCATGCGACCGGAAGTGCGCAGTCTGGAACTTGCCACACAAATCTATAAGCAGAAAGTGAATGTCACCCGTTCGGAATACCTGCCATCCGTAGCCTTATAGGGAACTACATGGCAACAAACCCTTCCGTATTCAACAGCTTTGAAAACAAATTCAAAGGCATGTGGAACGTAGGTGTCATGGTCAGTATGCCCATTTGGCATTGGGAGAAGGAATTTATAAAGTGAAAGCCGCCAAAGCCGAAGCCCGTATCACCCAATACCAACTGGACGATGCCAAAGAAAAGATAGAACTGCAAGTCTGCCAATCGGTTTTCAAAGTGAACGAAGCTGCCAAGAAACTTATCATGGCCGAAAAGAATTTGGAAAAGGCTGATGAGAACCTGCGTTACGCCACTCTCGGATTTGAGGAAGGAGTTATCCCCGCAAGCAACGTGCTGGAAGCGCATACCGCCTGGCTGTCAGCCCAATCGGAAAAGATAGATGCGCAAATAGACGTGAAACTGACGGAAATCTATCTGAAGAAGGCAACAGGCAGTTTAAACGTTGGAAATTAAAGATTGAGGACCGGCATAGCTAATGTTGACCTTTAGGAAATAGCATTTGCAAGCTGCAAATTATAAACCTGCAACCGTAAACAAATACGTATAATCAACTCATATAATCTTGATATAACATCTACTTAAATTATAAAATGGATACAAAATCACAAAACAGTAACATGTTGCTGGCATTCCTCACGCTGACGGGAGTGATTGCCATTGTTGCCCTGGTAGGTTTCTTCATGCTGCGCAAGGGACCGGAAATCATACAAGGCCAAGCAGAAGTAACAGAGTACCGCGTATCAAGCAAAGTGCCGGGGCGTATCCTGGAATTCCGGGTAAAAGAGGGACAGAGCGTGCAAGCCGGAGATACACTTGCCATTATCGAAGCCCCGGATGTACAAGCGAAACTGGAACAGGCACGTGCCGCCGAGGCTGCCGCACAAGCCCAAAACGAGAAAGCACTGAAAGGCGCCCGTCAAGAACAAATACAGGCAGCCTATGAGATGTGGCAGAAAGCTCAGGCAGGACTTGCCATAGCCGAAAAATCGTACAAGCGCGTAAAAAACCTGCACGACCAAGGAGTGATGTCCGCCCAAAAGCTGGATGAAGTCACCGCCCAGCGTGATGCGGCACAGGCCACCGAAAAAGCAGCCAAAGCCCAATATACTATGCAAAGAACGGAGCCGAACGTGAAGACAAAGCCGCCGCAGCAGCCTTGGTGGAACGGGCCAAAGGAGCCGTTGCCGAGGTGGAATCGTACATCAAAGAAACCTACCTGATAGCCCAGACCGCCGGAGAAGTTTCCGAAATATTCCCCAAAGCGGGCGAACTGGTGGGCACAGGCGCTCCAATCATGAATATCGCCATTATGGATGACATGTGGATTACTTTCAATGTACGAGAAGACTTACTGCAAGGATTGGGCATGGGAACAGAGTTTGAAGCTTTATTCCCGCTCTCGACAGGAATATCCGCCTGAAAGTGTACTATATGAAAGACCTCGGCACATACGCCGCCTGGAAAGCAACCAAGACTACCGGGCAATTCGACTTAAAGACATTTGAAGTAAAAGCATCCCCGCAAGAGAGAGCAGAGGGTTTGCGTCCGGGAATGAGTGTGATATTGAAGAAGTGAGATAAGGCAACAGGGTGGTAAAATGATAAGACGATAAAGCGGCAATGGGAAGAAACAATAAATATATAGTCCTGTGGAACGTAATGAAACGTGAATTTCGCCGTCTCGTTTCACGCCCGCTATACCTATTTTGCATGGTAATAGCGCCTTTATTCTGCTATATATTCTTCACGACATTAATGGATTCCGGCCTGCCTACCGACATGCCGGTCGGTGTAGTAGACCAGGACATGACCGCTACCTCACGCCAATTGGTACGCAACCTGGACGCTTTTGAACAAACGGCAGTCGTGGCCCATTATCCTAACATTGCCGATGCGCGTATCGCCATGCAAAAAGGAGAAATTTACGGTTTCTACTACATCCCCGAAGGAACATCAGCCAAAGCGCAAGCCCAGCGGCAGCCCAAAGTGTCTTTTTATACCAACAACACACTGCTCATAGCCGGCTCATTACTTTTCAAGGATATGAAAATGATGAGCGAACTGGCATCGGGTGCTGCCGCACGTGCTGCATTATATGCCAAGGGAGCTACGGAAAAGCAGGCCATGGCATTTCTGCAACCGATTGTCATCGACACTCACCCGCTGAACAATCCCTGGCTGAACTACTCCGTATACCTGTGCAATACTTTTGCCCCAGGCGTGCTGATGCTGCTTATCTTTATGGTAACCGTCTATTCCATAGGCGTGGAAATCAAAGACCGCACTGCCCACGAATGGCTGCACATGGGAAACAACTCCATCTGGATTTCCCTTGCAGGAAAACTGCTGCCACACACTGCCATATTCTTCCTTATGGGAATACTGTACAATGTTTATCTGTACGGTTTCCTACACTTTCCCTGCAACAGCGGAATTCTGCCGATGCTGCTCGCCACCCTCTGCCTGGTGCTGGCATCGCAAGGTATGGGCATACTTATGATAGGCACGCTCCCCACACTGCGTTTGGGACTTAGTTTCGCCTCTTTATGGGGTGTCTTGTCGTTTTCCATGTGCGGACTGTCATTCCCCGCAATGGCTATGCACCCCGTACTGCAAGGTTTAGCAAACTTATTTCCCTTGCGCCATTACTTCCTCATCTATGTAGACCAAGCCTTGAATGGCTATCCGATGATTTACTCATGGACGAATTATGTGGCGCTGCTTATTTTTATGATGCTTCCTTTCCTCGTTGCCCACAGGCTGAAAGAAGCATTGATATACTATAAATACGTACCCTGATGAAACAGTTGACATTCAAACAGAAAGTTGTACAAGGCATATACGATCTGTTCTATATATGGAAACAGGAATTCCGCACGACCTTCCGCGATCAGGGCGTGCTGATCTTCTTTGTGCTTGTTCCGTTGGTTTATCCACTGATATACTCTTTCATCTACACCAACGAAACAATTCGCGAAGTGCCCACCGTAGTTGTGGACGACTCGCGCAGCTCCTTAAGCCGGGAGTATCTGCGGAAAGTGGATGCCAGTCCCGAAACAAGCATCGTGGCATATTGCGCCGACATGGAAGAAGCCAAACTCATGCTGAAAGACCGCAAAGCATACGGCATCATCTACATACCGGCTCATTTCAGTGATGATATAGTGCAAGGCAAACAAACACAAGTCAGCATCTTCTGCGATATGAGCGGACTCCTTTACTATAAAGCATTGCTGACAGCCAACACAAACGTATCACTCGCCATGAACGCGGCTATCAAAATGGAGCGTGCCGGCAATACCACCGCCCGCCAGGACGAAATAACAGCCTACCCCATTGAATATGAAGACGTAGCCATTTTCAACCCGACAAACGGATTTGCCGCTTTCCTGATTCCCGCCGTACTCATACTGATCATACAACAGACGTTGCTCTTGGGCATCGGCTTGTCTGCCGGAACAGCCCGCGAACACAACCAGTTCAAAGATTTAGTCCCTATCAACCGCCATTATAACGGCACACTACGCATTGTAATGGGAAAAGGACTGAGCTATTTTATGGTTTATTCGTTGGTAGCCGTATATATACTATGCGTAGTGCCCCGTCTTTTCAGCCTCAACCAAATCGCAATTCCCGGCGTGCTGACACTGTTTACCCTACCCTATCTGACAGCTTGCATCTTTTTTGCAATGACGGCATCCATTGCCATACGCAACCGGGAAACTTGCATGTTGTTGTTTGTGTTCACTTCCGTACCATTATTGTTTCTGTCCGGCATCTCCTGGCCGGGAAGTGCAATGCCTTCATTCTGGAGATATTTTTCCTATCTCTTCCCTTCCACATTCGGGATCAACGGCTATGTACGGATTAATAGTATGGGAGCCACACTCAACGAAGTAGCTTTTGAATACCGCGCCCTGTGGATGCAAACCGGAATTTACTTCCTCACCACCTGCTTCGTCTACCGCCGGCAAATCATACAAAGCAGAAAGAATCACTCTTCCTTGTACCCTGCCAGGTTGTAGCATACCGGCACTGTGCTGTTGCCAACACGATATATGCCGAACTTAAAATAGTAACCGTCATCATCATTACGCCCTATCTGGATTACTTCATTATTCACGATGTGCTCCTTAACGGTTTTCTTCTTGTCGGTGTATTCCATTTGCACATCCAGCTTACCGGGCTTCACTATGTTTTCAGCTTCTTTGCCGTATGTAGTCCAGTCGATATGAACACGAAAAGTAACCCAACAATCTTTAGGGAAATCGGCAAAAGGCATCTTATAGGCAATTGTAGACGACTTGTACCTGGAAGTTACGGGTTTCATTACCGGCGTTTTCTCAGGACTTGCGTTGCAACGGTCTGTTTTGTCTGTCAGCCAACGGCGATCCGAATTTGCTTGATATAGAACCAACCGCCGGAGAAACCGAAAGCCAACGGCGGATAACCACCCTGCTCTACCAACCAGCCGTTCTTCTTTCCGGCCTTATATACGGAATTTCCCTTTTTATCCTTCAACGGATTTCCCTGCTTGTCCAGTTTTGCAACTTTCTCATGCCCTGTATTCTTTTTGAATATAGTGGTCTTATCCAATACCAAGAACTCATCGACAGTCAGTTTCTTTACTTCACCTTCGGGAGTCTGCACAAGCGTGCGGTCGGGCATACCATGCCACTGGGCAAAAATCGTGGAGACATTACTATCCAAAGCAGATGGAATATACACAGAAAACTCATAATCGCGTGAAACTCCTTGCGGACAAATACCTTTGCCATGATGATATACGGTTTTAGTGATTTGCGCTTTACGATAAGCATCTGCCGGCAACCCCTTAAAATCGGCCGAGGTGGCGTAACAATAAGAAAACTCGGCACGCCCTTTGGTTTCTCCCTTTCCGTATCCTTCCAGCGTGTTATCCTCTTTGCGCAATTCGAAGCGGTAAGAAGGTTTGCCGGCAAACAAACGTGTGAAATCCCGTTGAATTGCATGTTTCTTATTTGTGCCCACAGCCACCCAACAGCCATCTATAATCTGATCGAGACGTGCTGTATCAGCTTGAACGTTTACCCGTTTAGTCAGAGGAACCAGTGTTTCAGCGTTCTTGACTTGTGCAGTCAGTGTTGTGATGCAACCCGCTGCCATTGCCATGCAGATAATAAAAATGTTTTTCTTCATCCTATTTTGATATTAAGCTTAAATTTATGTCACAAAAATACGAAAGCTATTGTTCAGCCCCTATCCTATTTGTTTCAGAAAACCCTATATTTGTGCAATTCGTCACTATCCTAACAGAAATTTTGAAAGATATCACTATCTTTGGTGCATCATAATTTTTACGGTTTTATAATGAGTAATCTTAAAAAGATAACGGCACTCCTGTTACTTTTATGTACAACAGGAGTTTCCTATGCCTATTCAGAGGCTTGGAGACAGATAAACTTCTCTTATATTTCCATTAACGACGGCTTGTCGCAAAGCACCGTATTCTCCATAGCACAGGACAAGCTCGGTAATATGTGGTTTGCCACTTATGACGGTGTCAATAAATACGATGGATACGCGTTCACAGTCTACCAGCACGATGAGAACGACCCGAACAGCATTGCCAACGACATAGCCCGCATTGTCATGACCGACAGCAAGAGACGCGTGTGGATCGGTACTCGCGACGGACTGTCTTACTACGATGAGAACAAGGATAAATTCCAAAACTTTTCCTATGAAAAAGAACGGCAAGCGCCTGCAAGTCAACGGCATTGTAGAAGTATCTGCCGACCTGTTGCTTGTCAGCACATCAGAGGGGCTGACCATGTTTGACATCCCTGCCTCCCAATTTGTGATGATGCTTGCAGCACAACAATGCGCCGGATAATCGCATCCTCCCTTTACAGGCATGGAGAGCAAATCTATATAGGTACACGCGGAGATGGACTGTACTGCTATTCCATTCCACAGAAAAGGCTCGAAAAGCTCACTTATATACCAAACAGCAGGCAGATTCAAAGCATACTTCAACAGTCGCCTACCCGCATATGGGTAGCAACAGAAGGTTCCGGGCTTTTCCTTATCAACCCTAAAACCCAAGAGGTCAAGGTCTACAAACACTCACCGTCCAATCCGAAAAGCATCAGTTCCAACTACATCCGTTCATTGGCGCTGGATGCGCAGAACCGCTTATGGATAGGCACTTTCAGTGACTTAACATCTACCATGAAGGCAATGACTCTTTCATGTCTTACAGCAGCGATCCCGTAGAAAAAGGAAGCCTGTCGCAGCGTTCGGTGCGCAGTATCTTCATGGACTCGCAAGGAGGCATGTGGTTAGGAACCTATTTCGGCGGACTGAATTACTATCATCCTATCCGTAACCGATTCAAGAACATAGAACGTATTCCCTTTAAGAACTCACTCAGTGATAATGTGGTGAGCTGTATTGTTGAAGACCGTCAGAAAAATCTGTGGATAGGCACCAATGACGGCGGACTGAACCTGTACAACCCGGAAAACCGGCACTTCATCCATTATGCATTACAGGAGAACCAGCGTGAAGAGGGGTTCGGGTCCAACAACATCAAATCCGTATATGTGGATGACACAAGAGGATTGGTATACATAGGCGCACATGCCGGAGGCTTAAGCATTTTGCATCGCAACAGCGGACGCATAGAGAACTTCAACCAGCGCAACAGCCGGCTGGTCAATGAAAATGTATATTCCATCCTTCCCGACAAAGACAATACTTTCCTGTTGGGCACATTAAGCGCCTTAGTTCACTTCAACCCGGAGCAACGGAGCTTCACTACGATAAGCCGGGAAAGCAATGGCACACCGGTTACTTTCCAGAAAATCACCACTCTGTTCCGGGATTCCCAAAAGCGTCTTTGGGTAGGTAGCGAGGAAGGCATATCCGTATTCAGGCAACATGGAACAGAAATAGAAAGAATACCACTTCTACCGGCGTCCGCCATAACGAAATCATTCATCAACTACATTTATGAAGCCGCCAATGGCCTGATTTGGGTAGGTACGCGCGAAGGAGCCTATTGCTTCAACGAAAAAAACAAGCAGATAAAACGATATACCACAGCCAATGGCCTACCTAATAATGTAGTTTACGGTATACTCGAAGATTCTTACGGACGCTTATGGATGAGTACCAACCAGGGGATTTCATGCTTCAATCCGTCTACTGACAAATTCCGCAATTTCACCGAAGCAGACGGACTGCAAAGCAATCAGTTCAACACCTCTTCCTGCTATCGTACTTCCAACGGTCAAATGTTCTTCGGCGGCATAAACGGTCTCACCACTTTCCGTCCGGAGCTACTACAAGACAATCCCTATACTCCTCCGGTTGTAATCACCAAACTAGAGCTTTTCAATAAAGTCGTACGTCCGGATGACGAAACCGGTATTCTTACCAAAAACATCAGCAATACGGAAAGCATCACGCTGAAATCCTGGCAAACGGCTTTCTCTCTGGAATTTGTCGTATCGAACTACATATCCGGCAAACACAACACTTTTGCTTATAAATTGGATGGTTATGACAAAGAATGGTACTATCTCACCAATAAGCGTACCGTCTCCTATTCCAACCTGCCTCAAGGCACTTATCGCTTTATGGTGAAAGCTGCCAACAATGACGGCAAGTGGAACAGCACACCAACCATATTGGAGATTGTGGTACTGCCTGTCTGGTATAAAACATGGTGGGCCGTCCTCCTCTTCTTTGCTACTTTCATTGGTTTCATCACTTTTGTATTCCGCTTTTTCTGGTTGCGTAAAAGCATGGAAGCCAAACTTGAGATAGAACGCCGCGACAAGGAGCATCGTGAAGAAATCAATCAAATGAAGATGCGTTTCTTCATCAACATTTCACACGAACTACGCACCCCGCTCACTTTGATCCTGGCACCACTGCAAGAGGTTATCAGTAAAATCAACGACCGCTGGACCCGTAACCAACTGGAATACATCCAGCGGAATGCAAATCGCCTGCTGCATCTTGTCAACCAATTAATGGACTACCGACGTGCGGAACTCGGCGTTTTTGAATTGAAGGTGAAGAAAGCCAATGCCGACCGCCTCATTCGTGAAAACTTCTTATATTACGACAAGCTGGCACGCCACAAGGAAATTAGTTATACATTCCATTCGGAGCTGGAAGACAAAGAGGAAATCTTCGACCCCCATTACCTGGAACTGATTATCAATAATCTCTTGTCTAATGCCTTTAAGTATACCGATAACGGGAAAAGCATTACCGTAACTCTGAAGGAAGAAAACAATTGGCTGGTGTTACAAGTCAGCGACACCGGCATAGGAATCCCGATGAATAAACAGGGAAAAGTATTCGAGCGCTTTTATCAGGTAGAAAGCCAGCATATAGGAAGCGGAATAGGACTTTCACTGGTGCAGCGCCTTGTCGAATTACATCATGGACACATCGAACTGGAAAGCGAGGAAGGCAAAGGCAGCACTTTCTTTGTCTACCTGCCGCAAGATCCCTCTGCTTATAAATCTTCCGAACAGGCCGACTCCAATACCCCGAATGAAGAAGAACAGGCCTACTCTACCAATTCTAAAGAGATGTACTTCATTGATACGGAAAAGATGGAGAATGTTTCTATAGAAACCGGAGACAAAAAACGAGGCACGATTCTCATAGTAGAAGATAATCAGGAAATCCGTCACTATCTGTGTAGCGGGCTGGCTGACTTATTCAACACACTGGAAGCCGGTAACGGTGAAGAAGCATTGGAAAAGCTGAAAGACAATGAAGTCGATATCATTATCACCGACGTTATGATGCCCGTAATGGACGGCATCAAATTGTGTAAGAATGTAAAACAGAATATACGTACCTGTCATATTCCTGTTATCATCCTATCTGCCAAGACCGACATAAAAGATCAACTGGAAGGGTTGCAAGTAGGAGCAGACGATTATATCCCAAGCCTTTTGCCATTGCCGTCATCACCTCCAAGATACAGAATATGATGCGCACCCGTCGCATATGCTGGAGCGATATGCCAAATCGCTGGAAGTGGAACCCGAAAAGATCACTTTCAACGCCATGGATGAGGAACTATTGAAACGCGCCGTAAATATTGTGGAAGAGAACATAGACAATATTGAGTTCTCCACTGATGAGTTTGCACAAAAAATGAATATGAGCCGTTCCAATTTACATTTAAAGCTGAAAGCAATAACAGGAGAATCTGCCATCGACTTCATCCGAAAAGTCAGGTTTAAGAGGGCAACCGAACTGCTAAAAAGCGGACGCTATACAGTGGCCGAAGTTAGCAGCATGGTAGGGTTCAACTCATCATCCTATTTTGCAACCTGCTTTAAGAAGTATGTAGGTTGTCTGCCTACTGAGTATATAAAGAAAGCAAAGGGGTAGTTATAACCCCTTTTTAAACAAATCTAATATTTCATTCAACAACTTTGATAAAATATATCGGTTTTCAAAAAAAGCTGGAACAAGGCATATCACTCTCCCTAAGCAAATATCATACATTTGCAACGAGAAATGAATTTTTATTAATAAAACCAACAACAGTTTTTTAACATGAAAACCAAATTGTTAACCATCTCAAGATTGGTAAAGCTCTTTGCCATAGTAGCATTGGCTTTAGTCCACACTTCTTGTGACGAAACGGAGACAACAGACTCTACGGGTTCATTCTTCATTATTATGGCGTGACGGACATAGGCCCTTCTATGACGTACACATTGGAAGCACCGACTTATAAAGGAAGCGCTCCCTATGATTTCACCATTACAGGCGTTACACTTAATGACGAAGCCTGCACCACCGAAAGTTTCGTAATAGATGCCGAAACCGGTGCTATCAACATTCAGAACACAGCAAATCTGGCTACCGGACTTTATGCTATCAGCGTGGGGTGCTACTCTAACGGCACATACTTTGAGTTTAAAGATGCGATTCAGATAAATATGTTGTTAGCTGTTCCCGAAGGTGTTACAGTTACTCCCGCTGAAGTGGTTGTGAAAATGGAAGATAAAAACTGGTGGGAAGCCAGTGCACAAGTAACGACTGATACAGAGAAGCATGTAAGCATCACCGGATATGCATTGCAGAAGATGAAAGCAAGGAGTATTTAAAGTACTTCACGATTTCTGATGACGGTATTATCACGTTCAATCCTGAAAAGAAAGATAATATAATTCCGGGAGAAAAGTATGTGATAAGTCTGAAACTAAAAACAAAAGCCGGTGAACATCTTTATGCTGATGCCGTAACTTTCAACGTTATTTCCAAGCCACTGAAATTACAGTATGCCCCGAATGAAGTTAGAGTAGAAAAGAATATAGCACACGAATCACAGTTGCCTACCATACAAGGCTCTTCAGAAGGCAGAACCTATACCATTAAATCCATTACTCCCGAAATCTCCGGATTTACAATAGATGCTGCAACCGGTAAAATCTCTATTGCAGAGAATACTCTGACCCAGATTGGGAACGTATATGAAGTAGACGTTACAGTTACCAATGAATATGGAACTTCAGACTTCCCCAAAGCCTATATCGTTACAGTGGTAGACTTTATTAATCCGATTGATCCGGAAACATTCAAATACGAAGTTCCTGAAACCTACGAAGGAAAAGGATACACCATACCCTTAATCAATGAATTTAAAGGAGATGAAGTGATATTTGACTTTGCCGAAGATAATTCTGACATCATCAAAGAACAGATTGAAAAGAATAGAATAAGCATAGACAAGGTTAACGGCACTATTACCATTGCTGAAAATAACACATTAACTCCTGAGGATTATACGGTGAAAGTAAAAGCTGCCAATCCCAAAGGAGAAGTTTCAAGTTCTTTCACATTAACAATAAAGGAAAATCCGAATAAATTCACATTCTACTATGGTAACAATTTGGATTTATCTCCAAAAGAAAACTATGCGAACCAGTTTGAGTTTAACACCAAGGAAGAATTAGCAAATTTCACTTTGGTTCCTATTACAACTCTTAACGGCAGAGAAGCCAAATGGGAAATTTGTTCAAAACAGATACAGTCTGGCTCAAATGGCGTAGAGGTTACTAAAGGAACTACTATTGATCCAAAATCAGGAATGCTCACATTTACAGGAGAAGGATTTACTACAATAATTAACGTAGGAATGCTTGTTGTTAAAGCAACTGTTGGAACTGGTGAGTTAGCATACACTGTTACAGTTCCTGTTTTCATCAAATGTGGGACTGGTAAAAGTAATATAAATGTCCGTTATAAACCTTTTGTATTCCAAGTTAACCCCAAAACAGGCGGACGTTCTACGGCTCCAGAAATAAGACTGCCAAGCAGCATGGATATTAATAAGTTTGCAATGGATTATCGTAAAGAATTCAACTTCTTTGGCATTGATTCGGAACCTAAAGGGCATCTTCCCCAAACGGAAGGAAGTCTTCTTAATGACATTTGGACTACTTTTTATAACAATATCGGTGCAACTAAGGTTAATTTAGGAGGTAAAAAGCCATTATCTTATTATAGCACAGAAAAGCCTATCGACAATGAAAAGATTCTTGATCAGGTAGCCGGATATATTGACCCTAAGGACAAAGCTGTTGTTATAAATCCTGAAATATGGAAAGACAAAAAAGGGAAATATGCAAATGGAGTATTATTAGGAAGAGTCTCATATATAACAAACGGAGACTTTACGGATGAAAACATCAGTAAAGGAGCGCAATTCTACCCTATAGCTATTTGGTTCGACGAAAACTTTTAATCTAACAAAACAATAATATAATTATGTATAAACCAACATATCATACATTGAGTAAAAGAGGGTATATTACCCTCTTAGCTCTCCTTGTCTCCATTATTACCTTTGCACAAGGTATAACAGTGAAAGGAGTTGTTATTGACGAAACTGACATTCCCCTTATCGGTGCAACCGTTCAGGTAAAAGGCGGACAAGCCGGCGCAGCTACCGACTTAGACGGAAATTTTACTCTGACAGTAAATAAGAACGCAACCTTGGTTGTCAGTTATATCGGCTATTTGACACAAGAAGTAAAAGTACAAGGCAAGAATCAGCTTACGATTAAACTCGTTCCCGACAGTAAGACATTGGATGAGGTTGTAGTAGTAGGTTATGGCACAATGAAGAAAAGTGACCTTACCGGCTCCGTATCTTCCGTATCAGCCAAAGATGTAGAAGGCTTTCAGACCAGTTCTATTGCCGGAGCATTAGGCGGCCAGATTGCCGGTGTACAAATCACCTCTACCGACGGAACTCCGGGTGCAGGCTTCAACATCAGTATCCGCGGTGTGGGTACATTGACAGGAGACGCCTCTCCCCTCTATATCGTAGACGGTTTCGAAGTATCGGACATCGATTATCTGTCCAACTCTGATATCGAATCTATCCAAGTATTGAAAGATGCTTCTTCTTCGGCCATTTACGGTGCACGTGCAGCTAATGGCGTAGTGTTGATTACGACTAAATCCGGTAAATCCGGTAAGCCTATCGTTACTTATAACGGTTCTGCTACTTATCGTAAAATTTCAAAGACTTTAGACCTGCTCTCTCCTTATGAATTTGTAAAACTACAAGGAGAAGTGAAGCCGGAACTGCTCACCGGATATTATCAAGAAGGAAATGATGCCGACGGTACACCTTATCGCTATCAGTCACTCGACGATATATCGGTCTGAGTGGTGTAGACTGGCAAGGTGAAACATTCAATCCGACTTGGTCACAAGATCACAACTTCTCACTGATGGGAGGTAGTGACAACACCAAGTATAATGCTTCATTCTCACGTTACATTGAAAACGGTATTTTCAAGAACAGTGGTTTCGACAAGACAACAGCAAAATTCCGTCTCGACCAGAAAATCAACAAAAAGGTTTCATTCAACGTAACAGTAAACTATGCACAGACCAATCGTAAAGGTACAGGTACTTCCGGTGATTCCGGACGTTTCAATATGTTAGCGCAAATATTGAGTGCCCGTCCTACCGGCGGTTTAAAACTTACCGATGAAGCATTGCTGGAATCAGCCATCGACCCTGAAATGCTGGAAACCGGTGAAAGCTTGGCACAGGTAAACCCTGTGAAGCAGACAGAATCTGTCACCAACAATAAACGCGCTGAGATGTGGTCGGCCAATGGTGCCCTCACTTGGGAAATCATCAAAGGTCTGACCTTCAAAACAGCAGGAACTTACAACACTACCAATAACCGCATAGACATATTCTATAAAGACGGTTCAAAAGAAGCCTACCGTAACGGTCAGAAACCGTACGGCCGTACCCAAATGGGACGTGATGTACGCTGGAGCAACAATAATACTTTGACCTGGAAGCAAAAAATCCAGAAGCACAATTACGACATCATGTTGGGTCATGAGGTATCTTATAGAAACAGCGAACACTTATTGGGTGAAGCCATGGATTTCCCGTTTGACAATCTGGGTAATAATAATCTTGGATTAGGAGCTGTTCCAAGCAAAGTGGAAAGCGGTTACAGCGAAAAAATGCTACTTTCATTCTTTGCCCGCGCCAACTATAGCTACAACAACCGATACTTACTGACTGCCACTGTACGTGCCGACGGTTCCACTGTGTTCTCACAAAAAAACAAATGGGGCTTTTTCCCCTCTTTCTCCGCAGCTTGGCGTGTGTCCGAAGAAGAATTCATGAAAGATCTCGACTGGATGTCCAACTTCAAAGTGCGCTTCGGTTGGGGTGTTGTAGGTAACGACCGCATCACCAACTATCTGTCTATGGATTTGTACACAGACAACAAATATGGCATAGGAAACAATACGGTAACTGTATTGACTCCCAAACAACTCAAGAACTCTGATTTGAAATGGGAAGGCTCAAGCACAGTAAACTTAGGTCTTGACTTAGGCTTCTTTGATAACCGTCTGAATCTGACAGCAGACTTCTTTATCAAAAACACCAAAGACTTATTATTGGCACAGTCATTGGCGCATGCCACCGGATTCAGTTCACAATGGCAAAATATCGGAAAAATCCAGAACAAGGGTATTGAACTCAGCTTAAGCTCCACCAACATCCAAACCAAGGACTTCAATTGGCAGACAAATTTCAATATCTCATTCATCAAGAATACTCTGGAAGCACTCTCTTCCGGTGAGCAGTATAGACTTGCCCGCTCAGGTTTCGACTCAAACTTTACCGGTGATGACTATATTGCTAAAGTAGGCGAATCTTTAGGTCTGATTTATGGTTATGAGTTCGACGGCATCTATCAAGCCGATGATTTCTACACCAATACAAACGGACAATTGGTACTAAAAGAAGGAATTACCGATAATACGCGCTACTCTGGCGGCGTGAAACCCGGTGTGGTGAAATACAAAGACCAAGATGGTGACGGCAAAATTACAACTGCCGACCGTACAGTAATCGGCAATGCTATGCCAAATGGTTTGGTGGTATCACCAATACGTTGGAATACAAAGGTATTGACTTCAGCTTCATGTTCCAATTCAATTACGGTAACGACATCTATAACGCTACGCGTCTCTATGCCACCCAATCCAGAAGTTCACGTAGAAATATGCTTGCAGAAGTAGCAGACCGTTGGAGTCCTACCAATGCCTCCAACCTCGTGCCTTCATACGACGGTTATATTACCAACGATGTATATTCCCGCTTCGTGGAAGACGGTTCATTCCTGCGTCTCAAGAATATCACCTTAGGTTATACATTGCCTCAGAAATGGACAAGCAAGTTCTATGTATCCAAACTGCGTGTTTATGCTACCGGTCAGAATCTGTTCTGCTGGAACAATTATAGCGGATATGACCCTGAAGTAAACAGTTTGAACGATCCGATGAGACCGGGACTTGATTGGGGTGCCTATCCTAAGAGTAGAGTGTTTACATTCGGTATAGATCTTCAATTCTAATTCATAAAAACAGATAACATGAAAAAATTAATATATTATATAGCGCTTTCAGTGATGTGTCTGCTTCCTGCCTCTTGTTCATTGGAAGAAGAAATCAGCACTGAAGTAGAAAAGAAAAACTACTTGAACGATGCGAGTGAAGCACAAAACGTTTTACTCGGTATCTATCTCACCAACGTAAGAGATGCCATGTATGGATATAATATGTCCATTTATTTCTCAATGGGAACTGATATTTCGCAAGTAGAAGGCAGTACAACGGAGAATTTCCGCATTCTGCCCACCAATGCATATCCTACTACACAAGCCGAAGTACAACAGACTTGGGAAGCGCTCTACACAGGTATATACAGGGCCAATGACTTTTTGGAAGGTATCTCTGCCAAGATAAATACCTATTCGGAAAAAGATAAAGCATTAGCGACTATCTATATGGGAGAAGCCAGGGCATTAAGGCCATGTACTACTTTGATTGGTGCGCCGTTATGAAAACATACCGCTGATGACCAGTACCCAGATGTCCAATCAGAGCCCAAGTACATTTGTGCAGGCAGATCCGGCAGATGTATATAAATTTATTGAAGATGATTTGATTTATGCCAGCGAAGTATTGCCTTACGCAACGGATGATACCGAACGGGAAGATAATAGTTTTCGCTTTTCCAAAGGTGCTGCATTGGGTTTGCTGACCAAAGTGTATGCCACTTGGGCCTCGAAAGATGCAAGCAAATGGGAGTATGCCGCCAAAACAGCACAAGTCCTCGTAGAATCAGGAAAACATGATTTATTGCCGGACTATGAGAAGTTATGGGAAAATACATGCAACAGTGTTTGGGACCCGACCGAAAGTTTAATTGAGATCTCTTTCTACTCGCCTACCTACTCAAACAACAGTGATCCTGTGGGCCGTATCGGTAAATGGAACGGCGTAAAAACCACCGTAAAGATGGGTAAAAGCGGTAGCTGTGCCGGAAATGTAAAAGTAGTCCACACTTTCGTATTGGATTGGAGAGAAAGTAAAAATGCCGGTGATTTACGTCGTGATTTGTCCGTTGCCAACTACAGATATGGAGATAAGGAAACCATAGGCCGTTTCTATTGGGCAGCCAAAGTAACCGATGACGAAGCCACCGCATTGGATAAAGACCAAGATCCGGAAAAGTCACAAAAAGAAAACAAAATATACCCCGGCAAAATGGGATATAGATAAATATGTTAAGACTGTCAGCTTTATCAACAATGACAAGTCCAATGTGAACTGGTATGTGTTGCGTTATGCAGATGTATTACTGCTTTATGCAGAAGCATTGAATGAATGGAAGCATGGCCCGACTACCGAGGCTTATGATGCAATCAACAAAGTTCGCCGTCGCGGTTTCGGTAATCCGGACGATACTTCTATCTGTGATCTGCCTGCAGGGCTGGATGAAGCCGCTTTCCGCGAAGCTGTCCGAAAAGAGCGCGCATACGAATTAGCTTTTGAAGGACACCGCCGTTTAGACTTGGTACGCTGGGGAATCTACTACAAAACAATTCAAGAAACCTCCAACAAACTGTCGAACTGGTATTCATCAGCCAACTATGTCGTTGCCCAATATACCGAAGAAGGCAAGCATGAATTGATGCCTATTCCGCAGCGCGAGATGGACTTATGCCCCAATTCAAGCAAAACCCTAAATGGTAATCAGCCTACTGATTATTCCCTAATAAATCTCCAATATGCCTCTTACAGAAGCATATTGAGATTATCTAAACACTTTTCAACAAAAGTGACATTCCGAAGATATAGATTGACTTCCTTTTCAACATTCTTACTACGGGGTTTACAAAGGAACTCTTAATTTTGTTTCCGTTACGGAACCAACTAATATCAATCACATTTAAACAACAATAACATGAAAAAGAAACTTGTTCTCTTAGCTTTGGGGACACTGACTTTAGCATCGTGCCAGACACAACCTAAAGAAGACTACAGTTGGATTAAGAAAGGACTGGATGTAGCTTCTGCCCAATTAGAATTAACTGCAGAAGAAATTTCATCCACTAATATGTTGCCGCGTTCCATTCGTACAGGTTATGATATGAATTTTCTGTGCAGACAGTTAGAAAGAGACTCACTGACCTTTAAAGACTCTCTTCGCGCCTACCCGACAGCGACCAAATGGGAAAACGCCGTTTGTGCAGCGTTTACGATTGGACCAGCGGTTTCTATCCGGGTTCTTTATGGTATGCTTACGAACTGACAGGCAATGACACCCTTAAAACATGGGCTATTCAATATACTAACTTACTGAATCCTGTACGTTATTATACTGGTACTCACGACTTAGGATTCATGGTCAACTGCAGCTACGGAAATGCAGAGCGCCTGTCTCCCAACGACACTATTGCAGCCGTAATGAAAGAAACAGCTGACAACTTATGCGGGCGCTTCAACGATTCCATTGCAGCTATCCGCTCCTGGGACTTCGGAACTTGGAATTTCCCTGTTATCATTGATAATATGATGAACCTGGATCTCTTGTTTAATGTTGCCAAAGAAACAGGAAACAATATTTATAAAGATATTGCCGTTAAACATGCAATGACTACTATGCACAACCATTTCCGTCCGGATTATACTTGCTGGCATGTAGTAAGCTACAACAACGACGGTACGGTAGAAAAAAAACAAACATTCCAGGGAAAGAATGATGATTCTTCATGGGCACGCGGTCAAGCATGGGCTGTATACGGCTACACTGCCTGTTATCGTGAAACAAAAGATACCACTTTCCTGAATTTCGCTGTAAAAGTGGCTGATATGATTATGGAACGTGTTAAAACAGACGATGCAATTCCCTACTGGGACTATGACGCTCCCGTCACTGACGAAACTCCGCGAGATGCATCTGCCGCTTCCGTAACCGCTTCTGCATTGATAGAGCTGAGTACAATGGTACCCGACGGAAATAAATACTTGGATTATGCAGAACAAATTCTAAAGAGTTTATCAAGCGATGCTTATCTGGCCAAAATAGGTGAGAACCAGGGATTCATCCTGATGCACTCCACCGGTTCCCTGCCCAACGGTTCGGAAATAGACACTCCCCTGAACTATGCAGATTATTATTATCTGGAGGCTTTAAAGCGTTTTATGAACCTGAAAGGCATCAGTTATAACAATCTCTAATAATCCGAATAAGACATACATTAAGTATTATGAATAAAAATTTTAAATATATACTCCTGCTGACACTTGCGTGTTTCATAGGAAAAGTAAATGCCCAAGAATTAAAAAATGAAGTTTTCTCACTTCTTAACCTGGATTATCCCGGTTTGGAAAAGGTAAAGGCTTTGCACCAAGAAGGAAAGGATGCAGATGCGGCCAAAGCATTGCTCGACTACTATCGTGCACGCACCAATGTGAAAACTCCCGATATCAATTTGAAGAAGATTACAATCAGCAAAGAAGAGCAACAGTGGGCGGATGATGCTTTATCACACACTTTCTTCTCCCATAAAGGATATCAGCCGTCATTCAACTACGGTGAAGACATTGACTGGAAGTATTGGCCGGTAAAAGACAATGAATTGCGTTGGCAGTTGCACCGCCACAAATGGTTCACTCCTATGGGCAAGGCTTACCGTCTAAGCGGCGACGAAAAATAATGCAGTTGATGACAAAACAAATAA
>ENA-OQLB01000384-OQLB01000384.1-human-gut-metagenome-genome-assembly--contig:-NODE-384-length-25930-cov-8.107391_pt1 | contig 25930 bp, 30 predicted proteins | sample MGYA00242656_ERZ504813 | MGnify/ENA primary metagenome ERZ504813 (study PRJEB26092, sample SAMD00036388) | human gut metagenome | host: Homo sapiens | study: EMG produced TPA metagenomics assembly of... | reverse complement strand
AGGACGCTTAAAATGTAATATTTTGAGCGTCTTTTTCATAAAATAAGAGTATGGTGCCATGGCCAAGTGGTAAGGCAAAGGTCTGCAAAACCTTTATTCCCCAGTTCAAATCTGGGTGGCACCTCCAAAGTGAGCAAGGAAGGGAAAGGATATTCTTTCCCTTGTTTGCTCTATAGAGTTTTCACTATTTTATGAAAGCTCTATAGAGCAAACATAATAATCATAACCGCTTGTCTATCGAAACCCGTTCCTCCGGCACATCGACAGAGCCAATGTGTTGTTCCGGGTTGAAGCCATTGCAAGAGGTTGCTACTTCTGAGAAGATCACGGCAGACTGATGTTACAATAGTATCAGTTTCGCAAGCGTAAAGTTAAAAAAACAGTCTCTTTTATAGTGTGCGGCTGTTTTAATAACTTGTTTGTCAAGGTACGGTTTATTGAAAAAATAAACCTGCACTCTTTTTCCCAAAACATAAGAGTGCAGGCTTGACAAATGGGTATTTATCAGGTTAGAATCTACCTGTAAATGGCATTTCACAAACCGTAGGAGTAGTGTGTATACTCTTATGGTGGGGGACGGTTGATTGCGCCAACAATTAGCCGTCCAGGAAGTGCTTTTTATTTTTTCGACTTTTATTATATCACAAATTTTAGAAAAGGGAAGTCCCTAAAAGGAATTTTTTTCTAGCTCTTTTTGTGGTGTTTTCGTCCGGCCTTGTGCCGGATTTTTTTATTTATGAAAGCCTAATTGCGGATCGTATTCCTTGCTATAAAAAGTTTCTGGATTAGCTTTTAAAGTGTCTGTCCACTCTGCCCGGCCTTTAAATCCAGCTTCTTTTGCCAAAATTGCTTCCAGAACCCTCATGCACCAATCTGGAGGGGATATCTTTTCGTCCTGATGTTCTCGGCGGAATTTGTCCATTTCATCTAATACTTTCAAAACATCGATTTCTGGCATATTATTTCCTTCTTTCTTTTAGGGGGGCGGAACTGGTTCCGCCCCATTTACTTTTGTCTATAGATATTTGGCATATCGTTCACTTATGCTCTGTACCCATTCGATGTCAAATCTATTAAGGTAGGTACTGTAAGCTTCAGCGTAACTATTCCACCACCAGCCTCGGCTTTTTAATGCAACGTGCATTTGGCGCTTTGGACGGAGGACAAATTTTAAATAATAGCGATTTTTCTCTTTGTAAACAGTAAAATTATCGTCCTCGAAAATAATTTCTTTGTGAATTTCCTGAATCTTTCCTTCTTTGGAATAAAGGTATAATTTATATAAGTTACTGTTTTTTCTCCAATGATATTTTTCTACGAGATTTTCAAAAAGTTCAATAAACTTTTTGTTATCAATTAGCGCAAGTTCCATGAGGGGATTAACAGGGGTAAGAGCTTCATTTTGATCTCGATATTCAATATCATTTATAAGAGATTCTACCTTGTTTTTTTCATCGGATTGACTTTTTTTTGATTTGTTGCCGTATGCTGTCAAACCATTCGCAAAATTCAGCAGAGGAACGAAGTACATCATCACCATGATCGAGTTTCTTGCTGTTGTAATTAGCTGGTCCGGCAACCATCACACTTATATGCTGAGCCTCATATTTTAAAATTTTTGAATATCGTTTGTAAAGTTCATCGAGCAGTTTTCTTTTTTTGCCGTCTGCAATAGGCCATTCTAAAATTTCTTTGCCATAGGCCTGATATGATTCATTACTGAGATTTCCTCTGTTTCCGTTAAAGCTATTATAATTTGCAAGATGTATTAAATTAGAATCCAATGGTATTATTTCAGGCTGTAAACTTTGTGTATTACTCATTTTGATTTCTCCTTTTTCTTCTTTTCTATGTTCTTATTATAGCATAAAACAAAGAAAAAGTAAATATAAATGATGTATTTTTACATTATAATTATATACTAATCTCATTTCAATAAATTGTACATGTTGACAAGTAAATAAAATTGATGTATTATTATAAATAAAATGGTGGTGAATAGTAATGCAGGTGTCAAGAACGTTTAAAGAGATCATGGCATTTAAATCTGTCAAGCAGGTTAAGATGGCTGAAATCTTAGGATATTCCAAGCAGAGCTTTAATAATTTTCTTGTTAGAGACAGTTGGAAGATAAAGGACATTGAAAAAGCGGCTGATATTTTGGATTGCGATGTTGAATTAACTCTTGTTGATCGCCAGACGGGGAAAAGATATAAATGTGAATAAGCATGGCGGAACTAGTTCCGCCACTACTTAACGCCCGAACAAAAAAATAAGCTTTTATATATTCTGATGCTTATGTGCAGTAGTTACCGTGGGTAATGGTATTTCTAATTGAAGGGTAACGGTTTGTAAATTAGATTCAGCTTGTGAAACGGATCCGGCATGTATAAGAGAGGTAAGCAATAATTGTAATTCATTTTTATTTAAAACATGTAGATTGGATTCAGGCAGTGTTTCGATTAACTGCATTTGTTCATGAAGATATTCGTTGTCGGGGTGTGTATATCTGTTAAGGGTAAAACTCACATCAGTATGGCCCAGTAGAATTGACACGGCTTTAGGATCGGCAGCTCGTTCGATCATACGGGTAGCAAAAGTGTGACGGCAAACATGGTTTGTAAAAAAGTCAATTCCAGTTTTTTTGCGAATACGCAGGTACAGCTTACGGAGTACGGATTTTGTAACAGGTGTCCCCCGTGTGCTTGTAAATATCGAATCGCAGATGTGCGGCTGTCGTTCAATAATGGTAATTAAAGTAGGTGTTAAGGGGAGAGTCCTGATTCCTGCCTTGGTTTTACTTTCTTTAATATGTATTTCTTGATGGCGTTTGTCATAGTTAATCCATTCTAAATTTATTAATTCACCAGCCGTAAACCGGAATTTAAAAGAAATAAAATGATATCTCCTAAAGGATCAGTTGCGGCGGCAGCTTCTACACGCTGTTGCTGAAATTGAGTTAATGCGGGAACTTCCTTTTCTGAGGCATAGGCTGGAACAGATAGATCGGTTGCCGGATTGGTATAACACCATTTGTTTTTAATTCCTCTTTCATAGGTGTTTTTTAATATTATAATGATTCTTTTTATCGTGGACTTTGCGTATTCATGTCCTATGTCGTTTATCATATTTTGTAAATCTTCTTCACGGAGATCATCTAAAAATTTGATTTGATATTCAGGTTTAAAAACTAAAATAATTCGGATACAATAAAAATAATTTTTATAAGTGCTGTCTTTATCACAAGGTTTGATATAAGTATTTAACCATTCAATCATTGCATTTCCTACAGTCTTTTTCATTTTGAAATCACTCCAAAACTTAATTTTCTTTTGTGCCATGAAATGAAACTTTACTATTATATAAATGGGTTAAGGCAAATTCAAGATAATATGACAGTATTTGTGACAAAGCAAAAGGCGGAACTAGTTCCGCCTTTTCTTTTTGTTATAGATAATGGAAATATTTCTCTTGTAACTCATTAGATTTTTAGATCGGAGCTGATGGGAGCTTCCTGAAGGAATTTTTGAGTTACAGAAAACAGGGCGGAACTAGTTCCGCCCTTATCTTTAAATATATTCCAAACTACCATTTTGTATAGTCGCATACCCCCCATGAGCTTCAAAAAGTCAAGTCCGAAAATAGGCGATTATATCAAATTAGCATTTTATGGGAAAGAAAAAAAGGAAATGCCTAACCACAATATTTTGTGGTTAGGCATTTTTTTGTTAATCTTCTGTTTTCTCTGGTATTCTCCGTTTTTTAAGGTTTACCTTTTAACCTCGCTCAATGCCGTGTTTTCATGAGAACGGCGCATTACATCTTCCGCCCTTGCTTTCATATTGCTATCATTTTTTTGTCTAAATCTAAGAAAGAATCTAATGAAACGCCGTATAAAGTGGAAAGTGCTTTCAATGCGAACAATGAAGGTTCCGATCTCCCTAATTCATATTTGGCATAGGTGGAACGATCAATTTTTAAGTAGTCGGCAACCTCTTGCTGTGTTAGATAATGGTCTGTACGCAATTTTTTCAGCTTGGTGTTTAAGGTGGGAAATCTAACCCTAACAAAAAATTCCATTTCGTCCTCCACCAATTTATTGGATTGCAAGGCTTGCTTTATACCCTCAATTAAATCGGTATCTGTTTCATGTTCTTCATAATTTGTATCTAAAAAGAAATCTATTGGAACCCGATAAATACGACTTAAAGCTTTTAATATACCAATGGAAGGGATAGTTCTACCGATTTCATAGTATGCATAAGTAGAACGATGAATTTCAAGAGCGTTAGCAACATCATCTTGTGTTAAATCATACTTATGACGAAGCAATTTTAATTTTTTTGTTAGGTCGGAAATATATACTATCTTTTTCATTTTAGCAACTCCTTATAAGCAATATATCTGAATTGAAACTAAATTAGGTTACATACTAGTTCTATTATATCACTGAATTGAGAAATATAATAGTAACAAGATAGGTGATATAAATGGACGTTACAAAAAAACTCGCGATGCTTTTAGAAGATAGAGGATGGTCAGAGTATCGTTTAGCTAAAGAATCGAATTTACCACATTCCACTGTTTTAAATATTTTTCAAAGAAACAACCTGCCGTCTATTTCTACATTGGAGGCCATGTGTAACGGTTTAGGTATAACGTTGGCTCAATTTTTTACAGAAGATGAATCGTTGGTAATGCTTACGGAAGAACAGAAAGAAATACTGGAAAAATATGAAGCTTTATCGAAAGCCCAAAAAGAATGATAGTTGATTTACTAAACGTCATGTTTCGGCATTTTGAAAATATTTAATAAAAAGGAGGAAAACGATATGACAGATCAGGAGCTTTTACTGAAGATATTGGGCAAAATAGAACATATCGAATCGGATATGTCAGAAATGAGAACTGATATTTCCGCACTTAAAACCGATGTGTCCAGCCTAAAGGAAGATACGGCGATTTTAAAAGAAGAATCCAGTATCACGCGCACAGCGGTAAACAAATTACTGGATTGGGCGGACGACGCTAGTATTCAAATTGTCCCCTTATTCAAAAAAGCAAAATAGGTAAGGCACCGGGGGAGTTTCCCCGGTGTTTTTATATTTAGAGCAAGAGCGGAACTAGTTCCGCCCTTCCTTTTTGTTATCCTTTATTTGCTTTAACCGTGCGACCCGGCGCTTTACGATATTTTCGGAATCTTCCACGATAGCGGATTTCATGATTTCGGTGCTGTAGGATTCCTCTGCTTCCAGATGATAAACAATGGAATTGAGGATTTCGACAATTACCTCTGTGCGCCGATCCGCCATTGTGGAGGCCAGCCGGATTCTGGTGAACAGATTCTTGTATTTTTCTTCCAGCAGATCGGTTACTTTTTGTGCAAGGATATCAGATTCCCGGCCTTGGTATTTCTGATGTTCACAGATTATTCTTTCCATTGCGGCGGTATTGCTGAGGCCATTTTCGGCGGCAAAGCGGCAAAGATAATTGTAAGCCTGCTCAGAGAGCCGAAATGAACATGGGGAATGAATCATAGGTTAATCCTCCTTTTTCTCTAAAGAATGTCTAAGCTTCTGCAATTCAGAGGCTACGGAAGCCAAAGCCTCTGCGTTGACGGCAAGGATACGCTGGTACTTATCGTCAAGCTGAGTAAGCTCATGCAGGACGGCGAGGTTTTGCAGATACATTCTTAAAAATGCTTCTCGTGACATATGGCGGTCAGCGGCTTCCTGATCGAGTTTAGCAATTACCAGCTTGTCTACATTGCGGATTTTCAAATCCGGCATATACTATCACTCCTAACTGAAATCCCGCACGCAGGTGCGGGGAATCGGTTTCTACTGCGGAACGCAGATAGAAAAAAGGGCATAAGGGAAAACTGTCCCCAAATTCTTTGGGGACCAGGCAAAGCCTGGCGTTTTCATGGGGTCAAAAAGACGGCGGAAAAATACGTTTGTAATACAAAAATTACCATATAATTCCAAATGCAATACAACGGTAATACGGCCATAGAGTATTTTTGGCAGCGAAACGCGCGAGAGCTCATAGGTTAAGCGAGAGGCTGTAGGTGGATTTACAACTGTCAGGGGGCGGAACTGGTTCCGCCCCCTGGAACAGTTGAAAAAAGCGGAATTTGTTCCGCTTTTCTACTGCTCTAATTCTGCTTGGAGCTGCTGTTCCATTTGCTCATAAAGCATAATGCTTCGTTTTTTCTCCTGTTCGTTATTCAAATACCTGGAAAGCTTAGAGATCAAATAACCGATATTATGCGTCACTTTTCTTTTCACGGTCTGATATTGATACGCCTCCTTTTCCAATAACACTTTCGCAAAGGAATTTCCTTGTTCTGCGGAACGAGAGAGCCATAGATACGCTTTTCCCGGATCAGGAGCAACAATGCCTCTGCCATAATAATACAGCTTTCCAAGGGAATATTGAGCGAATTGATTTCCTTGTTCTGCGGAGAGAGTAAGCCACTTTTCGGCCTGCCGGGTATCCGGGGAGAAATCTTCTCTGCCGTCTAGATACAGCCTGCCAAGGGAATATTGAGCAAACTGGTTGCCTTGTTCTGCAGAGAGGGTAAGCCATCTTTCGGCCTGCCGGGTATCCGGGGAGAAATCCTCTCTGCCGTCCAGATACAGCCTGCCAAGGGAATATTGAGCGAATTGGTTTCCTTGCTCTGCGGAGAGGGTAAGCCATTTTATGGCTGGGGAAGATTGTAGACACATTCCTCTTCTAAAAGAAAACATTTAGCGAGGGCAAACTGGCTGTGTCAACGCCCTTTTCAGCGCTCTCTGTCAGAAGGGGGATGATTCGGCGTATTCCATCAATATCAAAATTTTTTAGATAGATATTTGCCAGCATATTTTTTGCGTGGACATTTCCAAGCTCACAGGCTTTTTCTAAAAGGGATAAGCCATAGCTTTCGTTTCTCTCTGTCCCGGTTCCCGTATAAGCCATTTGCCCTACACGGTACAACAGGTTATCATCACACCGTTTGTCGAGCAGTTCGGTGAACCACTGATAAGCACGCTGAAAATGTTCGTCCGATAACTGTTTGTTTATATTTGTCCCAATGCCGTCACGCTCCATTTTCGCAAGCTCGTACACCGCATAGGCGTTTCCTTTTTCTGCGGAAGCATTGTAATAAACATAAGCAGTCTGAGGATTTTTCTCGACACCCTTACCGTGCAGGTATAGTCCAGCCAAGGAGTATTGAGCGTATTGATTTCCTGAGTCGGCGGCTGGCTGAAAATATTCAGCGGCTTTGGCATAGTCTTTTTCTGTCCCAAGGCCATAATAGTAGTGCTTGCCGATCCGGTAGGCCAGATATGGAGAGGAATCCTGAGAATATAATTCCAGGAATCCCCGCAGCGCTAAGGAATACCATTCACCGGCAGCAGATTGATCGATTTCCCGGCCCATTCCATAGGCAAACATTTTTCCTAAATCGTCCATAGCCAGCACATTTCCTTTTTCGGCTTCTTGAAATAAAGCGTTAAAAGCTTTCTGAAAATCCGGCTTTCTCTTTTTCGTTCCATAAAGAAAACGGCGGGCCAGCTTGTATTCCTTACTCCATTCCAGAATAAATTCTCCGGCAAACGCTGGGTGCGGTTTCCCGTAATCTTCCGGTTCCAGAGGAATTTCAGAATCCAGAGGTTTTTCAAGAATCGAAAAAAGAGGATCGATGTCCGGGGCTGTTGGTAAAACTTCACTTTCGGGAAGTGGTTCTGAAAATTCGGTAAGCCCAGCCTTTTTGACGGCTTTATCCATTTCTTTCAATTCCCGCAGAATAGAATTTCCCATTCTGGCGTATAAATCCTGTAAACGGTTCTTAGTGAATTGGCTAGAAGATTTTCCTTTTCCGTAGGCCAGAGAATACTTATCCTCCTGGAGCTTTAGAAGCTTGACAAGTTCCTGAAAATCCCTTTTATGGTGCTGTGCGATAAATTCTTTGCTGATATAATCCAGGACAGGACGCAGAGGCTTCATAACGTTGGTATTATATTTCCACAGCCTCCTATCCTTTGGAAGATGAGCGTATAAAGCGCGCAGTTCTTTTTCAAGATCGGGAGAGGGAGCTTCCAGCTTGTCCGTATGCCTCCAATGATTTTCCCACGGATCAGATCGTTAATCATTTGGTTTTCCCGCTTTTGGTCTAATATCCGGTTTACAGCGGCGCTTTTGGCGGCGTCAATAGAACTTTGCTTAAACCGTCCCTTGTATTCCTCACGCCCGCCGATCACCTTAATGGGTCGGGTAGGGAGAGGCTCTGTTGCCGCAATATGAACATGAATATTATCTGTGTTGTAATGGATAGCGGCGCTCCACACAGCGGAACCCTTCAGGGCTTCCTTTTCCAGAAGTTTATCCATAGCGGCCCTGGTATACTCTTTTAATTTAGCGGCCTCAACCTGTTTTGTCAGAGGATTGTACAGCCCGTTTTGTTTTAACCATCGGTTGTCAAAGCTTAGAACAGTCTGCCACATCACACTGTTGTTTTTCTGTGCCTGGGAAAATGCCTGTTTCAACGTTTGTTTATCCTTTTGGCTGAGGATATCTTTTCAGAGGTAAACAGCCCGGTTGTCTTTTCCGGGTTTTCCATGTAGGCTAAATAGCCTCTGCCCAGCTATCCTGTTGAAGCTGTCCGTAATCATCGTGAAAAAGGTCAAACTTTCGGAAGTTATCGTTCCGCACCGCCTCGTCACGGTCTATGTAATTAATATACTCCATAAATTTTTTGCTTCCCGCCGTTGTGAATTTTGTTTTGAGAATCATTCCCGCCTTGATTGGCTGTTCCATGCGGTCTGCTCCTAACTGTCAAAAATACAGGAACGCTCGTAAGCTTCCAAATCATAAGAGGGAGAATATGGTTCCAGGGTTTCAGAAAACCAACGGGAATATGGGAAGGTGTGTGGAGCATTGCGAAGAGCTGCCGTTAAATAGGCATAAGGATTTTTAATTGTGGTGGTACTATTGGAGAGGCAATGGCAGACATAACGGATATGTTCCTCCGTGAGCTGCAAAAAAGGGTTGTCCGGTTCTTTAGAGCCATTATTCGATGCTATAATATTCGTGATTGCTTCGAGGTAGGGGGAAACACAGGGATCGCATTTTAAATTTCTATATCCAATTTGATATTTTACTTGTTCCACAGCCACATCACTTTTTTGATGATAATGATAATAATACCTGTTGCTTTTAGGAACTGTTGCTTTTATATTGTCCTGGTTTTTATGGTACGGGGAAACGGCGTTCGGGAATATAAGGGACGGTTTTCTATTGTCCGGCTTTTTAGGGGACGAAAAAGCCTGTGTTTTCCCTTTGTCCTGATTTTTAGGGTGCGAAAGTTTTTGAGAATTTCCATTGTCCTGCTTTTTAAGGTGTGGGGAGTTCCTTTCCCCGCCTTGCTGATCCTTTTGACTTAACTGAGATCGGGAAGCGTTGGGAAATTCGTTAAAATAGTAGTCATTAACGCTGAATTTATGACCGGCCTTTCTTTGCTTCACAGTAAGATAACCGCAGTCTAACAACTGATGGAAATGCTTATAATAGGTGGATTCGCTGATCCCCAGATCATGGAGGATACGGGAACGGGTGGGAAAGGAAACGGCTCCAGCTCCAGCGTAAGAGGAAAGATAGGCGTAAATCGCTTTAGCAGTAATGGAGAGCCGGGTGTCCTTCATGACGGCTTTATAAATCATTCCATATCCTTTGGAATGGATACCGGAAGCAATTAGATTCGATGTTTTACCTGGCCTGCGGATTTTTTTGCTTGGAGTTTTTTAGGATTGCTTACCAGGTAATAGCAGTTTCTATTTAAGTATCCTTTCATTTTTTCAATACGGAGATATCCCTCTTGAATCAATAGCTTAAAGTGGGAATAATAGCGTTCCTTGCCAATACTAAGATCAGAGAGAATTTTTGCCCGTGTGGGAAAGCAGGATTCCCCGGCTCCGGCAAAGGAAGCAAGATAAGCGTAAATGGCTTTTGCTTCCGGGGTCAGAACGGAATCCGTCATGACCGCCTTTCCAACGATCCCGAAGCCATATAGGAAATGCCTTCTGTTTTTAGCAGGTTTCCATCTTTTTTCCATTTTCATACCCATTGTGTCCTTTCTATTGTCAAATGAAAAAAGCAAGGGGCGGAACTAGTTCCGCCCCTTGCTTTTTGTGTGAGGTTTTTATTTATGTAACTCATTAAGCTTTGTATTTGAAGCCGATCCGGGTTTGCTGAAGAAATTTCTGAGCTACAAATTGAGAAAAGTCAAAATCTGTTCTAAAATATTTTGAGCGAGGATAAGCAAATCCGCCTGGTGCTTGGGTACACCAGAGCGGTCAGGCCAGCCACAGCCAAACACAAAAGAATCGCCGAAGCTAAAGCTTTAACTAAGGCGGCGATGGTTTTCACTGTGAATTTCGCCATGTTGGATTTTTCAACTACGACTATCCTTTTATCAGCGGTGACATTGTGCTGCCTTTTTAGCTTTTCCTGGCTTTCCTGAAACGCCTGCTGTTCCTTGTATTCTTTGACAAGGCAGGTTTTAAACTTTGCCATCAGCTTTTCCTCCGAAAGAAACGGAACCGTTTCTTTTCCTTTGATAGTTCCGCAGGGATCACCGGGAGCAGCTTGGCGAGCTGTTCCCCGGACCGGGAGGAATACACAAACGGATCAGGAATCCAGGGTGCGAAAAAGGTATGTTCCGCCCGGTCTGACATCAATTCTAAAATGTCCTTACGGTCTGATTCATGAGTAAAGGAAAAAATATACTCAATGTCCTTATCATACAAAGAAGCAAGGATATCGGTCATATAGGAAGCCTCATTCGGCTTAATGCCGCAGACCATGATTTTAAGATTCTTTTCCAAATAGGAAACCAGAGAAAATCCGACAGAATCAAAAATCCCAAAGTCGTAAATATAATACTCATAGCCCAGCCGCAGAACCTCAGCGATTTTGTCCTTTCGGTAAAACATATCCACATTTTGATAAGTCACCCGGCCTAGTTCATCATCAAAGGAAATACCGTCCTCATACAGTTCCTTCAGAGCCTTGATATAGCCGTTTTCATTGAGTTCAATATAACAGGCCCTATGTCCTTGAAATATCAGATGTTTTACTAGCTGGATTGCCTGGGTAGTGGTTCCGATCCGTTCCAAGCAGCCTGCAACAGCGATGGTTTGATACGGAGGAAGGGCATGAATAACAGGCATTTCAGACGATGGATTTCCTGGATCGGCAGGCGGCGGGAGAGGGCTGTTACGGCCTTCTAAAGCCCGTATAAGGTCGCTTTTTAAACCAGCTAGGGAAGTTGCCGTGATAAAATTAAACACGCCGGAACGCCTTAGAGAACGGATTAATTCCGTATCTTCACTGTAACCGGGAGTTAAAAAAATAAGGGGAGAGGGGACGGCGGACATGATGCGTTTCGACAGTTCAGCAATCGTGTTATAGTCGTTAACCAGCATTTCAGCATCTATGATAATATGGGAGTAGCTTTGTGATAAAATAACGGAATCTATAATTTTTTCCAGGTCAGGGACATAACCGGAAAATTTTACCTCCATATGGGAGGCTTCCTCGATAAAATATCCCCGTTCCTCCGTGCCGATGAATAAAATCATAATTGACAGGTTCCTTTCTGTTTGAGATTAAAAGCTTTCTTCTGTGCCTAGTATTGTTTTTATAAGTGCTGTTCCATTTTCTGTGACATTTTATGGCCCCCTAACGTTCAAGTTCTTTTCTTGGAATGGTAGCTTTTTTTTTCGCAATACTTTGCGATAGGTTTTTTTATATCTGAGATATCAGGAGAATTGATTTTAATGATTTCCATGCCAGGACTGGCAACATCGGGGAGGAAGCTTCCCATTGCTTCTGGATTACAGGAAATCACAAATTTTTCATCACGTTCAATAAACTTAATAGAATTTTGATAACGAATACACTGGTATTCCCGCCCTTTTATAGAGTACCATTGACCGGATTGATAATATTCGTCCGCTTCAGCCCTTGTCAGTCGGCAGACTCTTGAAAAGGCCGATTCAAAATTCCCTTTTGATCTCGAAACCGTTTCTCGACATCTTTTTCAAAATTATAGTTCATGTGAAATGCCTCCTTTTAACGTGTGAGCATATTTTCTTGAACGGAGGGCTTGGCTTGACAATACTGTTGAATAGGGCTTTTACAGTGACGGTCAGGCTTTGTTTCTTTGGATTTCTCAAAGGGCGGAACCAGTTCCGCCTTCTGATCCGGCTGCGGCGCAGGAACCGGCGTCTCCCGAAGCAGGGGAGACGTGGAAAGGAGAACCTGTAGGCGGAGGCTGAGAGAACTTCCATCATCGGAATGGGTAAGAGTATCAGAAAGGAAATCCTTTATATTTTGGTATTCCTCCGGGTCTGCTCCTACGGGATTTTTCTGATTCTCCATGACCGTGTAAAGTGCTTCCAGTTTATCCATTGAAGCCTGATAAAGTTTATCCAAGTCAACCTCTCCATATATTTTTTTCAGACTGAAATAATTTTCAAGCTCTTGGGCTATATGCTCCTGAATTTCCCGGCTTAAAGCCTGGGGATTCTTGTCCCTTATCTCCTTATATTCCCGCACTAGCGAAGCTAAGTGCTCTCCACCTGCCTTTTCCAGCTTATTTACTCCATTAACAGCGTCTGTCAGCGTATCGGAAATACTGCGGAGTTCCTGCTTTAGCAGGATTGGAGAAATCGGCTCGGCTTTTTCAGAGGAACTCTGTTTAGGCGGAACCAGTTCCGCCCCCGGAGACAGAGAGGCCGATGCCTGAAACGCTTTGTTGTGATTCATGCTGTATACAATATTGTCCACGCATTTTTGAATTGTGCTGTGAAAATATGTGCCGTAATAAATACGGTTGCTGTTAAGAAGCTGTTTAACTTCCTCGTCCTTCTGCCTGCTTTCCTCTAAGGTGTGCAGTCTCCCGGACTGTTCATAGTAATCCCCACGTTTTACAAAAAGATTGAAATTGTGGTAGCTGTGAAAGGTATCCATAATTTCCTTTTGAAAGTCAGGGTTAGGCTCTTTTAGATAAACCTGGTTCAAAAGAATAGGTGCGTCAGTCACTACTACGTCAACCTTTCCAATGAGCCGGGCCAGTCGGTGATTTTGCTCCTGGAAAAGCTTCCTCTGGTTTTTTAAGCTTCCGTCCAGCAGTTCCCGTTTTTCGTCCCACACTAATTCTTTAGCGTATTCAGGAACATACTCCGCCTGAATGTTACGTTTTTTCAATTCACTGGCAATTTCCCAGGCACAGGTGGTTTTTCCTGCTCCCGGCCCGGCGAATAGATTAACGATGATGGTGTTTTTGACGGGCGGCATAGCACCGGGCACTTTTTGTAGAAATTTTGTGGAGTATGGAAGCTTAGACAGGTCTGTATTCTGTTCGTCCAATAATTCAGAGCTGATTTTTGGGTTTTGTTCCGGTTCTTTTAGAAAGTCTGGAATGATGGTATATCCAGAGCGATCTACATAGTGGACAGTTGTTTTACCATTTTCATGGAGTACCACAATATCCGAAACCGAAAGGGAATGTCCCGTGAAATCCTCCGGGTGATTTATATTGAATTTTTCAAAAATGTGATCTAAAGTGATGCCAGGAGTAAGCGGAGAGGAATAGACTTTCTCATAATTCTCTTGACGAACCGTTAAACCCAGTTTTTTAAGCTCTTTCGTGCCTTGAAAAAAATATGGCCGAGTTTCGGGTGAGTCTCTTAACTGATAGATTTCATATCGGTTTTGAAGGGCGTTTTTCAACCGCTCGATCATACCCTTGGCGCAGGACTGTATTCCTTGCAGAAGAGCGCAAAGCTTATCCGCTTCCATTCCGTGGCTCCATGCGGCGAGATAATCAAAAGAATAGGAGGAAGTATCCAGCCGAAATGCTCTGAAACTATAAAGGAAACAGCCTCCGCCTCAATTTCTTTTTGGCTTTTATCCATAGAAAGGTTATGTAGCCAGGAATGGGCCATTTCGTGAAACAAAGTTTTTAGGGCTTGAGCTTCGGAAATACCATTTCGGAGTACAATTTTTTTCGCTCCATATTCACAATAACCATAGGTGCCAGGATCAGGAATATCCTCAAAGGAAATGGAATAATTCGTGATGGCTTGGGCGGCTTTTAGAATATTTGAAAAATCGTCTTTTCCGCCTTGAAGCGGAGGCGCGAGCTGAGGAAGGGGATCGCCTTCTGTTTGAGATATATCAAAGACAGAAACTGCCCGGAATTTTATGATAGTGATTTCCTTTTGCTCTTCTTTTACCTTTTCGTCCGACTGGTCGCTCTCCGGGCCTTTTATCGTTGTTTTATACGGCGCAAAAATCCTAATGGCTTTTTCATCTTTTTTCACATGACGGTTTAAGGAAAGCCAAGTCTTATATCCAGCTACATGGGTAGCGTTCGGACACGCACTGAAAATAAGAATAGAATTTCGATAAGAATAGGTGTGAAGCTTTGACATGGCTTTGAAATATTCCCGGATACGTCCGCTTTGAAAAACCTCCTGAACGCCAGATAACATCTTTTGGGTAAGTTCGTCTAAATATTTATTCTCTGCCATAAAAATCACCTCCTTACGGCTTCAGACTGTCTAAGACAGCTTGCAGTATCCTGCGGTTATATGGGTTAGGCTCCTGCTCAATAGAAATTTTTAGAATTTCAATTTTTTCCGGGAGGATAAAGGGATTTAAAAGCTCCATAACCTCCAGTTCCTCGTTATTCCAGAATTTTTCCATAGTTACGCACTCCTTAAAAATAAATAAGGGCGGAACTGATTCCGCCCTGTTTTGTTGCAACTCAAAAATTTCTTCAGGAAGACCGCATCGGTTCTGGCCAAAAAATCTAATGAGTTACAGAACTCTTTGTAGCTCAAAAAAGATTCTCCAGCTCGTTGCCGGCGTCAAAAATTGAGTTGCAAGGTTAAATAAGATCGTCGGCCTGCTCCTGGGTTTTGATGATTCTTTGCTCATATTCCGCCTGGTCTGTTAAGTTGTTTTCCTGTTCTGTTTTCAAAGCTTCCAGTTGATTTTTATTGGACTGGATTTCCCGGTTGGTTTCCTCGATTTCCTCCGCAGTCTGATATTTTTTTCCGTCCTCTAATTGATGGTTTTTATCTTCCAAAGCGGCTATTTTCTGATTGTTCAGCTCATAGTCGCTTTTCAGAGTTTCAATCTCAGTCTGATACTCCGATATTTTCCGTAAAAGCCTGTCTCTTAAATATTCGTTTTTTGTCTTTGCGTGAAGCTCCGGGACGGTTTGAACGGATTCTGTGTTAGCATAGCATTTTAAAATGTCTGTTTTAGAGGGAGCGTCAACCTTAATTCTCAGGGAAATGCTTTTCCAGTCAGAGGGAACGTCCGCAAGCTGAATGACATAGAAATCTTTGTCGGCTATTATGGGAGTAACTGTTAGTTCAGATTGTCCCAGGTTTTTACTAAGAGCGGTAAATACATAGCTGTCCAGCCCATCAAAGCTTTGATTCTCTATCTCCATTTCGATTTCCATAACGCTTTGTTCCGGGGAATAATCCCAGCGGGTAAGCGTAACTGTTCTCTGATCGTCAAAGGTTAACGGCTGGTTCATTTTTGTGGCGGTCACGGAATTACCGCCGGGAATTGTTTGAGCAGAGGTAAAAAAGAACAGATATCCAGCAGCTGCCAGGAGCAGTATTACAAGGAACATTGTATTTTTCATTACTCTGCCATGACGCTTTCTATTGATGTTTATATTTTTTGCTTTTTCCATGTCTTATTTCCTCACTACTCGAAAATTGATAAATCAACCAGGGAGGCGGTTCCCACATGATCCACCAGCCAGCGGTTCCGCTCAGAATTGTAAACAATTTTCAGCTTTACCAGCAGGCCGTTATCGGAAACCGTCTGATCGATATATAAGGACTGGCGGCATAAAGCAAGGACAACGGCATTTTGGATATCCGTCTGTTCAATGTAAATGGAATTGACAAATAGGGAAGAACGGTAAGGAAAATATATCGTATCGCCTGAATCTCCCTGGGAATTTTCTATGTCCCTCGTTTGCGCGTAAGAATTGACGTTAGGAGGGGGAGAGCTTTCTAACGGGCATAGCTCGTTTAAATATTCCTCTGTTACAAAAGGGGCAAGCTGTGTTCTCCGTGTTTCCAGAGAAACGCTTAACTCGTCGGTTGCATAATTTGCCTTTAAAAAGTCTGTTACATTGGAACGAATGGTATCCGGGATACTGTTTTCCTGGGCTTCCAGACGGCTCTTTAATTCCTGGTTTTCTTCCGCAAGCACAGCGGCGGCACTGCCCGAATCGGAATTATCGGCAACGGCAATCTTGTCGTATTCCGTTTGAATTTTAGAGAGCTTGTCGGCGTTCAGAAAGTTTAAAATCAACAGCGCGGCGCAGGCGAAAGAAAGAAGAATAACGGCGAGGCCGCATTTGCTGGATATTATGTGCTTCATCTTTCAGGCCCCTTCTTTTCTGTTTCATGAGCCAATGGCGATTGCTTGGGAAGCCTTTGCGCTTCCACATATTCGGCTGCGGCTCCAACGGTTTTCAGCTGTGTTGACTGGCGGAAATAATGCTTGATGGTTCCTTCCGGGGGATCTCCTGTCAAATCCTTGATTTCCTCCCTAAGCCCCTCCTGCTTTTCGCAGTCCAGCAGCTTCCTGTTTTCCCACCGGTTGTTCAGGTCAGCCGCCATTTGAATTTCGGGCCTTTTATGGACTTCCGTTTTTCTCTTTGCAGGCCGTCCTCTATGCCAGTCCCTATATTTTTCATACTGCTTTACGGCGGTGGGTTCCAGTTCTCGAAGAATGTCCAAAATTTCTTGGCGGTTTAACGTGACTTCTGGCGTTAGAAGCTCACGAAGGCGATTAGAATACGTTCCAATTTTGGGGCCTGAACCATACCCCCAGGGATTTCCGTATTCATCGTGCATGAGCAGAGCAAATTTTTCTTTTGCTAATGGGCTATACCAAAAGCTGGATTCTTGATCTTTTAAAATACATCGATATTCCGGTTGCCCCTTAATTAATTCCAGGGTATTTGCAAATGGTTTCATTTCATGGCTCATTAAATGATCTCCTTTCCATGAGAATGTGAGAGCTGTTACGCTATTAGGGCAACGGCTCTCTTTTTGAATCTTTTGATATATGTTTTTTATTTTTCCTTATCTGATACTTTTTGCTCTAAATACTGTTTTACACATTTCTCAACACGCAGAGACGTGTCCTTTAGAATCTTTCTGAAAAGAATCAGAGGGATCACGGCAGAAATAATTCCAGTACCGATACCGCTGAAAATGGAAATTAAAATATTGTGTCCCATAGCTTTCTCCTTTTGATACTCTTGTTGTTTTTTTAGGTGTTTTAGATAAAGGGGGCGGAACCAGTTCCGCCCCCCTAATTTGCTCCAATAATCCAGAATAGAGGGCGTCCCTCGTCCAAAATGACATTCATATCCCACTCGATATTGTTGTTTGCGCTGTTGCCGCAGTCGGCAACTAAGATTTTTCCGGTTTTAGTTACGCCTCTCAGAACTAAAAAGTGGGCGGAGGTTGTGAAATGTCCCGGCCCTACCAATGTAACAACCAGCTTGCCGGAGGATAAAGCGTTGATTAAAAGCTGGGGATTGGAGCCGTCTGTTAATTCGCAGGATAGGTTAAATTCGGCGCAGACAGTAGGAGGAAGTGAATGAAGGCCGCCCTCTCCGGGAATCCATACTCCGTGTTCATAGCACCAATCGCACATATCCAAAGGATTTACTAAGGTTCCGGTGAGGCTGGAAACGCAGATTGCCATAGAAACAGGCCCGCACCCCGATATGGCTACATTGTTTCCAAACCGCCCATTTTGATAGGCTGGATCACCCTGGTTAAAATAAACAACGGAAATCCCTTGATCGGTTGGCGGTAAAATAATTCCATCATCACCGCCATACAGAACAGCCCGGTAATCATTCAAAATTGTTTGAGCGTATTGCGGGTTTCCGTAGACTTCCCAGCCAAGTTGGGCTTTCATCATATCGGAGAAAGCCTGAGCGTTTTCCTGGGTGTATCCACCGTCACGTTCCACCGCCCATTGAATATATCCATTTCCAAAATTATAGCCTTGTAAGGCTAATGCAATATGCTCGAAGTCCATAGGCTGGTACAGCCTGCCGCAGTAATTGCGTCGGCTAAAGTATGTACGCCGCAGTCAATACTATACAGAGGGTCTTGAATCGCTAAAGGCTCTCTTGGAAATCTGGTGTTATATCCGCTTTCTGAGGAAGCCATAGGATCAGTGCCTTGCCCCCTGCTTTCCCGGTACATTACGCAAAGCACCAGATTTTCATACCCGGCAATGTTATACTGTTCACAGTAGAGCGTAACAGTATTTCGATAGCGTTCTACCGCAGGAGGAAAGGAATTTATACCTGGAGTGGCCTGATTTTCCTGATTGCCTAAGCTTCCTTCAGCTTGTGAGAATAAAGCTGCGGCGGCGGAAATAATTCCCTCCACCAGCATAAACGCAATTAGAAAACCGGAAAGGAATAAAAGTGTAAGCCATTTAAATTTTCTGCGTTTTTTCTTTTTCAAGGTTACGCACCGCCTTGGAATAAGAGCCTTTGTTCCTCACTGATCTCCACATGATAATGATAATTTTGACCGCCGGATATTACCTGAATACATTCCCCGCGTTCCAGTCTGGGAATCTGCTCATATTCACTTTCCGTCAGTTGGTTCCCGAAAATATCTTTTAGACGAAATAAAGAATCACTTGCCTGCTGGAACATGTACTTATACTGCATTAAACTAAATAAGGTTTTCACGGCCTCCACGCCCTCTTTTTCCGAATTTTCGGGAACACAGTCCAATATACTTTGGGTAGCCATTAAAATCCCGGTAAAAAACTTCCGATCTTCACGGGCCATAATAGTTAATTGCTGTACAGCGGTTAAATTACCTGCATTGACAATCCGGTGAGCTTCGTCAATCACAATGAAAAACCGGGTGATTTCCTCCCATTCGATGGATTGGGATTCATATAAGCTTTTCATGGGAATCGACCCGGAGAGCGTTGTCCCAGCAGAGGGAAAGGACACTGTATAGCTGGGCCTGGAAAATTTCTGGCTTCATAGCGGCTAAATGGCGGATATTGAAAAACACAAGCTGGGTATCCAGAAGATTTTCAATCGAAGTGTGCCCGTCAAAGACATTTCCGTAATTTTTGACAATGCTCTGAATGACAGCCCGGACGTTGCGGAGCCGCCGCAGATCGTCCAGCATAAGTTCTTTTTGTACGGCGGTCTGCCTGGTTGGAACTGCCGACAGCTTGCTGTCAATGAGAGATAACAGATCGCTTAAAACAGGATACTGTTCGGAAGCTAGGCCGGTACAGTGAACGTTAAATTCAGGAACACCGTCTTGGGGAATCTGAATCCCTTGCTGTAAATACAGCTCGGATAACAGAGATTCATAGGCCATAACATCATACATATCACTTTCCGGTGCCCAAAAGCGAAAAAGAATACTCATTTTAGAAATATGGCGTGTCCAGGAAAGAGTATCCGATTCATCGGTTTTCATAATTTCTAAAGGATTAAGAATCCCTCCGGAACCGTCCAGCGAGATGATTTTTCCGCCCAGTGTTTTTACAAGGCTGGTAAATTCTCCGGTCACATCGAACCCCCGGACAAAATCGCCACGGGAAACCCGATCCTGGATTGCCTTTTTCAAAAAGGTGGATTTCCCGGAGCCAGTTGTCCCGGCGATAATCCCGTTATAACTGAACCGTTTTTTTCCATCGTTGAACGCTAGGTCTAAAAAGACGGAGCCACCGCTTCTTGTGGTTCCGTAATAAGCGCCCAGGGGATCGGAAAGGTCAGCGCCGTTAAAGGGATCGCCGGCTGCCAGTGTTTCCGAAACCACAGGCTGTCCATAGCGGTGATTGGGAAGCTTGTTTTGTTGGGTATAAGAAAGATAAAGGGAATCCCATTCATATTTGCTTTCATTGAGAGAAACCGTCCCTTTATAGCCGTTGCTTTCCAGATAAGAAAGACAGGCGGCAGTTCGATCCTCTAAGGCCGCTTGTGTGCGTTCCGCAATAAAAATGCGGGTGTGGATCAGCTTAACGACTTCTCCCATGCTGGTGAGCTGTTCATACAAGGTCAGAAGTTCAGTATAGCGTGTCTGAGCGTCCCTCCGTTCTGTTTCCTTTTGGGCGGAACTGTACCGGGATTCTTGTTCCTGCATGGACTTATTGATATTTCTTTTTACTTCCAGAATATTTTCAGTGCCAATGTCTAAAGTTACCACGGCGTTATCAATATTCAAAAGATGGGAAAGCCAGCAGTAATGAATATTTTTAGCGTATTGATAAACATAGACGCAGGATTCAAAGCCGTCCCCGGTTTTTATAATTTTTTCGTCCTTAAAGGAGACGCCGCCCTGGGACTGGATAGAGGCAAGAAGAATCGGATCATAGCCGTTTTTTTGAATTAGTCCGTCCAGGGAGGTCTTTTTCCTCTCTAAAAGAGGACGGTAATTTTCCGGCGTGCTGTCAAAACGGGCGCTTCCATTAAACACGGCGGAACACTTGTTATTCAGCTTGTAAAGCACCTGCTTTTTCTTTTCAAGGGGCATTTCATAAGCTAAAGTATTTGTACCGAGTGATTTTGTAATGAGGGAAATGTAATCATTGTGCCTTTCCTCGTCCTCTGAAAACACAAATAGATAATATTCCCGTTTTGTGCGGTGCTTCTGAATCCATTCAGCCTCTTGCAAGCACTGGCTAGATGGGAACGGAACACATGGTTTTTTGTGGATTCCAGCTTGCGGCGAAAATACCGTTGCTGGGGAATGGTATCAGTTGGAAAATTCAGGCTTACAATTTTCAGATCGGCGGGGCAGGTCTTATACAGCTTGGAAAAATACATAATATCAAGTTCTAATTCATCATCGGAAACCCGTTCCAGGTCTTTACACCTTAATTCCAAAATATCAAGGCTACTTCCGTCCTTTAGTTTAAAATATCCGTTCCATTCCCGGACAATGGGGATTCTTTCCAATATGGAACGGTCTGCTTTAGCGGATAACATCATGTTCACTGTCCTTTTGAATCGAGATCGGTTTATAAATCCAACGGTCTTTTTTTTATCATCAGCAGAAAGCTTTGATAAACGTGCATTTTAACATTAAAGGGGGAGGGAAGGGCCAGAACCAGTCCCACCAGGATATTCCAAAGAAAATATATGGTCTGTAGGGCCGGGTGGACGAAGCCTTGAAAAACGGACATAACGCATACAAAGCAGGCGATCATCACTAAATCTTTAGCGTACAGCCAGGAGAGCAGCTTAGGCTGGCTTTTCAACTCCTGAACTGTGGTAAAGCGCATTTGACGCATAACAAACCTCCTTGAAAAGTTTTTTAATGCAACTCAATTTTTGACGCCGGCAACGAGCTGGAGAATCTTTTTTGAGTTACAATATCATTTGAAACGGTTTTCCTTTTTTTCTTGGCGGCGTTCCTCTCTCTGCTGTCTGCGAAGTTCTCTTTTTTCCGCCTTTCGAACCCCAGTAGCATATCCAGCCCTGTAGTTTTCGGCTATGGTACGGGGCTGACGGTTGGAGCCTGGGAACTGATAGGGAAGGGAAACGTTTTTGGACGTGATTCTGTCAGAGCTTTCGGCAGAAGAATAAGGAGTTGTTACATTGTTTCCGTGATTCAGCCCGTCCCTGGTTTTCGTCACACTGGTGTTTGGAAAATATTTGTTAGGAGAAGCAGAGGACGAAAAATCTGATTTTTCCCGTTCAAGCTCTTGTTGAGCAAAGTCTGGCGATTCCTTCTGGTTGTTCCCTCCGGTGCCGTCAAGCTCACGGGGATTTTGAGAATCTGCCGAAATAGCAGAAGGAGAATTTTCAGAGGTTTCGGAAACTTCGTGGAGAGGCACAGAGGCTTTCTGATCCGTTTCCGGGGGAGAGCCGTTTCCTGTGGTTTCGCTTTTACCGAGCCCTCCTAACGTTCTGCTTTCAACTGCACCGCTTTCCTCTGGGGCGGAACTGGTTCCGCTTTGGTTCGTTTGGACATTACTCGGTGTTTTTCTGTTCCCCTCATTCATGCTTCCAATATCTCTATTTACATTTGCGTTTTCCTGAGGAGCGGCAGTCGGAACCTCCGGCGAGTCAGACTGTTTTTCCTGCCTGCTCTGTTTATAATCCAGGCCGCCGATCCAGCGCCCCAGACCATAGCTTGCGCCTTTTGCTGTGGTTTCAACGGCGGAACCGACCTTTCCAATGGAACTCACGGCGGCTTTCGCCATATGACCTGCGGCACGGCTTCCGGCAAAAATGGCGGCGGTTGTGCGGAATACGCTGGATAATCCAACGTCAACCCCAATACAGCGTTCAATAATGTTTGGGCCGTCGATCACAGCAAAAGCCATAATCAGAAGAATGAACGACTGAACAGGGATCGAGGGGAAGGGTTTTAATATATACATTCATCACCATGTAAAATTTAATGATAACGGCGGAGCAGAACAGGGTGAAAAACATGCCGCCCATGCTTTTTAAAACCTGCTTTAACCTCTGTCCGCTGGTAAAATCAGAGGCGGCGAATATCACGGCTAAAAACTCATGGACAGCCAAATCAAAGATGATACGCCCGACCTTGAAAGCGGAGAAAAGGAGAGCAAGCGCCATAGAGATAAGACTAACAAAAATCGGTAGAAAATCGATGTAATATCGGTAATAGGTATTGTCAATAAAAGAAAACATACTGTTCCAATAGACTTCACTTAACTGCTCATTTCTATTTCCGTCTGCGTCATAGGTAATGTAGTACCGGAAAAAATCTTGGTTGTGAAGGGTGCTGTCATCACAGTGAACCACATCTCCGGGGCTGATCTGATCGATAGGAAGGGAGAGGGAAATGCTGGGACGATTCAGTCCCCCAGTTTCCTGGTTGATTAAAACAGCGTCATTCCAATCCTTAGAATCCAAATACCTTAAATCGACGATGTTATCACGAATTAAGGTATCAGAAATGGACTCACCGTCATTAAATCGAACATAATCAGTAGCCGCCATTGTAATTTCACTGATGGATTGCACCATAAAGGGCATAGTGGTTAATACAAGAACGGTTAAGCAAATGTTTTGCATGAGCCTGTTTCCTTTTACCTCAGCTTTATTCGTGATTAACAGATAACCTAATATAAAAAGGGCAGCTGCAAAGAGCACCCAGAGAACGGGTTGAAAGGAATTAATAAATTCCAGGACAGGATCAGAAAACAGGTAATCGATTAGACTGTAGCAAACAGTTAACAGGCGGTCACATGTATCTACAAGCATTTTTAAGAGCTGAATCAGCCACCAGCCAACCCAGCGCAGAAATGTTTGAAAAATATCAGATTTTACGCAGTATACGCCATAGGTATCTGTAAAATCTACAATTTCAGGAAACTCACTGATTGTCATTCGCTTCACCTGCCTCAATTAGTTCCATTAATTTATTCCGGTCTTTTTCTAAGAGTGTCCCGGTGTCAAATTGTTCTTTGATAATTGTGCGGAGCTGGCCTACTGAGAATTTGGAGGCTTTGGATCGTGTCAGTCCCGGAATTATACTGCAAAGAAAATCTATGAGTTTTACTGAATTTTTCAGCTTTGCAACAGGAAGTTGGTCTTTCTGCTGTTCCAGTTTCTTTTCAAAATATCTGTTTACATCAAAGGAGCGTTTGGAAAGATCAATCTTGCTGAGATCGTTAACAGGAAGCTCGTCCAAACTGATATCTGCCGGAAAGGAATCCAGCAGATATTCATAACGATACAGGAAACGGGTTTTTCCATAATTGAAAATGGGGTAGGATTCAACAGGATTTCCTTGTAAATCCTCACGCTTTAAGACCCGGTGAATGATGTTTTCTCCCCGGTGCAGGTGCATAAGCTGGTTTGGATTAATCAGGGGGTGTTCCTCGTAGCTCTCTGTCAGGCTTTTGTCCAGGGAGAGCTTCTGCCCGATCCGGCTGATATTGGTGATGGTTTCATTTCCGACCATAGCGGAAAACTCACGGGCCGTATCCATATTAGCGGTCATAAGAAACGCCTTATTTCCGCAGCCAGTGATAATAGTGTTGGCGCTTTCTCCATACAAAGCTTTTAACTGTGCGAAATCGTGAATGACTAAGGTATAAAGAAGGTTCATGCCGGGGCCTCCGGTTAAACGTGCCCCCAGTTTAGGAATCGGTGGGATATTTCCTAATTCATCATACAGATGGATCACCTTCCGGGCACATTTCTGGCCCTTGGATAGCACCGCTTTTCTCCCTAATACCATATCAAGTTGCTGTAAAAACATAGTGGCAATTCCGCTGTTCGAGGAATCAAACAGATTAATTCCAATAAAAACAGCGACAGGGTTATTACCAAACCCGATTTCTTCCAGATTAATACTATTTGTGGTTGTCATTTTAGCTACGCTGTCTAAAGCGAAAATCCCTAGCTTGGAAAGCACAGAGGATAAAATAGAGCCCCTGGTCTGCCCGGAAGCGGAAGTAGCTTTAATGGAGGAATAGCACATTTTTGCCGGATCACCCTCTGGACGCTCTGAAAAGAAAATATCCAAAGCCCCTTCAACGTCCGCAAGTTCTGTGAAAGTTTTAATACAAGAGTACATGGAAATTTTGTCCTCGTTTATCGTGGAGGGCTGAAAAGGTTTCCCATGCTGATAGGATTCTTGAATCAGGGCTTCATTTAAAAGCTTATCGTCCGTAAGGCAGATATCTACCAGGGCTAGAATCATAGCGGCAGTAGCGTTGGCACTGTTATCCAGCCAGAAATCGCCGTCCCGTTCCGATTGAGAACCCTCAAACCATGCGTAGCCCAGGCCCTTTGCCTGCATTTGGGCGTGATCGTAGTCTCCGGCCTTGTACGCCTGGACGATTGGCGCTAGAGGGTTGTAGCCCATAGAGCGGGAGGGATCGATGGTGTTCAGCAGCAAAGGGGTAAACCCTCTTTTTTTCAGGGTTTGGCAGCTGGCGGCGTACAGCTCCAGCTTGGGATCAATGATCACCAGGGAGGGAGATTCCTCCGCTCTGGAGTACAAGTCGATCATGGGAAAGACAAAGCTTTCTCCTTTGCCGCTTCTTGGCGCTCCAATAATCAAATTATTGACCGGGCCATCATCGATATAAATAGTATCCTTCCATCGGCAGACCGGAAAGCCGCCTGAACCCGGATAGCACTTATCTTTGTCGGGAACGGCCCTGTATTGATGCTGTATTTCCTCTAAGGTGGCAAAACGTTCCGTACCCTTTTGACCGATGTTATAGTCCTTCCAGCTTACCCTTGCGCCGTAGACGATACGAATATCAGCGGCGAGAATCAGAAGGAGAAATACCACATAAAAACCCCAGCACTCCCGGAATGAAAAGAGAAAGGCGTTTCGGACGGAGAAGCAGGAGCCAGGATTGCTGAAATTCTCCAAATTTTGAAACAGGGCGATCAAAGTATTCAGACAGTAATTAAAAAAGAAAAAGGAAACCGCCGAGATTAGAATAATCACGGCGGTTAAAGCATATTTTGAGGATAAAAACCGATTAGCCGCATGAGGGTTTCTTTTTCCTGTACTGGCTTAATGATTTCTTCATGGAATTTGTTTTTCATAGCTAGAATCCTTTCGGGGCGGAACTGGTTCCGCTCTTTTAAAACGTTATCATTTCACAAATCCATTTTCCAATTTCGACGGCGCCCAGCATTACAACAGCGCCGATGATGATTCCCGCCATGCGGTCTTTTACTGCGTCTTTCCAGCTCTGCTTTCCCCACAAAGCGATCCCTCCTACGGCGAGCAGGCCAGCGACAACAAGAATCCAGACGTAACCTCGAATGGCGGTAAAAAAGGCAAAGGGCGGTTGATTCAATGTTTTGCATACTTTAAAA
>ENA-OQLB01000383-OQLB01000383.1-human-gut-metagenome-genome-assembly--contig:-NODE-383-length-25988-cov-2.225939_pt1 | contig 25988 bp, 42 predicted proteins | sample MGYA00242656_ERZ504813 | MGnify/ENA primary metagenome ERZ504813 (study PRJEB26092, sample SAMD00036388) | human gut metagenome | host: Homo sapiens | study: EMG produced TPA metagenomics assembly of... | reverse complement strand
CCCGCCGCCAGGCAGAGCACCGCAGCCGCCGCCAGCAGCGCGAGATATCACCCCGCGCGGCTGATTTGTCTGTTTTGCATAATAATTCCCCCTTGCACGGTTAGTATGGCCGCCATGACAGACAAAAAACACCGAAAGTTGTGAATTTTGCGTCCGATACTGTACTTTTGCTGCCGTTTTGTGGTATAATCCATTCTATAGCATTGTGCATTTTCGTGTTACGGCGTAAGGCCGTATCTTTTATATGGACCAAAGGAGGCGGTTCCCATAGAACCCAAGCAGCAGCGCCATATCTCCACAGATGGCGTAAAAACAACCGCAGGTGCCACCGGTCAGCCCGGCGCACCCCAGAACAACCAGAACAAAAAGAAAAAGCCGAAAAAAGCGCCGCAGCATCATTGGTATGATCCTAAGCTTTATCGGCTGTATGCTCTGCCTGTGTATCATGGCGGGCAGCGTAGGCGGCGTGCTGCTGTCCATGTATATCGTGCAGGTCACGGCAGATGATGCCGAGACGCTCGATCTGGACAACCAGAAAAACAAGCAGACCTCGATCATCTACGACCGTTATGTTGACGAGTATGACCAGCTGACCCGCGGCGAAAACCGCATCTGGCGTGAGCTTTCCGCCATGCCGGACAACCTGAAAAATGCCGTCGTCGCCATCGAGGACAAGAACTTCTGGACCGAGCCCGGCATCAACCTCAAGGGCACGATCGGCGCTGCGCTGAACGCCTTCACCGGCAACCGCATCTGGGGCACCAACCGCGGTGCCTCCACGCTGGAGCAGCAGCTGATCAAAAACCTGACCGGCGATAACGAGCAGGACAATATGCGTAAGGTGCGCGAGATCTTCCGCGCGCTGGGTCTGGACAACAAGTACAGCAAGGAGACCATCCTTGAGGCATACCTCAATACGATCCCGCTGACCGGCATCGTCCACGGCATGGAGGCCGGCTCGCTCGAGTATTTCGGCAAGCATGTCGAGGATCTGACCCTCTCCGAGTGTGCGGTGCTGGCGTCCATCACCAAGAACCCGACCAAGTATAACCCGGCCACCAACCTGAAGAACTCATCAAGCGCCGCAACCATGTTCTGTACGAGATGCAGTCTCAGGGGTATATCACCGAGGCGGAGTTTAACGCCGCCAAGGCCGAGACCATCACCCTGACCGAAAGCTCGGCCATGCTGAGAACGCGACCCGCTCCTCGAGCAACTCCTGGTTCACCGATGCCCTGTACAACGAGCTGCTGACCCAGCTGCAGGAGGATCTGAACTACACGAAGGATGAGGCCAAGGAACTGATCTTCTCCGGCGGCCTGCGCATCTACTCCACCGTGGACCCCAAGGTTCAGGAGGGTGTAGAAAAGACGATGTACAACGAGGACGACCTGATCCCCGCCCTGTGGCATGAGGAGCCGGTCTGCCTGCGTGATTACCCCGCCGACAGCAGCAGCTGGGACGAGGTCCAGTACGATGAGGCCACCGGCCTGCCCATCACGAAGGACGGCTACGCGGTCTACGGGCAGGAGGCAATCCCCGTCTACGCTGACGAGGAAGGCACAACGCTGAAGATGGGCGAGTCCACCGACCCCGACTACCCCAACGACACGACCGTCTACCTCTGCGTCTATGAGAAGGTCCGCACCCAGGCTTCCATAGCCGTGCTGGACTATGACGGCAACATTCTGGGCATCGGCGGCGGCATCGGTGAGAAGAAGGTCGACCTCGGCTTCAACCGTGCGACCTCGCCCCACCAGACCGGTTCTACGATGAAGCCGATCGGTGCCTACGCGCTGGCGCTGGACTACAAGTTGATCAGCTATTCCTCCCAGATCCTCGATGCCCCGTACTACTCTGCGGAGGACAAGAAGGTCCTGAAGGATCAGTATATCGGCGTGATGAGCCCAATTCCGAGGCAGCCCAGTCCCGCACCGATGTCTGGCGTGCATGGCCGACCAACTATAACGGTGTCGGCGGTCAGGGCAACCCGATGCTGATCTACGATGCCCTGCAGCAGTCCTACAACACGGTGGCTGTCTGGGTCGGCGATATGGTCGGCGTGGATTACCTGTACAACTTTGTGCATGATACGCTGGAATGCAGCTACATCAGCGCAGAGAACGATATGGACCTCGGCCCTCTGGTCCTTGGCTCGCAGAGCAATGGTCTGACCGTGGTTCAGCTGGCGGGTGCCTACACGATGTTCAACACCGGCAGCTACACCACGCCGCACTACTACACCGAGGTCACCGACTATCAGGCAACATGATCCTCGACAACAACAAGTATATCAACACCACGCAGGCCATCAGCGCCGACACGGCCTATATCATGAACCGTATGCTGTGGAATGTTCTGCACAGCCCCAAGGGTACTGCCTACGGCAGAGCCCCCGACGGCGAGATGGATTCCGTGGCCAAGACCGGTACGACGAGCAACTACAAGGACTACACCTTTGCAGGCTTGACGCCGTACTATGTCACCGCCATCTGGTGGGGCTGTGACCGCCCGACCGAGATGGACAAGCTGGGCAAAGCGGGCGGCAGCGGCAAGCCCATCCAGCTGGCATGGAAATACCTGATGGAGGACCTGCAGGCAGACCTGCCGGTCAAGGAATTCGCCAAGGGTGAGAATGTCGTTGAAAAACGGTTCGACACCTCACGGGTGCCATCGTCTCCGGCGGCGGCGCCGTGGGCTACTATACCGAGGATAACCTCCCCGACAGCAGCTACACTGTCACGAGTGAGGAAGACCCCTTTGCCGCACTGGCACAGGCCGCCGCAGAGGCAGCGGCAGGGGCTGAATAAAAGCCTTCTCCTTGGGGGAAGGTGGCGCGAAGCGCCGGATGAGGGCGCGTTGCCGCAGCGACCCATTCCCGGGCAATAGAGGCAAAGCTGCTCATCAGTCACCTTCGGTGACAGCTTCCCCCGCGGGGGAAGCCTTTATAACAAACCACCCCAACCGCAAAACGGTTGGGGTGGTTTGTTTTTTGTACGGGATACAGTTGTACTCGCACAAAAGATGTTGGCTTTTAACGGCTGCGGGCTGTGCAATCTGACAAAATGCACAAAAACCGGCCCAAAAGGCTTGCAACCTGCCCGCCGGCGTGGTATTATGGGACACATTGAGAAACACTTGTACACAAGGGGGAAACACAATGGCCGAGAGGCGTTTTCTGCTGGTAGATGCGGATGTTCTGCCGGAGGTTTTTGTCAAGGTGCTGCAGGCCAAGGAGCTGCTGGCCTCGGGTGCGGTGAGCAATATCTCCGCCGCCGCCAAGCAGGCGGGCATTTCGCGCAGCGCCTTCTACAAATATAAGGATACCGTCTTTGATGCCGAGACCGGGCGCGAGTCCATCACCGTTGTGGCTACGCTGCTCGACAAGACCGGCGCGCTGCAGAGCCTGCTCTCGGGCATTTCGGCGGCGGGTGCCTCGATCGTCACCATCACCCAGTCCCGCCCGGAGAATGGCGCGGCGCAGGTGGAGGTCACGGTCCGCACCGGCACGATGCAGATGCCGGTCGATGAGATGCTGACCCGCCTGTCCCACCAGCCTGCGTGGTGGAGATCCACCGCGGGGCATGATGCAGGGGCGAGGCACGCCTCGCCCGCTGCCCTGCCAAAGCTGCGCTGCGGCGGGAAAGCTGGGGACCGGATATGCCCGGCTTATACAGGATACCAAGTGTAAGAACAGGAAGATAGAATGGCTAAAATTGCAATTATGGGCTTTGGCACGGTCGGCTCCGGCGTGCTGGAGGTCTGCCGCCGCAATGCGGCATCCATCGCCCGCCGTGCCGGTGAGCCGGTAGAGGTCAAGTACATCCTCGATGTGCGGGATTTCTCCGATTCCCCGGACGCGGCGCTGTTTACAAAGTCCATCGACACCATCCTGAATGACCCGGAGGTCCGGGTCGTGGTCGAGACGATCGGCGGCACAAAATTTGCCTACGTATGTGCGGCAGTGTCTGGAAAGCGGCCGCAGCGTCTGCACCTCCAACAAGGAGATGGTCGCTACCTACGGCGCCGAGCTGCTTGCCCTTGCCAAGGCGCACAATGCGGCGTTCCTGTTTGAGGCCAGCGTCGGCGGCGGCACCCCGATCATCACCCGATGCACCAGTGCCTGGCCGCCAACCATATCAGCCAGATCCGCGGCATCGTCAACGGCACCACGAACTTCATGCTCACCAAGATGAAGCGCGAGAACATGGGCTTTGACGAGGCGCTCAAGATCGCCCAGCAGCTCGGCTATGCCGAGACGAAGGACCCCGGCGATGATGTGGACGGCCGCGATGCCTGCCGCAAGATCGCCATTCTGGCCAGCCTTGCCTGCGGACACCATGTCTACCCCGACAATATCCCGGCACGCGGCATCCGTGACATCACGGTGGCCGACATCAAGGCTGCGGAAAAGCTCGACAGCGCCATCAAGCTCATCGCCTGGTATGCCGAGGGCGAGAACGGAATATGCCGCCGGCGTGGAGCCGATGCTTGTCTCCAACGCAAACCAGCTTGCAGGCGTGGATGATGTATTCAATGCCGTGCTGATGAAGGGCGATATGCTCGGCGATGTGGTCTTTTACGGCAAGGCGCGGGCAAGCTGCCCACCGCCAGCGCGTGGTGGCCGATGTTATTGATGCACTGAAGGACGGTGCAAAGGTCCATGACAGCCTTTTCTGGAAGCCCGCCGAAAAACCGGAGGGGCAGCTGGTGGACAAAAATACCTACCGTGGTACATCCGGGTAACCGGTGTGGCGGGTGCGCTGCTGCCCAGCGTGGCCGGTGCGGGCCATCTGTCTTTGAGGAAAACGGCGAGGCCGCCTACCTGATCGACGCCGCCACGGCTGCCGAGGTTGCCGCTGTCACCCGGAAGATCGAGGTGCTGGGCGGCAAGGTCGCACTGGCTATGAAAAAACTGGAAGAGTAAGAGGGAACAGGGAATATGGTAACAGTAACAGTCCCGGCAACCAGCGCCAATGTAGGGGCCGGGTTCGACTCTCTGGGCCTGGCCGTCTCGATGCACAATGTGTTCACCTTTGAGGAATCCGACCGTATCCAGATCACCTCGGTGGACGGCACCCATGTCCCGGCGGGCAGCAACAATCTGGTCTACCGCTCAGCCCGGGTCGTATATGACCAGCTCGGCATCCCGCTGCGGGGGCTGCGCATCACCCAGCGCAATGATATCCCGATGGCGCGCGGCCTCGGCTCCAGCTCGGCCTGCATCGTGGCGGGCATCATGGGTGCCAACGCCCTGCTGGGCGATAAGCTGACCGAACGCCAGATGCTGACGCTGGCGACCGCCATCGAGGGGCATCCCGATAATGTGGCCCCCGCCATGCTGGGCGGCTTTGTGACAAGCGTCATTGATGAGGTCAGGTCTACAGCGTCAAAAAGGACATCGACCCGGAACTGGCCTTTGCGGCCTTTGTGCCGGATTTCCGCCTGCTGACCAGCAAAGCGCGTGCGGCGCTGCCTGCGATGGTCAGCCATAAGGATGCCGTTTACAATCTGTCCCGTGCGGCGCTGGCAACGGCCGCCTTCTGCGAGGGCAACTACGCGCTGCTGGGCGTGGCAACCAAGGATGTGCTGCACCAGAAATACCGTCTGCCGCTCATCGAGGGCGGCGATGAGGTGTTTGAGCTGGCACAGGATCTGGGTGCGCAGGCTGTGTACATCTCGGGCGCAGGGCCGACCATCATGGCCGTTGTGCATAAGGACGATACAGAGTTCTTTGCCCGTGCCGAGGCGGCGCTTGCGGCGGACGGCCCGCTGCATCATTTTACCGTGCATCGTCTGCTGGCCGACAATGTCGGCGCAGTGGTGAGCTGATATACGAAGGAACAGGGGAGAGGGGATACTACCAATGGGCTTGATCGTACAAAAATTCGGCGGCTCCTCGGTCAAAGACCGGAACCGCATCTTCAATGTGGCGCGCATCGTCATGAATACCCGCAACGCCGGCAACGATGTCGTTGTTGTTGTTTCGGCGCAGGGCGACACCACCGACGACCTGATCGCCAAGGCGGCGGAGATCACCTCCGACCCGTCCCACCGCGAGATGGATATGCTGCTGGCGGCCGGTGAGGAGATCTCGATCTCGCTGCTGGCCATGGCGCTGCAGGAGCTGGGCGTCTCCGCCATCAGCCTGACAGGCTGGCAGGCCGGCTTCAACACCGACCGCGCCTACTCGAGGCGCGCATCAAGCGCTGGACACCGAGCGTGTCGAGAGTGAGCTGGCCCGCAACCGCGTTGTCGTTGTGGCAGGCTTTCAGGGGCTGAACCGTTCCGATGATATTACCACGCTGGGCCGCGGCGCAGCGATACCTCCGCCGTTGCACTGGCGGCCGCGCTGCATGCGGACCGCTGCCAGATCTTTACCGATGTGGAGGCGTCTACACCGCCGACCCGCGCAAGATCCCCAAGGCCACCAAGCTGAAGGAAATCACCTTTGATGAAATGCTGGAGCTGGCTTCTCTGGGTGCGCAGGTGCTGAACAACCGCAGCGTGGAGCTGGCCAAAAAGTACAATGTCGAGCTGGAGGTTATTTCCAGCATCAATCCGGTGCCCGGCACCGTCGTTAAGGAGGAATGCAAAGTGGAAGGTATGCTCATCAAGGGTGTTGCAAAGGACACCGATGTTGCCGTTCTGACTGTCAAGGATGTGCCCGATGTGCCGGGCATGTCGTTCAAGATCTTCAGCCTGCTGGCCCAGAAGAACATCAATGTGGATATTATTCTGCAGACCACCGGCCGTGACGGCAAGAAGGATATGAGCTTTACCGTGCCCCTCGGCGATGCCGAGAGCGCGGTGGCCGCCCTCAAGAACGCCACCAGTCGCATCGGCGGCGGCGATGTCAATGTTGACAAGGGCTGCGCCAAGGTCTCCATCGTGGGCGCCGGTATGCAGAGCCACTCCGGCGTTGCCTCCACCATGTTCGAGGCACTCTTCAACCAGAACATCAACATCAAGATGATCTCCACCAGTGAGATCAAGATCAGCGTAATCATCGATGAGCCGACGCCGACAAGGCTGTTGCCGCCATCCATGACGCATTCATCAACTAAGCACTTTTGTAAAGCAATATAGAGGGATATGGGTAGCCCCCGTACACAGTGTGGTGTACGGGGGCCGTTGGTGTTGTATAAAGGCTTACAGGAGCTTTTTGCCCTGCGCAAACTTTGCGGTCAGTGCGCCCTTGCCAAGGTAGGCGTACCGCTCCAGACGCTCGGCGGGGGTGAAGGTGCGCATGTTTTTCAGCGGATCATCGTCCAGCACAAGGGCGTCAAGGGCGTAGCCTCCTCAAACAGGCCGACCTTCTCGCCGAAATCGGCCCAGAAATCACCGCCGCGACCGTAGCCATATACAGCGCCTCGGTCATCGTCAGCGGTTTTTCGCGCTGGTCAACATACCGCCAGCGCAGCTTGCTGACCTGCACGGCGGTGGCCATGACGGTGAACAGATCAAGCGTGTGGCCGCCCGCCACATCGCTGCCCAGCCCGATGCGCCAGCCGCCGCGCAGATACCGGGCGGCGGGGGCGATGCCGGCAATGACATTCTCATTGCTGGTGGGGCAGTGGGCGATCATGACGCGGTTTTGCTTCATCAGTGCGTCCTCCGCATCGGGGCAGTAGATGCAGTGGGCCATGACGGTCGGCACACTGCCGCCGAACAGTCCGTACCGGCTGTAGCTTTCGCCGTAGAAGCTTGTGTCAGGGCAAAGCTCGGCTACCCATGCGATCTCGCCGGGATTCTCAGACAGATGGCTCTGGGCGGGCACGCCGTATTCGGCTGCCAGTGCGCCCAGCCCGGCATATAGGCATCGGAGGTGCTGGGGGTGAACCGCGGAGTGATCATCGGCCGCACGGCCCCCGCGTGCAGGGTGTTCTCGGCCCGGCAGGTATCCAGCCAGCGGCGGGTTTCAGCCAGACCGGCAGCCGCATCGGGCTCCCGGTAGCTGTCCGGGCTGTTGCGGTCCATGCCCAGCTTGCCGACAAAGGCGGATAGCCCGGCATCGCGCAGCTGGTGCATCAGCTCCAGCGTGGCATCGGTGTGCAGCGTTGCAAAGATGCAGGCGCGCGTGGTGGCGCTGTTTTTCAAATCGCGCACAAAGTAGGCGTAGCCAAGCTTTGCATACGCCGGGGCGGCGTAGTGCGCCTCCTCGGGGTAGGTGTACTGCTGCAGCCAGTCCAGCAGCTCCAGATCCATGGCGGTGCCGCAGTAGCTGTATTGCGGTGCGTGCAGGTGCAGATCGACCAGACCGGGGGTAATGATTTTACCCGTATAGTCGAGAATTTCGACCCCGGCAGGGGCGGCTTCGGAAAAACCGGCGCACAGGCCGTTTTCACACAGCAGGTATCCGTCCCGCACCCGCAGGGTATCGGGAGTGGGGGTGTCCAAAAAAGTGCCTTTCAGGGCGAAACAATCCATAGAAATGACCTCTCTATATAAATTGCTTTGTAGGGCCGGGCATGCCCGGCCCGCAAGTGTACGGTGGATGCCCCTTTTCATGGGGCGTAGGGCGGGGTGCCCTCACCCCGCGGCGCAGAGGCTGGCCGCCCTACAAATCGGGCTTTCATAATCTCTATTATAAACAATATATAGCATCTGTTGCAAGTTTTTTGTTTACTTTATGTCGTTAAAGCGGTATAATATCAATATCTATTGATGTTTGAAAGGAATAACGATTTGGAACGTAAACAACTCGCACCCGGCGTATACATCACAACGCTGGATGCTGCTAAATTTAACCGCTGCCGCATCACGCTGCATCTGCGTTTCCCGGCCCGGCGGGAATCTGCCACCGATGCCGCCGTGCTGGCCCTTGTGCTGGAGCGCGGCTATGCGGCCTGCCCCGATATGACCGCCCTGTCCCGCCGTCTGGCGGAGCTGTACGGCGCGGACCTCGGTGTTGACCTTGCCAGTGCGGGCACCGACCGCGTGCTTTCCGCCGATATCTGCGGCATCAAGGACGCTTACGCACTGGCGGGGGAGAATCTGACCGATGCCTACGCCGACATCGTGTTCGGCACGATCTTTGACCCGTATCTTGTGGACGGCGCGTTCGACCCCGAGGCCGTGCGCATCGAGACCGAGACCCAGGCCCGCCGCCTTGAGGCCGAGTTCAACTCGAAGCGTCTCTACTGTGTGCGGCAGGCCCGCCGCAAATTCTACGGCGACACCCCGGCCGGCATCGAGCTGGGCGGCTACCCCGGCGAGCTGGTCCATGTGACCCGCAAAGCTCAAGCGGAGTATGACCGCATCCTCTCCACCGCATCCATTGATGTGATGGTGCAGGGCGTGGAGGAGGCCCGCGTGGCCGATCTGCTGCTGAAAAAGCTGGAGGGCTGCACCGCGATCCGCAGCCGTTTGCCTGCCCCCACCCGCGATGCCCGCCCACGCCGCTGCTGCCATTTTAAGGAGGAAATCCCCGGTTTGACGCAGGCCAAGCTGTGTATGCTGTTCACGACCGGCGAGGAGCACCCCAACCCGCCCAGCGTCAGCATCCTGCGCGTTGCGATGAGTGTGCTGGGCGGCTCTGCGACCAGCCGCCTGTTCCGCAATGTGCGGGAAAAGCAGTCCCTGTGCTACTATTGCGGCTCTGCCGCCCAGCGGGCCACCGGCGTCATGATGATCGACTCCGGCGTCGAACCGGGCAGGGAGCAGCAGGCCGAGGCCGCCATCTTTGCCGAGCTGGAGGGGCTGAAAAACGGCCCCATCACGCAGGAGGAGGTCGATGACTGCCGCCGCGGCCTGCTGTCCAGCATGGACGCACTGGGGGACAGCCTTGCTGCGCTTGAAAACTGGTACTACGGCCAGATCACCCGCGGCGAGCCGCTCTACCCGCCGGAGTACGGCAAGGTTCTGACCGGCGCCGTCAGTCTGGACGAGGTGCGCCAGACGCTGCAGAGCTACCACTATTCCGTCTGTTACGCCGTGACCGCAGAGCCGGGCACGCAGGGGAAAGGAGGCAGCGAGGATGTTGAATAACGACCACGCCGCTTTTGAGGCGGCCCAGAGCCGTGCTGCCGCCGCCGTAAGCTGTGAAAGCGTTGTACTGCCCAGCGGCCTGACTGTGCTTTGCCGCACGATGCCGGGCTACAGCAGCGTACACGCCATCTACGCCACCGGCTTCGGCTCAATCCACCGCGCCTTCAAGCTGGACGGCAGGCAGGTCACGCTGCCCGCCGGCACGGCGCATTTTCTGGAGCATAAGATGTGCGAGACGCCCAAGGGCGACTCTTTCAATTTTTATGCCAAGACCGGTGCCTCGGCCAACGCCTTTACCAGCTATGACCGCACCTGCTATCTCTTCTCCGCCACGCAGAAGATCGACGAAAACCTTGACATTTTGCTGGGCATGGTGGGCAAGCCGTGGTTTACCAAGCCACCATCGCCAAGGAGCAGGGCATCATCGGGCAGGAGATCAAGATGTACGATGACAGCCCCGACTGGCGGCTGCTGAACGCACTGTTCCGCTGCTGTATGCGGACCACCCGCTGCGGGACGACATCGCCGGCACGGTCGAGAGCATTGCCGAGCTGACGCCGCAGATGCTTTACAGCTGCACCAAGGCGTTCTACGCGCCCTCCAACATGGTGCTGAGCGTGGCCGGCAAGATCACGCTGGCGCAGGCGGTCGATGCCTGTAAGCGCAACGGACTTTACCGCGCCCGCGCCCCGCATGAGGTCGAGTGGGCGATCCCCGCGCAGAGCGGCCCGCTGCCCCACAGGGAGGCCGTCTTTACAATGCCCGTCACAAAGCCCTGCTTCGGTGTGGCTTACCGGGAGGAGCCGCTGGCCGAGGGGGATATAAGCGGGAGTTGCTGCTGGATATGCTGGGGGATCTCGTTGTCGGCGGCCTGACGAAGCTTTACCGCCGCCTGTACGATGAGGCGCTTGTCAACCCGGAGTTCTCGGGTGATTTCATCGCGGTGCGCGGTGCCTGCGCTGTGGCCTTTACCGGTGAGAGCGATACCCCGCGCGAGGTCGTGGAGCTGCTGCAGACAGAGATCGAGCGGATGCGCCGTGACGGTGTGGACCCCGAGGTCTTTATGCTGGTGAAAAACCAGATGTACGGAGAGCTGCTGGGCGATGTGGAGGCCGTGGACGATGCCGCCGAGGAGGCCGCAGCTGCCTGCCTGAAGGGCCGCACGCTGGCGGACGAGATCGCTGCACTGGCTGAGCTGACGGTGGACGATGCAAACGCCCTGCTGCGCACGGCCCTGCGGGAGGAAAACCGCGCCTATGTGCAGATCGACCCGGCAGAAGCGTAAAGAGGGGAAAGATAAAAATGATCTATCATGTGCAATTTCCCGGGTTGGGCCTTGACCTGACCGTGAACCGGGTGGCGCTGTCCATCGGCGGGTTCAATATCTATTGGTACGGCGTTATCATTGCGGCGGGCATGCTGCTGGCGATGCTCTACGCCTTCCGCAATGCCGTGGACTACGGCATTGACTCCGACCGGCTGGTCGATGTGGTGGCCATCGGCACTGTGATGGCCATTGTATGCGCCCGCATCTACTATGTGCCATGGCGCCCTTTGCCTACCAGAACATCTGGGAGATGATCGACATCCGTAAGGGCGGCATCGCCATCTACGGCGCGGTCCTCGGCGCATTTATCTTTGGCGGGCTGGCCGCCAAATGGCGCAAGGTGCCGCTGCTGCCGCTGTTTGATCTTGTCTCGATGGGGTTCCTCATCGGGCAGGGCATCGGCCGCTGGGGCAACTTCGTCAATCAGGAGGCGTTCGGCACAAACACAACGCTGCCCTGGGGCATGTACAGCGAGGGGACCGAGGCTTATCTCCGATCCGTGCAGGTCACGCTGCCTGCGGGCATGACGGTGGACCCCACGGCCCCGGTGCATCCTACATTTTTGTATGAGAGCATCTGGTGTCTGGTCGGCTTTCTTGCGCTGGCTGCGTTCTTTAAAAAACGGCGCTTCAACGGGCAGATCTTCCTCGGGTATGTCATCTGGTACGGCCTCGGCCGCGCATGGATCGAGGGGCTGCGCACCGACTCGCTGCTCATCGGCAGCACGGGGCTGCGGGCCAGCCAGCTGGTGGCCATCGGCTCGGTGCTCGCGGCAGCTGTGCTGATGGTCATCGGCCTGCGCAGCGCCAAGGGAAAAACGCTGACCGTCACGCTGGCCGTGAGGGACATCAAAAAGCAGGCCGAGGCAGGGGAGCGGTTCACCCCGGATACCCTGCCTGCCAATGCGCCCCACGCCGAGTTCGTCAAGGCCACCGATGCTATGAACGCGCGTCTTGATGCGCTGGATTTGAACACCGTGGAGATCGAAGAAATAGAAGGGCCGCAGGAATAACCGGCAACCGCTTGCAGTACGGCGATAGGTGCTGCTGGTGTAAGACCTGACACCGCTTTGCCCGCCCTGTGCGGACAAAAAATATATTTGAAAGAGGGAAAGTATCATGGGAGCAGCTATCATTGACGGCAAGGCATTGGCCGCAGCCACAAAGGCCGAGGCCGCAGAAAAGGTCAGGGAGCTGAAAAGCCGGGGCATCAACCCCTGTCTGGCGGTCATTCTGGTGGGCGAGAACCCCGCCAGTCAGGTCTATGTCCGCGGCAAGATCAACGACTGCGCGCAGTGCGGCATCGAGAGCCGCAGCATCAACCTGCCCGCCGACACCACGCAGGAGGCGCTGCTGGCCGAGGTGAAAAAGCTGGCGGAGGATGCCGCCGTCCACGGTATTCTGGTGCAGCTGCCGCTGCCTGCCCAGATCGACGAGAAGGCCGTTATTGACGCCATTCCGCCGGAGAAGGATGTGGACGGCTTTTCGCCCGTCAATGTCGGCCGGATGCAGATCGGTGAGCCGTGCTATCTGCCCTGCACCCCGGCGGGCTGCATCCGGATGATCGAGTCCACCGGCACTGAGATCGCCGGCAAGAACGCGGTGGTCATCGGCCGCTCCAACATCGTGGGCAAGCCGGCGGCGCTGCTGCTGCTGGCCAAGAACGCCACGGTCACGATCTGCCACTCCAAGACGGAAAACCTCAAAGAGGTCTGCGCCGCCGCGGATATTCTGGTGGCCGCCGTCGGCCGCGAGGGCTTTGTGACCGGCGATATGGTCAAGCCCGGCGCTGTGGTCATTGATGTGGGCATCAACCGCGGTGCGGACGGACAGTTGCACGGCGATGTCAATTTTGCCGAGGCCGCCAAGAAGGCCGCCTACATCACCCCGGTCCCCGGCGGTGTCGGCCCGATGACCCGCGCCATGCTCATGCTGAACACGGTCGAGGCCGCAAAGCGGCAGGGCCGTTAAGGGCTTCCCCCTTGGGGAAGGCTGTCCGCGAAGCGGACTGATGAGGGACAACCTTGCCATTGCAGCCCACTGATGGGATACAACCGCAGACTGCCCTCATCCGGCCCTGCGGGGCCACCTTCAGTCTACGCGCTAAGAGCCGCCTACGGCGGTTGCGCTCCGACACGCGCCTGCGGGCGCAGCCCTCGGAGGAAGGCTTAGGAGTTCTTTGCCCGCCTCGCGGCCGTCTTTTTATGCAGCTGCTCCGACAGGATAAACATCAGCACCAGCATGGCGAGCAGCGCCCACGGGTAGAGCTGCATCGTGATATTCTGCGCCAGAACGCCGAACAACGGCGAGAGGAAGGTGGTGCCGGTGTAGGCGGCAGCCATCTGGATGCCGGTCATGGACATGCTCAGGCTGCGGCCGAAGTTGGACGGAGTCTCGTGGATGATGCAGGGTAGATAGCGCGCAGCCCAGCCGATGACCACAAGACCTACCGGCAGCGCAGCGCTGCCCGGCAGAAGCAGCAGCGCAATACCCATGGCAATGAGTGTCTGCCCCAGGCGGATCATCTGGTGTCGGTGAACCGTATTGTCAGGAAGCCGCTCAAAAACCGGCCGCCCGTGATGCCTAAGTAAAACAGGCTTGCCCAGCTGGCGGCGGTCGTGGCATCCAAACCGCGTACCAGCGTGCAGTAGCTGGCAGCCACATCCCGGTGACCGTCTCACGCCCGAGTAAAGCGCGAAACAACACATCACCTCCGGCACGCCGGGCACTTTCATCAGCTGCGGAAGGGTGCGATGCTCGGGAGTGAAGTCCTCCCCTGCCCCGGCATCGGCGGGGGTCTGCCACAGCGGCAGGCTGAATAGGAGCACAGCGGTCAAGACGATTTGCAGAATCGAGATGATGCGGTAGCCGCTCTGCCAGGTGCTGCCCGCCAGCGCCCAGCCCATGATGACCGGGCCGCCCGCCGCGCCGATGCCCCACATGCAGTGGAGCCAGCTCATGTGGCGGCTCTCATAGTGCAGGGCCACATAGTTGTTCAGCGCGGCGTCTACGCTGCCGGCACCCAGCCGTAGGGGATGCCCCACAGGCAGAGCTGCCAGAACTCTGTGCAGGTGGAAAAGCCGAGCAGTGCCACGGCGGTGGTGGCCACGCTCAGCGCCGTGACCCGCCCGGTGCCGAGGCGGGTGTTGAGCCGCTCGCTTGCAAGGCTGGACACGATGGTCCCGGCGGAGATGATCATCGAGACGATACCCGCCCAGGAAACACCCGCCCCAAGCTGGGGGTACATGGTGGGCCACGCCGCACCCAGCAGGCATCCGGCAGGCCAAGCTGATGAACGCCAGATAGATGACCGGTAAGAGCAAAGAAACCATACAAATACCTCTTGACATTTTGAAATCAGAACACTATGATTATACCATCAAAAGCGGCGGAATAATGCAAGAAATCCGCCGGAATTCCGGTATAATTCCGTCAAAATGGAGGTAATTGAGATGGCGCTTAGCCCCTGCTGCACAGAGCTGGACGAAAACGGGCGTGAGCTGAACGCCCACGGCACGGCGGCGTTTCCGGTCGCGTGCTACCATGATCAGCTTGAGATTGACCCGGTGCCATGGCACTGGCATGAGGACCTGGAGGTGCTGGTCGTGACCGAGGCACGGTGCTGGCCGCCGCAGGCGGCGAAAAATGCGCGCTGCCGGTCGGTGACGGTATCTTTATCAATGCAGGGGTGCTGCATGCCGACTGGCAGGTATCGGCCGTCCCCTGCAGGCTGCGCAGCATGGTGTTTCACCCGAGGCTGGTGGGCGGCAGCGCCGACAGTGTGTTCTGGCAGAAGTATCTGCAGCCGCTGCTGACCGACCCTACCCGCCCCTGCGCGGTGCTGCACCGGGAGATCCCGTGGCAGCGGCAGGCGCTGGAGGCAATGGAGCGGGCCTACCGCGCCGTCGTCAATGAGGTGCCGGGCTATGAGTTCAAGGCGCGGGCAGCTCTGTCGGAGATGATCTGGCAGCTGGTGACCCATGCGCCGTCCGCCCGGCCTATCCCCAAAAAGGCGCTGCGCAGTGCGACCGCATCAAGCGGATGCTCCAGTACATTCAGGATCACTACGCCGAGGATGTCTCAGTCGATCAAATCGCGGCCAGCGCCTCCATCAGCGCCAGTGAGTGTCTGCGGTGCTTCCATGATATGATCGGTACAACGCCGAACCAGTATCTGCGGGACCGGCGCGCCCAGCGTGCAGCAGAGCTTTTGTGCGGCACTGGTCTGAGCGTGACCGAGATCGCCGGGCAGTGCGGCTTTCAGGACGGCAGCTATTTTGCGCGTCGTTCCGGCAGGTCTACGGCTGCGGCCCGACAGAGTATCGCCGAAAGGCGCGCCGGGCAGCGGGCGGGTAAACAGCCTGGCACCAAAACAAACCCCCGCCGCCATCCTTGCTTTCAGGGTGGTGGCGGGGTTGTTGTTTCAGCTTACTCAGCTATTGTTCTTGCGGGTTTTGATCTCGTCAACGACCTGAGCAATGAAGCGTCCAGCTCCATCGTGGTGGTGTCGCCCTTGCGGTCACGCACGCTGATGTTGTTGGCCTCGACTTCCTTCGCGCCCAGAACCAGCATGTAGGCACACGGTCAACCTGCTGGGCCTGACGGATCTTGTAGCCGATCTTCTCGTTGGATTCATCCAGCACGACGCGGACACCGGCGGCCTGCAGCTTGGCAGTGACATCCTTCGCGTAGTCCAGCGTCTTCTCGCTGACGGGCAGCACCTTGACCTGCGTGGGAGCCAGCCAAGTCGGGAAACGGCCCTTCGTCTCCTCGATCAGGTAGGCCATGAAGCGGTCGAGAGAGCCAAGGATCGCGCGGTGCAGCACAACGGGGGTCTTTTCGCTGCCGTCCTTGTCCACATAGGTCAGGTGGAACTTGGCGGGCAGGCAGAAGTCCAGCTGGCAGGTGGACAGCGTGTACTCGGCACCGACAGCGGGCTTGACGTTGACATCCAGCTTGGGACCGTAGAAGGCAGCCTCGCCGATCTCCTCGGTGAAGTGGATGCCCAGCTCGGTCAGCACCTCGCGCAGGGCGTTCTCGGCATGGTTCCACATGGCGTCATCGTCATGGTACTTCTTCTTGTCAGCGGGGTCGCGCAGGGACAGCACGCAGCGGTAGTCGGTGATGTTGAAGTCCTTGTAGACATCAAAAATCAGGTTGCAGACATCGGCGACCTCGCTCTTGATCTGCTCCGGCGTGCAGAACAGGTGGGCGTCATTCTGGCAGAAGTGACGCCCGCGCTCGATGCCCTTCAGCGTGCCGGAGGACTCATAGCGGAAGTCATGGGCGATCTCGCCGATGCGGATGGGCAGCTGGCGGTAGCTGTGCGGCTGGTTGGCGTAGATCATCATGTGGTGGGGGCAGTTCATCGGGCGCAGAACATAGCTCTCACCCTCCATCTCCATGGCGGGGAACATGTTCTCACGGTAGTGATCCCAGTGACCGGAGGTCTTGTACAGGTTCACGGTGCCGATGCAGGGGGTCATGACATGCAGGTAGCCGCGCTCGCGCTCCTTGCCCTTGATATAATCCTCCAGCTGCTGCCAGACGGTGTAGCCGTTGGGCAGGAACATCGGCAGACCGCGGCCGACAAGGTCGTCCGTCATGAACAGACGCATCTCCTTGCCGATCTTGCGGTGGTCGCGCTCACGGGCCTCCTGCTGCTGCTTCTCCCAAGCGTCCAGCTCCTCCTGATTACGGAAGGCAACGCCGTTGATGCGGGTCAGCATCTTGTTCTCTTTGTCGTTCTTCCAGTAAGCACCGGACTGCTGGGTGATCTTGAAGGCCTTGAGTGCCTTGGTGTAGCACAGGTGGGGTCCGATGCACATGTCAACATACTCGCCCTGCTGATAGAAACTGAACTCGGTCTCGTCAGCGAGGTCGGCGATATGCTCGATCTTGTAATGCTCCTGACGCTCCTCCATCAGCTTGACAGCCTCGTCACGGGGCAGGATGAACGGCTTGATGGGAAGATTCTCCTTGCAGATCTTCTTCATCTCTTTCTCGATGTTGGCCAGATCCTCATCGCTGAGCTTGGTGTCGCCCAGATCAACATCGTAGAAGAAGCCGTTCTCGGTCGCGGGGCCAAAGGCAAAGTCCGCCTGCGGGTAGAGGCGCTTGATGGCCTGGGCCATGATGTGGGCTGCCGTGTGGCGCAGAACGTGCAGTTCTTCTTCCTGCGGGCACTCGGCAACGGTGCCGTCCTTGTAGATGATCTTCATGGTTGTACGCTCCTTTTGCATAGCTGCAACAAAAAATGCTCCATCCCTTACGACATACAAGGATGAAGCATGTACGCTCCACGGTTCCACCCAAATTGCGCCTTGCTTAATAAAGGAAAGCGCCGCTCAAGCCGGCTGTAACGGGCCGTACCCGGCGGAGGTTCGCCCCCGCGCTCGGCAGTGGTAAGGCTGCGGGCCGCTGTAAAACCGCTTGCACCACGCGGAAGATCCGCGGCGGTTCTCTCTTATACAAGGCACCGCATCCCGTTTGTCTGCCTCATGGCTTTGTACAGGATGAAGTTAAGTTATTTATAGCACAAGTGCGGCTTTAAGTCAAGTAGAAAAATTTGGAATGTTGAGGCTGTAGGGGCCGCACATGTGCGGCCCGCAACGTAAAGGCAAGCAGGCGTCTGCCGTAAAACTGCGGGCCGGGCATGCCCGGCCCCTACATACATACCTCCGCCAGATTGCACAAAAAACTTTCCACTCCCCTGCCTGCCCATGTAAAACGCCGAAGTTATTAAATATACATTGACTTTACATATTTATGCAGTTATACTGTATACATCAACCAAGTGAGGGCTTGGGAAGGTACAAACATTTGAGATACATTGAATCGAGGAGATCATCATGAAAAAAATCACTGCTCTGATGCTCAGCTCCGCTATGATGCTGAGCCTGGCCGCCTGCGGCGGTTCCGCTTCCACCGATGCTGTTTCCAGCGAGGCTGCATCTTCCGAGGCCGTTTCCACCGAGGAGGCCGCTTCTGCCGACGCTGCCGCGGTGACCACCGTCAACGCCGGTAAGCTGACGATGTCCACCAACGCAGCTTTTCCCCCGTATGAGATGACCACCGACAGCGGTGACTTTGAGGGCATCGACATTGATGTTGCTGCCGCTATCGCTGAGAAGCTCGGTCTGGAGCTGCAGGTCGATGACATGGACTTTGATGCAGCCCTGCTGGCCGCCCAGAACGGCAAGAGCGACATGGTCATGGCCGGCGTCACCGTCACCGATGAGCGCCTGAAGGTCATGGACTTCTCCGACACCTACGCTGAGGGCATCCAGTCCATCATCGTCAAGGAGGACTCCACCATTGCCTCTCCCGATGATCTGGCCGATAAGATGATCGGCACCCAGCGCGGCACCACCGGCTACATCTACTGCTCCGATGATTTCGGTGACGATCATGTTACCCCCTATGACGACGGTCTGACCGCTGTGCAGGCCCTGAACAATGGTCAGGTTGACGCCGTGGTCATCGACAACGCTCCCGCCAAGGAGTTCGTGGAGGCCAACCCCGGCCTGAAGATCCTCGACACCGCTTATGCGCAGGAGGATTACGCCATCGGCGTTGCCAAGGGCAACACCCAGCTGCTGGACGCCATCAACGGCGCACTCGAGGAGCTCAAGGCTGACGGCACCCTGCAGGCCATTGTGGACAAGTACATCAACGCTGAATAAGCGTTTTGTAGCTTACCGAAAGGCACGCCGGAACCCGGCGCGCTTTTCTTTTATTATGCTGTGATTTTTCTTATAAGTATGGTATAATCAGCAATATCATGTAAAATCATTGCCGCTTTGTAGGGGCCGCACATGTGCGGCCCGCAACCCTCCGGCAGGCAGAAGCTTGCCGGAAAGCCACGGGCCGGGCATGCCGGCCCTACAGGGGCGGCCCAAAAAGAAAGGTTGTGTTGCGGATGGAGGCACAGTTTGAAGCACTCTCGGAGCTGGCCAAAAGCGGCCAGCAGCTGAGCTTCGGCCAGGACTTCTTCGTAAAATTCTATCAGGCATTTTTGTATGCGGACCGGTGGCAGCAGTATATCAAGGGCGTCGGCACGACCCTGCTGGTCACGGCCATTGCGCTGGTGCTGGGCGTTGTGCTGGGTGCCATCGTTGCCATGATCCGCGTGGGCTATGCCCAGCAGAAGCCCCACCACCGCAACCCGATTCTGGGGATTTTCAACGCAGTGGCGCAGGTGTATGTCACAGTCATCCGCGGCACGCCCATGATGGTGCAGCTGCTTATCATGAGCATGGTCATCTTTGCCAGCAGCCGCAACTTCACGATGGTCGGCGCACTGCGCTGGGCATCAACTCCGGCGCGTATGTCTCCGAAATCATCCGCGGCGGCCTGATGGCCGTTGACCCCGGCCAGATGGAGGCCGGCCGCAGCCTTGGTCTCAACTATATGACCACGATGTTTGAAATCATCATCCCGCAGGCTATCCGCTCCATCCTGCCTGCGCTGGGCAATGAGTTCATCATGCTGCTGAAGGACTCCTCGCTGATCACGGTCATCGGCGGCAAGGAGCTGCTGTATGCCGCGCAGGGCATCATGAACCGTACCTATGAGGCCATGTTCCCGCTGCTCGGCGTTGCTGCGACCTATCTGGTGCTGGTCATGCTGTTCAGCGCGCTGCTGGCAAAATTTGAGAGGAGGCTGGCGCAAAGTGATAGACGTTAAAGGACTGAAGAAGAACTACGGCGGCCTTCAGGTGCTCAAGGGCGTGGATCTGACGATCAACAAGGGCGACTGCGTTGTGCTGGTCGGCCCCTCCGGCTGCGGCAAATCCACCTTTCTGCGCTGCCTGAACCGTCTGGAGGAGCCGGACGGCGGCCACATCATCTTCAACGGCAAGGAAGTCACCGACCACGACATTGACATGTGCGCCAGAAGATGGGCATGGTGTTCCAGCATTTCAACCTCTTCCCCCACCTGACGGTGAAGAAGAACATTACGCTGGCCCCCGTGCGTCTGGGCCTGATGAAGCAGCCCGAGGCCGACAAGAAAGCCATGGAGCTGCTGGAGCGCATCGGTCTGGCCGACAAGGCGGACACCTACCCCAACATGCTGTCCGGCGGCCAGAAGCAGCGCATCGCCATTGTGCGTGCACTGGCCATGAACCCCGACGTGCTGCTGTTCGACGAGCCGACCTCCGCCCTTGACCCCGAGATGGTCGGCGAGGTGCTGGAGTTGATGAAGGAGCTGGCCCGCGGCGGCATGACGATGGTCTGTGTCACCCATGAGATGGGCTTTGCCCGTGAGGTTGCCAACCGCATTATCTTTATTGATGAGGGCATCGTCAAGGTCGATAAGCCCCCGCAGGAATTCTTTGCCAACCCCGAAAACGAGCGCTTGAAGGCATTTTTGTCAAAGGTGCTGTAAAATAGTGAATGTATAAAAGCGGTCTGCCGATGGATTTTCGGCAGGCCGCTTTCTTGCTGCCTGTAGAGGCCGCACATGTGCGGCTCGCAGCTTTGCCGTGACCGCTCGTCAGCCTTTATGCTGCGGGCCGGGCATGCCCGGCCCCTACCATAATTATTAAACGCTGCGGCAAGTTGATTCTTTGCGCGAAATGTGGTAAAATATCACTATTATTATGGATAACTGTGCAAACACGATCATACACACAAGGAACAGGTATTTTTATGGCTGAAAATTTGCAAACCACACGCCCGGCCGAGGAGGGCTGGACCACCGTTATACGCCCCAGGACCGGCTGGTTCGACATTGATCTGCAGGAGCTCTGGCGTTACCGCGACCTGATCACGATGTTTGTCAAGCGCAACTTTACCGTGTTGTATAAGCAGACGATCCTCGGCCCCGCGTGGATCATCCTGAACCCGCTCATCACCACCGTCATCTTCAACGTCGTGTTCGGCGGCATGGCCAACATGCCTACCGATGGCGTGCCCGGCTTTTTGTTCTACATGGCGGGCAACACAGTCTGGACTTTTTTGCAAACTGCGTCAACAACACGGCCAACACCTTTGTGACGAACTCGCAGATCTTCGGCAAGGTTTACTTCCCCCGCCTGACGATGCCGGTCAGTCAGGTGCTGACCAGCCTGAATCAACTTGGGATTCAGGCGGCGATGTACCTGCTTTTCTGGGTGTGGTTTTTTGCCACCGGCAGCGGCGTGGCCTTTACGCTGTGGGTGCTGGCGGTGCCCTTTGTCATTCTGGAGGTCATGCTGCTCGGCCTCGGTGTCGGCATCATCGTATCCTCGTTGACGACAAAATACCGCGACCTTGCCATTGCCGTGGGCTTCGGCGTGCAGCTTTGGATGTACGCCTCCCCCGTTGTCTACCCGCTGTCGATGCTGGACGCCAGCCCCCGTCTGCGTGTGCTGGTCCAGCTGAACCCCATGACCTCCCCGATCGAGATCTTCCGCATGGCGACCTTAGGCACCGGCACGGTCACGATGTTCGGCATCGTGTACAGTCTGGTATTCACCGCCGCCGCGCTGGTGCTGGGTGTCGTGCTGTTCAGCCGCATCGAAAAAACCTTTATGGATACCGTCTGAGGGAGGGCGTATTATGTCGATAACCGAAAAACGCCTGTCATTGAGGTTACAGGGCTGAAAAAACAGTACAAGCTTGGCCAGATCGGCGGCGGCACGCTGACGCACGACCTGCAGAGCTGGTGGGCGCGCGTGCGCGGCAAGGAGGACCCGAACACCGTCATCGGCACTGACCAGCGGCTGTTTGGCCAGACCTTTATGGCGCTGAACGGCGTGGATCTGACGGTCTATCAGGGGGAGGCGCTGGGCATCATCGGCCGCAACGGCGCGGGCAAATCTACGCTGTTAAAGCTGCTGTCCCGCATCACGGCCCCCACCGAGGGCGAGATCAGAATTCGCGGCCGCGTGGCCTCGATGCTGGAGGTCGGCACCGGCTTCAACAATGAGATGACCGGCCGCGAGAATATCTATATGAACGGCGCGATCCTCGGCATGACCAAGGCCGAGATCGATGCCAAGCTGCCGCAGATCATCGAATTTTCCGAGTGCGGCGACTTTATCGACACGCCGGTCAAGCGCTATTCCAGCGGTATGTTTGTCAAGCTGGCCTTTGCCGTGGCCGCCCACCTTGACAGCGAGATCATGGTCATGGACGAGGTGCTGGCGGTCGGCGATATGAAGTTCCAGCAGAAATGCCTCGGCAAGATGAGCGATGTTGCCAATCAGGACGGCCGCACGGTGCTGTATGTCAGCCACAATATGTCCACCATCCGCCAGCTCTGCAGCCGCTGTGTCGTGCTGGACAAGGGCAAGGTCATTTTTGACGGAGATGTGGAGCAGGCGATTGCCGTCTATATGGACACGACCGATGTGAATGTGGTCCACTACGATCTGGCCGATGTTGCCGCATGACCGGCAGCGCCGGTAAGCGGTTCCGGCTGGAAACGCTCGACTTTGTGGATAAGGAGTCCAGCGTCTTTGCGGACACCGAGAAGATGCGCGTCAAGATCACATGGCGCGTGTCGGAGCCGTTTGCAGGCATCCACATGAAGATGAACCTCCACGCGCGGGACTCCTCCCCCGTGGGCATCACCCACCCCGTCGACCTCGGCCCCGCCGAGCCGGACAAAATCTACACCTCGGTGTTTGAATTTGACCCGAGCCTGCTGGGCGAGGGACAGTATTTCTTCTATCTCGACATTTTTGACGGCGCGCTGGCCCATGCGGTCTGTCTGGACAAGCCGGTGACCGAGTTCGCCTTTGAAGTGACCAACAGCGACCTGACGATGCCCGAATGGGCGTCCGGCTGGGGACGCATCCACTTCCCGCCCGTCAAGCTCGTGCAGGAGTAACGCATGAAACCGAATCTTTACATCTGCCACACGGCCTATCAGGTGCTTGTTGACCTGCTGCGGGCCGGGCGCTGCGCCTGTGAAAATGGGCTCATACGATGGTGCTTTCCGCGTCTGTGCCCGACACCGCCGCGCTGGCGGCCCGGCTGGACGCGACCGGTGTTGTCAGGACGGTCATTGTCGAGGAGACAAAGTGGCCCGGCACTGTGACCGGCCTCTTTGCCCACCAGCGGGCCGCCCGGGCGTTGAAAGCTGTGCGGATGGAAATTAGACCGTGCAGCGTATGAAAATGTCTACATCCACAACGATTGGAGCGTGCTGGGCCGCTACCTGCAGGACTGCCGCGCCGGGTATATCCTCTGTGAGGATACCTTCGGCAGTACGCTCGGCCCTGACCAGCATCTGGTGACCGACCAGCGCGCGGCGGCCGATTTTGCCGCGAAGCAGCGCGGAAAAGGCTACCTCTACTGGGGCGACAGCCCGTGGTGCCGCTGCATCGAGAGTGAGGACGCCGCGAAGTGTACGCTGTTTGCCGCCGACCGCATGGTGACCGACAGCAAGGCCAAACTGTTGGAAAGCCTGACCGAGGACGAAAAAGCAATGGTGCGCCGCGTATTTTTGACCCGGCCCCTGCCGGAAAAGGCCGATGGCGCCACGCTTTTGCTGCCCCGCAGCTTTGTGGCGGACGGCCTGATGACCCAGAACGAGCAGGACGCGATGTTCAAGGCGGTGGCGGCAAAATATGCTGCCGGGCCGCTGTTTATCAAGACGCACCCGCGCGATGCAACCGATTATCAGGCGCTTTTCCCCGAGCGGTCGTGCTTGAGCGCACGATGCCCAGCGAGGTGCTGAACTTTTGCCTGCCGTTTACCTTTGCCCGCGCCGTAACGGTACAGAGCTTTGTTTTGCGCGGCTTTACCGCCGCCGAAGAAAAAATCCTGCTGACGCTGGACGAAGCGAGGGCGCTGGTGTAAATCGCAACTGCATCCGTCCTGCGCGTGCGGAGATGGAATCCGCCCCTACATGCGTGGTTCATTTTATATATAAGCCAAATATACGAGGTATAATACCATGAAAACAATCGCTGTGATTCCGGCGCGGTATGCGAGTACGCGGATGCCGGGCAAGCCGCTGGCCGATGTGTTGGGCAAGCCGATGATCTGGTGGGTGTACAAGGCCGCCAAGGCCTGCCCGAAGCTGGACGATGTGCTGATCGCCACCGACGATGACCGCATTGCTGAGGCCTGCAAGAAGTATGATATGAAATATCTGATGACCAGCCCCGACCATGACACCCCTACCGGCCGCATCTGGGAGGTCAGTACCGTGGAGGACGCCGACCTGTATCTGCAGCTGATGGGTGATGAGCCGCTGGTCAACCCGGCCGCGTTTGACCTGATCCTGCCCAGCGCCCTACCCGATGACCCTTATTATGTCGCTGTGCTGACCAATGTCATGGAGCATCCGGCCGATGTCATTGATTTTTCCAACCAGAAGGTCGTGACCAACGCCGCGCGGGAGATCCTGCTGATTTCCCGCAGCCCCATCCCCTACCCGAAGGGCACGCTGGATTTTGAGTACGAGAAGGTGACCGGCATCCAGCTGTACAGCAAGCAGGCACTGAAATTTTACCATGATACGCCGAAATCTATTCTGGAAAAGGCCGAGGAAAACGATATGATGCGCTTTATCGAGAATGGGCATAAGGTGCACGCCATCGTCAGCCCGTACAAGACGGTCAGCGTGGACACGCCTAAAGATTTGGCGCTGGTCAATGAAATTTTGAAGGAGAAGCAGCATGGCTGATATCAAACTGCTGGACTGCACCCTGCGCGATGGCGGCTATGTCAATGACTGGCAGTGGGGCTTCGGGCAGGCACGGCGCATCATCCAGACGCTGACCCGCGCGGGCGTGATGTGGTCGAGGTGGGCTTTCTGCGCAATGTGGACGGCTACGACCCCGATGTCACGGTCTGCAACACCATTGAGGAGCTGAACCGCCTGCTGCCTGACGAGAGCCAGCGCGGCCGCACGATGTACTCCGGCATGGCGATGCGCTCCAACTACGACATCGAAAAGCTGTCCCCCTACGATGGACACGGCATCGAGATCATCCGCATCACCGCGCACGATTACGACATTAAAGACGGCATGGACTTTGCCGCCGCATTAAAGAACTGGCTACAAGGTCTCCATCAACCCCATCAACATCATGGGCTACAGCGATAAAGATCTGCTCTGGATCTTTGAGCAGGTCAACGCCATCCACCCGTGGCAGTCTCCATCGTAGATACCTTCGGCAGCATGCGCGCCGCGATCTGGAGCGCATCGTCAGCATGGCGGACCACAATTTGGCCCCGGACATCCGCCTGGCGCTGCACCTGCATGAGAACATGGCCTGAGCTTCTGTCTGGCGCAGGAGTTTTTGGATAAGCACCTGCGCCGCGATCTGGCTGTGGACGGCAGCCTGATGGGCATGGGCCGTATCCCCGGCAACCTGCCGATCGAGCTGATCGCCGATTATATGAACGAGTATTTCGGCAGCCACTACAACATTGACGATTTGATGGACGCCATTCAGGATCACATTGCGCCATCAAGGGGGAGTGCGCATGGGGCTATACACCGGCGTATTTCCTGTCGGCCAAGTTCAATCTGCACCGCAACTATGCGGAGCATTACCTTGGCAAGGGCGATCTGACCAACCGTGACATCAACCATATTCTGGCGGACATTGCCCCCGACAAAAAGACGGTGTTTGATGCGGCCTACGCCGATGCGCTGTACACCGAGTACAAGAACCGCCGCACCGATGATACCGCCGCGCTGGCTGCCTGCGGGCTGCGTTGCATG
>ENA-OQLB01000382-OQLB01000382.1-human-gut-metagenome-genome-assembly--contig:-NODE-382-length-26008-cov-4.529655_pt1 | contig 26008 bp, 28 predicted proteins | sample MGYA00242656_ERZ504813 | MGnify/ENA primary metagenome ERZ504813 (study PRJEB26092, sample SAMD00036388) | human gut metagenome | host: Homo sapiens | study: EMG produced TPA metagenomics assembly of... | reverse complement strand
AGTTGGGTGAAATGGAGGAAAATGGAATCAGATGAAAAAGAAATGAAAATTAAAATTTAAATATTACTTAAATGACGGAACTTTAGAATACAGGAAACAGTTTTGGGCAGCAGCAGATCAGATTAAGTTTAAAGGATCAGAACAATATCTGCTTTTACCAGAAAATGAAATGATCTTAAAATTATAGATATAATGTCTGATATGACAGATTCTTTTGAGTCCAGTGGATATCACTTCAAAACGGGACCAGTTGTAGAATTTCGAAATTTAGATCATATTCATAAAATATATCAAACTGGAGATATCCCAATGTATCGTTCGATACATATACAAAATGGAACTCTGCAGTTTCCTGCCGATACTCAAAAAGCACAATATGTTAGTGCGGATGAAGAATCCTTGTTGATCCCAAAGCAAAATACTATTTTAGTTCGTCGGTTGAGTATGAAAGAAGATTTAAAACGTATTCAGGCTTGCAAATATTTTGCAGATGAAAATACAGACTTAAATACAGAATTTATGACTGTTGAAAATCATGTAAATTATCTAACACGTAAAGATGGTATGGAAATGTCCAGAAATGAAATAGACCAGCTGTTTGATATTTTAATGTCAGATATGTATGAACGTTATATCCGATTGATCAACGGAAGTACACAGATAAATGCGGGAGAACTTAATAAATTACCATTACAGAGGATGGAACGATGAAAAGAAATGTAGAAAAATATGATTATCAGGTATTGAATGATGCAAAAAATATTCTTATGGAAATTGATATGCCAAAAGAACTTTATAATCCAAGGTGTGTTATGATATTTTGTGCATGTGCCCAGATGATAGATGGAAAATCATGGAGGCATATATCAGAAGAGTATATGAGTGTTCACGATATTATTAAATACGTAAATGATGTATTTCCTAATAAAGCGGGTTTGGATAAAAAAGGATATCAGGAAAACAGCAGGGAAACATTTCGAGATGAAACTCTAAAACGCTGGGTAAGTGCTGCGATCATTGAATCTAAAGCAGGACTTGCAGCCAATGACAGAAATAATGGATATCGTTTTACTTCCGCTTTTGCCGCATTGGTAAGAACTTATGGAAGTGATCAGTGGGAAGATTCCCTGTCAGCATTTATGGAAACTTATGAAAGCTATAGTAAAAAATTAAAACAAGTAAAATCCCTGCCGAAAGGATATGATGTGACTTGCGGAAATATTACAGTTAAATTAGGATTATCCGCACATAATAAATTACAAAAACAGATTTTAGAAGAGTTTGTTCCCAATTTTGCATCTGGATCAGAATTATTATATATAGGCGATACATCCGATCGTACATTACAAAGAGATGACAAACGATTATCAGAATTAGGAATTAAAATCCTAGAAGATACTTCAAAACTTCCAGATATTATTTTATATGATGCCGATAAAAATCGGATCATATATGTGGAAGCATATTCCAGTACCGGGGAATTTAATAAAGATCGAGTCGATTATATTAATACATATTGCTCATATAAAAATGATATTGAAGTTGCATTTGTAACAGCATTTGCGACAACAAAAAAGATGCTTCAGGTTTATCCAAAGATTGCATGGGACACAGAGATCTGGATTGCCGAAGAAGCAACACATCTGACTCATAAAAACGGAGATAGATTTATGGGAAGAAGTCCGGAAGAATTTTTATAGAAATACTTTGATTGGTATAGAATTCTTTTTGTGGTTGTGATAATATAATATGGAAGTTGTGTTTGCGAACGCAAGACACTGGCAACAAGGCAAAAAGTTGTAGTCCATACAGAGGACTTCCGAAATCTGTAACGTAATACACATTTTTAGAATGTGTGATCCCGGTGACTGGGCGATAAGTCATAACCCATATGGAGGGTTTCCAAAATCCATAACTGAATAGCTCATCTACCATTTACTAGGAAGAAAGAGAAACCCTACCTGTGTTATTATATAGGTAGGGTTTGTTATAAATTTGTGGCGAAAACCCACACGCTTGCGTGTGGGATATTAAAATACAGAAAGAAAACAGACCATGAGTAAGAGCAACTATGATATAAACACGCATACAACACAAAATAATGCTGCACAATATCATTCAAGTCGTGGAGGAAAAAATAATGGCACAAACTAAAAGTGACAATGTACAAATAAATATTTCTATTCCTACTGGATGGAAAACAGAACTTGAAAATCTTGCTCGTATCTATCTGTTGAAAGAAGGAAAAACCATCACTTTTCTTGACTTAATGCGTAGAGGTATTCAGGAAAAATATCAATTAGGAGAAAAAGGCAGTGAGTGAGGAACAATATCATAGTGCTTCACATTGTAAATATTTGATACAGTATCATATCATTTGGTGTCCAAAGTTCAGATTTTCAGCATTACAAGGAAATGTCGATATCATTCTTAAACAGATATTACAGAAAATTTGTAATGATTATAAATACAAGATCAAAGCACTCGAAGTGATGCCAGATCATATACATATTTTCATAGATGTTCCGCAGACAGTTGCTCCTTGTGATGTTGTAAGAACCCTAAAAAGTATCAGTGCTATCGAATTATTTAAAGTATTTCCAAAATTAAAACAGTTCTATTCGAAATGTGGAGTATTATGGTCAAGAGAATACTTTGTATCTACTGTCGGACATATAAGCGAAGCTACAGTAATTAAGTATATTGAGGAGCAGAAAAATGATAAGTGATAAAGAATATAAAAAACTTTTAAAAACAATTTCATAAACTTTCTGACAGGCATATCTTGGTTGTAGAAACCGATATGCCAGCTTCTGATGTACAAAAGGTCGTGATTCTTTCTGATAAGATCAGAAAAGCAGGTAATGAGCTTGTTGGTTCTTATGAGAAAGAATTATGACCAACTTATGCGTACTAAAAAATATCGCAAGTTGCTAAAACTCTATGGTTCTACCAAAGATAAAAAGAAACACAGAGATCTAGCAAAATCAGCTCAATGAAATGCAAAAACAATACAATGTCACATGGGATCATTGTAGAAACGCTATGATACATATAGGTAAGAAATATAGTATTGATGCCGTATTTGCCCTTACAAAAGCTGAAGATATATGGCGTGGTATTGAAAAATGTCTTTATAACAATGGTAAAACTATTCATTTTTCTAAATATGGTGAGTTGCCTTGTATCAGGGCAAAACAGATAAATCGTGGCATTTCAATGTCTGTTAAAGATAATGGATTAAAATTCAAATTAAAGGGAAATGTATTTGGGATACAGGTTAAAGATAGATTTCAAACAGATGAAGTTTGTGCGGTTTTAGAATATTTATCAAGATCAGAGATCATAAATGATAAAGCAATAAATAAATTTTTAGATAAAGCATACTGTATTGATACATACAGACCTTGCTATGCTACTCTTGTACCTAAATTTATTCGTGGAAAATATAGGGTGTATTTGCATCTTACTATTGAAGGTAAGGCGAAACCTAAATATGATAGGTTTGGTAATCCAAGACATAAGTTTGGCAAAGGTATTATAGGTGCAGATATTGGTACACAGACTGTTGCGTATACATCAAATACTGAGGTGGGCTTGAAAAATCTTTCAGAGCGTGGTAACAGTATTCAGACTTCTGAAAGAAGAGAACGCCTGCTTTACCGTGCGATGGACAGGTCAAGACGTGCAACTGATCCGCAAAACTATAATGATGATGGTACTGTTAAAAAAGGCCGCAAAACTTGGAAATATTCTAATCATTATAAAAAGCTAAAAGCTAAACACTCTGAACTATGTCGTATCAATGCTATAAACAGACAGCTTGCAATAAATGAAGACGCTAACCATTTAAGAAGTCTTGGAGATGTATTTATCACGGAACCTAAAAATGCAAGTAAACTTATGAAACGAACTAAAGATACTACGGTCAATAGTAAAGGTAAGTTTCATAAGAAAAAGCGTTTTGGAAAATCCATAAAGAACAGATGTCCTTCTGGGTTTCAAACTACTGTAGAGCGGAAATTTAAGGTATCAGGTGGTATATATATTGAAGTACCTGATAATTACAGAGCAAGTCAATATGACCATACAGCAGATGATTATATCAAGAAAAAGCTGTCTGATAGAATGTATAAACTTACTGACGGAACATTGGTACAAAGAGATTGGTATTCATCATTCTTATTATACTGTTACGATTACAGAACTAAAGATATAGATAAAAACAAATGTATTTCCGAATTTGATAAGTGTCACAACAAAGAAAAAGCCCTGATCGAATGGATCAAGGCTAACAAGATCAAAATATTAAATAGCGGAATTAAGATAGCGTAAAACATATTTAGGGAGATTGACTATACTTCCTTACGAAAGTAGAAATTTACCGTCAATGTGGTCGTTGGACTGCTTGGTAATGAAAGCTCTGATTTAAATAGACTTACACTTGTAACTCCAAAGTCTGAAAATGATGTACGATTACAAGCTACACTTGATAATCAGAACCCCACGGGCTTGCCCGTGGGAGTAGTCAGGTCCATATATCGGATATGCAAAGTCTGCTGAGATTGCAAAGAAATCACTAAAAACAGGAATTTCTGTAAAAGAGCTGGTATTAGAAGAAGGTCTGTTAAAGGAAGAAGAATTAAAAGAGATCTTAAAACCAGAGAAAATGACACAGCCTATGAGAGAAAAAGTGATGAAAGCAGTATCATAGATACAATTAGAATACAAAAAAGAATGAAAAGTAAGAAGAGGCTTTGGAGAAATTCAGAGCTTCTTTTATTGCAATATCCTCTCGCACAAGATATAATACATAAATAGAACATAAGTACGATTGGAGGATGGAAAGAATGATAATAATTCTATGCTTAGACAACAACAACGGTATGATGTTTAATGATCGAAGGCAGAGCCAGGATCGAGGCTTGAGAGAGTATATTGCGGAGATGACCAAAGGGGAGAAGGTCTATATGAATGCATATACAGAGAAGTTGTATGAAGAGATCAACGATCCGGTTGTTTGTGAAGATTTCTTACACAAGGCAGGAAAAGGGGAGACTTGTATTGTAGAGAATCTTCCATTAAAACCAGTGATAGATCAGATCGAAGAGATCGTGATCTTCCGTTGGAATAAAGTCTATCCGTCCGATCAGGTACTGGATGTGGATCTTGAGGAATGGAAACTTGCAGAAGAAGAACAGATTGAAGGTTCCACTCACGAGATCACAAAACAGATCTATCTTCCAAAACAATAAGCTAGATCAGAAAAGAATATAACAAGAGGAGAAGCAGTTGATGATGAGAGTAACAAAGAAATTATATGCCCTGCTGATCGCAGGAATGATGGCGGTATCACTGGCAGGATGCCAGAGTACAGGCAATAGCAGTAATGGTGAAGGCACACAGAACGAACAAAGCAGCAAAGGAAGTACAAATTCTTCCACCAAATCTGTATCATCTGATAATATTCCAGATTTTTCAGGGAATATGACGGTTGCTGTTGACAATAATAATCCAGATTTTACATCCAAGGATCTGACAACAAAATCCTACGAGTCTTACAGCAGACTTGACTCTGAAGGAAGATGTCAGGTGGCGGAAGCGTGTGTTGGAAAAGATATCATGCCAAAAGGAAAACGCGGAGCGATCGGTATGGTAAAACCAACCGGATGGCATACAGCAAAATACAATAACGTTGATGGGAAATATCTATATAACCGTTGTCATTTGATCGCTTACCAGCTGACCGGTGAGAATGCCAATAACAAGAACCTGATCACAGGAACAAGATCTTTTAACGTGGATGGAATGTTACCATATGAAGAGATGGTCGGTGACTATGTCCGTGAGACAGGCAATCATGTATTATACAGAGTTACACCAGTCTTTGACGGAGATGACCTGGTAGCCAAAGGGGTACAGATGGAAGCGATGTCTGTGGAAGATAAGGGCGAAGATATTAAGTTTAATGTTTTTGTATATAATGTACAGGATGGAGTGAAGATTGATTACGAGACAGGAGACAGTGAAGCAGACAGCAGCATGCAGGTAACAACAGAGAATTCAAAAGCAAGCCAGAAATACCACACAAACCAGAATTCATCTAATAACAGCAAAAACAACAGCAGTAACAAAAATACAACAGCAGTAAAAACAAATACAAAGACAACTGCTTCACAGAAGATCCGTGGAAACAGCAGATCAAAGGTATACCACTGCCCAGGTCAAAGAGATTATGACCGTATGGGAACATCAAAATATTTAGTTACATTTAAGAGCGAGAAAGAAGCAAAGGCAGCGGGATATCATAAGGCACAAAGATAAAAGAAAGAGTTAACGATTCATAAAGACAGACAGGAGGAAATCGTATGAGTTTAAATGCAACACCAAGAGGAGACAGAATTCACATCGCATTATTTGGGAAACGAAATGCCGGGAAGTCAAGTGTTATCAATGCTATGACGAATCAGGAATTAGCGATCGTATCCGATGTCAAAGGAACAACGACAGATCCTGTATATAAGGCAATGGAACTTCTGCCATTAGGACCAGTAGTTATGATCGATACCCCGGGACTTGATGATGAAGGAGAATTAGGGGAAAAGCGAGTCAAGAAAGCAAAAGAAGTCTTGGGCAAGGCAGATATCGCGCTTGTGATCATGGATGCTACAGCTGGTATGACAGAGTTTGAAGAAGATATGATACGCTTGATCGAAGACCGGAAGATTCCTTATCTGAAAGTCTACAATAAGATGGATCTTTCCAATGCCCAAGAATGGAAAGAAGACAAAGCCTGCTTTGTCAGTGCAAAGGATAAAAAAGGAATCTGGGAGTTAAAAGAAGAGATCGGGAAACTGGTTCCAACTGATGATGACACGCTAAAGATCGTTGGAGATTTGGTCTGTCCGAATGATTTTGTGATCTTAGTCGTACCGATCGACAGTGCAGCACCGAAAGGCAGACTGATCCTTCCACAGCAGCAGACGATCCGTGACCTTTTAGAAGCAGGAGCAGCCTCTATTGTTGTAAGAGAAACGGAATTAGAAAAGACATTAGAAGAGATCGGTAAGAAACCAGCATTGGTCATTACAGACTCTCAGGCATTTGGCAAAGTCTCAAAGATTGTGCCAGAAGATATCAAACTGACTTCATTTTCGATTCTGTTTGCAAGATATAAAGGTGATCTGGAAGAAGAAGTCAGAGGAGTGAAAGCCTTGGAACATTTAGAAGAAGGGGCGAAGATCTTGATCGCGGAAGGATGCACTCATCACAGACAGTGCGATGACATCGGAACGGTGAAGATCCCAAGATGGTTAAAACAATATACAGGTAAGGATTTTGATATCCATACAAGCAGTGGAAACTCTTTCCCTGAAGATCTGGATACTTATGATCTGGTCATTCATTGTGGCGGATGTACTTTAAATAGAAGAGAGATGAAAAACCGTATCGCAAGAGTCAAAGATGCAGGTGTTCCGATCGTGAACTATGGAATCTTTATCGCGGCAACGCAGGGAATTTTAAAGAGAACCCTTGAGCCATTTGAGGAAGCCAGCAGGATCTTAAATGAGATTTAAGACGGATTGTTTCAAAAAATCAACATAAATTAATGAAAATCAATAAGACTGCTTCTTTACAAAGAAAGATAAGTTTTGTAGAATAGAAAGATAGAATTAAAACCAAATGGGAGGAAATCATGAGCAAAGTAAGAACAAGATTTGCACCAAGCCCTACAGGGCGTATGCATGTAGGTAACTTAAGAACAGCCCTTTATGCATATCTGATCGCACGTCATGCAGGCGGAGATTTTATTTTAAGAATTGAAGATACAGACCAGGAAAGACAGGTAGAAGGGGCAGAAGAGATTATCTACAATACCCTTAAGAAGGCTGGAATGAACCACGATGAAGGACCAGACATCGATGGTGGAGTCGGACCATATGTTCAGAGTGAGAGACAGGCACAGGGTCTTTATTTAAAATATGCAAAAGAACTGATCGACAAGGGAGAAGCATATTACTGTTTCTGTGATCAGGAGAGATTAGACACACTGAAAGTAAAATCAGGAGATGTTGTGATCAGTCATTATGACAAACATTGCTTAAACTTATCCAAAGAAGAAGTTCAGGCGAAATTAGACGCAGGAGTACCATATGTTATCCGTCAGAATAACCCAACAGAAGGAACAACATCTTTCGTTGATGAGATTTACGGAGAGATCACAGTGGATAATATCGAATTAGATGATATGATCCTGATCAAATCGGATGGATATCCAACATACAACTTCGCAAACGTAGTTGATGACCATTTAATGGGAATCACACATGTAGTTCGTGGTAATGAATACTTATCATCTACACCAAAGTACAATCGTTTATATGATGCATTTGGATGGGAAAAACCAGTATACATTCATTGTCCACTGATCACAGACGAAGAACATCACAAATTAAGTAAGAGAAAAGGTCATTCTTCCTTCGAAGATCTGATCGAGCAGGGATTCTTGCCAGAGACGATCGTAAACTTCGTTGCATTACTTGGATGGAGTCCAGGAGGAGAACAGGAAATCTTCTCATTAAAAGAATTAGAAGAGATCTTTGATTACAAACATATGTCTAAGACACCAGCGGTCTTTGATATGAACAAGATCAAATGGATGAATGGTGAATATATCAAAGCCATGGACTTTGACCGTTTCAAAGAACTTGCTATGCCATATGTAACAGAGACAATTCACAGAGAGATGGATTTTGATAAGATTCTTTCTATGGTGAAGACAAGAATTGAGTTATTTACAGAGATTCCGGGACACATTGACTTCTTCGAAGCAGTTCCAGAATATGATGTAGAGATGTACAAACATAAGAAGATGAAGACAACACCTGAGACTTCATTAACCGTATTAAAAGAGATCTATCCAGTGATCGAAGCACAGGAAGATTTTACAAATGATGCATTATATGAGATGTTAGTATCTTTTGCAAAAGGACATGAGTACAAGAATGGTTATGTAATGTGGCCAGTTCGTACAGCAGTCTCTGGAAAGCAGATGACACCAGGTGGAGCAACAGAATTAATGGAACTTCTGGGAAAAGAAGAATCATTAAAGAGAATCAATGATGCGATCGCGAAACTGGAGGCAGCACTTGCATAGCCAGCTGAGCAAGGCACAGAAAGAAGCAGTGATGCACAAAGATGGACCGATGATGGTACTTGCAGGACCAGGTTCAGGGAAGACACTTGTGATCACAAAGAGAATTCAATATTTGATATCGCACTATCAGATCCCACCGCAGCGGATTCTGGTCATTACATTTACCAGAGCAGCAGCGAATGAGATGAAAGAGCGGTTTTGGCGGCTGGCAGGGGAAACCCTGCCGGTTTCTTTTGGAACTTTTCATTCTGTGTTTTTTACGATTTTAAAATATGCCTATCACTATAGTGCAGATAATATTCTGCCGGAACATAAAAAATATGACTTTATCCGTGAGATCATCACAGATCATGAGCTGGAGATTGATGATGAAGCAGATTTTATGCGTCAGATCATACAAGAGATCAGCTTAGTCAAAGGGCAGATGATCCTCTTGCCTATTATCACAGTGGGTGCTGTGGGGATGAAGTGTTTAAAGAAATTTACCGGGCATATGAAGAAAAACTGCATGAGAACCGTTGGATCGATTTTGATGATATTTTGGTTTATACGTATGAGTTGTTAAAAGAGCGTGAGGATATCAGAAAAGCATGGCAGCAGAAGTTTCCATATATTTTGATCGATGAGTTTCAGGATATCAATAAGATTCAGTATGAGATCGTCAAGATGTTAGCAGGAGAGACAAAGAACCTCTTTATCGTAGGAGATGATGATCAGTCTATTTATAAGTTTCGAGGTGCAAGACCAGAACTGATGTTAAATTTTCCAAAGGATTTTGAGAATACCAGACAGGTGATCTTAAACCGAACTATCGTTGCGGGGAAGAAATCGTACAGGTTGCGGAAGATATCATTTCTTATAATACAAAACGTTTTGAAAAGAAGATGCAGGCAAGAGAAGATGCTGCAAGTATGGTTGAGGTTCGTACATTTAAAGATCACTATGAGGAGAATAAGCATATCATTTACACGGTCAAGGAAGAGATGGCAAAGAAGACACCGTTATCCCAGATCGCGATCCTTTATCGGACCAATCAGGGGCCAAGACAGCTGATCGCTGCATTGATGGCATACAATATCCCATTTTATATGCAGGATGCAGTACCGAATCTGTTTGATCACTGGATTTCCAAAAATATCATAGATTATATGCACCTTGCGATGGGAGATCGCAAAAGAAGCACATTTTTAAGAGTCATGAACCGCCCCAAGCGTTATATCAGCAGGGAGTATCTGACCGAATCACAAGTGTCATTTGATGATCTGTTAGAGAAGGTCAAAGATAAACCATGGCTTTATGAATATGTAGAAGATTTTAAGGAAGATCTTCGGATCATGAAGAATATGACTCCGTTGATGGCGATCAATTATATCCGGAAATCCGTGGGATACAATGCGTATTTAGCAGAATATGCAAGATTTCGCAAGATTCAGGAAGAAGAATTTACACAAGTATTAGAAGAACTTCAGGAGAGCGCAAAAGGCTATGATACATATGAGCATGGTTTGATCATATCAAAGAATACACCGAAGAATTAAACCGCCAGTCAAAAGAGAATCAGAAAGAAAAAGAAGGAGTTGTGGTCAGCACGATGCACAGCACCAAAGGATTGGAATTTGAACGTGTCTTTTTGCCAGATGTCAATGAAGACGTGATCCCACATAAGAAGTCCATGAAAGAAGAAGACGTGGAAGAAGAAAGACGTTTGTTTTACGTTGGAGTTACAAGAGCCAAGAAATATCTGCACATCTTGTCAGTAAAGAAACTTTATAACAAAGACAGCAGGCCGTCAAGGTTCGTAGAAGAACTAAGAAGCCGTCAGGAGAAAAGAGGTGTTTTGCATGGAAAATAGAGTGATGCCAAGAGCAGGCGAATTTTATATGCATTTTAAAGGAAAACTTTATCAGATCGTTACGGTTGCAATACATACAGAGACAGAAGAACCATTGGTGGTCTATCAGGCAATGTATGGAACGTTTAAGACATATGCAAGACCACTTGCGATGTTCTTAAGTGAAGTCGATCATGAAAATACCCAGATGTGCAACAGATATACCGTTTTCGGAAAGTAGAACTGTGTGAAAATGCAGAAGCAGAACTGGTTGATGAAGTGACAGCACAGGAAAATGAATGTGATGAGAAAGAAGAAACAGCAGACATTGAGCCACTGTTGAAATTCTTAGATGAAACAGATCTTCATGAGCGCCTGAATATTTTATTACAGTATAGAGATCAGATCACAGAAACGATGCTGGAATCCATGGGTATGGCAATGGATTGTGTCCTGAATGGAAAAACTCTGGAAGAAAAGTATTATGAACTTGACAAAGTGATCCGAACAAAACTTCAATATGAAAAAAAAGCCCCGCATATAAGATGCAAGGCTTTTTATTAATATCATATTATTCTTCGTCTTCTAAGATCTCATCTAAGACAGCAGTGACTGTCTCATATTCTTCGTCTGTTTCAATGTTGTCAAGACTGAAAGTATCAGGATCTTCAGGGTCTTCGTTGTAACGATATAAAAGTAAAGCCCCTTCTTCGTCATCACTTTCTAAGTCTTCAACAGTGATCAATGCGATATATTCCTGATCATCTAATTCTTCTACAGAGAATAAAGCGATCACGGCACAGTCTTGTTCAGTTCCATCTTCTAATTCTAAATGGAGCACAGGAGTTTCTTCTTCAATGATATTATCTACTTCGTTAAATTCACTCATTTTGATACCTCTTTTCTTAGTCTTTTCTCCACTATACTAAAGGATCATAAAAAAAGCAAGAAAAGGATAAAAAAAGATCACTTTGTCTAAGAATTGACAAGAAAAAACAGGTATGATACGATACGAACTAATGGAGGTAAAACAATGGAAGAATATAAGTTTTTGCTGGATATCGCAATCATTCTGGCAATGACCAAGTCTTTTAGTCTTGTGTCGAAGAAGTTTAACATGCCGCCAGTCGTTGGAGCATTGATCGCGGGAATCATTTTAGGACCAGTGGTCCTTAATGTAGTGAGTCCTTCAGATTCAGTTTTAAATCTGGCTGAAGTAGGTGTAGTTGTTTTAATGTTTCAGGCAGGTCTTGAGACAGATATTGATGAGTTGAAGAAGAGTGGAATTCTGCATTCGTCATTGCGTTATGTGGAGTATTGATCCCACTTATCATGGGAGCTGTTTTATCCGTTATATATGGAAATAATATCATGGAATCGATCTTTATCGGAGTAATCCTAACAGCAACTTCAGTAAGTATCACAGTAGAAGCATTACAGGATATGGGACATTTAAAAGGAAGAGTCGGAACAGCAATCCTTGGGGCAGCGATCATTGATGATATCTTGGGAATCGTTTTATTATCAATTATGACAAGCCTTGGGGGAGCATCTGGATTCCATATTCAGGCAATCCTTAAGATCTTGATCCAGATGGCAGCATTCTTTGCGATTTCTATTATCGGTGGAGTTGGGATCAAGAAGTTCTTTGAGTGGCTTTCTACTTATAAGAATCCAGAGATTGAACGTCATAGAAGAAGAGTTCCGGTGTTTGCACTTGCATTTTGCTTAGCACTTGCATTTCTTGCAGAAGTGTTTGGAATCGCTGATATCACAGGCGCATATCTTGCAGGGATCATTTTATGCAGGCTCCCAGAACGATTTTATATATACAACAAGATTGAAGTTTTATCGTATATGCTGATCACACCAGTATTCTTTGCAAGTATCGGTCTGAATGTAAACATTCATGGAATGACACAGACGTTGATCATCTTTACGATCATTTTATGTGTGATCGCAGTGATCTCGAAGATTGCGGGATGTGGTTTTGGAGCATTGTTGTGCAAATATACGAAGAGAGAATCTGTACAGATCGGAGCAGGAATGGTATGCCGAGGTGAAGTTGCACTGATCGTTGCACAGAAAGGAATTTCTGTTGGATTATTATCAGAAGTTTTCTTTGCACCAGTAGTCATCATGGTTCTCGTCACAACACTCTTATCACCGATCATTTTAAAAATGTTATTTGCAAAAATAAGACGTGAGGGTCAAAAATAAAATATTTACGATACAGATAAAACAATAGAAAAGAGGCTTTAATATGATAGACACAGTCGTATCTGTAAAACTTCCGATCGGAGAGATGCTAAGGATCAAAAGAAATCGTCTGATGCCGGATGTGGTGACTGGAGAGGAGAAGAGAATCTGTCTGGTGTCTGGAATCTACGGAGATGAGCTTGGCGGACAGTATATCTGCGGAGAGATCATTCGCCGGATCAAGGCAGAATTTGAGAATCTGACAGGTATTGTCGATGTGTATCCAGCGGTCAATCCATTAGGACTGGATGCACGAACAAGAGCAGTACCAATCTCAGATATCGATTACAGCAGTGCATTTCCAGGAGACATCAATGGAGGTCTGGAAGATTATACAGCAGCTAAATTGATCGAAGATATCAAAGGAGCATCCTGTTGCATTGATATTCATTCTAGTAATATCTTTTTGCAGGAAGTTCCTCAAGTACGTTTAAATAACGATTACGATGAGACATTACTTCATCTGTCAAAATATATGAATACGGATCTTGTCTGGATCCATCCTTCTCAGACAGTGAATGAAGGAAGTTTAGCTTTCACTTTAAACCAGATGGGAATCCCAACTATGGTTACGGAATCCGGTGCAGCATTTCGTATCCGTTACGAGTACTGCCGCCAGATCATAGATGGAATTTTTTCGGTGATGGCAGAACTTGGTATCTGGAAGGGAAAGGTTCAAGGCAAAACAAAGGTTCCGTTTATCCACGAACACCAGATCTTTTATTTAAATTGTGAATCCAGTGGATTGTTTGTTTCTTACAAGCGATTAAAAGATCCGGTAAAGAAAGGCGAGATCATAGGGATCGTACAGAATCCTTTAATGGGAGCAACGGAAGAAGAAGTGGTTGCCCCAACCGATGGTATTTTGATGACATTAAGAGAACATCCAAGTGTAACGGAAGGGTCCTTGGTAGCCAGAGTGATCGGAGGGAATGCACTATGAAAAAAGAAATCATATATTCCTCAGGAAATTACTTAAGAGATGAGTTTAAGATCGAAGGATATCTCTTTGGAAAACAAAGTGAAGGATCAGAACCAGCGGCATGTATTGTCGGAGCAATGCGTGGAAATGAATATCAGCAGTTATATATTTGTTCTCAGTTAGTCAAACGTTTAAAAGAACTGGAGAACAGTGGTGCGATCGTTGGAGATAATCAGATTCTGGTCATTCCATGTGTGAATAATTTTTCAATGAATGTCGGAATGAAATACTGGGTATCTGATAACAGTGATATCAACCGTCAGTTTCCTGGGAATTTTGACGGGGAACCAACAAGCCGTCTGGCAGCACATTTATTTGAACGGGTTAAAGGATTCCGCTATGGAATCCATTTTGCATCATTTTTCAGAAGCGGGGATTTTGTGCCACATGTGCGAATGCCTGCAACAGGAAAAGAAAGCACCAGCTTGCAAGTCTGTTCGGGCTGCCTTATGTATTAACAAGCAAACAACGAAATTTTGATAAAAAGACATTAACTTATAACTGGCAGATCAATGGGACGGATGCATTTTCGGTATATTCTGGGGAAACAGATAATATCGATGTGAATCTGGCCAGGAAGGCTGTATCTGCCGTGCTTCGCTTCTTGACTCGAATGGGTATTTTAAAATATAATTGCCATAACGGGTATATTGCGAGTATTATAGAAGAAGAGGATCTTGTATCCGTCAAAGCAAGTGCTCCGGGATTCCTAAGACGTTTTGTGACGATCAATGAGGAAGTTAACCGAGGTCAGCTGCTTGGTGAAGTCATTAATCCATATAATGGAGAGATTTTATCAGAGATCCGTTCAACGGCAGATGGGATCATATTCTATGCCGAGGATCAGCCAACGATTTTGGAAAATGCATCTGCATTTCAGGTGATTAAGAAACTACATGAATAAATGGGAGGAAATCATGGGAGAAGTTAGAAGAGTCTATGTTGAAAAGAAAAAAGACTACGCAGTAAAAGCAAAAGAGCTGCATGCATCATTGAAGCAGTATCTTGGACTGGATGTCGAATCTGTTCGTGTCCTTGTCCGCTATGACATCGAGAATCTATCCGATGCAAGTTATGAAAAAGCACTGGTTACAGTATTTAGTGAACCACCAGTTGACGATGTGTATGAAGAGACATTACCACTTGCCGATGGGGAAATATCTTTCAGCGTTGAGTTTCTGCCAGGTCAGTTCGATCAGAGAGCAGATTCTGCACAGCAGTGTGTGAAATTGTTGAATGAGGACGAAGATGCCCTGATCAGAAGTGCAACAACTTATGTTGTAAAAGGTGACTTAACTGACGAACAGTTAGAAGCAGTCAAAGAATATTGCATCAACCCAGTTGACTCAAGAGAGGCAGCTGCAGACAAACCAGAGACATTAGTGATGGATTTTGAAGAACCAGCAGATGTTAAGATTCTGGATGGATTCAAAGATATGGAAGAAGACAAATTTAAAGAATTATATGATTCTTTAAATCTTGCTATGACATTCAAAGATTTCCTTCATATCCAGAATTATTATAAAGGAGAAGAAAAGAGAGATCCTTCCATGACAGAGATCCGTGTACTGGATACTTATTGGTCAGATCACTGTCGTCATACAACATTCTCCACAGAACTTACAAGCATTGGATTCCAGGATGGATCTATCGTGCACCATTAGAAGAAGCATATTATTCTTACATGGATGACTTTGAAGAGATGTACAAAGACCGTGATGACAAATATGTCTGCTTAATGGATATGGCATTAATGGCGATGAAACGTCTTAAAAAAGATGGAATTCTTGACAATATGGAAGAAAGCGATGAGATCAACGCCTGCAGCATTGTTGTACCAGTAGAAATTGATGGTAAGGAAGAAGAATGGCTGATCAGTTTCAAGAATGAGACACATAACCATCCAACAGAGATCGAACCATTTGGTGGAGCGGCAACATGTCTTGGAGGAGCGATCCGTGACCCATTATCAGGACGTTCTTATGTATATCAGGCAATGCGTGTTACAGGTGCTGCTGATCCAACAGTTCCATTAAAAGACACATTAAAAGGTAAATTACCACAGTATAAGATTGTAAATGAAGCTGCGAATGGATACAGTTCTTACGGAAACCAGATCGGTCTTGCAACAGGATATGTTAATGAAGTATATCATCCAGACTATGTTGCAAAACGTATGGAGATCGGTGCCGTTATGGGTGCAGCACCTAGAAAGAACGTGATCAGAGAGAACTCTGACCCAGGAGATATCATCATCTTATTAGGTGGAAGAACAGGACGTGACGGTTGTGGAGGAGCAACAGGATCATCTAAAGTTCATACAGAAGAATCTATCGAGACATGTGGAGCTGAAGTTCAGAAAGGTAATCCACCAACAGAACGTAAGATCCAGAGATTATTCAGAAGAGAAGAAGTCAGCCGTCTGATCAAGAAATGTAACGACTTTGGTGCAGGTGGAGTTTCCGTAGCGATCGGAGAACTTGCAGATGGTCTGGTTGTAGATCTTGATAAAGTACCTAAGAAATATGCAGGACTTGATGGAACAGAATTAGCGATTTCTGAATCTCAGGAACGTATGGCTGTTGTTGTAGATCCAAAAGACGTAGATCAGTTCCTTGCATACTCTGCAGAAGAGAACTTAGAGGCTGTAGAAGTTGCTGTTGTAACAGAAGATCCAAGATTAGTACTGAAATGGAGAGGAAAAGAGATCGTTAATATCTCAAGAGCTTTCCTTGATACAAACGGAGCACATCAGGAAACAGAAGTATTTGTAGAGATCCCTCACCGTGTAGAATCTTACTTTAACCGCAAAGACGAGACAGGTACATTTGAAGAAGTGTGCAAGAATACATTATCTGATCTTAATGTATGTTCACAGAAAGGTCTCGTAGAGAGATTCGACAGCTCTATCGGAGCAGCAACAGTTACAATGCCATATGGTGGAAAATACCAGATGACACCAATTCAGACAATGGTCGCAAAACTTCCAGTATTGAAAGGAGAATGCGATACAGTCACAATGATGAGTTATGGATTTGATCCATATCTGTCCAAATGGAGCCCATTCCATGGAGCAGTTTATGCGATCACAGAATCTATCGCGAAGATCGTGGCTTCTGGTGGAGATTATAGAAATATCCGCCTGACATTCCAGGAATACTTTAAACGTCTTGGAGAAGATAAGACACGCTGGGGACAGCCGGTTGCAGCACTACTTGGTGCATATCAGGCACAGATGGGATTTGGACTTGCATCGATCGGTGGAAAGGACAGTATGTCTGGAACATTCAATGACATTGATGTACCACCAACACTGGTATCTTTTGCAGTCGATGTAGCGAAGACAACAGATGTTATCACACCAGAACTTAAGAGAGCAGGAAACCGTCTGATCCGTATCTGTATCCCAACAGATGCATACAATCTTCCAATCTATTCTGAAGTGAAGAAAGTATACAAACGTATTACAAAACTGATCAAAGATGGAATTATCAAATCTGCATATGCAATTGGCGGCGGAGGAGCTTTAGAAGCAGTTGCCAAGATGGCATTTGGTAATAAATTAGGTGTGATCTTTGATGAAGAAGTAGAATTAAAAGACTTAACAGATCCTAAGTTTGGATCATTTGTTGTTGAAATGAGCACAAGAGATGTTCATAAACTTGCGATTCCAGGATTAATGTTAGGTGAGGTTACAGACAAACATGAATTTGTATTTGGTGACGAAGTTGTAACATTAGAAGAAGCGATCGATACATGGAAGAAACCATTAGAGAAAGTATTCCCAACAAGATCTGAAGGAGATCAGAGCATCGTTGATACAACAAGACACTATATAAAAGGAAATATTTACGTATGCAAGAATAAAGTTGCAAAACCAAATGTATTTATTCCAGTATTCCCAGGAACAAACTGTGAATATGATTCAGCGAAAGCATTTGAACGTGCAGGAGCGAACGTGATCACAAAGGTATTTAAGAACTTAGATGCACAGGGAATCCGTGATTCAGTGGAAGTTTTTGAAAAAGCGATCAAAGAATCCCAGATCATCATGTTCCCAGGTGGATTCAGTGCCGGTGATGAACCAGATGGATCTGCAAAATTCTTTGCAACAGCATTTAGAAATGAAAAATTAAAAGAAGCAGTCATGGATCTGTTAAATAACCGTGATGGACTGGCACTTGGTATCTGTAACGGATTCCAGGCCCTGATCAAATTAGGACTTGTTCCAGAAGGTAAGATCGTAGAACAGAATGCAAAATCACCTACACTGACAACAAACCGCATTGGTCGTCATATTTCTAAGGTTGCTTATACAAGAATCGCTTCTAATCTGTCACCATGGTTTAACAATGTACATGTAGATGATATCTTCAGTATACCAGTATCTCATGGAGAAGGACGATTCGTAGCAGATGAAGATGTGATCCAGAAACTGTTTGAAAATGGACAGGTAGCAACACAGTATGTTGACCTCAATGGTGATCCTACAATGAATGAAGAATTCAATCCAAATGGTTCTTACCATGCGATTGAAGGTATCACAAGTCCAGATGGAAGAGTCCTTGGTAAGATGGGACATTCAGAACGTCGTGACAGCTATGTAGGAATCAATATTTACGGACAGAAAGATCAGAAGATCTTCGAATCCGGAGTAGAATATTTTAAATAAGAGTACAAAAAAAGAACCTTGCAAGAAGAAGCAAGGTTCTTTTTTTTACTGCTCTTTTGGAATGATATGAATTGTTTCCATACGGTTCTTATCAACAGAAACAACTTTAAAAAGAAAATGTTCATCTTCTGCAGTTTCGCCCTCTGAAGGCAGATGATCAACAGTTCGATGATATATCCGCCAAGAGAATCATAATCCTCAGAATCAAGGTCTACGTCAAGCAGATCATCAAGATCATCAAGCTTTAAAGAAGCGGATACCATATAAGATCCATCGGATAATTTTTTGAAAGTTTCTTCCTCAGAATCATCATATTCATCACGCAGTTCTCCAAAAATCTCTTCAACGATATCTTCTAGAGTAATAAGACCTGCAGTCACTCCATATTCATCCAAAACAATGGAGAAACTAACAGATTTTTCACGCATCTGTGCAAGAAGGCTTGATACTTTCTGAGTTTCATACGTAAAGAACGGCTTACGCAGAACATCTTTCAAATGAAAGATCTCGCCTCTGTGCTGGCTGCGGTAGAAATAAACATCCTTAAAATAAACAATACCAACAACATGATCTTTACTTCCTTCATAAACAGGAAGTCTAGAATAACCGGCCTCGCGGAAAATATCAAGAACTTCATCATAAGAAGCATCTACAGACACAAAAGTTACATCGATTCGCGGGATCATAATATCCTTGGCAAGAGATTCCTTAAAATCAAAAACGTTGTTTAGCATATCTTTCTCAGATTCTTCGATAACGCCTTCTTCGTGGCTGACATCAACGATCGTACGAAGTTCACGTTCAGTCATGATACGTTGGATTGTTTCGAGTCGATCCGCAAGATGATAAGGATCGCTGTAGAAAGTTTGTTGATAATGTAAACAACCGGTGTCAGTAATTTTGTGATCAGATAAATGCTGGAAGCATAGCTTAGAGCAAGTTTTGTATTATTGATCGTTGCAAAAGTCTTTGGTGTGATCTCACCAAAGATCAATACAAGTACTGTGATCACAGCAGTTGCGATTCCGGCTCCCATGCTTCCAAAGATACGAATAGCGATCGTTGTAGTAAGGGATGTTAATGAAATATTCACAAGGTTATTTCCGACTAAGACGCTGGAAAGCATCTGGCTTGGATTCTCGATCAATTTTAAAACAATAGCAGCTTTTTTATTGCCATCTTCTGCCATGGCACGCATACTATGTGGATTGACGGTTGTAAGTGCTGTTTCTGCAGATGAAAAATAAGCAGAAAGCATTAATAAAATGATAATTGCGATTATCTGTAATATCATACTGGGGTCCAATGAAAATTCCTCCTAAAATAAATATCTGTTCATTTTTATACAGTTCTTTTCATTGTACGCAAGAAATATGTACATGTCAAGTTAGTCCTTGCCAACCATGGAAGAATATGGTATACCTATTTTTAGGAGGATTGTCATATGAGGTACTATTATGATTATAGTTTTCCAATCGGTAATTTAACGATTGAGGAAGATGGGCATGGCATTTGCGGGATATATTTTGGGACGAAGACATTAGAAGGCGAGAAGAAGAATACAGAATTGATCAGGGAAGCAGCACTGCAATTATCACAGTATTTTGATGGGCGGAGAAAGAAGTTTGACCTGAAGATTTCTTATCATGGAACAGAATTCCAGATCAAAGTATGGAAAGCATTGGAGAAGATTCCATATGGGGAAACTTGTACTTACAAAGACATTGCGGAATCAGTAGGGATTCCAAAAGGATGTCGAGCTGTTGGCATGGCGAATAACAGGAATCCGATCGTGATCGTTGTTCCATGTCACAGAGTGATCGGAATGAACGGTTCACTGACAGGATATGCAGGTGGTCTGGAAATGAAAGAATACCTGTTAGATCTTGAAAAGCGTAATCAAAAATTAAAGGAAAGATATTGACAAAGATTCTCAGTTGAGATATGATACATAGGCACATTTTGCCGGAAGCACATCCGGTATGATCTTATAGATATTTCCGTGAGGGAGTAGTTAGCAGAGAATCTGTGACAGTATCAACATAATGATGAACGACATCTGGTGCTGTCTTAATTAACGAGACTCACAGACGATAAGCTTTTGTTTATAACAAGGCTTTCGTCTGTGGGTCTTTTTCATATCATAGGAAATTCCGATGGAATCCCCTATGATATGAAAACTTACGATATGGAGGACGTTTTTATGGATTTACTTACGTTATTAACACTGGCTGTTGGATTGGCGATGGATGCATTTGCTGTTTCTATCTGCAAAGGACTGGCGATGAGAGAAAAAGTTTTGAAAAAAGGGATCATTGTTGGTTTATGGTTTGGAGGATTTCAGGCACTGATGCCAACAATCGGATTTTTCCTTGGAACACAGTTTAAAGACCAGATCACATCGATCGACCATTGGATCGCATTTGTGCTTCTTGGGCTGATCGGAATCAATATGGTCAAAGAAGCATTATCAAATGATGAAGAACAGGCAGATGATTCGATCGCAGTGAAAGAAATGTTCATGCTTGCTGTTGCGACAAGTATCGATGCATTAGCAGTTGGGATCACATTTGCCTTTTTAAATGTGCATATTGTATCCGCAGCGTCGATGATTGGAGTCTGTACTTTCTTGATTTCATTTGTAGGAGTAAAGATCGGAAATATTTTTGGAACAAAATATAAATCCAAGGCAGAGCTCGCAGGTGGCATAATACTGATACTTTTGGGATTTAAGATTCTGTTTGAGCATCTTCATATTCTCTAAAATGAAAAATTAGCTCTTTCTTTTTTATGAAAAAGAGTGTAATATAATAAAGGCAATGGCACAAGATATAGTGCTGATTGGTAGAACGGCAACAAGATTTTGTGCCAGAAAATGGAAACACACAGAATCTTGTAATTTTATATAAATGAGGGAGAAACTATGAATGGTGATGTAAAAACAAAGATTATCAAGAGAAACGGTGAGGAGGTAACCTTTGATCTCGATAAGATCATCAATGCGATCACGAAGGCGAATGAAGAGGTAACAAAGATCCATCAGATGAATCAGTATCAGATCATGGCGATCGCAGAGAAGGTTGCAGATCAGGTAGCAAACTCTTCTCATGCGGTGAATGTAGAAGATATCCAGAATATGGTCGAGACAGGCATCATGGAGATGAGAGGATATGAAGTTGCCCAGAAGTATGTAAGATACCGTTTTAAGAGAGAACTGAGAAGAAAATCAAATACGACCGATGATGGAATTCTTTCTTTACTTGATAATATTAATGAGGAAGTAAATCAGGAGAATTCGAATAAGAACCCAGTGATCAATTCCACGCAGAGAGATTATATGGCAGGAGAAGTCAGCAAAGACTTAAGTAAACGTGTCCTTCTGCCAAATGAGATCATTCGTGCTCATGAAGAAGGAATCATCCATTTTCATGATTCTGACTATTTTGCACAGAGAGAACATAACTGTGATCTGATCAACTTGGAAGATATGCTTCAGAATGGAACGGTGATCAGTGAGACATTGATCGAGAAACCACATTCATTTTTTACAGCATGTAATGTGACAACACAGATCGTTGCTCAGGTTGCAAGCAACCAGTATGGAGGACAGTCTTTTACATTAGCACATTTAGCACCATTTGTAGACATCAGTCGAAAGAAGCTGCGTAAGAATGTCGTGAAGGAACGTAAAGTGATCGGAGAATCTATGGATGATGCGATCATCGACAAGATTACAGAGATGCGTCTGTATGATGAGATCAAACAGGGAATCCAGACGATCCAGTATCAGCTGGTAACTTTAATGACATGTAATGGACAAGCGCCATTTGTCACAGTCTTTATGTATCTTGACGAAGTACCAGAAGGACAGACAAGAGACGATCTGGCTCTTGTGATCGAAGAAGTCCTGAAACAGAGAATTCAGGGTGTTAAGAATGAAAAAGGAGTCTGGATCACTCCAGCCTTCCCAAAACTTATTTATGCATTAGATGATGATAACATCACACCAGATTCCAAGTATTGGCATCTGACAGAATTAGCTGCAAAATGTACAGCAAAACGCATGGTTCCAGACTATATCTCAGCGAAAGTAATGAGAGAACTGAAAAATGGTGAAGTATATCCTTGCATGGGATGCAGATCCTTCTTAACGGTTGAAGATTCCCAGAGAAATGCAGATGGAAGCCATAAATTCTATGGAAGATTTAATCAGGGTGTTGTAACGATCAACTTGGTTGATGTCGCATGCAGTTCTAATGGAGATATGGATAAATTCTGGGACATCTTAGAAGAGAGACTGGAATTGTGCCACAGAGCATTAAGATGTCGCCATGAGAGATTAAAGGGAGCAGTATCTGATGTTGCACCGATCCTTTGGCAGCATGGGGCACTGGCAAGACTTAAAAAAGGTGAGAAGATCGATAAGTTATTATATGATGGATACTCCACAATTTCTCTTGGATATGCAGGACTTTATGAGATGTGTGTTCGTATGACAGGAAAATCTCATACATCCGATGAAGGAAAAGAATTTGCGCTAAAAGTTATGCAGAAGTTAAATGATAAATGTAACGAATGGAAGGAAGCAGAAAATATCAGCTATTCTGTATACGGAACACCAATGGAATCAACAACTTACAAGTTTGCAAAATGCTTACAGAAACGTTTTGGTATCATTCCGGGAGTTACAGATAAGAACTACATCACAAACAGCTATCATGTTCATGTAACAGAAGAGATCGATGCATTCAGCAAACTGGCATTTGAGTCAGAATTCCAGAAATTATCTCCAGGCGGAGCGATCAGCTACATTGAAGTACCAAACATGCAGGATAATATTCCAGCCGTCTTATCCGTGATGAAATTTATTTACGATAACATCATGTATGCAGAGTTAAATACAAAGAGTGATTACTGTGAATGTTGTGGATACGACGGAGAGATTCAGATCAAAGAAGATGAATCAGGAAAACTGATCTGGGAATGTCCAAACTGTGGAAATACAGATCAGGATCATATGTTTGTTGCAAGACGTACTTGTGGATATATCGGAACACAGTTCTGGAATCAGGGACGTACACAGGAGATCAAGGATCGAGTCCTTCATTTATAAAACACGATGACAGAGGAGATCATATGCACTACGGAGAAATTAAAAAATGTGATATTGCGAATGGACCAGGAGTCAGAGTCAGCTTATTCGTATCAGGCTGCCGAAATCATTGTCCAGGATGCTTTAATAAGGAGACATGGGACTTTTGTTATGGAAAGCCATTTACGACGGAGACAAAAGATTATATCATGGAATTGTTAAAGCCAGATTATATTGAAGGTTTTTCGCTTCTTGGAGGGGAACCATTTGAACCGGAGAATCAGGAAGAACTGGTTAGATTATTAAAAGAGATCAAAGAAAATTATCCAAAGAAGAATATCTGGTGCTATACAGGATATACTTATGACAAGGATTTGCTCGAAGGTGGTAAAGTATACACACCGTTTACGGAAGAGATGTTATCTTATATTGATACGCTGGTTGATGGACAGTTTATCGAATCCCAGAAAGATATCACATTAAAATTCCGAGGAAGTGCAAATCAAAGAATTTTAGATCTAAATGAAAAATAGACGAGAGAGATGTAGTTTTTTACACTGCATCTTTTTCTTTATTATCTGGAAGAGAAGCTCTTGACAGACTGTGCTTTATATTATAGTCTATGTATAACAAAATATCATAGATAAGTTGTAAATTTCGAAAGAGGAAAGAAGGGTTGCACAATGATACTGGAGATTGATTTCAATAGTGACGAGGCAATCTATGTACAGTTAAGAAATCAGATCATTATGGGAATCGCATGTGCAGAATTTGCTGATGGAGAATCACTTCCATCTGTCCGTCAGTTAGCACAGGTGCTTGGAGTGAATATGCACACGGTGAACAAAGCCTATGCGATCTTAAGAGAAGAAGGATACCTGAAACTAGATCGAAGAAAAGGTGCAGTCATAAGTGTTGAAACTTTGGAAAAACAGCAGGAATTAGCAAGCATTCAGGAGAATTTAAGGATGTTAGTTGCGGAAGCTGTCTGTAAAGGAGTTACAGAAGACGAGATGAATCGGTTGATTCATGATATGTACCAGAAATTAGACAGAAGTAATAACAGGAGGAATTATGAACCGATTACCATTTACAAAATATGCCTCCAAAGCATTGAATGAAGGACGAGAGATTGCTGGATATCTTGGATTTAAAGATGTCAGCAGTATTTTTGTTCTGCTAGGACTTTATGGGGCAGACGGATCTCTTGCAAGTGAAGTTCTCAAGATGCACGGAGTGACAAGAGAATTAATAGAAGAAGCGATCAAAGAGAAGTCAAAGATGCCAAAAGACCGAAGAAGAACGGTAATGGATACTCCGAAGACAGAATACCTGTTAGAAATTGCAGGAGAACTTGCAATGAAATACGGGTGTGAAGCGATCGGATCAGAACATATCTTGATGGCGATGATCAAAGATGGAGATAATGAAGCATTCCGTTTTCTGGAAGATCATAAGATTCATCCGAAGGAATCTATACAGATATTTTAGTTACTGCAGGAATTGATTTCAGAAGTGCGAAGAATGAATATAATGAAGCAATCTCTGATGGCGGTGATATGGAAGATGGAGCAGGAGAATATATGTTGCTTCAGTATAGTACAGATCTGACAGAGAAAGCCATGCTTGGGAAGCTTGATCCGATGATCGGACGTGAAAGTGAGATGGAACGCCTGATGCAGATCCTTTGCAGAAGGACAAAGAATAATCCATGTCTGATCGGTGATCCAGGGGTTGGTAAAACAGCGATTGTTGAAGGCCTTGCACAAAGGATCGCCGAAGCAATATGCCAAGAATTCTTAAGAATAAGAGGATTTTGTCCTTAGACCTTACGAAAGTGATCGCTGGAACGAATTCCGTGGGGAATTTGAAGAACGAATGAAACGCATCGTAACCGAAGCAACACAGGATGATTCTATTATTTTGTTTATCGATGAGATTCATACGATCATTGGAGCTGGAGGTTCGAGGGAGCTATGGATGACATCTAATATCTTAAAACCAGCATTGGCAAG
>ENA-OQLB01000380-OQLB01000380.1-human-gut-metagenome-genome-assembly--contig:-NODE-380-length-26074-cov-4.081782_pt1 | contig 26074 bp, 27 predicted proteins | sample MGYA00242656_ERZ504813 | MGnify/ENA primary metagenome ERZ504813 (study PRJEB26092, sample SAMD00036388) | human gut metagenome | host: Homo sapiens | study: EMG produced TPA metagenomics assembly of... | reverse complement strand
TTGCAGTGAAGGCAGCTCATGTAGAAGTAGGATTTATGGATCGTTTCTGCGGGACGCTGATCCTGACAGGCGGTTTTACGGAAGTGATGACAGCTGTGGAGGAAGTGGTGCGATTTTTCCATGAGACATTGAAATTCGATGTCTGTAAGATCCATAGAAGCTGAGGCAGGACGGGATAAAACATGAAAAAATTTTCTGATGGGTCGAAGTGAAGCCGGCAAAACATCCCTGACACAGGCGCTTAAAGGGGAAGAGCTTCATTATCATAAGACCCAGTATACCAATACAAATGAAGATACCATTGATTCACCGGGAGAATATGCGGAATCCAAGCATTTCAGCGTAGGACTGGCCTGCTTTTCCTTTGAGGCAGATGTAATCGCCATTGTACAGGCAGCCAATGAGCCTTTAACCTGTTCAGTGACGGCAGCAGGAATTTTCTCCTGCGGCCGCTGATCGGGATCATCACCAAGGTGGATTCTCCCCATGCAAACATTCCCATGGTCAGACAGTGGATGGAAAACATGGGCTGTGAGAGGATCTTTATGGTAAATAACAAGACCAGGGAAGGCATCAGTGAGCTGATGGATTATCTGCAGGATGATCTCCCGAAGCTTACGCTTGAACAGGCGAAATTCAAGCAGAGCATTGGCCTTAACGAATGGGATCCCATGCCGGAAGGGGTGGAGTATCCGGAGTCCATACGGTAAAATGGTAATATTCACGAAAAATGAATAAAAATACAAAATTCAAACAGAAAAAGTAGAAATTCCTCCGGAACTGTGATATACTGTCATTGCTTGGAAGATTCGTGGGCTGAAATGTAAGATCCCCAGAGCATGAAGGATAAAGAGGATAGAAACGGGGCTCGCAGATATATGGCAGAAGAGCTGTATGTCGGGAACACCGGGTATCCGTATCTGACTTCGTGTTCCGGGGATTTTTTATATTCTATACACAGATTTTCCGAATGGATGCAAAAGACAAACAATAAGAAGGACAGGAGAGGAAAAGATGTTTGAATTATTTGAAAATCTGACCAACTGGCTCTGGGGACTGCCGCTGCTGATCACGATTCTCGCTACAGGCGTATATCTGACAGTACGTTCCGGTTTCTTCCAGTTCCGCCATTTTGGTTACATTGTGAAAAACATGTTCAGTAAAGAACGCCGTCAGGAAGGCGGAGATGACGGAAAGAGCCTGACACCGTTCCAGGCTATTTCCATTGCGATCGGAGGTACTGTTGGTGTATCCAATATGTCCGGTGTTGCAACAGCCATTGCAACAGGAGGACCTGGTGCATTATTCTGGCTCTGGATCGCAGCGCTTCTTGCCATGGTCATCAAGATGGCAGAGGTAACACTTGCTGTGTACTACAGAGAAAAACAGCCAAACGGTGAGTACCAGGGAGGCCCGACCTACTACATGCAGAAGGGTCTTGGCGGAGAGAAAAAGCTTCCATTCTGGAAACTTTTTGCAGTACTGTTCGGCGGCTGTATTTTTATGACATGGTTCATTACCTTACAGAATTATACAGTATCAGAGGCTGTCGGAAGTACCTTCCACCTGCCGTACATTGTACCGTCACTTTTGTATGTGGCAGCGATCTATCTGATCATCATCGGCGGTGTAAAGAAAGTCGGCGTGATCTCTTCCTATATGACACCGATCATGTGCATGCTTTACATTGTAGGCTCTCTCGCAATACTGGTAGTGAATTTTGACAAGCTGCCGGAAACCTTTGGACTGATCTTCAAGGGTGCATTTACAACACAGGCGGCAGTCGGCGGATTTATGGGAGCCGGTGTTGCAACAGCAATGCGTCTTGGCTTTGCCCGTTCCGTATACAGCAACGAGGCAGGCTGGGGAACATCTCCTATGATCCATGCTTCCGCAAAGACAGACCATCCTGTAAAACAGGGACTGATGGGAGCATTTGAGGTATTTGCAGACACCATCGTAGTCTGCTCCATGACAGGTCTTGTTGTTATCATCACCGGCTACTGGAATTCAGGACTTCAGGGATCAGAGCTGACACTGACAGCATTTGAGTCTGGAATGGGCTCCATTGCGAGAGCACTGATCGCGATCAGTATTTTTCTTTTTGGATTAACAACATCAACCGGATGGTTCACCTACTACAGTGTGATCCTGAAGCACTGGCTGAAAAATAATCAGAAGGTTCTGAAGATTGCAGAGAAAGTTTTTATCCTTGGAACACCATTATGGGGTCTTCTGGTCACAGTGCTTACTCTTTACGGAAACGGAACACCGGCGCAGCTGTGGGTAATTGCAGACTTTACAACCGTATTCCCTACATTTGTAAATGTTGCCACATTATTTATCTTAAGTGGTACCTTCTTTAAACTGCTGAAGGATTACAAGGCGCGTTACATGGGAATCGGAAAGGTAGACAAGGATATGGCACTTTTCTACGAGGATAAAAAAGAAAAAGAGGAAAAATAAACAGTGGATACAATTTTTTTTAACGGATGTATAAGAACACTGGATGACAGTGAAAAAGTGGCAGAGGCTGTGGGAATCGAAAATGGCCGGATCGTTTTTGTGGGAACTGATAAAGAAGCGGAAGCTTTTTCCTGCAAAAAGCGGATCGACCTTAAGGGAAGGCTGATGCTGCCCGGTTTTGTGGATACACATATGCATATGCTGCATTATGCATTTGTGGAAAGATCTGTAAAACTGTTTGACTGCACAAGTGTCGAGGAAATGCTTGCCGCAGCAAAAAAAAGACTGGAGGAGAGCAAAGGTCAGAAGCTGACCTGGCTCTACTGCAGAGGCTGGAATGAGGAGCATTTTGATAAGCCACGCTATCCGCACAAGGATGAGCTGGATGCGCTCTCAACGGAAATCCCCATCATTATGGTGCGTGTCTGCGGGCATGTGGCTGTGTGCAACAGCTGCGGTCTAGAGCTTCTGAAAAAAATCCCGGAGTTCCCGGAGATTGAGAAGGAGGTTGACCTGGATACCGGACTTCTGAAGGAAAATGCAGTACAGTTTTATTCTTCCGTATTGGAAGCACCATCCCAGGAAGAAGTGGAAGGCTACATCAAATACAGTGCGAAGAAGCTGAATGAATGTGGATTTACAGGTGTACAGTCCGATGATCTTGCCTCACTTCCGGGGAAAAACTGGCGTCGGATCATGGCCTCCTATAAGGCACTGGATGCCAGAGGAGAGCTGAGTATCCGCCATTATGAGCAGTGCCTTTTTGAGCGGGCGGAGGATGCGAAGGCTTTTATTGAGGAAGGATATCGTACCGGACAGAGGGGAGAAAACTTTACGATCGGGCCGATGAAGCTGATCCAGGATGGTTCTCTTGGTGCAAGAACAGCGGCTATGAATGAGCCTTACGAGGATGCACCGGGAAATACGGGGATCATCACATTCAGTCAGGATGAGCTTGACGATCTGTTTGCTTTTTTTGACCGGCATCAGATGCAGGCGGCAGTACACTGTATCGGTGACCGGGCCATGGATATGGTCATTGAGGCTGCTGCGAAGTCTCCCTTCCGGAAAGACAACAAAAAGGGCAGACATGGTATCGTTCATTGCCAGATCACCAACCCACGTATTCTGGAGAAAATGAAGGAGCAGGATCTTCTGGCTTATATTCAGCCGGTGTTTATTGATCTGGATATGAACACAGTAGAACCGGCGGTGGGTGCACGTCGCATGGATAAGATCTACGCATGGAAGAGCATGCTGGATATGGGGATTCATGCAAGTGGCGGTTCCGATGCGCCGGTGGTAAGCTTTGATGCCATGGAAAATATTTACTTTGCGGTTACCCGCAAAAATATAAAGGGCCAGCCTGAGGAAGGATGGATCCCGTCCGAAAAAATGTCTGTGGATGAAGCGGTGAAGCTTTTTACAAAAAATGCAGCTTACGCTTCCTATACAGAGAAGGAGAACGGAACGATTGAAACCGGGAAAAACGCGGATCTTGTAGTTCTTGAGAAAGATATTTATTCCATTGATCCCGATGAGATCAAAACGGTGAAGGTGGATATGACAGTTCTTGGCGGCAAAGTCGTCTTTGAACGGGAATAAACCATTCCCATAAATATTTATGAAAAAGAAAAAGGAGGAGAGTAAGATGAAGAGAAAACTGGCACTGCTTCTGACAGTGACAATGCTGGCAACAAGTGTGTATACACCGTGGCTGGCAAATGCGGCAGAGTTTACTTCCGGTGAAGAAAACTCTCTGTACACGGAAGAGAAACCGGAAACAGAAGAAATTGAAGAAGAACCGGAAGCAGACACAGAAGAAGCCGGAGAAGAGGAGGTACAGGAAGATATCCTTTCCGACGAAAACACGGACACTGGTGAAGTGGAAGAGATCCAGCCATCAGAGGAAATGACAGAGGAGGAAGAAACACAGGAGCTTCTGCCAGAGCCGGCTGATGGAGAACAGGAATCTGCTTTTGAGGATGGCCAGACAGAAGAAGCCGGCGCAGGTACCACAGGCGTCTGGAACGGACTTAACTATAAGGTATCCAATGGGGAAGTAACGATCCTTTCAGTGGTCTATGATCAGCATTTTGACAAAGACGGGAAAAAGACCGGGGAGGATCGCTGTCAGCAGACAGACGGAAAGATCCCTTCAAGTATCGCAGGCTATCCGGTTACGGAGATCGCAGGAGGAGCTTATGCGAACTGCATTAACATGACCGAGGTGGTCATTCCGTCAACAGTGAAGAGAGTGGAAAGGGAAGCCTTCAGCGGCTGTACTTCCGTTCGCAGTATTTCACTTCCGGATAATGGAGTTACCATCTGTGCCGGTGTTTTTCAGGGCTGTACGGCACTGAATTCTGTTCATATACCGGCATCTGTAAAGGCGGATGGATTCATCGGAGAGAGTCCGGCCTATGCAGGCGTATTTGCACGATGCAGCGCACTGCGGAATGTAACCTTCGGAGAAGGCATTACCGCGATCCCCAAGGGATTCTTTTTAAGCTGTACCGGACTTCTCAGTATCAATATACCGGACAGTGTGACAAATATCGAAAAAAATGCGTTTAACAGCTGCGTCAATCTGAAAGATGTCCATCTTTCCGCAAAGCTTGAGTCTATCGAAGCAGGAGCCTTTAATAACTGTGAAAGTCTGAGCAAGATCCAGCTGCCTTCCACACTGAAGGTTTTAAGAGGCAGTGCGTTCAGCGGAACCAGTCTTACAGAAATCAATATTCCGCCACAGATGAAAACAGAGGATTATACCGCAGCCAACAGAGCATGGGGAGGACCGTTTGCAGGTCTGACAACACTTAAGAAGGTTACATTTGATCAGGGAATGGAAGAAATCCCGAGAGGTATTTTTTATTCACCGGGGTCAATGCTCATGCTGGAGGAAGTGGTTCTGCCGGATTCCGTAAAAAAAATCGGCTATCGGGCATTCTGTGACTGCGGATATCTTAAAGAGATCACACTGCCCAAAAACCTGGAATTTATCGATGCAGATGCATTCTGGAACTGTACGGATCTGAAGCTGAGCAGAAGTGAACTTCCGGCATCCCTGAAAGTCATCAACGGTTCTGCGTTCTATGGCTGTAAAAATATTGACAGGATCGTATTTCCGGATGGACTGGAATTTCTTGGAGGAAGTGCCTTTGGAGGCTGTACAGGCCTTACCGAGATCAATGTGCCGGCAGGTGTTGATACTGCTTACCGGGAGGCCGGACCTTTTGTAGATTGTTCCAATCTAAAAAAGGTTACATTCGCAAAGGGAATCGATAATGTTCCCTACAGCATTTTTGAGAACTGTAAAGGTCTTGAAACCGTAGAGATCCCGGATACAGTGAAAGAAATCGAGTCCTATGCCTTCAGCGGCTGTGCAGGGCTTACAAAGGTGAATATTCCAAAGAACGTAACACAGATCGACAAAGATGCATTTCTGAAATGTAGTGCGCTGAAGGAAATCCAGCTTCCGGAATCGCTGGGCTATATGGGATCGGAGGTCTTTAAAGCATGTACGGCACTGGAGAAGATCGCATTTCCTTCCCGGAATATTGCAAATGGAACGGGCTCCAATATTTTTGCGGAGTGCAGTTCCCTGAAGAATGCTACGATCCTTCGGCAGTTACAAAACTTAGCGATGAGCTTTTTGATGGCGTATCAGAAAATTTTGCCATCTACGGATATACAGGATCCTATGCAGAAAGCTATGCAAAGGACCACTCATTCAAGTTTGTTTCCGTAGGAACCACAGAAAAATTAAACTTTAAGATCACATTCAACAAAAATGCGAAAAAAGCAGTGCTGTCGGAGAAACAGAAGACAAAGCTCCTGAAAAAGGGAGAGGTATTCGGAACCCTTCCGGTACCTGTCTATAAGGGATATTATTTCCTGGGATGGTATACCAGAGCAGGAAAAGGCGGCACGAAGATCACTTCCAAGTCTTTATTACTTCTGCCCCAGGATCTGACATTATACGCACACTGGGCAAAAGCAGATCTGACCAAGGCAAAGATCACCGTTGGAAGCCGTACCTGGAACGGAAAGGCATCCCTTCCAAAGGTAACGGTCAAATTTAACGGTATAACCTTAAAATCCGGTAAGGATTATAAGGCATCGACCAAAAGCAAAGAGCCGGGAACCGGAAGTGTGACTATTAAGGGATCGGGTGCTTTTGCAGGATCAAAATCTGTAAAGAAAAATTTCAAGATCAATAAGGCTGCACGTACACTGAAGGTATCCAATGTGATCAAAGGCGCTGGCAATAAAGGAAAAACGTTCACCATTTCCACAAAGATCAACGGAGGTAAGGCAGATAAACCGAAGATTACCTTTAAGAGCAGCAATTCTTCCGTTGCAAAACTAAACGGGAGTAAGGTGACATTTCAGAAGACGGGATATTCTTATATTACCGTAAATGTAGGCGCCACAAAGCATTACAAGGCAGTATCCAAAAAGGCTCTTGCGGTTCTTCAGGGAAAACAGAGCATTACCTTAAATCCGGACGGAATGAAAAAAGGCACAAAAGCCAATACCTATGTTACCTCCGGTGAACTTCTGGCGAAGCCATTAAGAGTCAAGGCACTGGATGAGGCGGCAGTTACCTGCAGCGTAAATGCATCCGGATTAAATGGAGAAGCATGGATCACCGGCGGAGACAAGCTTACGGCAAAGGGTAGAGGAAAGATCACCATCAGGCTCACCGCAAAAGAGAGTAAGCATCATGTTTACCCAAAGACAACCAAAACCATTACGGTGGAGGTGAACGGTTTTGCCGTTTACGGCAAGGAATGGGCTTATGAACAGAACAATAACGGAACCATAACCCTGGTAAGATATTATGGAAAGAATTCCAAGGTCGGTATTCCGTCAAGCCTGAGCATAGCTTCCTCTGCAAGAAAAGTAACAGCACTGGGGGCGGGACTGTTTAAGAACAATACGACGATAACGTCCGTAAGCATTCCTTCCAGCGTAAATACCATTGGAGCCAGTGCATTTGAGGGCTGTAGCAGCTCAGTGAGGTCAGCAATTCTTCTGCACTTAAGAAGATCGGCGCAAATGCCTTTAAGAACTGTAAAAAACTTAAAAATATCGAATTACCGGAAACGGTTACATCCATTGGTGCTGCAGCGTTTATGAACTGTTCTGCACTTACCATGATCAGGCTTCCTTACGAGCTTACTACCATTGAAGCAAATACTTTCTCCGGATGTACCGCAATGGGGGGAGCGCTGTATCTTCCGTTAGATCTGGAGACTATCGGAGATTCTGCTTTTGAAAACTGCCGGGCTATCGGCAAGGTACACGTTTTCGGTTATGTGACCAGAATCGGAAAAAATGCTTTCCAGGGCTGCGAAAGCCTTACAGAAGCAGCTTATGCCGGAATCAAAAGAGGATGGACCCAGTCTATTTCCTGGGGCGCAGGCAATGAAAAACTTAAAAACGCAAGCCTTACCTCCTATGTTTACGGAGAAAACTTTCTTTCAAGTTTCGTGAAGATGTCAGAAGAAGAATTCCTTACAGATCATGCAGATTACCTTGGAAATGCAGAGATCAGCAAGGTTGCAAAAGAATTGCAGAGTGAATCCTATAGTGCAATGGCATCAAAAAGTAAATTTGATGATATGGCAGCAGCACTGATCAGCCAGCTGGAAGCAGGCACACCGAATGTAAAAGCCATATTTGAACATTTTACCGGTGTAAGCTACAGTGAAGATAAGCTTAATATGGAGATGGGCAGAGAGCTTCTTCAGAATATGCAGGAAGAGGACTGGAACAGAAGATATGATTCGCTGGCAGATCTGTTAAAAGTAATAAATGGATTTTTCGGTGAAGCAAGAATATCCGTGAAAGCTTTAAACTGGACGGAAGAACCCGTTATCAGTTTGCCCGGACAGTTTCCTCAAAGTTTTTAAATGGAGCGGTAGATGCCAGCAAACTGAATAATGCATTTAAACTGTTTACGGATAACTGGGGCAAGATCGAAAAAGCGAACAAAGCAATTGGAAAGGGATTAGACCTTTATGACTTTGTGATCTCCTGGATGCTGGTCCTGCATGTAGAATATGATCAGATCGTACAGCTGATGCATCTGGTTCCGACAGACAGCGGTCTTTATACAGGACTGAATAAGCTGGAACAGTGGTACAGTAAGGATATCTACAGTATGGCGGTGGATATATAGCAGATGATATTCTGAGTGAAACAGCAGACATTACCAATGATCTTATAACAAAAGGTATCGTAAATACTGTATGGAAGGGGCAGAAGCTGGATGCTTCCAGTTATACCCTTGTAGCAAAATGGGGATTTAAACTGGTGGGCAAGGCATTTAGCGGAATCCAGCCATCGATCTCAGCTTACAATAAGGCATGGATCACTATCTGTAATACAAGATATCTTCAGTCCCAGATGGAAAATCTGCGAGTAAAACTGGCAAACGGCCAGAATGATAATACAAACAGAAAATATTTTGCAACAGCAGCAAAGGCATACTTCGCATCTCTGCGTCAGCAGGTTGAGTATGTATCCAAAGCTGTTGACAGCAAACAGTCCAGCGAGCTTATGTTCCTGTACAGAAGATACGAACCAGGACTTACCTACAATTCCTACATCTATTCCCAGATCGCACGGTATGAGGGAATCTGACAAAAAAGGAGAAAACTGTAAATAACGCCAAAAAAGCTGTCCGTAAATGCGGGCAGCTTTTTACGGGAAACTGAGAAGATGTTACTGTTCACTCCGTTCTCAGTAACAGTAAAATTGATACATGGAAAATACTGATTGAGAAACAAGGGTAAACTGGTTATAATAAAATTAAGAAGTAAGCAGAGCATAGAATGATCAGTAGAAAATGAGGGATGATATATGCCAAAGATGATGCAGGATTTAATCGAACAGTATGTAGAAGAGATCAAGAAGATCTATGGTTCCTATGTACGCCAGATAATCCTTTATGGTTCATGTGCAAGGGGTGACTTCGTCCGGATTCTGATGTGGACATTATGATTCTGGCAGATATGTCAGATCTGGAATTAAAGGCATATGCACAACAGCTCTCGTACATGACCTATGACTTTAATATGGATCATGACACGGATATTAAGCCTATTGCAAAAAGTGAAGCACATTTTAACAAGTGGATTGTGAACTATCCATTTTATTCCAATATTCATAAAGAAGGGGTAGTTTTGTATGGAGCAGCATAATCAGGAAATCGGTACTAGACGGGATCTGGTGTTATATCGTCTGGAAACAGCCCGAAATGATCTGAAATCAGCAAGAGCATTATTTTCTATTGAAGATTATAAAGGAGCCAATAACAGGGCATACTATTCTATTTTTCATGCAATTAATGCAGTACATGCTGTAAGCGGTAAAGCATATAAAAGGCATAAGGATGCTGTGGCAAACTTCAATAAGGATTATGTGAAAACATCAGTGTTTCCAAGAGAAATGGGAAGGAAAATCGGACAGGCAGAAGAGATTCGCCATGCCAGCGATTATGATGATTTTTATATTGCAAGTAAAGAAGAATCAGAACGGCAGATTTCAGTTGCAGATGAATTTATAATTCTGGCAGAAAAATATTGTCTGGAACAGCTTGAACAGCAAAAGGAAAGTACAGATGAATGAAGTTGAAAAGATAACAGCATTCAAAGAACTGGTAGAATTGATTAAAGAAAATTCAAAATATTTACCAGAAGACTTTGATCCAGATGCGGAATTGTAAAAGGGAAGAAAAACTTGGATGTGTATTAAAACCAGAAGATGGCTACTATATTAAAATTTAGGAAGATGCATGAAGTAATAAAAAAGTACAGAACAAACGAAAAAATAAAATTATCAAAAAGTATTGAATACGACAGGAATTATAGGTGATTGAAAGGCAAAGTTTCCTTGTAAAGCAGGGGGCTTTGGCTTTTTGTGTATAAACAGGTATTTAATAAAAAGGTGGGAGTTATGGTAAAGATACACATGATGAAGGCACAGGAGGGGGATTTTATTTGGTTAAGTTACGGAGATATGGAAAAGGAGCATCATCTATTAATTGATGGTGGTGTTAAAGACTGTAGAGAAAGATACGCAGATGTAGTAAGATCTATTTCAGCAAAAGGCGAATCGATAGAAGCAATCATTCTCACGCATATAGACTGCGACCATATTGCTGGTGCATGTGAGGGGATTGCCAAAGTTGATGCTGGAATTCTTCAAAGAACGGTTAAAAAGATTATTTTTAATGCATCTAAAAAAATACATAAAGAAATTCTAGTATCAAAAAATTCTGGAGAATATGGGGTTAAAGAAGGAATTGAATTTTGTAAGATATTAAAGGAAAAGGGAATATACGATCGCATTGTTGAAAGAACAATAGCTGGTGAGATTATCAACTTGGAAAATGGTGCGTTGCTTAAAGTTATAAGTCCTGGTGAAAAACAATTAGAAAAATTGTTAGACAAATGGGAATCATATGAAAAAAAACAACTATCGGTTGGTTATTCACCTAATTTAGAGAAAGTTAAGCAGAACTTAGCCGATTTAATGAGAGATAAATCAGGAATAGATAGTTCTGTGAATAATGCTTCTTCAATAGCACTTTTATTTGAATATCAGAATATAAAAGGAGCATTTCTGGGAGACGCAAAGCCATCTATATGTATGGAAGGAATGAAAGAATTTGATATAAAGGACGTTTATCCTGTTGATTTTGTTAAGCTTTCGCATCACGGAAGTATAGCGAATACGAATTTAAAACTGCTCAAAAAGTTGCCTACAGTTAATTACTTATTAAGTACAAATGGTCATGAGAAAAAGGTACCTTCTAAGGTTGTAATTGCAAAATTACTTAGAAATTGTCAAGAGGAAAATAAACCAAAAATAGTGCTTTATTGTAATTATGATTGGTGGGAAAGTCAATATCACAATAAATATTTTACCCAGAAGGATAGGCAGTTGTATATAGATACGGGTGTTTTAAAGATAAATTTGCTTGGCGGAGAAGGAACAAGTGTGAAGGATGGATTGATATTATATGGAAAATAGAGAGTTTCTTGAGCAAATACAACAATATGCGGTACGTATAGGAAATGCAGGAGATAAAGAATTATATGGTTCGGGAACATTATTTCTTGTATCAAAAAGAAAAAAAGTGTGTGTTCTTACGGCAGCGCATGTTGTATATTCATTGATGGGAAAAATAAAAAAACAAGAATTAAAAATTTGTCTGACATGCAAAGATAAAAAAGATGATATCCATTGTATTATTGTAGATGATACGAAATGTATATGCATTTATTCAGAATATAATAAAAATAAGAGGAAAAAGGAATTTTTTAATGATCTAGCTTTAATAGACATTCCATGGGAGAGTTGGATGGATGATATGACAGGTTTTCGTTTGGCTTCAGGGAATAGCGGGGTTGAGATTAAGGGATATGGATTTCCGCTGTCACTTGATGAAGAGAAGGACAGAAGTCTAGCAGATTTATTTGCTGGAATTGAATGCCTTACTGGTACAATAGAATCCCAAAATGTCGGAAGACTAGCAATCAAATATGATGTGCATACAGGGAGTGATATCGAGAGAGACAGCATAATGGAGGGATATTCAGGAACCGGTTTATTTTCGCTTGAAACAGATGGGATTTGTTATAGGGGACTAGTGTCATGTTCACGAGGCGATAAAACAGCAGGCTATACGATGTGGGCTACAGATGCTGGAAAAATAACAGAACTAATGAAGGAAAATAATATTGAAATAGAATGTCCGGAGTCATTTGAACCGTATGGAAAACTTGTGGCTGATGAATTTCAGAGTACAAAAAGAATAGTAAACGTATTTGGAATGGAGCAACATATAAATTAATTAAAAATCAAGGGATTAGTCCAAAAGATTTTGAAGTGCAGACTAGAAGTGTATTTTTATGTGCAGGTGAAAGAAAATTATGTGATGAGTTCTGGAAAGGCAAATTGAAAGAACTTGTTGTAATGAAAGAAATTCAAGAAGTAGCATGTGAAGAGCTGATTAATCCAATAATGCAATTGCCGTCCAGGTGTGGTGGTAAGGATGTTGTTTTGAAGTTTTTGTGTACGGAATATAAAGCGGAATATATTTTGGGGAAGATGATTGAAGATAGACAATTTGCAAAGGACGGAGAGTATCGGAACAATATGATTCTTTTGGTTAATAGTCCTAAAGGACATGATAATCATATGACTATAATTCCCAGAGCAGATTGCCGTAGCATTATGACAGATATAGCGGATGACTCTACCTGTATAGAAGAGTTAAGTGAGTTGACAGAAAATATTTTAGGTGAAGATCAGAAGAATGCTGAATTTGATATCATAAAAGGTGTAATGGAAAACTGTAATATTGCAGCATTTGGAAGCGGCAGATTGATGGATGTATTAACGAAGGATACAATTGAAAAAATGAAGACAAAATGGAACAGCTTTTTGGAAGAATTGTGGGAGATATAGAATATGGACAAATGGAAAAGGCAAGATATAAATAATCTGGATTTTAAAGAATTGTGTGAGAGTTTTTTATTACTATAAAAGAAAAATGGGATATGGTCCAGCTGCAATTGAAGAATACGATGCGAATGTGTTTATCTGTATATTTAAGGATAAGGAGCAATTGATAAGCAACTGGGAAAAAATTAATTATATGATAGCATTTCGTGTACAAAAAAGGAGTGAGATAATAATTGAAAAAAGTAATTTTTATTTCTGTTTGTTTGTAAATGAGTCTATTGGAAGTGATAATAAAAGCAGGATTCAGGGAAATTCTTTCTGTGCAAAAAAATACATTTTTGAAGAAAAGTTAATGAATGAGAAAGAATATTTGGAAAGGGTTGACGCGAGGATTTTTTCTCTTGAAATAGAGAAAACGGTAGGTGAGACATTTAAAATAAATCGAATTGAGCTTCAGAATTTTCGAAGATATGAAGGTAATTTGAAAATTGATTTAACCGGAAAAAATAAAAAACCATCTGCTTTTACATTGATATATGCCCCAAATGGTTATGGAAAAACAAGCTTATTTGATGGTCTGGAATATGCGTTTAAAGGAGAAGTTGAGCGGATTGTGGATTGATAAAAAGTAATAAAGATCAACCTTTAAAAGGGGCTATATATCATAATAAAAATTGTGCAGATAAGCCTGCATATTCTCAGATTGAATTAGAAGACGGACGCATTATTAAACGCAATGTAGCATCAATTAAAGACGGAAAAAATGACAGTAGATTAAATCAATTAGGAAAAAATAGTGGATTAAATATTATTGGTTCGACTATGGATAAAGAAAAATGGAATCGAATAATACTTCCGCATGATAAAATTGATACGTTTATTTCAGCATATACTCCAACAGAAAGGTACAAAGAGTGGATGAAAAGTGCACCAGAGTTGGAGGCAGAACGTGAAAATTTTTATAGAATCATATAAAGCATTAAGAGATAAAGAAATATCTTTGGAGAAAATAGAAAAAGAAATAAAAGAACTGAAAAAAGAGTTGACTAAAATAGAAAAGTCAAAAGTAGCAGTTATTCAGCTGGGTAAATTATGTGAAGAATATAATGCATTGGCAAAATCGGAAGATAGTCTGTTTTTTAATGAAACAAAGAGTAGTTTAGAAATATACAATAATCTACTTAATAAAATAGCAAAAAGAATACGATATATTAAGGGTGAGGTGTTGACTTCGTATGATTTAAAATTAGAACAAGGAAAAAACATCAGAAATGGTAAAATTAGAGATGCTGAAAGCTTAGAATTTGAATTAAAGAATGTAGAAGATAAAAAGCAAAAATTTATAGAACAGAAAGATAAATACAGAAAATTCGTAAATATTGAAAAAGATATAAAAACAATAGAAGAAAAATTCGATCAATTAAAGAAAAAGAAAGATCCATTGGATACAATTTATGAGTTAGGTATAGAAAGAGTGGAGGATGAAAAAAATAGATATTTAGAGTTAAACAAAGAGATAGCAGGAATTGAAAAAACAGAGAAATATTTTGAACTGGAAAATAAAAAAGTCGGAAAAAGCTTTTAATGATTTAATAAAGAAAACTACTGAAATTCAAAAGATTATTGATTCAAAAGAAATGCTGATTTCAATTGAGGAAAAAATTGAGACCATTTCAAAAGAAAAAAAGAATATATTAATCAAAAAACAGGATATTCGAAGAATTAAGGAAGCTATAAATAAATTTGATGAATTGATAAAATTAAAAAAGAAAGAATCGGAACGAATAGATACAATTAAAATTCCTAGAAATATTTCTGAATTATCTATAATAAAATGGGCGGAAGTAGAGAGTTTTTTATCTAATGAAGAACAAATGCAATTGAAGACGTATGAGAACTGTTGGAGGGAGTTGAAAAAGGAATTAGAAGTAAGAGAAGAAATTCAAAATCAGGAAAATAAGATTGCTGAAGAAACTAAGAAAATATGTGAACTTGGAAGCGAGTTTTTGTTAAATCATAGAGAACAGACAAGCTGTCCATTATGCAAAGAACCTTTTGCGAACTGGGAAGAATTATTTGAAAGAGTGAATCGAGTTGGAAAAACAACTGAAAAAGAAAATCGAGAAAAAAGACAGCTGATAATTAATCACATAAATGAGTTAGATATTGAGTATGAAAAAATTTTATAATATGTTTTTCTCAAAAAAGGAAAATGAACAAGTAAAGCGGCTAGATCAGCTAATTATATATGAACGTGAAAAAAATAATAAAAGAGATTCAGTTGGGAAATTTGGAGATAGAAATAGATAGTTTGAGAAAGAAAATACAATTAAATGAAGAATGGTTGGAAAACCAAGATATTATTTTAAATGAGTATTCAATGGAAGAATGGGAGATGTGGTTAGAAAACAAAAAAGTAGAATGCCGAAAATTGCAATTACAAAAGGATGAGTTGAAAAAGAAGATAGAAGAATTACATACAATAAGACAGAACAATAAGGCACATGTTGAGATTAAAAGCAAGCAAAAAGAAGTATTATAGACAATAGTAAATTATATTCAATGATTCTATTCTTGATGGAGAAACCTGATGAGTTTGATGTGGGATTTGAAAGAAATTCTTTGAAAACGAGCATCGAATTATTAAGAACTGAAGAGAAAAAGAAACGAAATGATTTGATGAAATATAAAGAATGTGGACAAATAGATGAAATGGATATAAAGCAAAAAGTATCTGAATGTGATACAGAGATTGCAAATTTACAAGAACTAAAAAAACAAGCATGTATTTTTGAAAACTTTTTCTCCAGAAGGAATGGAGAAAAGTATAAATACATGGGAAAAGGAAAAAAAGAATTATGAAGCACAATTGGAATTGTTATATGAAATGAGGGAAGAAAACGGTGCAAGAACATATTTCGAAAAATATACGGCAATATGTAAGAAGATAGAAAACCAAAATAAAAATTTGGAAAATAAAGTATTACAAATTCGGAAAGTAAAGAAAAGTTATGAAATTGAAAAAAATACCTTGGAAATGAAATTGAAAGATTATTTTAGCCAGACAATTATGAATGAAATATATCAAAAAATTGACCCACATGAAATTATGAAAAATGTTACATATCATTTGAATTTTAATGAAAAAGATGAGCCACAATTATTTATCGAAGTATGTGAGGGAGAAGAATCTAGTAAAGAAGTTTATAGACCGGAAACCTATTTTAGTACAGCACAACTTAATACAGTTGCATTTAGTTCTTTTTTTGGAAGAGCGTTATCAACTAATAATTTACCTGTAAAAACAATTTGTATTGATGACCCAATAGGACATTTCGATGATATGAATATTTTGGGATTTACAGATATGGTTCGTTGCATTTTAGAAAAACAGGATTGCCAGATTATTATGTCTACACATGAGGAAAAAGTATATCAAATTATGAAAAGAAAATTAGATCCTAATTTTATAACACATTATTTATTCAATTAGATAATAGTGAAAAAGTTATATGGAATAGAGCAAACTGTTAATTGGAAATTTGTAGCTCCCATATTAACCAAGCTATATAGGACGATATACTGAAACTACAACTATATTAAAAGAGTTATGATTCAATTTTTGATAAGAGAAATTTGCTTAAAATGAGGAGAACCGTATGGATCATTTCAAATTACACTCCGAATACCAACCACAGGAGACCAGCCTCAGGCTATCGAAAAACTGGTCAAGGGTTTTAAAGAAGGCAACCAGTTCGAGACTTTGCTTGGTGTTACCGGTTCCGGTAAGACCTTCACCATGCGAACGTTATCGCCCGGTTAAATAAACCAATCTGGTACTTGCCCACAATAAAAACAACTGGCGGCCCAGCCTTTACGGCGAGATGAAAGAATTTTTTTCCTGAGAACGCAGTAGAATATTTTGTCTCCTACTACGACTACTACCAGCCGGAGCTTACGTTCCTTCCACAGACACCTACATCGCCAAGATGCATCCACCAACGACGAGATCGATAAACTCCGCCTTTCTGCCACAGCGGCCTTATGTGAGCGGAAAGACGTGATCGTAGTTTCATCGGTATCCTGTATTTATGGCCTGGGTGCGCCGCAGGAATTTTTTGATATGATGATCTCACTTCGGCCGGGGATGGAGAAGGACCGTGATGAGGTTATCAAACAGCTGATCGATATCCAGTACACAAGAAATGAGATGGATTTCCACCGAGGAACATTCCGGGTGCGTGGCGATGTGCTGGAGATCTTTCCGGCGAATTCTACAGACCGGGCAGTACGGGTGGAGTTTTTCGGAGATGAGATCGAGCGTATCACAGATATCGATGTGCTTACCGGAGAGATTAAAAGTGTGGAAAGCCATGCAGCGATTTTCCCTGCATCTCATTACGTTGTGCCTCAGGAGCAGATCCGTCGTGCAGCAGATGCCATTTTGGAAGAGATGAAGCAGCAGGTGGAATACTTTAAAAGTGAGGATAAGCTGATCGAGGCTCAGAGAATTGCGGAGCGTACCAACTTTGATGTGGAAATGATGAAGGAAACGGGATTCTGCTCCGGGATCGAGAACTACTCCAGGCACCTGACAGGGCTTGCACCGGGGCAGCCACCGTATACACTGATGGATTACTTCGGAGATGATTTTTTACTTATTATAGATGAGTCCCATAAGACAGTTCCCCAGGTTGGCGGTATGTATGCCGGTGATCAGAGCCGTAAACAGACACTGGTGGATTACGGCTTCCGACTTCCGTCTGCTAAGGATAACCGTCCATTGAGCTTTGATGAATTCGAGAACAAGCTTGACCAGGTAATGTTTGTATCTGCGACACCGGGAGAATATGACCATGAGCTTCTCCGCGCAGAGCAGATCATCCGTCCTACAGGGCTTCTTGATCCGAAGGTGGAGGTGCGTCCGATCGAAGGACAGATCGATGATCTTGTAGCAGAAGTAAATAAGGAAATTGAAAAGAAAAACAAAGTCCTGATCACGACCCTGACCAAACGTATGGCAGAGGACCTTACCGATTATATGAAGGATCTGGGAATCCGTGTCCGATACTTCATTCAGACATTGACACTCTGGAACGTGCGGAAATCATCCGCGATATGCGCCTGGATGTGTTTGATGTACTAGTCGGGATCAACCTTCTGCGAGAAGGACTGGATATTCCGGAGATCACGCTGGTAGCGATCCTGGATGCAGATAAAGAGGGCTTCCTCCGTTCGGAAACATCCCTGGTACAGACTATCGGCCGTGCTGCCCGTAACAGCGAAGGCCATGTGATCATGTATGCGGATAACATGACAGAATCTATGGAAAAAGCAATCTCGGAGACAGAAAGAAGGAGAGCGATACAGGAGGCTTACAACAGGGAGCATGGCATCACTCCGACCACGATCAAGAAGGCGGTCCGTGATCTGATCGCTGTTTCGAAGAAGGTGGCAGAGACAGAAGTGAAGCTTAAAAAGGATCCGGAATCCATGAACCGAAAAGAACTGACGAAGGTGATCGCTCAGGTAGAGAAGCAGATGCGTGCTGCGGCAGCAGACCTGAATTTCGAGCAGGCTGCTGAGCTGAGAGACAAGATGCTCGAATTAAAAAAGAATTTGGAAGAATTAACGGAATAGGCTGCGAAGCAGCTGACAGTACAACACCCCTGGCTGTAATAGCAGGGGTGTTGCCGGGTATGCTCGATCTGTTTTTAGGAAAAGCTTATTTTGTAGTTGAAAAGCCCAGGAAGCGCAGGGTGATGCCGGAGCCCTTGAGAAGATCAGTCCAATATGGAACAGCCATATCCAGAGTGTCGTTGGCAAGCTCGGAAGCATCTTTTTGTGTCAGGATCTGCCTTAGCCTGGAAGAACTGATCCTGGGAGCGGCCTCTGTAACACAGACTGTGCCAGGCAGAATTGCCGATTCTGACGGAAGAATGGCCAGTACAAAGACTGTTATCAGAGATATCAGGATTTTTTTCCATTTTTTCATAGCGATCCCTCCTTCGAAAAAATATGATGGTTCTCTTTATTGATTGATTATAAGTAAAATTCCGGAGAAGGGCACTGGCATTTGTGTCAGTAACTTTGTTATAAAGAAGAGAAGAAGTTATGTATGCTGTTCCCGATAGGCGGAAGGTGTGATCCCCATTTTCTTTTTGAAGCTGGTGCTGAAATAATATTGATTGGCATAACCACATTTCAGGCTGATCTCCTTCAGACTCATAGTAGTCGTAGTCAGGTAACGGGCGGCTGCGGAAATTCGCTGAGATGTGATAAAGTCACTGAGACTGATTCCCTGATTTTTTTTGAAAAGAGCACTTAAATAAGCAGGGCTTACATTGGTAGAGGCAGCAATATCATTGAGGCAGAGCGTATTGTCAGTGTAGTGTTCGTTGATATAGGAAATCACCAGTTCACAGAGCTTCTGGTGATAATCATTCATGGAGAATCAAGCTTCCGACATAAAAGATGGCACAGATCCTTCAGCCATTGACATAGCTCTTCCGTATTATGAAACTCATTTATGTGGTTGTAAACATACAAAATTTTAGCTTCAAGGTCATGCGTATCCAGATTTAATTCATAGAAAAATTTCAGGATCCGGCCAAGAAGAGAATAAATCTGTATGAAAGCGAAATTCTTTGTGCGAAATTTCTGAGTGAGCCAGTCGGAAAAATTCTGAAACCAGAGATCTATGGCAGCGGTATCCTTTTTGCAGAGAAGCCGGATCAGTTCATCCTCCTTTGTATCTGAAAAATCTGCAACAGACAGATCGGAACCCAGAGCCTCTCTTCCGTCAAAGATATTCTGATGCGGGAAAAAGAATCTGTATTCCAGTGCATGTACGGCGCTTTTATAAGAATGGTTCAGGTTCCAGAAATCCTGGACAATTGTTCCAATGCCTGCGTTGAGAGAAAGTCCCAGTGGCTGGCAGGCATCTGCGATTGAGGAAATAAGTCCGCTGGTAAGCTGGCGGAAGCTGTTGGACTGACAGCCGCTGTGTCCCAGAATGCACAGATAGCCATCCATATCCGGGAGAAGATACACAAAATCAAGAGAAGCGGTTTCCTCAGTTATCAGATCCTGAAGGTTGAAAAGCTCCATCTGAAACTTTTCAATCCCGTAAACAGCTTTTAGATCCGGAGCATTTTCAAGCTCCAGAATAACAACTGTATAAAAATCATAATTCAGCTCCAGGTTCAGATACTTAAGATAAGGCTTCAGTCGGTAGGCTGCTTCAGAAGACGGAAGGTGTGTGATCTCGCGAAAATTTTTCCGTAAGAAGAGGCCTGCTTTGTTTCAGAAGCTGGAGATTTTTCTGTTCCTTTTCCATCAGTGCAAAGCGTTTTTTACCTTCTGGATAAGATAGGCATAATCCAGAGGCTTTTCGATATAATCCAGAGCACCGAGGAGCAGAGCACGTCTTGCATATTCAAATTTATCATAGGCACTGATCAGGATGATCTTCACCATGGGATTGATCTCAAGAGCTTGACGGCTCATGGAAATGCCGTCAAGATCAGGCATTTCAATGTCAGAAATGATCAGATCTGCCGGTTCTTTTTTCATGGCTTCGATAGCAGAGGTTCCATTGTAGCAGACATGGATGATCTCTGCATTCAGCGTTTCCCAGTCTATGTTTTTTTCGATACCTTCTGCAGATAAGTAATTATCATCTACGATCATTATTTTTTTCATCGATATCTTCCTCCATCTGTTCGAATTCAATGGTGACGTATGTGCCGTTTCCGGGGTTGCTGCGGATCCTTACGGAACCGTTTCCGTATAATGGGTTGGAAATACGGGAACTTACGTTGGAAATTCCAAAATGCTTCTCATAATCAATAACATTATGCTCAATAGCATGGCGCAGCTGTGCAAGGGTTTCAGAGTCCATGCCGGCACCGTTGTCCTCAATGGAGATCACAACCGTATCATCGCCATAAAGAACATGGATCGAAATGAAAACAGCTGGTGTGCCCGAAGAAATCCCGTGCAGAATGGAATTTTCGAGAAATGGCTGAAGTGTAAACTTGCAGATCAGGAAATTTTCGATTCCATCTTCTGCTTCGATCTCCCAGTCCAGATTATCTTTATGACAGAGCTTTTCCATTTCCAGATAAAGCCGGGCAATTTCCAATTCATCTTTAATAGGAATAAGTTCCTTTGATTTACGCAGGGTAAGACGGTAAAAGGCAGTCAGATTTGCAATCATCTGATCAGCAATGTCAAGCTTTCCAAGGGACTGGCAGGTACGGATCGATCCCAGGATATTGTAAAGAAAATGCGGATTGATCTGTGACTGGAGCAGCTGGTATTTCAGACGTTCTTCGTTTACGGAAAGATTTACAATGGACTTCAGGTTTCCGGCTATTGTGTGCTGCATATCTTCAAAGGTGATGCCCAGTCTGTCAATCTCATCATACCTGGAAGGATCATCCGGGTGGGGAACAGTAACGATAGATAGATGTTCCGGGTCATATCCCAGCTGAAAGGCTTCCATTGCATAGGAAAGTGCAGTGATCTTCCGGGTAAGATTTTCGGAAAACAGGATAACGATGATAACAGTAAGGAGCAAGAAAATAAGGACAGTGATCAGTAAGGCACGGATCAGGATGTGCGTGTTGCCCTGAATATAGCTTTCCGGGATTTCGGTAACATGAAGCCAGCCATTGCTTAAGGTGCAGCAGTTATAATATTTGTCGCCGCTGTGAAAAGAAGAATCTGCATTTTTTTTGAGTTTCTGAAACTGTGCTTTGGAAATTCCGGATAAATTCAGTGAGGATGTATTTTTTGCTGCAATCTCTCCGTGATCTGTGAGAATGTAGCTGTATATGCGGGAATCCAAAGCAGCAGGCTGCAGATAAGTGGTAAGCTCTGAGGTGTCCAGAGCAATGCCGTAGGCGTATTCCAGAATACCGGTGGCCTGATTTTTCAGTGCCCGGACGCAGAGGATCACATCGGCAGATGATTTTTTTGTGGACAGTATTTTAGGCAGAGGCATATTGGAAACCGGTATCCAGACAGAGGAAAAGCCTGAACCGGAAACAATATTTTTATCCAGACCATATGCAGAAAGCTCATCTGTGGAAAAGAAGTACAGGCTTTCTTTTGAACCGAGCTGATCGGGCTGCAGAAAAACATATATATGGAAGAAATCGAATGTGGATTTATACAGCGAAATATTGTTTTTTACAGTGGTGAATTTTTTCAGTGCATCTACTTATTAGAGGAAGGCTGATTTAGGGAGTACATTTGAAACTGTATGGTATCTGCTACATTTTCAACCTGACCGAGGCGGTCGTTCAGCTGAGAGACCAGCTGCTTGTCAGTCATTACGGCAGAATCGATGATACGATCTCTGGCAATGTTATAGGAAATGTGATAGCTGATGAAGGTCAGGGAAATCAGAGGTACCATAGTTGCGATCAGAAATGCGAGCAGGAGCTTATAGCGAAATGAGGAAAAAATGGGTGGGATACATTTGTGGAATTTCATAGTACATATTCTCCTTTATGTCAAAAACAAATTAATGAAACCGAATCCAGCTGTGAAAAAAGCCGTTACAAATATAGATTATATAAAAGGATTATAAAAAATTAACAACAAAAATACAAGAGAACGAAAAATAATATAAATAAATCATAAAATATTGTATTTAGAATGAGGGGGCTCTCTGGTATCCTTAAACCATCAAAAACAGGTGTGGACAAACACGAAAATGTCCAGAAAGGAAGAAAGATATGAAGAAAAAAGTAATGAGTGCAGTTTTGGCAGCAGCGATGGTTGTGGGTATGGCAGGTAACGTGGTTACTGTTTCCGCAAAGGAAAAATATGATCTTACCTTATACAGCGTCAACACCACAGACCCGGATTTTGAGGACTGGCTTGCAAATGTGGAAGATGCCACGGGCCTGAACATTAATGTAATTGCGGCACCTACAGATACAGATACCCGTCAGCAGAAGATCACCACAATGCTTTCCACAGGAGATACTTCCGTGGATGTCATTGAGATCAACGATGAGATGAGCGCGGCATTTAAAAATTCCGGATGGCTGGAAGGACTGAACGATACAGTAATGACAGATGATATCGCTGATCAGTTTGCCCAGGGATATGTAAAGGATATGATCACAGATAAGGACGGAAACATCGTCGGTGTTCCAGGCTATACAGGATATCTTGCATTCTGGGTAAATCAGGAGATCATGGATGAGGTCGGAATCAAATCCATTGATACAAAAGAGGATTTCATGAAGTATATGAAGGCTGTTTCCAAGGACGGAAGATTCGGCTACGGCGGTTCCTGGGAGAAAACCTATGCATTTAACGAGCTTGCACAGTTTGTAAACATGTTCGGCGGCGATTATTTTGACTGGACCAAAGAGGAAAACAAGGAAGCAGTTCAGTTCCTTCACGATCTGGTTGCTAATAAAGAAACATCCATCGAACAGATTGCAGATAAATATGACCAGATGAATCCGAAGATCAATGACGGAAAATACGGATGCTGGTTCATGTGGGGCCTTGGAACAGATTATGCAAGGCAGATATGCTTGGCGCAGATAAGATCCACATGGAAATGGTACCGGATTTCAGCGGCAAGGGAGAGCGTGCGATCTTTACAGATTCCTGGAGCTATGTTCTCAACAAAGCATCCAAGAATAAAGATGCAGCTGTGAAATTCCTCCAGTATATGGCTGATGAAGGCGGAATGGAAGCTTCCTATAAAGCATTTGACAGATATCCTGCAAGAAAGGATGTTGCAGAGAAGGTAGTTCCGGATTCTGACCCGGCAAAAGAAATGTACAGCAGATATGCAAATGAATGCAATGTACAGGGACGTCCGATGGTGGCACAGACAATGGAATTTATCAGCGATATGGGAACAATCTTCCAGTCCTGTATGAAAGACGAGATTACAGTTGATGAGTTCTGCAAGAAGGCTCAGGATGTGTAGATATGTATAAGTAAAAGATATAAAAAAACAGCAATGTAAAGCAGAGGTAAAAGTCTGCTTTACATTGCTTGATGAACAGGGAGGAAAGTTCCATGACAATAAGCAAAAAAAATATGAAGTGGATACCATGGCTTTTGATCCTGCCGGTTGTACTGATTCGAGGTTTTACAACAGTATATCCCATTCTGATGACTGTGAAAAACAGCTTCTTTAATATCAGTATCCTTGCAGGTATCAATGAATTTATAGGCTTCAAGAATTACCTGAAGGTATTTTCTGATCCTAAAGTGCTCACATCGATCAGCTTTACGGCAATATTTGTGGTTGCTTCCATGATCTTTCATGTGATCCTCGGAGTTATCCTGGCACTGATCCTGAATATGAAATTCAAAGGCCGCCGTTTTCTGAGGACCATCGTGCTGATCCCGTGGGCTATGCCTGCAGTAGTAGCCGGTATGGCTGCAAAATGGGCATTTAACAATGATTATGGTCTGATCAATGATTTTATCCGCTGGTTTGTACCGGGTTACCAGAACAGCTGGCTGATCAATACAGGTACTGCAAGAGCAGCGGTAATTGCAATGGACCTGTGGAAGGACCTTCCGTTCTTTGCAATTCTTGTACTTTCCGGACTTCAGTTTATTTCCGGCGATATCTATGAGGCAGCAAAGGTAGACGGTGCAAACGGGATCCAGAGCTTTTTCCGGATCACACTTCCGCTGATCGCAAAAAATGTCCTGACTTTATGTATTCCGTTCACACTCTGGAGACTGACAACCTTCGATCTGGTTTATTCCATGACATCTGGAGGCCCTGGAGAGGATACTGCGCTGATCGCATACAGAATCACAACAGAAGCATTTACAAATCTAAACGTAGGATATGCTTCGGCGCTGGCTATGCTGCTGTTTGTTGTAATGGCGATCTTCAGCTGGCTGAATATACGTGTTATGAATAAGTTTGACAGTTAGGGGGAATTATCGTGAAGAATACAGGAAAATATAATGTTTATCATGGAGTGGTAGCCGTTGGAAGATGGGTTCTGTTTGCAGTTGTGGCTTTTCTGATCCTGTTCCCGGTTTACTGGATCTTTATTTCTTCGATCACACCGTCAGGAGAATTGTTTAAAACACCGATCGATTATCTTCCGGATCATCCCACACTGGAAAGCTATAAATTTCTGATACAGAATGTAGGACTGCTTTCAAAGATCGGAAATACAGTTCTGATCGTAGGCATTACACTTGTGATCAGTACCGTGCTGTGTGCAATGGCTGCCTATGGCTTCTCAAGATTTAACTCAAAGGGAGTTTCTGTTGCATTTGCGTTTGTTCTGGCTACCATGCTGATCCCTGAGGTTGTCACAGCCCGCCCGCTGTATGAGTTTATGCAGAAGGTAAAGCTGTATGATACATATCCGGGACTTATCCTTCTTTATATCAGTACCGTTATACCGTTTACGGTTCTGATCCTCAGAAACTTTGTCGGTGAGATCCCGATCTCACTGGAGGAGGCAGCTGCTATTGACGGCGCATCTTTTTCACAGAGACTGTTTACGATCGTTCTGCCGCTGATGAAGCCGGCAATCGCTACGGTTTGCATTATCAACTTTATTACCTGTCTGAATAACTTTTTCACACCGTTGTTTTATTCAAATGGTATTCAGGTACTTTCTGTTTCCATCGTACAGCTTCCGTTACGTGACAACATGTATGGAGTTCCGTGGGATCTGGTCAGCGCCATGGGATGGATCATCCTTCTTCCGATCATTATCTTTGTAGCTGTTTTTGAGAAACAGATCATGGATGGTATCATGGCAGGTGGAGTAAAAGCGTAAATATAATATTTTTAATTTCCAAAAGAGAGGAGAAAACAGATATGTATCAGGCATTTACAGGCGGACTGGGAGGGATCGCACTTGCAAAGCATGGAAAAAGCCGTGCGATCAACGCAGAAAATCCTCATGGAGAAAAAGGCAGAGGCGGTATGGCTGCAAGTCATCTGGACCGTCCAGAAAAGGAAGCCCGTGTCTCAGGGATATTGAGCCGGGAACTGTGGTAACTCGTGGCAGAAATGGAAGGACCGGGACAGATCAATCATATCTGGATCACCGTTGATAACAAGACTGCAGAGGCAGATTGCTTTGTACTGAGA
>ENA-OQLB01000379-OQLB01000379.1-human-gut-metagenome-genome-assembly--contig:-NODE-379-length-26119-cov-2.094529_pt1 | contig 26119 bp, 28 predicted proteins | sample MGYA00242656_ERZ504813 | MGnify/ENA primary metagenome ERZ504813 (study PRJEB26092, sample SAMD00036388) | human gut metagenome | host: Homo sapiens | study: EMG produced TPA metagenomics assembly of... | reverse complement strand
TTGCGAGAGACACCTTCTTTCGTAAATGTTGCAAATGTTTGTTTTGGCACTTTCATTATACAACACATGGAATCGAGGTGTCTTTCTTTTATGCAAAATCACGAACTTGCTCATTTATAGTTACGTATTTTAGTGCGGTTCTGATTTTTACAATTGTGTGAAGGGCAAGGGATTTGGCCTCTGGTATTGTGGTGTATGGGGAACGATGACATTTTTGCTGGTACTGGAAACCAGCTATGTACTTTGCAGTCCACTGCTGGGAGATTTGGGAAACTGGCTTTTGAAAAATTTTATTTTCGGTGGCAGTAAATGTGGCCATAGGACTGACACTGGCTCGCTGGATGCCGGAAAAGGGGCAATATCAGATTGGCCCGAGACAGATGGTTTCTGCATGGGTGTTTTGTATTATGTCAGAAATTTGTTTATTTACGCAAAGGTCGATCCGGGGGCTGCTTTATTCAACATTGTGTTGCAGTTTTATTGTATCACCTTATTGTATCTGCAAAGTGCATTGTTTAAAAAGAGCAGTATGAGAAAAGAGCTGGAAACCATTCAGCTTCTCTGGCATCAACAAAAAGGGCAGTATCAGCTGTCCAAAGAGACGATAGAGCTGATCAATCACAAATGTCATGATCTGAAGCATCAGGTACAGGCGATACGTGCTGTCAAAGATGAAAAAGAGAGGGAAACATATCTCGAAAAAATTGAAAAATCCGTGCAGATCTACAGTGCTATTGTGAGAACAGGAAATGAAATTCTGGATACCATTTTGACAGAAAAAAGTCTGATCTGTGAAAATAGCGGGATTCATATCAACTGTGTGGCAGATGGATCTCTGCTGGCTTTTATGAATCCGGTAGATTTGTATACATTGTTTGGAAATGCTCTGGATAACGCAATTGAAGCGGTGAGAAAGCTGGAAAGCAAAGAAAAAAGAGTGATTGATATCATGCTGTACGAAAGACAGAGCTTTCTGATGCTGCAGATAGTCAATCCGATGTGCGGAGAAGTGAAGTTTGAGGATGGACTTCCGCTTACGACAAAGGCGAAGAACGGATATCACGGATATGGAATGAAGAGCATGCTCCATACCATTCAAAAATATGAGGGACATTTGACAACAGAGGTAAAAAATGGATGTTTTTATTTCAACGTTATGCTTCCTCTTGAAAGAGATTCCAACAAAAAGTAGAAGAGACACAAAGGGTCTGGTCAGTGAGCCAGGCTCTTTTTTGTAAAAAAATTTACCCACTTACACCACAAGAAATACCACCTGAACAAAAACGGTTGTACTTGCAAATTATTGCAGATATAATCATTTCGAAATAAATTGAGAAGTGTAAGAAATAACAAAAACATGGAGTAATTACTATGCGAACCAGTAAAATGAGAAGAGAAATTGAACTGAAGAAAGGCTGGGTGTTCACAGGGCGTGACGGAAAAGCGGTCAAAGTGGATTTACCGCATACCTGGAATGCAGTGGACGGACAGGATGGAGGAAATGACTATTATCGAGGAACCTGTCACTACAGCACTACATTTGCAGCCCCGGATCTTGACAGCAAGACCCAGAGAGTATATCTGGAGTTTCAGGGAGTAAATTCCTCTGCCGAGGTGGTGTTAAACGGTCAGAAGGTGATGAGTCATGACGGCGGATATTCCACATTCCGTGCAGATGTGACAGAGTTTTTAACAAAAGAAAACAAGTTAGAAGTAGCAGTGGATAACAGTGTGAACGACAGAGTATATCCTCAAAAAGCAGATTTCACATTTTATGGTGGAATTTACAGAGATGTTCTTCTCCGTATTGTATCAAATGAACATTTTGAGATGGACTACTACGGCGGAGACGGTGTAATGGTAACGCCGACAGTAGAAGGCAAAGATGGAAAGGTTCATGTAGAGAGTTTCCATAAGGCAGAAAATGCCAAAGTAGCAGTAACTTTAATTGATGCACAGGGAAATCCTGTAGCAAAAGGTGAAGGAAAAGATGTGACGGTTACGATACCGGATGTACATCTTTGGGATGGAGTAGAAGATCCATATTTATATACAGCAGTAGTAGAGTTGATGAAAGACGGAGAAGTCAAAGACGACGTTCGCATTCCATTTGGTGTCCGTACATTCAGCGTGGATCCGAAAAAAGGATTTTTCCTGAACGGACGCTCCTATCCTCTGCATGGAGTATCCAGACACCAGGATCGGAAGGGAATCGGAAATGCATTAACAAAAGAACACCACAGAGAAGATATGGAATTTATCCGTGAGATCGGGGCGAATACAGTTCGTCTCGCGCATTATCAGCATGATCAGTATTTCTATGATCTGTGTGATCAGTACGGAATGATTGTCTGGGCGGAGATTCCATACATCTCAGAACATATGCCAAACGGACGGGAAAATACCATTAGCCAGATGAAAGAGCTGATTGTACAGAATTACAATCATCCAAGTATCGTTACATGGGGAATATCCAATGAGATCACGATTTCCACAAAGGATAATAAGGATATGCTGGATAATCACCGTGAACTCAATGATCTGTGTCACAAAATGGATTCCACACGTCCTACAACACTGGCCTGCTATGCAGTGTGCGGTCCTTTCAACAAGGTAGCACATCTGTCTGACTTAGTAAGCTGGAACTTGTATTTGGGATGGTATGTTCCAGGGTTGTTTTTAAATGACTGGTGGATCAGCTTTTTCCACCGCGTGTACCCTAACAGGTGTTTGGGATATTCTGAGTATGGCTGTGAAGGAATGCCGAATTTACATTCCTCACGTCCAAGAAGAGGAGACCATACAGAAGAATATCAGAGTCTCTACCATGAATTTATGCTGAAATGTTTTGAGCGTCATCCGTATATGTGGAGTACCCACGTATGGAACATGTTCGATTTTGCGGCAGATGCGAGAGATCAGGGTGGAGAGCCGGGAATGAATCATAAGGGACTTATGACATTCGACCGGAAAGTAAAAAAAGACAGCTTCTACATTTACAAAGCGTACTGGAGCAAAGAGCCTTTCGTACATCTTTGCGGAAGCCGCTACGTAGACAGAACGGAAGCAGTCACTACAGTTAAGGTTTATTCGAACCAGACAAAAGTTGCATTATATGCAAACGGCAAGCTGCTGGAAGAAAAGACAGGCAATAAAGTCTTTGAATTCCGGGTTCGTTAAACGGAGAAGTTCGTCTGGAAGCTGTGTCCGGTCAGGCAAAAGATACGAGCACAATTCGCCGTGTCAGCCAGCCAAATCCGGATTACAAGCTCAAAAAGAGCAAAGGAAAGAGCCAGAACTGGGTATAAGAAAAAAGCAACTGCAAATCTTGCAGAAGAAATTGAAATAAGAAACGAGTAAATCGGATGGTCCTCTGCTTTTTACAAAGCAGAGGTGCTGTTTTAGGCAAAGAGACAGACCGCCGCATCCGGGCGGGAGAATGGAGAATAATATGAAACAGGAATCTACTCAGGCAACATCTGTCAATGCTCTGAACAGGGCAAAGATGTATCAGCTTGTTCTTTTCCCTATGAATAATGGGGCGACAAATGTCTATTATATTTTGACAATGAACTTTATTGCATATTATGCAAACGGAGTTCTTGGCTTATTGCTGGCGTTTGCAACTACAATGGTAACATTGATGCGTGCAGGAGATGCGTTCATTGACCCGATCATCGGAGCAATCATGGACAGAACTTCTACCAAATGGGGAAAATTCAGACCGTTTATGGTAATCGGAAACCTGATTATGATTGTATCCTCAATTTTACTGTATTTTGGAACCCGTATCATTTCTGAGGATATGATGTGGCTGCGTTATTTATGCTTTATTTTATTCTACGCACTGAATATGGTTGGATATACATTCCAGACATCGGTTACACGTTCAGGACAGACATGTCTGACAAATGACCCGAAACAGAGACCTCTGTTTACAATCTTTAATACGATTGCCAGCCTGATCGGTATGGGGCTTGTACAGTTTCTTGCGCCGATCGTAACCGGAGGAAATTACAGAACAGAAGAATTCTTTAATATCATGATTCCTCTGGCGATGATCGTATCAGCGATCATGACTGCACTGGCTGTTATCGGTATTGCAGAAAAAGATCGTCCGGAATTCTTTGGACTTGGTGGAGAAGGCGGAAAAGAAAAAGTTAAAATAAAAGAATATGTAGCTATTTTAAAAGCAAACAAAGAACTGCAGAGACTGATGATCGCGGGTGCAGGATGTAAGCTTGCATTCTCGATCGCAACGAATATGACGGTTCTGGCGATGCTTTACGGAGCGATGATGGGAGATTACAAAGGTCTGTATCTTCCGATGATGATCGTCGGATATGTGTTTTCCGTTCCGTTCTTCCTGTTGACAGTACGTACTTCACAGAAGAAAGGACAGAAGGCATCTTTAATGCTCTATATCAGCGTTGCACTTGTTATGTACATCGGTGTTTTAGCATTGCTTCTGTTGTGGAAACCGGAAGTTGCAGCGATGAATCTGAGTCTGACAAACCTGAATCTCTATACGATTCTGTTTATCCTTTTCTTCGGAATCGGATACGGAGCATACTATGCAACAGCAGATATGCCGATTCCAATGGTTGCAGACTGTTCAGATTACGAAACATTCCGTTCCGGACGCTATATTCCGGGAATTATCGGAACCTTATTCTCACTTGTGGATAAGCTGGTAAGCTCTCTGGGATCTACAGTAGTAGGAATTGCGGTGACAATCATCGGACTGTCAACACTTCCGGATGGAACAACCCCTTATTCAGAGGGAATGCATACGATTGTAATCATTTTATTCTGTGTTGTTCCAATGCTTGCATGGATCGCAACACTGATCGCAATGCGCGGATATAAACTGACCGGTGCAAGAATGAAAGAAATTCAGGCAATCAATGCAGTGCGTAAGGATGCGATCAGCAAAGGAATGAGCGTAGAAAACGCAATGCAGAAATGGCAGACGATCGATCAGGTGCCGGATGAATTTAAAGCACACTAAAAGTGAAAAAGTAAACATATAGAAGGGATATCCTTTCATCAGACGGTAGACAAAGTTGTGCTGGAGTTTAACTTCAGCACCAACTTTGTCTACCGTCTGGGGAACAAACCTGCGGATCAGGTTTGTTCCATTATCATTATTGAACAGAATTTTCACACCGTAAGCGGCATGATTCATCGTGTCCGTAAGAAAGCTGTCGAAGCGTTTTAACTGCTCAAAACGTCCGATATCATGCAGCAGGCCGATTATTTTTGCGAGTGTGGTATCTTCCTCAGATAACTGCATACGGGATGAAATGTCAGTACTTTCTTTTACAATGCCGTAAGTGTGTACGATTTTTAAACGGATTTTGTCATTGTGATTGTCATAGTCTTTTAAATAATTGTTGAATTGTTGTCGGGCAGTATAATAATCCATAGAATTTGTATTCTCATTGCACATTGTTTTGTTGTTTTTGGGTGTTGTCCCATTATAGGAGCATGCTATTTAAGATGATATGCTCCCCTTTGTGTTTCTTTTATCTTTCGTCCTTAAGATATGCATTTCGAAGAGATTCTAGTTCTAAATGAGTATTGGTAATGGCTTGTTGAATATCAATTTTACAATCTAACAATTTATATATCCAATCACAAACAACAGCATCAATTTCGTATTGAGGGATCACTTTATTATTAGCTAATTTTGGCGGGATTGTAGGCCTGGTATATTTATAAATAGAATGATATAAAGAAAGCCAAGGATACAATTCTGTTAATTCATCATTGGTATAGGTACTATTTAGTGCGGAAAGCCCGCCTAATAAAGAGGAATAGTTTGTGATCTGTTCATCACAAGTCCATTTAATAAATTCAAAAGCTTCCTCTTTTTTATTAGAGTGACTATTGATACCAAGACCCCAACCACCAAGCAAAGGAGATCGACCAGGAATTAAGTGATAACCTATCGAGCCGACGATACTATTTTTCCTCAAGTCAGTAACATCGGATAAAAATGATGGGTATGAGATAAGCATTGCAGTCTCTCCATTTAGAAAATCTTCGACAACACTAATATCTGTAGCAGTTCTATAATCCGGTTTTGCATTTTTTATAGATCTAACAAAGTTGATATATGCTTTTAACGAATGATCTGAGTCTAAACAAACATTTCCATGCTGATTGAAAAGACTGCCGCCATATGATCTGAGACGCATATATATTTCGGGAGTTAAGCATTCACTATAGGCAGTCGGTATGGAAGTTCCATATGAAATTGCAGAGGTTTTGTTTGTAAAGAAATCAGCAATTGTATTAAATTCTTTCAACGTACTGGGTGGACGAAGCGAAATATTATTTTCTCTTTCATAATCATTTTTTAATGCCGGATTTTCAAATAAATCTTTTCTGTAATAAAAAACTTGTGGAGCATACATAAAAGGAATACCGTAATAACGTCCATTAAAAATACTGTAATGCTTCAAACAGTTAGGAAGAAAGATGTCAGGATTAATGGAATTGAATTGAGTAGTTATATCTTCTAATATCTGTTCGGAGGCAAGAGAAGGAAGCCAGGGAATATCATACATAAATACGTCATAAGGCTTCCCATTGTTTGAACGGTATTTTTCCACAATGGTTTCATACAAGTGGTGATGTGGAAGAATCGTTACATTTGCGTGAATACCTGTTTTGTTTTCGAAGTTTTTTAATAAACTTAGCAGAGAGTGAACTTGAGAAGTATCAAGCATCAAAACACGAATTGTTTCTTTAAACTCTTTTTTTTCTCTGCTGCTAATCTGTAATTTGTCACATGAATTATTTCTATAATTGTAAAATTTTCCACCGCTTAAAATAATTTTTTCAGTCTCTTTTGTTAAAGGCGACTGGAGTTGCTCTAAGAGAAGTTTAGAAGCCAACTGACCAAGTTTCATTGCAGGGCGCACAGTAGATGCAGAGGAAAAGGAATGTGTATGAAGGTTCCAGTGCTCTTCACCCAAAGTGAAAACAGGAATATTATCTGTTGTATACCCCAGTATTTTGATACCTTCAATAATTCCAGCAGCTAAAGATTCGGAAGTTGTAACAATTACTTGTGGAATTTTTGATCGAAGAAGACGAATGGTTTTTCTGAAAGCATCTTCTTTACTCATATCTGTTTGAAAAAAGCATATGCAGGTGGTGATAAATTATAGTTTTTAAAGGCATCACAAAACCCACGTATGCATTCAAACTCACAACTATAGCTTTCTGGACCCGACATGAGATAAATATCAGTAAAACCAGATTGCAACAAGGATTCTATCATGTTTCTCAAAAGGATTCTATTATTGAAAGAAACAAAATTAGCATCCAAACTGTGAATGTTCCTATCAATTAAAACAAGAGGAATATTCTTAGATGTAAAATTATCATAATAGAATTTCCAATTCATGGGTTGACAGGAAACTAAAATCAATCCACATACTTGTTTTTTTAATAAATTATGAACAATGTTTTTTTCAAATTCAGGTATATTTTCAGAAAAATCTAGATTCAAATAGTAATTTGTATTCTGAAAATATGATTTGATTCCTTGGAAGAGCTGCACGTAATAACTATCATTCAAACTAGGTAAAATCACACCAATATCTGTATTTATTTAGATTTTAAATTTTTGGCATTTAGATTTATGGAATAGTGAAGCTCATTAACGGCATCCTGTATTTTTTTTGAAATTTCTTTACTGACAGGTTTGGTATTATTTAAATAGTTTGAGACGGTAGCGATAGAAACGCCAGCTAGATTTGCAACATCTTTGAGAGTCGCCATAATCGTGCCCCCTTCCTTGAATTAAAAATATTTATACGCTTAACAAGAAAATTAACTAACTTTTTTTTCAAAAATACCATAAAAGTGTGAAAAAGTAAATCGAATACAAGAAAATATTGTTAAAAATTAAACGTTTAAAATTTTAATAAGAAAGAAAAATTTAAATCAAAGTATTGAATTGATCGAACTTAATATATAGAATGAAGATAAAGTTAAGCAAGAAAATTATTATTGAAGGAGGAAGAAAGTTATGAAAAAAAGATTTCTTGCAATGTTACTGGCAGGAGCAATGGTTATGGGACTTGTTGGATGTGGAAGTTCAGAAAGTCCGAAGGAAACAACAGATGAAAAAACTGGTGCGGAAAAGTTAAAAATTGGAGTTTCCATTATGGAATTAACGGCGTATCCATGGTTCCAGGGAGTTGTAGATGGATGTAATCAGTGGGCAGAGGAAAATGCAGCAAACAAAGGCGTAGAAATCAAATTTGATTTTGAAGATTCCCATTCAGATGTACAGACAATGTTGACAAACCTGGATAATATGCAGGTTGCAGGTTGTAATGGTATTATTCTTTTTCCGGCGGATGCCTCTTCTGCTATCCCAACAATGAAAGAATGTGTAAATAATGAAATTCCTGTTATTGTTGGTGATTATGTTCAAGAACCGGCATCTGAAAGTGATGTAGTTTGGTCTACGTTTGTAGGACATGACATGAAGGCTTTAGGCAGGAAGGCTGGAGAGACAGCAGTTGCTTATCTGGATACTCTTGGAAAAGATGATCCCGTTTGTTTATTTATTTCAAGACCAACATCAGGAAAGCTTCTTCGGACAGATTTGATGGCTTTAAGGAAATTGTATTAGAGTCATATCCAAATGCAAAGATTATTGAAGAAGGAGATACTGGAGCAGGAACAAGGGATTCAGCTCAGACATTAATGGAAAATGTTCTCCAGAGAGAATCTGTAATAGATGTAGTATGTGGACATAATGATGCAGAAGTAGTTGGAGCATATAATGCTGCAGTCGCACAGGGAAGAGAAGAAATTAAATTTATTGGTATTGCTGGAGATAAAGACGTATTAGGATGGCTTGAAGAAGGAAATGAAGCATGGTTGGGAGAAGTTCTTCAGGATCCTGTAGTATTAGGATATCAGGCAACAGATGCAATGATTAAAGTTTTAATGGATAAGGAAGAACTACCAGAGAAATATGATTTGCCAGATCCAGAAGTTATCACAAAGGAAAACATCAAAGATTATGATTGGAAGAACTGGAAATGGCTCGGCTAAAAGTGAGTTGAAAACAGTAACTGGCGATATAGTCAGACTCGCCAGTTACTTAGAATAATGGAGGGATGTTGTGTGATTGATTTGCTACCAGAACCAAAAGTTGTACACGAAGATGGAAATAAAACAAAGAAATTTAAAAATTTGTGGCTAAAATCGGAACAAGGAATTTCCGAAGAGCTGATTACATTATCAAGAGAACGTTTTTGGAATTATCAAGAAGTTAAAATAAATGAAACGGAAGAAAATATTTTAGAAGTAATGCTGGTTGATTCTCTGGATAATATTGATTCGGATCAGAAAAAATTATTTCAAGAACAAGGATATGACATAAATATCAGCAAAGAAAATGTGATACTTCGTTATGAAAACAGAGTTGGTTTTTGAATGGAATGACTACTTTGAAGCAATTGTTGGAGAAGAGTAAAGATTCATTTGTTTTACCAATATGTCACATTACAGATTGGCCATCATTAGAAGTGAGGGCTATTGCACAGACATTTTCCTGGTATGCAGGATATGGAAGATTTGGATTTGATAGTCAGTTATGGGGATTTGAAGAGTGGAAACAATATTTGAATATTTGTCTGGACAATAAAATTAATCAGTTTAATTTGGTTATGTATGGATATTGGCCATTTGAAATGAAAAAATATCCAGAGACAGTATTCCGAAATGTGCCAATTAAAATTTGGAATGCAGAGAATAGACGATGGTTAACAGTGAGATATACACATCCTAATTTAGAGGAACCATTTTTGCAGAAGTTTATTGAATTATCTCATAGATACGGAGTGAAAATTTTTGCTTATGTGGGTTTGAATTCATACAATGGAGGATTTACGATCAAACATCCGGAAGCAAGAATGAAACCGCCAAAAGATAGCGATTTTAGGAATGATTTTGATTCGCTTTGTTTAAGTTATCCGGGTAATGTGGAGTATATTGTAGAATCTATGAAAGAGATTGCAAAGATTGGATTTGATGGATATACATTAGAAGAAAGTGAAGAGGGATTTTGGTTTTGTGAATGCGATGATTGTAAAAAGAGATGGCATGCAATTTCAAATAGTCCGGGAGAAGCAAAGCATAAAGCAAATATGTGGCTGCTGAAAAAAATTTATGACGAGGTCAGAAATATCAATAAAGATGCGGTCATTGGAATTAGGGCATTTAGACAGCCTCCGCTTGAAAAAGATCCTATGTTTTTAAAAGAATGTGTGGATTCAATGCCAGAGGATATCATGCTGTTTTGGGCACCAGGTTTGTATGTACCAGAGAGTGAGTTTGAAAAATGGTGTGACGCATTTGGAAGAGATCGAATATGGGCACGGGATACAGAATCCAATTCAATTACTTCTACAATGGGAAGATTGTATCGAACATTTAAAAGCAATGTGATCCGTTACGAAGATGAGACAAATGAACAGGTCATTGAAACTGATATCAGGCAGCATAGAGGAAGCGTAAAAATGGGAGTTCATGGTATCAATGGTTTTATGTTTGAATGGTATGGTTTATTTATGCATTTGTTTGCTCACGGTAATTATGGATGGGGCTCTCAGATGGACAATGAGGAATTTTACCATATGGCATGTAAACAGAATTTTGGAGATTTAGGAGAAACTGTTTTATATGTTATGAAAAATATGGTTACTATACATGAAAGTCAGATTCCATTGTATACAACACCATTTCCATTCCAGAAAAATAAAATGCAACAAGATGATATACCAGCAATTTTGAAAGCAAAGCAGAATCATGAAAATATTTTAAGTAAGATAAAGATGTTACAAAAAGAGGCGTATTTGAATGAAAAATTAAGACCTTGGCTGCCTCATTTTGATAAATTGGAAAATGCAGAACGCAGAAATGCAGTTATTTACGATATGGTGTTGGCAGCATTGGCATATGAGAAGGAAGATGATGAAGAGAAGAAAGAAAAATTGCTTGATGAAATTTTATATTACAACGAGCAAGATTTTGATATCGTAAAAGAAATGTTTTTTGACATTAATCCGGTGACAGAAACGGGTGTGGGAAGTTGTATGTTTCCGTATCATGAATTAAAAAGAATTATACATAATATGAGGCATCCAGAAGATAAAGATGAAGAGGTTATCAGCTCTGGGGTAGAAGCATTTGGGTGGTTATGGTTATAGGAAGGAGTAAATGATGGCAGAAGGTAAAATAAAAATGACTCCTTTAGTGGAAATACATGATGGCGTTATGGAATTTCCTGGTGTAAAGGCATTAGATCAGGTTAATTTTACACTAATGCCTGGGGAGTGTCATGCTTTGGTAGGGGAAAATGGAGCGGGCAAATCCACATTGTCAAAGTGTATTACAGGCGAAAACCAAATGACCAAAGGTGATTTAGTAATTAAAGGAGAAAAAATTAAGATCCCAGCATATAACGTCAGAGAATCCAAAAAGGGGTGTTGCAATTGTACATCAAGAGTTACTTTGATGGAGATATGACGGGAGGTGGAAAATATTTTGTAGGAAGATATGAAAAAAAACATGGTCATATTAATTGGAAAGCATTAGATAAGAGAGCAAAAGAATTGTTGGAGTACATGCAGTGTGATGTTAATTTAAACATTCCGGTAAAACATTTAAGAACGGCAGAGCGGCAGATTATCCAACTTGCAAAAGCCTTATTGGATGATCCTAAAATATTGATTTTTGACGAATTGACTGCTGTGCTGCAGGAGAAAGATATTGAAAATATTTTTAGAATTATATCTGTTCTTAAGGAAAAGGGCATTGGAATTATTTACATTTCACATCGATTAGAAGAAGTGTTTGAATGTTGTGATTCCTATACCGTATTATGTGATGGCAAATATATCAATTCTGGAAAAGTAAAAGATATTGATTATGATGGTCTTGTCAAAATGATTATCGGAAGAGAACTGGAAAATGTATATCCACCTATCAATGAAGAATTTGGTGATGTAATTCTTGAAGTAAGGAATTTGACAGCGCCAAAGCTTTTAGAAATATTAATCTTCAGGTAAGGGAAGGTGAAGTTATAGGGCTGGCGGGTCTTTAGGGCAGGAAAGACGGAATTAGTTCAGGCAATATTTGGAAATCATAAAGTGACGGATGGCGAAATATTGATCAAAGGAAAACCAGTGAAAATTAAATCACCACAGCAGGCTATTAAGCTAGGAATGGGATTAGTTCCTGATGAAAGGCGGACATTAGGATTGGTTATGAAATTTGATATCAAAGATAATACTGTTTTACCATCTATGAAACTTTTTAGAAAAGCAGGAGTATTTCAGGATCATAAAGCAGAAATGAAAGCTGCGTATGAAATTAATGAAAAAATGAATTTAGCATATCATTCATTGTGGCAAAACGTTAAAAAATTATCTGGAGGGAATCAACAAAAGATTGTAATTGCAAAATGGATGCTTCGAGATACAGAAATTTTTCTTTTAGACGAACCAACCAGAGGAATTGATATTGGTGCTAAGTTTGAAATTTATAATCTGATCCATGAACTGACAAAACAAAAGAAGGCAGTAATATTAGTGTCACCAGAAATGGAAGAACTTATTGGACTGTGTAATCGAGTATATGTCATGTATGAGGGAGAAATTTTAGATGAAGTAGAAGGTGAAAGAAAGACTCAGGAAGTTATCATAAACAATTTGTTAGGAGTGAACGCAGAATGAATGATTACAAAGTAAAGTCAAAAAAATATAGCGGTGGTGTAAAAGCGTTATTAAGTGATTGGATGATCGTATTTTTGTTTGTTGTATTATTTGCGCTATGCTGTTTTAATGCAAATTTTAGAACAACAACGAATATCATGAATGTGTTACGTCAGGCATCATTTGTTGCAATTATTGCAATGGGAGAGTTTTTTGTAATATTGATTGGTGAAATGGATATGTCTATTTCGTCAACTATAGGTATGGTATCCATTTTTTTGCAGGATTTTCTGTAAAAAATGGATTACCACTTGGAGTAGCATTCATATTGGTGATTTTAATGTCAGCTTTAATTGGCGTTTGTAAACGGATGTCTGGTAGTATACGGAAAAATGCCATCTTTTATTGCAACACTTGTCGTAATGAATATGTTAAAAGGCATTAACTATATTTACTCAGACGGATTACCGATTTCTGGTTTATCTGAAACATTCGGAAAACTGGCTTTAGGAAAAATTGCAGGTATACCAATTGCAGTAATCCTTATGCTGATTGTTGCAGTCATTTTATATTTTTTCACTGCCCATACAGCAACCGGAAGAAGCTTCTTTGCAGTAGGCGGAAATAAAGAAGCAGCAAAATTATCTGGATTAAATGTTAAATATATTTCGATTCTTGCATTTGTAATATGTGGTGTGTTATCCGCGATTGGTGCATTGGGGCTTACATCCAGAACACAATCAGGAAATGTATCATTAGGAGATGAACTTTTATTTGATGTCATGACAATTTGTGTACTTGGCGGAACTTCTTTAACAGGCGGGAAAGGAAGAATTGCAGGAATTGTTGTTGGAGCATTATTCCTTCAAGTAATTTCTAATATCATGGTTTTGATGGGAATTAACACATATTGGCAGTGGGTTGTAAAGGGAATTATTCTTGTTGTCGTTGTATTGATTGATTCGTTTTCTAAAAAGGAGTAAAAAGTGGGGATAAATAAATTTGGTCAAATAGGGAAGTTAAAAGAAGAAAAAATAGAGGAATATGAAAGGCTCCATGCCGATGTTTGGCCAGATGTACTGAAGAAAATTTCGGAATGCAATATTAGGAATTATTCAATATTCCGATTTCAATCTTACGTATTTTCTTATTTTGAATACATAGGAAGCGACTATGAAGAAGATATGAGAAAAATGGAAGCAGATCCTGTCACAAGAGAGTGGTGGATGCATACCCATCCATGTTTTCAAAAATACAGTATGGATGAGCAAAGCGAATTCTTTCATGATATGAAACAAATTTTTAATTATGCTGGTTAAGAAAAAGGAGGTAAAAATGACATACGGTAGTAAAGTTTGGATATTTCCAGATGCAGAACTTCCACCAGAAGGGGTAAATAGTATACCAGGGCATGAGTCAATTATTATTACAAATGTCAGTGATGAAGACGCATATATTAAAATAACGCTTCTTACACAGACAAGGAGCCTGTATCGGATTTGGAAATATGTGTAAAGGCAAGAAGAGTACGGTGTCTCAGAACAAATGAAGAAAAAGATTTTGGAAAATATACAGCAGAATTTGGAGAACAGTATGCGATTATGCTGGAAAGTAATACCCCTGTAGTTGCACAGTATGGAAGGGCAGAGCCTAGAACAGTCGCATTTTATACAACGACAGGATATTCAATTAAAAAAGAAAATTAGGAGGATAGTTAAAATGTCAAATCATGGTAAAAATTTTTATTACCGGATCACGAGTATAAGGAGAGAGTTGCAAGAGCGGCAAAAATATTACAGAGAGAAAAGCTGGATGTAATGATTGTTAATTCAAATGAAGCAGATTATGCAAATGCAAGATATTTTTCGGGATTTTGGCCATTGTTTGAAAGGTCAGGGGTTGCTATTTCAGCTTCTGGAGATGCCGCTTTAATGGTAGGACCAGAAAGTAGAGAATTTGCAGCAGATCGTTCTCGTTTGGAAAAAATTTTTGTATTAAAAGAATACAGGGAAAGTGCAGATCCAGCATATCCAGAGTTAAAAGCTGATACATATCAGGATGTATTTCATGCAATCGGAGTAAATGAAAAGAAATTGAGAATTGGTGTTGCCAGTTATTTGGATACTTCAGTTATTATTATGGATGGTATTAAAGCAGCCTTTCCGGAAGCAGAGATTGTAAGAGCGGATCATATAATGGTAGAATTACGGTCTATCAAATCGGTAAATGAGATTAATTGCTTACGAGAAGGATATCGAATTGCTGAACTGGCGACTCAACAGGTAATTAAAGAAATTCAGCCTGGAATGACAGAACTTCAAATGGTTGGAGTTGCAGAAAGAGTAGTATATGAGCAGGGAGCAGAATATGAAGGACTTCCTATGTATGTATTTTCAGAAGCATCGACACGACACGCAATTTCCAGATCATCATACAGAGAGTTTCAGAAAGGAGATATTGTTCAGCTGAACTTGTCGGCTAAAATCGATGGATATTCTGCAGCAATCGGATATCCAATTGTTTTAGGAAAATTGGAAGGTAAAAGAAGAGATGTAGTAATGTTTGGACTTGAAGCTCATAAATGGACACAGCAGCAGGTAAAATCAGGTGTTCCGGCTTCACAGATTGCAGAAAATTTTTATAAGTATTATGTAGATAATGGATATAAAGATAATTTTGTATATGGTCCATTGCATGGAACGGGTATGATTGAAGTCGAGGCACCATGGTTGAAACAACATCTGATTATGCTTTGAAACCGAATATGACATTCCAGATTGATACATTTATCTCAACAGATACATTTGGGGTACGCTGGGAAAAGGGGATTGCAGTAACAGAGGATGGATGTGATGTTCTCTCTCCAGAAATTGGAAAATTGTATGAACTTGAGTTTTAAATGGTATAAACATTAAAGAAGGAGGATGTGCTATGCAATTAATTGATATGCTTTTTGATGAAATTGAAGATGCAAAACGTAGAAAAGTTCCGTTTATTATCCCAATTGGAACAATTGAATATCATGCTCATCATGCAAGTTGTGGATGCGATACAATGGTTATCAATGGAATCTTTAGGGAGCTAGAGAAAACGAAAGAAGTTGTAGTTTGTCCTCCGATTTGGTATGGAGTTGCAAGTTATGCAGTAGGAGGACCTGAAACAGGGACGATACAAGTTGATGTTGATGTATATGAACAGTACATTTACAATATATTGAAATCATTATTATATGGTGGTGTGAAAAATATATATTGTGTAGCTCATCATCAGACTGAGGAAGCTGGTTTGATGCCAATGACTTTAGCGTGTCATAAAGCCGCAAAAAAATTAACTATGGAATATATGGAAGATACTCGTGGACGTGGTTGGTGGGGAAGCAATGATTATGCCGATTACTATGAAAATCTTGGATCAGGTGATGACCCATTTTCCTATATCAAGGTAATTCCATTAATCAGTCAAGAAGCGCAGCATAAGTGTGGTGGATTTGATCATGCTGGAAAATTTGAACTAGCTTGCTATATGCTCTTTATCCAGATCATGTCGATTTAGAAAAAAACAAAAAGAGAACACAGAGTGGTTTGCAGAAAAGTGCGAAAGAAGCAAGCAAAGGAACTGGGGAGAGCATATGGTAAAATGTACGTTAGAGGCACTAGAAAAGATCATTAACTAGGATATTAGAGAAAAAAATGGAGTAAATAATCAAGCGAAGAAGCAAGTAATGCTAAAAGTAACAGATAGCATTGCTTGCTTTTGTATTGAAAGCAATTTTGAATTAAAAAATTATAAAAAACAGAAGGACTTCGTGTTATAATATTACAGACACAAATCAACGAGATACGGAGAAAATTATGCAGTTACGATACGAGATCCCGGACACATTCTGGAGTTTGTTCCGTTCGGTAAACCGGGAGATTTACATGGAGTCGCTGTTGGTGATTAATGAGGAATATCAGTACAGTAATTATTTTCTGACGAAAGAAATCTGTGTGCAGGTATTGAGTGATATGAATGCACAGAAACAGGTTTTGCTTCAGCGGGAGGAGAACGAGACGGATTTTGACATGCTGGAGACGACAGCATCCCGCATTTTACGGTGGCTTTTAAAGACCGGATGGCTGAAGAAGATCGAAGATTACAGTACGATGACCACAAATATTGTGATACCGGATTATGCGGCGGTTTTTATTGAGGCATTTGAGCGACTCACGTCCGAAGAGCTGGAAGAAACAGAATTATATATTCAGAATGTATATGCTACGCTGTTTTCCTTTCAGAATAATTCCAGAGTAAATCTGAATATGCTCAGGACGGCCCTGATCAATACAAGAAAGCTGAACAAAGCGCTGCAGGATATGCTTCATAATATGGACAAGTTTTTCGAGAGGCTTTTGGATCAGGAGTCTTACGGGGAACTTTTGCGGGAGCATCTGGACGGGTATGTGGAAGAAATTGTCAAGAAAAAGTATCATATTTTAAAAACATCAGACAATTTTTATATCTACAAGATGGACATTAAAAAATGTCTCCGGGATATGCGGGAAAATGAAGAATGGATCGAAAGCATCCGGCAGAAAGCAAAAGCAGCAGGAGATACGAAAGAGGATGTGTTAGATCTGCTGGATCTGATCGAACGGGGATTTGATGACATTGAACACAGGATCTCCAATATGGACAGAGAGCATTCCAAATATGTGCGGGCAACCGTGAGCCGGATGAATTATCTGTTAAGCGGAGAGACTGATACCAAAGGGCTGGTGGTGCAGCTTCTGAATAAAATATCTGCGCAGGAAGAACCGGAGAAGCTGCTTACGGAAGCAGGAAAACGGATGAACCTGTCTCTGTTTGAGATGATTTCCGAAAAATCATTGTATAAGAGAAGAAAGCAGAGGACAGACTTTATCAGCCAGATGGGACAGGATGAAGAATATGAAGATCTGAACCGGGAGGATGTGCTGAAGTTAAACCGGATTCAGATGCGCTACAGCAGACAGGAGATTGAGGATTTTATCGAAGAGCATATGGAAAACGAAGTGATGGACGCCGGAACACTTCATATTACAGAAGAGACAGCATTTGAAAAACTGATCCTGGCATATGACTACAGTACCAGAAAGAACAGTAAATATCGGGTATTGAATGAGGAGGAGACAGTCATCCAAAGTGGACAGTATCAATATCCGGCATTAAAATTTGTGCGAAGGAGACCGCAATGATCGAATATTACGAACAGCTTTCGGAAGAAGAGCAGGACGATATCAAACATGTGATCCAGACATTATATCGTCAGACCTTTCTTCTGGAACGAAAATTTGAAAAACGGACCGGGCGGATGGTTCCGGTCAGGGAGTACCGTGTATGCAGCAAGCACAGGGAATTTCTGGAGAAATATTTTGCAGTTGCCGGAATCACACTGCAGGAAAATCTGCATATGGCGTCATGTACATCCAGGGAGAGACACTATGGGGAGAAAAGCTCTCCAGACTTGCCACAATCTATATTCTGGTGTTAAAGCTGATCTATGATGAGCAGATGGCAGCAGTGTCATCCAGCAGCCATATCGTGACCACTCTTGGAGCAGTGAACGGAAAAGCGGGAGAATTCCATGTGTTAAGCGGCCTGCCGTCCCCGACAGAGATGCGGAGGACCGTTGCATTTTTGAAAAAATATCAGATTGTGGAACCTGTGGATGTGATGGAGGAGCTGGATGAGAACAGCAGACTTGTTATTTATCCGTGCATCAATACAGTGCTGCTTGGAGATGATATCAGAGAACTATTAGAGACGTTCAGCGAGGAGGAAGACAGTGGAGACAAAACAGGCGTTCAAAGCGCTCTCGAAAATCTGCCTGAATAACTGGCATTACATAGACAGAAAAGTACTTACTCTTAATCAGGGAATCAATTTCTTTACCGGACATTCCGGAAGTGGAAAGTCTACAGTGATCGACGCCATGCAGATCGTACTGTACGCGAACACAGACGGAAGAGGATTTTTTAATAAGGCGGCAGCAGACGACTCTGACCGTTCTCTGATCGAATATTTAAGGGGAATGGTGAACATCGGGGAAAATAACGAATCCCAGTATTTGAGAAACCAGAATTTCTCCAGTACGATCGTTCTGGAGCTGGAGCAGACAGATACGAAAGAAAAGCAGTGCGTGGGAGTGGTATTTGATGTTGAGACAGCACAAATGAGATCAATCGCCTGTTTTTCTGGCATAAAAGCGGGCTTCTGGAAAATCAGTACCGGGCGGATAAGCGCTGCCTGACGACATTTGAAGTCAAAGAATATCTGCAGCGGACATTTTCAAAGGAAGAGTATTATTGTGGTCCGAGCAATGAGAGATTCCGCAGACAGATGTATGACATTTATCTGGGTGGTCTGGATATCGAAAAATTTCCTCGTTTGTTCAAGCGAGCCATTCCGTTCCGTATGAATATCAAACTGGAAGATTTCGTGAAAGAATATATCTGTATGGAACAGGATATGCACATTGAAGAGCTGCAGGAAAGTGTGATGCAGTATGGAAGAATGCGCGGGAAAATCGAAGAGACCATGGAAGAAATCGGGTATCTTCAGGAGATCCGGGGTTCCTATCGGCAGTATGAAGAAAAACAGGAGGAGACGGCGTCCTGTACCTATCAGATTTCCAGGCTGGAAATCCTGCATCTGCAGAGTAAAATCCAGGAACTGAATGACCGGATGAAAGAGACACAGACAGAGATTGCGGGACAGAAAGCGAAAAAAGCCAATCTGGAAAAAGAGCAGGCAGAACTTCAGAAAGAATACGAAGCAATAATTTTGAAGATTGCGGACAGTGGTTATGCAGCCATGGAAAAAGATCTGGAGAGTCTGAACGAAGCCCTGGAACGGCTGCAGAACAGTAAGGCAAGATGGAAAAAGACTGCAGATGGTCTCAAAGAGTGGAAAGAAAAAAGATGTGACGCCCGAATCAGACTTCGTGGAGTATTGTACCGGTTTGGTTTCTGGAAAGATCACGGAAGGTGAGCTGGAACGGCTGCAGACAAGTCTGACACAGATCCGGGAAGAACTGGAAGAAGAGCGTCAGGAGACAGATGCCAGACTTCGCGCGGTCAAAAAAGAAGAAAAGGCAGCACGGGAAGAATTAAAAGAGCTGAAACAGGGAAGAAAAGCCTATCCAAAAGAACTGGAAGAAGCGAGATATGAGTTGAGAAACCGGCTGCATGAGAAGTGCGGCAAGTTTGTCAATGTGCAGATTCTGGCAGATCTTCTGGATGTGCGGGACGAACGCTGCACAATGCCATCGAAGGATATCTCGGAAACAACAAGCTGCTTCTAGTCGTGGAACCAAAGTACGCGAAAATTGCCATGGAAATCTATCAGGACATGGATAAGAAGAAATTTTTCCGGGCAGCAGTTCTGGATACAGAAAAAGTACAGGAGACAGAATGGGAAGTAAAAGAAGGAGCCCTTGCTAAGGAGCTGATTGCAAAAGAGCCGTATGTGCAGGCATACATCAATTTCTTCCTCGGAAATGTTATCAAATGTGAAAGTATCGAAGAGCTTCGTCAGAACCGGATCGGAATCACTGCAGACTGTGTGCTGTACACAGCTTCCGTCTGCAGCATATCAATCCGGAAAATTATACGAGAAGGGCATATATCGGAGAGACCAGTATGCGTCAGAGGATCCGCCGTCTGGAAGAAAAATGTGAGAGTCTTCAGGAGGAACGGATTCCACTGCAGGAAATGCTGGAAGAAATTCGCAGGATCTCTCAGCTGGAAGGACTGACACAGCCTCTGGAGGATTACAGACAATGGCTGTCTGATCTGCAGAAAATTCCGGCAAAGGAGGCAGAAAAGGCCAGACTTCTGGATACAATGCAGAAGCTGCGAGAGGAATCCGTTCTGGTGTGGGAGCAGCAGAAACAGGAAATCCAGCAGAAGCAGGAAGCAAAGAAAGCAGAGATTGAGGCAGTTCAGAAAACCATCTGGAATCATCAGGAAAACGGAAAACGATTCCAGAACATGCAGGTAGATTTTAATGAACAGTTAGTGCAGAAAGAAAATGAATTCCGGCAGCAGGACAGAGAAAAATATGAGCCGGAATTCAGGAGTATCTGGAGGCAGACAGAGCCGCAATTATGAGTACCTGATGCGGGAACGTATCAAGAAAAAACAGCCTTTGGAAGATGCGCAGGAAAAAGCATATGAAAAACTGGTAGAAGCAAGGAGTGCATATCTTCGAAAATATCCGAACAGAACCTATTCTGCAACGATCCGTGACAATGACGTGTACGAAAAGCAGCTTTCAAATCTTGAGTGCGATAACCTGGAAAAATACAGGGAAGAAGCACAGGAACAGGCGAGAGCAGCAGTGGAACACTTTAAAGTTGATTTTGTATCCAAGATTCGTTATGCAATCAAAGAGGCATATCAGAAAAAAGATGAATTGAACCGGATCATCAGCCGTCTGGATTTCGGAAAGGACAAGTATCAGTTTGTCATTACGAAAAACAAAGGTCCGGACGGACGATTCTATCGGATGTTTATGGATGACGCATTGGATATCAATCCGTCTCAGTTGAGTGACCACATGGAAAATCAGATGAACCTGTTTACCATGGAGCATGAGGAAGAATACGGAGATCTGATGAATGAGCTGATCGAGATTTTCATTCCGCCGGAGAATGCCACCAGGGAAGAGCTGGAGGAAGCCAGAAAAAATATGGATAAATATGCAGATTATCGCACGTATCTTTCCTTTGATATGCAGCAGATCGTGCAGGGAGAAAAGGATATGCGGATCGGTCTGAGCAAGATGATCAAGAAAAATTCCGGTGGAGAAGGTCAGAACCCACTTTACATCGCGCTTCTGGCAAGCTTTGCACAGATTTACAGAATCAATCTGTCTCCGAAGATCAAGCGTCCGCCAACCTGCGTCTGGTTGTCCTGGATGAGGCATTTTCCAAAATGGATGCAGAGAAAGTAGCAAGTTGTATTTCTCTGATCCGGGGACTGGGATTTCAGGCGATTATCAGTGCAACAAATGATAAGATTCAGAACTATCTGGAAAATGTAGACAAGACATTTGTGTATGCAAATCCGAATAAAAAGCATATTTCGATACAGGAATTTGAACGAATGGAGTTTGAACAGCTGCAAGGGGAAGAATGATGACGTGGATATTGGGAAAAATTGTGGAATTGCTGGAAAGTGGTGAAACAAACTGGCGTACAGAAAAATGCGGAAGAAAAACATTGAATAACAGCGCCAAAAGCGCCAGTGAAATACCACCTTTGTATCAAGGCTGTTCACGGGAAAAAGCAATACAGGAAGCGATTGATCTGCAGGAAAAAGGACTGGTGAAGATCAACTGGCTGATCCGAGGGAGCGATATCAAAAGTCTGGTGTTTCATCTGGAAGACAGAGATCAGTTCTATCAGTTGTATCGTGAAAACGTAAAACCGAGGTTTATTCCCAAACAACAGAGATTGTGGAAGTATCAGGAATTTTTGAGAAAAGAAATGTCTGTGGTTCAAAAACCATGGATCCGGAGCTACTATGTGGATCTTCTGGAAAAATCTGAGAAAAATAATGGAAACTGGGAACCGGATGAAAGACTGAAACAAGTGCGGCAGTATGCAAAATGCTTTCGGGAACTGGATAAATTGCAGAAACTGACTTATGCGAAAGTATTTGCGAGCAATTCTCTGGAGGGATCCAAAAATTCACGAAAGAGATGAAACAATATGTCATCCGTCAGGCCAGAAAAACCAATCCAGACAGAACAAAGCTTTTGGATGATATAGAAGTTTTGGAAGAGATTGTATTGATTCGAGACTGTTATCAGAGTATGTATATCAAAGGAGAATTGCTGCTGTATTTTGTAGATGACAGAGGAAGAACAGCCGCTGTTAATACGAAGATTTGGAAATATGGAACAATTCTGGAGGGAGAATCATTATTGCATGCAGAGCTGGAACCAGAGCAGCCACAGATACAAAAAGTGATTATCTTTGAGAATAAAATGAATTTTGTGATGGCGCCTTATGAAGAAGGAACATTATATTTATTTGTGGGTGGATATCCGGGACCGAAAGTTTGCCGGATTTTACATAAACTAAATAAGATTTCGAAAAAGAGACAGCGCCATATAGATGTATATCACAGTGGGGATCTGGATTATGGCGGAATCCGCATTTTTCAATACGAAAGAAATCAGGTTTTCCCGGATTTGAAACCATTACAGATGGATGCAGATACTTATTTACAGCATCAGCAGTATTCGTATCCGATTCGGGAAGAGACAAAAAGAAAACTGAAAAAACTGGAAGATGGAAATGAGCAGATCAAACAGCTGTTGGAACTTATTATTCAGGAAGGCAGAGGGATTGAACAGGAGAGTTTTATTGAGGTAGATCTCTGCTGAGATAATACAGAGAAAAGAGGGAATCACATATGAAATTAATGATCGCATCAGATATTCACGGTTCTGCATATTACTGCAGAAAAATGTTGGAAGCTTACGACAGAGAAAAAGCAGACAAGCTCCTTTTATTGGGAGATATTTTATATCACGGTCCGAGAAATGACCTGCCAAAAGAATATGCGCCGAAAGAAGTCATTGCCATGTTAAATGCAAGAAAACAGGAAATCTTATGTGTCAGAGGAAATTGTGACACGGAAGTGGATCAGATGGTTCTGGAATTTCCGATTCTGGCGGACTATTGTTTTTTGAATCTGAATGGACAGAATATTTATGCAACACATGGTCATGTGTGGAATCCGGGAAAGCTGCCGATGCTGAAAGCAGGGGATATTCTGCTGAACGGACACACACATATACCGGCATGTGAAAAGATTCATACGGAAGCAGATCAGAGTGTCATGTACATGAATCCGGGTTCTGTGTCGATTCCAAAAGAAAATTCAGAACACAGCTACATGATCTGTGAGAATGGTGTGTTTGAATGGAAAAATTTAGAGGGAGAGGGTTATCAAATATGGAAGAGAGATACGCGTTGCTGATCGATGCGGACAATGTTTCAGCAAAATATATCAAACCGATACTGGATGAGTTATCCAAGTATGGGAATGTCACGTACAAGAGGATTTACGGGGACTGGACCAGCACCTACAATTCCAGCTGGAAAGAGGTGCTTTTGCAGAACTCAATCACACCGATCCAGCAGTTCAGCTATACTCATGGGAAAAATGCGACCGATTCGGCAATGATCATTGATGCCATGGATATGCTGTACACAAGCGAGCTGGAAGGATTCTGTCTGGTGTCCAGTGACAGCGATTTTACAAAGCTGGCAAGCAGACTTCGGGAAAGCGGAAAAATGGTGATTGGAATGGGAGAAGATAAGACACCGCCGCCGTTTCGAAAAGCCTGTGATATTTTTACCGTATTGGAATTGCTGTTAGAAGACAGCATGCTTGAAAAACCGGAAAAAGCAGCGGCACATGCAGTTGTAGGAAAAGAGTCCAAAAAAGAGTCTGCCGGTGCAGTCTCCAAGAGTCAGATTGAAGAAGCGGTCGTGAAGATTATTACAGAAAATCAAAACAACGATAAGGAGACTGGACTTGGAGAGGTCGGAAGCCGTCTGGTCAAACTGTACCCGGATTTCGATGTGCGAAGATATGGATACAGTCTGTTGTCCAAGTTTCTGGAAACATTTCCAAAACTGAAGCTGTTACAGGATGGAACAAAAGTATCCGTGACATTGTATGAAGATAAAAGTCAGCAGGAACGTATTGAAGAATATATTATGTACCAGTTGAAACAGGCGGGATGTCAGGGAGTATCTCTGGGAACTCTCGGAAATAAGATTCGAAATAAGTTCGGGAATTTTAAAGTGAGAGATTATGGATATTCGCAGTTTCAGCAGTATATCAAAAGCTTTCCGGATGTAGATTTAAAGGATGACGGAGAGCAGAAGTGGGCAGTGTTAAGAAGATAGAGTAAAGCCAGGGGCCATTGGAATCCCCTGGTTTTACTAAGAACAAATTTATGGATTATAAATTTTCCAGAAATTTGATTGCATCCTGTACAGTTGTAAACGTTAAAGTGGATTGATATAGCCAACGGTTTCTTACGTCATTATCTTCTAATGTCGGCAAGCCTTCAATATGTTCTAACACCCAGTCACCATTGATCATAGCTGTGTTTAAATTTTCTGCTATTTTTCTAGTCATAACTGGATTTCCTTTTGTATAACCAGGACATTCATTCAACAGCATTTTCATAACATTTTCTTTTTCAGCAACATTTTGAATAGATGGACATATCTTTTTATAATGCAGTAAAAACCAGTATTCCACGCATCCTGTTGTCATTAGAAGACGTACTCGTATATTGGGCTTTTTCCTTAGTTTTTGTAAAACAGAAATTATTTTTTTATTCTTATCCCAACTTCCTGTTTGTCCATCATCGACATCAAAGAAGAACCAGATTTCGTCTGTGACTTCCGCATTATTTCGATATTTAGCTTCTTTTTTGAATTTTTTATCTGCAGTAGAAAATAATCCTTTTACCGGTTTTTGAATCACAGCTACATCTTCATATTTTTCTTTCAAGAAGTTGACATATTCTATTTCACTTTCACCTTCACAAAAAACATAAATAAGCGGTTTGATTTTTCGTTTCATTATTCAACCTCCACGGTATCTACATCTGGTATTGCACCATACTTTCCGACAAGGTATGCTTTACGAATATTATCATTTGTTCGAACCGGAAGGTGTGTTAGATTGAATAATTCGGATACACCACTTCGTTTATTTTTATCTACAAAATATACCTGGTCTTTACGTAAAATTTCCATATTTAATAATTCGGTATCATGTGTTGTAAAAATAATTTGTGCATGCCCTGGATTTGTTTCAGGACTTTGAAATTTTGAGATGATAAACTCAGCAAGTAAAGGATGAAGCTCTTTGTCAATTTCATCCACAAGTAAAACGCCCCCCTGATTTAAAACCTGTTCGATTCCAGGGGCAAGTGACATCAATCTCCTGGTCCCATCAGACTCATCAGATAATTCCAGGGAAAACAATTCGAGTTGTCCGTTTTTATTAATTCCATGATGTAAAGAAGATGTTTTAATCTCTCCGATTTTAAGATTCATTTCCGCAGATTCTGAAGAATCTTTCAAGGCTGCTGAGAATTGTTTCAAAGCCATTATCATACCTTCTGGTAAATTATCTGGAAGTGGATCAGAAGTAGATATTTCTTCATTTTTATTTCAAAAGACATATCTTCAATCCCGACATCTGCCTGTTTCGCATAGGTCACAATCGATTTTAACATGTTTGGATTTTCCGCATGTTCCAATAATTGTCTTGGGATATCCGTATAATCTTTTGAAAAATGAA
>ENA-OQLB01000378-OQLB01000378.1-human-gut-metagenome-genome-assembly--contig:-NODE-378-length-26197-cov-6.036594_pt1 | contig 26197 bp, 30 predicted proteins | sample MGYA00242656_ERZ504813 | MGnify/ENA primary metagenome ERZ504813 (study PRJEB26092, sample SAMD00036388) | human gut metagenome | host: Homo sapiens | study: EMG produced TPA metagenomics assembly of... | reverse complement strand
GCACGATTGGGGAAAAGAAGCCGGAGGACTGGATTGTGGTGGAGGGACAGCATGAACCGCTGATTGACCGCATGAGCTTTGACATTGTGCAGAACAAGCTGAAATCCCGCCAGCGTCCGGGGCAGACCAATGAAATCAGCCTGTTTGCCGGACTGATAAAATGCGGCGAGTGTGGGAAGTCGCTGACGATACGCTATACAAACGCAAAACATCCCCAGCAGATTTATTCCTGCAAGACCTACAATGCCTTTGGAAAGAACCACTGCACCCAGCACCGGATTGACTATGACACCCTTTACAGCCATGTGCTGCGAAAAATCCGGGAATGTGCCAGAGCTGCCCTGATGGACGGGAAAGCGGTTGCCGACCGCCTGACTAATACCTGTGAAGCCGAGCAGCGGGAACAGCGGGAAGCAATGGAACGCTCCTTACAAGGGACGAGGAACGGATTGAGGTTCTGGATAAAATGGTCATGCGGCTTTATGAGGATATGATTGCAGGGCGTATCAGTGAGCAGAATTTCAACACCATGCTGGAAAAGACACAGACCGAGCAGACGGAGCTTAAAGCAAAAGTGTCCGAGGGCAGGAAGCGGCTGTCCGATGAAGCCCAGCTTGCCAATGACGCAAAACAATGGGTGGAAGCCATTCAGGAATATGCCAACATCACAGAGCTGGACGCAGCCACCCTTAATCGCTTAATCAAAGAAATCGTCGTGCATGAGCGCATTGACGAAGATAAAACAAGACACATTTCTATCGAAATTCATTTTAATCTCAAACCCATCCCAGAGGTGGAACAGGTCACTGCCTGACCTGTCCTACCGGACGATTCTCTTAAAAACACCATATAGATTTTTTGTACGCCGCCGCCCGCCATCGAGCAGAGTTTTACACCTAATTGGGGATAAAACACTTAATGTCTTCTATGTGAAAAGATTTTAAAGGAAAAACGCACATTCTACGCAGATAACATGACAATTTCATGCAAAGCGAAAGGAGACACCATGAAAATCGAATACACAAAAGTAGGAGACTATTATTTACCGAATCTTTACTATCCGGAGGAAACCAGACCGATTGGCTGTTGGGGAATGCTTCGGAATGAATATTTGAAAGAACATAAATCTGGAACTTATACATATCTACTTCTGACCGCCAGACTGGACAGCTATCTGGCAGATCTGAATGAACAGGCACAGGAACGCTTTGAGCTGATAGAAGCTCTCAGATGAGAAGTGCAGAGGGAGTTACGGAGAAACTGAAGAGACAGAATCCTATGGAATGGGTATGCCATTGCAATAATATCCGCAACCGGGCTGCTGAAATCATCAAGCAGGAACTGATTTATGTATAAGGGGGATTCCAGATATGAGAAGAGAATTGATTGGAACCAGTCCTCAGAGATGCCGGACAGGAGATGTGGCAGGCATTGGACAGAATTATCTCAGCGAAAAATGCCATGGAAGGGATTGTGGCAAAAGAAATGTATATCCGGGGATTTCTGGATTATGAAAGGCTGGTGTGTGAGAAAGACAACCATATCTGAAAAATGAAAATGTGATAGCATAAACAAATAAGACCTTCTGTGAAAGCAATCAGCCACAGGAGGTCTTTACTGTCTCACCTGCATAAAAAATACCTCCGTTTTCGTATTGATTGATTCAGCAGGTCGTACCGGTGTGGTACTGCTCTGCTGTGGGATAAGCATACGAAAATCGGAGGAAAAAGGCATTGAGAGGAAATTGAGTTGGAATTGAGAAAAAATAAACTTTTTATTGATAAATAAGTTTAGATACTAACTCTTTTGTTATTTTGGTTGTTAATTATATTAAAAGTGGAAATATTTTGATAATGAAAGTGTGGGAGAGAAAATGAACAAAAGAAGATACAGCAATCGTAGAAGAAAGAATATTTTACGAGTATTCATTCTTTTAATGACTATCATAATAACCGTTGTAATGTGGAGAACAATAAAAATCGATGTGCAGGTTGGAGAATTAACATTACCGAAAATTTTGCAGTCAGAAAAGTCCTTTGCAGACACTTCGGGTGAATGGAATCTTATTTTGGTCAATCGAAATCATTATATTCCAAATAATTATCAAGTAGAATTGACAGAATTATCGAATGGTAAAAAAGTAGATTCACGGATATAACAGGAATTAGTAATGAACCATGGCATTACCGTTATGTTGGAACGACTGTCGCTAAAATAATGAAAGAAGAAAATTTATGTTTGGAAGAATATTTAGAAAAATATAAATAAAAACAAAAGAAAATCCTAACTTTTTTAATAGTAGGGTTGTTATATTATTTAGAAAACAGAGGGAGCAAATTTGCGAATGGAATACAAAACTGATTCTTTGTTAGTACATCTAGCAAGAGCAGGAGATGAAGATGCGTGTGAAAAACTGGTCAAAAAATATTACTCAAGTATATATCAATATTGTTTGCTACATATCAATGATCCCTATGAGGCAGAGGATTTGACACAAGAAGTGTTTACACGTTTCTTTTCCAGTTTATATAGATATAAAGAATATGGAAAAGTTAAGAATTATCTTTATACAATTGCCGGAAATACCGTTAAAAATTATTACAAAAAGAAAAAAGATATTCCATCAGAGGAACTGCTAAAATCAGAGGACTGTAGTAAAAATCATGTAGAAGAGCTAGGAGTCCGATTAACTATTGAACAGGCAGTGAGAAAGTTACCGGAAGAAATTAGAGAAACGGCAGTTTTATATTTTTTTCAGGAATTGAAACAAAGAGAAATTGCAGAATTACTTCATATCAAACTTTCTCTCGTAAAATATCGAATCGGAAGAGCAAAAGAACTTTTAATGAAAGAGTTGGAGGTGAAAAAAGATGAAGAATTATAAGCAACAAATAAAGGAATATAAAGAGGAGATTGAAGAAAAGTATGTAAGGGCTGAAGCAGAGAACAAAACAGTAAAAGCATGTCAGAATATTTTGTCAGAGTCGGTTTTATCGAAACAATCGCATAGAACATCTTATTTTGAATTTTTGTATGAGCAGACAAAATTCATAAAAAAAAGATGGTGGATTTTACAAGGTTGTATTCTTATGTGTCTATGGATATGGTTGAGTAATTATACGTCAGACATAAAAGATATGATGAGGATTATGGGAATATCTGCTACCATATTTGTGGTTCTGATTGTCCCGGAAATTTGGAAAAACAGAAGAAATGGTGCGATTGAAATTGAGCAGGCGTCTTATTACACACTGCGTCAGATTTGTACAGCAAGAATGTTAATGTTTGGAGTAGTGGATCTGGTGATCGTTATGGTGTTTTTGGCAATTACATATCAAACAACAATACTCTCGTTAAGTGATTTGGTGGTTAATTTTTTGCTTCCAGTAAATGTTTCATGTTGTATATGTTTTCGTGTATTGTACAGCAGATGGGAAAAATCAGAATATATAGCAGTGCTTTCTTGTCTGATATGGGTTGGTTTATGGATGATGCTTGTTGCAAATGATATTATTTATCAGAAAATTGTAACTCCGGTATGGGTGGCTATGCTGATATTGACTTTTGTATATTTTATTTTTTGTGTTCAGAAGTCATTGCTATTTGATGAAAAAATTTTGGAGGATTACACGTATGAAATTAGAATTTAAAAATGTAACAAAACAATACGGAGAAGTAAATGCTGTTAATAAAGTGAATTGTGTTATGGAAAAAGGAATTTATGGACTGCTTGGAGTAATGGAGCAGGAAAGACCACATTAATGCGTATGCTTTGTACGATTGTTCAACCATCAGAAGGACAAATATTATGGAATGGTAAAGATATATGGAAACTAGGAGGTGAATACCGAGAAGTTCTGGGATATTTACCACAGGATTTTGGATATTATCCAGATTTGACCGTATATGATTATATGATGTACATTTCTTCTATAAAAGGGTTAAAAATGCCGTTTGCCAGAAAAAAAGTGAAGCAATTATTAAATCAAGTAGGAATGGAAAAATTCAGTAAAAGAAAAATGAAGAATTTGTCTGGAGGAATGGTTAGACGTGTAGGAATAGCACAGGCGATGTTAAACGATCCGCAAATTCTTGTCCTGGACGAACCTACCGCTGGATTAGACCCGAATGAAAGAATACGTTTTCGTAATTTAATTAGTGAATTGTCGGAAGAACGTTTGGTGCTCTTGTCTACACATATTGTATCGGATATTGAGTACATTGCGAATAACATTATGTTAATGAAAGATGGAGAACTTTTTTATGCAGGTACTGCGGAAGATTTAGTATCTTCTATGAAAGAAAAGGTATGGCAATGTAATGTTTCGAGAAGTATGATAGACAAATATATGAATGAATATTTGGTTGGAAATATAAAAACAACAAAAACCGGAGCAGAGCTTAGAATTATTTCAATAGAAAAGCCAACAGAAGATGCTGTGGCTGTAGAAAAAAAACTGGAAGATGCATTTCTATTTTATTTTGGAGAAAAATCGGAGGAAAAACAAGATGCTTAAATTAGAATTAAAACGAATTTTTTCAAAGAAAATTAATGTATTTGCAATCGGATTGGCATTGATACTTGCTGTCATTTTTAGCGGATTTGCAGTTACAAGTAATCGCTATGTGGATGAGAATGGAAATGCTAGTACTGGAATTATGGCAACAAGAAAACTTACAGATAACAGACGAGCATGGAAAGGTACATTGACAGAAGATGAACTTGGAAAGGTTATAAAACAAAATAAAAATGCGATGACACAATCCTCAGAAGAAAATGCGATTTACGGAACGACATTACAACCGATAGATGATATTAGGGATTTTATAATATCGGTATTAACACCGGATGCAGAATATGATGAAAGTGTTCTGAATCAAATTACAGAAGAAAATATACAAGAGTTTATGACACTTATCATAAAAATATGGAAAAGATGGCAGAAGAATATGGAAAGACTTCTGTTCAGAAAAAATACTTGGAAAAGAAATATAATGAAATAAAATTACCAGTAGAATACGAATCTTATAGTTCGTGGGATACTATGATTATGTATGTAGAAACGTATTCTATTATTCTGGCAATCATAGTTGGTTTTATTTGTGCTGGAATATTTGCAGATGATTTTCAGACAAAAGCAGATGCAGTATTTTTCTCTACAAAGTATGGACGTACAAAAGCTGTTAAAACAAAAATACTGGCAGGAGTAGTTACGACAGTTATGATTTATTGTATGGGAATTATATTACTTAGTGTGATTTGTTTTGGAATTATGGGAACCAGTGGTATGAATACACCTTATCAAATGTATCAGGCGTATAGTATTTACATTATGTCATATGGACAATACTATTTGTTGACAGTTGTATGTGGATTTATAGCCAGTATGCTGGCGGCTGTAGTGTCTATGTTAGTAGCGGCTAAAATGCATACAATTAGTGTCGCTGTTTGCATTCCGTTCTTTTTATATTGCTTATTGCCATTTATAGGACGGGCACTTTCTGGGTATACAACGCTTTTCAATTTGATACCAACAATTTTGACAAATGTACAGGCAAGTGTAAAAGTCCCACTTATTTATCAGATTGGGAATTGTGTATTTCGACAAATTCCGCTTGTAATGGTAATGTATACAGTGATGGCAATAGCCTTACTGCCTTTTATTTATAAGAGTTTTCGCAGATACGGAAATAGGTAAAAATTGTATTCATACTCATGAAAAACAAAGTAAGTAAAATATTTTTTGGAAAAATCAAAGCATAATTTAAAGATTTAAGGCGGGCAAGTTGCCCGCCTTAATTTATGGTTATGAAGTAAAAAAGTTAAATCAACAAGTAAAAAGAAATATAGAAAGATTTCCAGAAGATTTTATGTTTCGGCTATCTAATAGTGAAATTGATTCCGTGAGGTCACAATTTGTGACCTCACGGAAAAAGGATTTTTTTGCTGGACAGGAAGGCGGACGTAGATATTTACCATACGCATTTACAGAGCAAGGAATTTATATGCTTGCAACAGTTCTTCGTGGAGAACTGGCGGAACAACAGAGTATATTTATTATGCGTACTTTCAGGGAGATGCGTCACTATATTAGGCAGAATCAGCAGTTTGTTACTAGAAATGAAATGGATCTTTTAACAGCAAAGGTTGGAACGATAACGGAGAGGCAGGATCGAATGGAGAATAAGGTAGATTCAATTCAAAAAGATGTGACTATCTTAGCAGATAATTTTATTACTGATAAAGACAAGAAGAATTTTGTGATTTATAAAGGCCAAAAGTTAGAGGCTGACATTGCTTACATAGAAATCTATCAGCAAGCAAAGAAATCAATCTATGTTGTGGATGATTATATGAATGCAAAGTCATTACAACATCTTTCTCAGAAGGCTGAGGGTGTGGAGGTTGTTTTGTTCACAGAAAATGGAAAAGGTGGGAAGGGATTTCTTACAAAATCTTTAGTGACAGATTTTCAAAATGAATATCCGGCTCTTCGGATTAAGCCTAATCCCGATTGTCATGACAGGTTAATTATACTTGATTATGGTGAGGAGACAGAACTGGTTTATCACTGCGGAGCATCTAGTAAAGATGCAGGGAAGAAACTTTGTGCAATTAATCAGATTACAGAAACCGCAATTATTCATCCGGTGATAGACAGATTACTTTTGTTGCCGGATAAATCAATATAACTTATATCCGATTGGTACAATAGAAGATTATACAGTATAAAAATTTGTAAGAATAAAAACAGCATAGAATACTTCTGAGCAGATATGGCTAAGAATGTTTTAGCGTATTGACGGGACATTTAAAATGACGTAGATTAAGTTCAGTGATCGTTCTGTAGAAACTTGCGAAGCCTACAGGCGGGGGAGAGCTTGTGGGTTTGTCAACTGACGTCCAGGAAGTGTCTGCTTTGGTGTGCGGTCACGGTCGGCTTCGTCAATCGCTGCAATAAAAAGTTTTACGCTGTTTGGATTGGATTTGACAAAATTATGAGTAATACTTGAAGTAGCCATACGAACACCTCCTAGTTTTTGGAGCCTTTTTTTGTGTATTAATTATACGATTGACAGAGAAGTGCGTCAATAAGAAAAATAAGTATTGGAAATAGTAGGAACGAGTACTAAAATAAAGGTTACATTACGAAATAATAAGAAGTGTAGGTGGAAGGTTTGAACATAGAGGCATATGATGCGGATTCATTGAGAAAGATGGTTAGGTTGCTTGAATATGAGAACAAGATATTAAAAGATAAATTGAAGAAAGCAGGCATTTCATATGAAGAGGTGAATCCTTTTGAAGAAAAAATAGAAAGTGCAGAAGAATATGACCTGGATCAAGGGAATCGTATTGTAAATCCACCGTATATTACAGAGAAAATGGCAATACGTTTCTTTTCGATGTTTTGGGGAAGAGAAGATGTATATGCCAGAAGAGGAAAGAACGGGGGCTATTTTCCACAATGTGCGAATCGTTGGAATGACCGGCTTTGCCCTAAACAACGTAAAGAGAAGGTATTTTGTGATGAATGTGAAAATACCAAATGGATTAGTTTGGATGTAAAAAAAATAATTGCTCATTTGTTAGGCACAAAAGAAGATGGATCAGATGTAATAGGTGTATATCCTTTACTGCCAAATGGTACTTGCAGATTTATTGTATTTGATTTTGATAATCACGAAAAAGGAGCAGAGGTTACGGACTTTGCAAATACGGATAATGAGTGGCATAAAGAAGTGGATGCGCTTAGAAAAATGTGTGAGCTTAATGGTATTAGACCTTTAGTTGAGAGATCTCGATCTGGAAAAGGTGCCCATGTATGGATTTTCTTTAAAAAGGCAATACCTGCGGCAACAGCAAGGAATTTTGGATTTCTCCTGTTAGACAAGGGTTCAACTTCCATCAATCTGAAATCGTTTCATTATTATGATAGAATGTATCCTTCGCAGGATGTGGCAAGCAGCATAGGTAATTTGATTGCATTGCCATTACAGGGGCAGGCACTTAAAAATGGAAATAGTGCTTTTGTAGATGAAAATTGGAATGCTTATCCTGATCAATGGGATGCTCTTTTTAATAAAACAAGAAAGCTGGGAATAGAAGATGTTGAACAATGCATGGCAAAATGGCAAGGAGAATTAGCAGAAGTCAGAGGAATGCTTGCTAATGTTGAGAAGAATGTCAGACCGAAACCATGGAAGAAGAAATGTGAGTTTTGTAATTCAGATGTTGTGGGTAAGCTTCACATGGTATTGGGCAATGGAGTTTATATAGATACTCTGAATCTTATGCCAAGAATACAAAATCAGATTCGTAGTTTGGCGGCATTTGATAATCCGGAATTTTACAAAAATAAAAGGCTGGGATATTCTAATTATTATAATTTTAGTGCTGTATATTTAGGTAAGGATATAGATGGATATATACAGATTCCGAGAGGACTGCGGGAAAATATTATACAGGAATGTAAAAAAGCAGGCATTTCAGTTGATGTTTCAGATCAAAGAGAAACAGGACAACCTATCAGAGTATCTTTTAAAGGTGATTTGCGAATGCAACAGGAATTAGCAGCAGAAAAATTATTATCACATTCAGATGGGGTTCTGAGTGCGGCAACTGCATTTGGAAAAACTGTAGTATGCAGTTACCTTATTGCAGAGCGAAAAGTAAATACGCTCATTTTGCTGCAAAGTAAAGATTTGCTTAATCAGTGGGTTGATGAATTGAATCATTTCTTAGAGATAAGAGAAGAACCACCGGAATATGAAACAAAAACAGGAAGAAAGAAAAAAAGGAATAGTGTGATAGGCGTTTTGCACGGAAATAAAAATACATTGACGGGGATCATAGATGTTGCAATGGTTGGTTCGATGTACAGCAGAGGAAAATTCAATGAACGAATTAATTCTTACGGAATGGTAATTATGGATGAATGTCATCACGCAGCTTCTAATACATCTATGGAATTATTGCAGAAAATAAATGCAAAATACGTGTATGGTGTTTCTGCTACGCCTAAACGTGGCGACAGTCTTGATCGGATTATCTATATGCTGCTGGGACCTTTGAGACATAGATTTACTGCGTTAGAGAGGGCTAAGGAACAGGGGATTGGACATTATTTTGTCCCAAGATACACAAGAGTAGTTGATACTGCAGAAAGCAAGGATAATATTAATAAAGCATATAATTTGATTAGTACCAGTAAGGTGCGCAATGAAATGATCGTAGATGATGTTATAACTTGTGTTGCAAGAAAACAAACGCCTGTAATTTTGACAAGATTTAAGGAACATGCAAAATTTTTACATGATGCCTTAAAGAAAAAAGCAGATCATGTATTCCTTCTGTATGGGGATAATTCTGATAAGGAAAATGCTGAAATAAGAGTAAGATTAAAGCAGATACCTGAAAATGAATCGCTTATTTTAGTGGCAACTGGTCAGAAAATAGGAGAAGGATTTGATTTCCCAAGACTGGATGTATTAATGCTTGCAGCACCTGTATCTTTTGAAGGACGCCTGGAACAGTATGTAGGTAGATTGAACAGGGATTATGTCGGAAAAGAAGCCGTTTATGTGTATGATTATATCGATTCTCATGTGCGTTATTTTGATAAAATGTATGCAAAAAGATTGAGAACATACAGGAAAACAGGATTTTCAATCTGGACGCAAGAGTTGCAATCTAAACAAATAATAAATGCAATATTTGATTCTGCAAATTATACCGAAAAGTTTGAGCAAGACATTGTAGAATCAGAAAAATGGTGGTAATTTCCAGTCCGGATATCAGACAGGATAAAATTGACAGGTTTTTACTACTAATAAAGAAGAGACAGGAAGTAGGGGTAAAGGTCACAGTTATTACAACAAATCCGGAAGATATTACTTACGGAAAGTCGGATGTATGTTATGAATTAATCAGAACAATGCAATTGGTAGGAATAAATGTGATAACAAGAACAGAAGTAGAAGAATGTTTTGCTGTTATTGATGATGAAATAGTATGGCATGGTGGGATGAATCTACTTGGAAAAGCTGATGTCTGGGATAACTTAATGCGTATCAGAAATTCTCAAGTTGCAACTGAATTGTTGGAAATTGCTTTGGGATGTTCTGAGGAGAGGAGAAAAAGTGAATAAAAAGATTAAATGCGATATATATACCAGAGTGTCTACAACCATGCAGGTAGATGGCTACAGTCTGGACGCTCAGAAAGAAAAACTCAAGAGATATGCGGAATTTCAGAATATGGAAATCGTAAATGAGTATTCAGACGAAGGTAAATCTGGAAAAAGCGTAGAGGGCAGACCGGAATTTCAGAGAATGTTGGATAATATTGAGAATGGAACAGATGAGGTACAGTTTGTACTGGTGTTCAAGCTTTCCAGATTTGGTCGTAATGCGGCAGATGTTTTAAACTCTTTGCAGAGGATGCAGGATTTTGGAGTGAATCTGATCTGTGTAGAAGATGGAATTGACAGCTCAAAAGATAGCGGAAAGCTGATGATTTCTGTTCTGTCTGCGGTGGCAGAGATCGAACGAGAGAATATCCTTGTTCAGACAATGGAAGGACGTAAGCAAAAAGCCAGGGAAGGAAAATGGAACCTTATATAAGGATTATTTCTATTATGCCTGCAAACATCGTCGCCTGGTAGATGGTCATAAATGTGGATATCGTAAACAATGGAGCGAGGAGAAGATTAACAATGCAGTGGAAGAAGTTATTCGGAAGCTGGTGAAGAATCCGAAATTTGAAGAAGCAATTCTGAATAAAATCGGTTCAAGAATAGATACAGAAGAAATAGAAAAAGAGATTGAAAGACTGGAAAAACAGTACAGGCAGCTGACCGGAGCAAAAGCAAGACTTGGACAGCAGATGGATAGCCTGGACATCATGGATAAATTTTATGAAAAGAAATATCAGGATATGGAGACAAGGTTATACCGTTTGTATGATGAGATTGAAGGCGTGGAGAACAGTATAGAAGAAGTCAAGAACCGCCTGTTGAATATCCGGCAACAGAAAATATCAGAAGAAAACGTCTATCAATTTCTTTTATATTTTGATAAACTATATGATAAGTTCACCGACCTGGAGAAGAAAGAATTTCTTAACAGTTTTGTGGAACAGGTGGATATTTATGAGCAGGAGCAGACAGATGGCAGATTCCTGAAGCACATAAAGTTCCGTTTTCCAGTGTATTTTGGAGACAGGGAAACACAGGAACTTTGTTGGGACAACAAAAGTACCGCTGAGACGGTAGTCTTACTTTCCAAGGGCGCTAAAGGTCCAGTGGATCTTTGCTCAGCGCGGACCGAAGTGGAACGGAGAATGGTCGACAGCAGAAAAGTGAAGGTGGACTTCTTTCTGGAGGATATGGATTTATCTGAATTCAAGGGAAAAGCAACTTATGAGCGGATAAAGGCATATGTACTGGAACAGACAGGACTTAAGGTTTCATCACTGTATATCGCACAGATTAAGAAGAAGTGTGGATTGGATGTCGGTGAGAACTTTAATCTAGCTAAATCAGAGAATGCAAGGCAGCCTAAGTGTACACCGGAGAAGGAAGAAGCGATTATGCAGGCGTTTAAGCATTTTGGAATTGTATAGATTGTGGATAAGCAGCATCGTGTGTTAAAAATATAGTAAAGTATGGGAAAAAGGACATTCCAGAACTGTAGATTTTACAGGTCAGGGGATGTCTTTTTTGGCTGCCTTGGAGTGTCTAAAGGACAATGTAATGATACTGAGGGTATTAAGACTTATTAAAATTATACTTATCTTATCTAATCTAAAGATAAGGATGGATGGGATAATTACTAAGATTGAAGAATTTGCTTTTTCAAGATATACTTTTCGTAACAGATAGCGATAAATTATTCAATTTACTGATAGAAAAGATTGATAAATACGCAATTGCAATGGGAGAGTGACTGGTGACTTCTCTGCAACAGTCTTCACAAGGAGAATAAGCATTTTTATAATGGGCAGAGGAAGTTATCACCTTTTATGAAAAATGCGGTATAAGCTACAATATAAAAGCAAAAACATAAACATAAACGAAAGAACGAGGTAAATAACTGTGGCATTACTACAAGATTTAATAAAATAAATTGATGATGAGACGGTTAGACAGCGAATTACGATGGGGATGGGAAGCTTACCGAGCAGAAAAAGTTCGATCTGGTCTTTGAGGAGCATCTGCTGGAATTCATTTTTGAAGTCTGTGAAAGTGACTCTAACTACTGGAAAATCAAGGTATGAAACAAGAAAACTGTGCTTTGAAATGTAACCACGCAAACAGATATAAAATAATATAAACCATTGAAAAATGACAACAGCTAAGATACAATTGAATATGGACAATGATGCCTTAAAGGAGCGAGGAGACTATGACTGTGAATGTAAAAGAAGAAAACTGTAGGTACAAAAGAAGCAGCAGAATTCCTGGGTGTTAAGCCAGCCACAATTCGCGACTGGATTCGTAAGGGCAAAGATATTCCAAGAATGAAGATCGGCAAGGCGTGGAAATTTAAGTATTCAGAACTTGAGGAATGGGCACGTAGTGGTAGAGCTGCCGATAAATAATGCTTATAAAATATAGGCACTACAGGAGGAAAACATAATGAATAAACATCAACTTGCATCAACGATTTGGGAATCAGCTAATCAGATGCGGTCAAAGATAGAGGCTAATGAGTATAAGGATTTCATCCTTGGCTTCATCTTCTACAAATATTTGTCGGAGCGTGAGCTGGATCTGTTTCAAAAGGAAAAGCTCAGTGAAGATGAAATCAAGAAGGTTGACGAAAAGGACGTCAAGTATGCGAAACACGTGCGGGAGACACTTGGGTATTTTATTGCCTATGACAATCTGTTCTCAACATGGTTGGCAAAGGGAAATGATTTTGATGTGAAGGATGTCAGGGATGCACTGTCCGACTTCGATCAAAATATTGATGAGGTTTACAAGAAGGTATTTGAGAAAATCTTCAATACTCTTCAGACTGGTTTGTCGAAGTTGGGAGAGACCTCCGGCTCGCAGACAAAGGCGGTGAAGAAGCTCCTGAAGCTGATCAAGAAGATTCCGATGGATGGCAAGCAGGATTACGATGTTCTTGGCTTCATCTATGAGTATCTGATCAGCAATTTTGCAGCAAATGCTGGAAAGAAAGCGGGAGAGTTCTATACACCGCATGAGGTATCTGTGCTGATGTCCGAGATCGTGGCAGAGCACCTTAAAGATAGGAAGCAGATCAAAATATATGATCCTACATCTGGTTCTGGGTCGCTATTAATAAACATCGGCAGATCGGCTGCAAAATATATTAGCGGTGATGGAAAGATTGATTATTACGCGCAGGAACTGAAAGAGAATACATTCAACCTGACCAGGATGAATTTAGTCATGAGAGGAATCAAGCCTGCCAATATCAATGTGAGAAACGGAGATACGCTGGAGGACGACTGGCCTTTCTTTGAAGAGAACAAGAAAGAGACTACTTATAAGCTTGTGAGGGTGGATGCCGTGGTCAGCAATCCTCCTTATTCACAGAAGTGGGATCCGAAGGACAAAGAGTTCGATCCAAGATATAAGGATTTCGGCGTTGCGCCAAAGGCCAAGGCGGATTTTGCATTCTTGCTCCATGATCTCTATCACCTGGAAGATGACGGTATCATGACCATCGTCCTTCCTCATGGTGTACTTTTTCGTGGCGGTGAAGAGGCAAAAATCCGCGAGAACCTGATCGAGAAAAACCGTATTGATGCAATTATCGGATTACCGGAGAACATATTTTTTGGAACCAATATTGCGACAATCATTATGGTCTTGAAAAAAAATAGACCGAGTTCAGACGTTCTTATCATTGATGCGTCCAAGGGTTTTGAAAAATCCGGGAAGAATAACAAGCTTAGGGCTTCTGATATTAAGAAGATAGTAGATACCGTAAAATACAGAACGGAGATTGATAAATATTCCGTATTGGTTTCAAAAGAAACTGTAAAGGAAAATGAGTATAACCTAAATATCACCAGGTATGTTGATTCTACGGATGATCCGGAGAAATGGGATATCCGCGCAACGATGTTTGGTGGTATTCCGGTAAGTGAGGTCGATGCATTTGAGAAATACTGGGAGGCGTTTCCAGGACTTAGAGATGCATTATTTAAAGAGGTGTCTGCGGGATATCTTCAGCCAAGGACAAAGGATATCAAGGGTACAATAGATTCTTTTGAGTCAGTTGAAGCATACAGGGTTACATTTACAAAAGCATTCGTCGGCTTTTATGAGACGCTTAAGGAAGACTTGATCGACGGCATACTGGATGTTTCAGCTGAACAGGAGAAAGAAAAGATTACTGAAGATATTTTTGGCAGGATTGATCGGGTTAAGTTGACGGATCGATATGTTGCCTATCAGGTGTTTGCGAAATACTGGGATATTATCTCTGCGGATATAGAGATGCTTCAGACAGAAGGTTCCAGGTCATTACTCAGGTAGATCCGAATATGGTAATCAAGAAAAACAACAAGAATGATGACGATGATGAAGTGACGGAAGTACAGGATGGATGGAAGGGGCATATCTTGCCATTTGAACTTGTACAAGAAATACTCATGCCGGATGAGATTGAAGCAATACGGGTTTTGGAAGAACGCTTGTCAGAGATTGCCGAGGAGTATATGGAGATTATTGATTCCCTCGATGAGGATGAAAAACAGGGCAGTTTCTTAAATGACAGTAATGATGCGTTTGTTTCCAAGGAATTAAAATCAGCCTGTGATGAGATTCTTCAGGAAGTGGAAAGCGATGAGATAAATGCGTTAAACAAATATATGTCGCTGTCAAAGAAGGAAGCACTCACTTTTATGAAATCGTGTAGTGATGCAGACTGGAACCATATAGAGAAAAACAAAGACGGAAGCTGTAAAAAACCTTCTCTGACAAGCAGGATTCAGCAGCTTAAAATGGAATTTGAGTTCCCTGAAGAATCATTAGATGGTAAATTACTGACGGCACTTAGGCTAATGAACGAGGAAAGCTCTGTTAAGAAGGATATGAAGCAGAAAAAGGAAAACCTTCATATTAAAACAAAAGAGGTCATAGAAGGACTCTCTGAGGAAGAGGCACTGAAAATAGTGGAGCAGAAATGGATCGCGCCGTTAGTGAAAGATTTGGAAGATATTTCATCTGCCATAATAATTGATGTTATTGGGAAGATGGAATATCTGGCGGAGAAATATGCCACTACTATGCATGATCTTCAAAATGAGAATATATCTATAAAAAATAGTCTAGCCAGCCTTATTGGCTCATTAGCTGCAAACGGATCTGACAAGGAAGGACTTCAAGAATTTAAACTGATTTTGGGAGGACAAGTGTGATGAAAGAAAATAGACAAAGCCCCGAAATCAGGATGGAGGGATTTGAGGACGATTGGATTTACAACAATCTTAGAAAACTGGCGATTTTTAATCCTAAAACAGAACCGCCTGAAGAGTTCGAGTATGTGGATCTGGAATCTGTAGTCGGGACTGAAATGATGTATCATCGTAAGGAGAAAAGAGATACTGCTCCATCGCGAGCTCAACGAGTGGCGCAATATGGGGATTTATTCTATCAAACAGTTAGACCATATCAGAAAAATAATTACTTGTTTGAAAAAGAGGAATGCTATGTGTTTTCAACGGGATATGCACAAATTCGTCCTTTTGCAGCAGATGGGTATTTTCTGCTCAGTCTTGTTCAAAACAATAGTTTTGTTAAAAAGGTATTAGATAACTGTACAGGTACAAGCTATCCGGCTATCAATGCAAATGACCTGGCAGATATTAAGATTCATTATCCGGTTAACTACTCGGAACAAGAGCGAATCGGATGTTGGTTCAGAAATATAGATCTATTTATTTCGCTGCATAACAAGGAAATTAAACGATTAGAGTGCTTGCGCAAAGCTATGGTCGAGAAAATGTTTCCGCAGAACGGCGCAGATGTTCCTGCCGTCAGATTTGGCCAGTATAAAGAACCGTGGAGACTCTGCCAGTTTTCTGAAATCTTTAAGGAGCGGCATATCATTGATACGATATCCGATGAGTATCCGCAATTGGCGTTTACCATCGAAGAAGGCGTAATCAGACCGGAGGATAAGAAGACTAACAAGCGAGATTTCCTTATTATCGACAAGGCAAATAAAAAGTATTTACAGACGGAATATGATGACATCATCTATAACCCGGCAAATGTGATTTATGGAGCCATTCATCGGAACGCTCTGGGCAAGGGCTGTGTATCTCCGATATACAAGATTTTTTACACAGATCAGGATTCGACCTTTATGGAGTGTATCGTAAGACATCCGCGCTTCATCAAGGAAATATCACGGAGTATGGAGGGCACAGTCAAGAAGCTCAGGACATTGAAGCCGAAAGCATTTCTGGAAAAGAGGGCCTATATTGCGCCGACAATAGAGGAACAACAGCAAATCGGTGAATATTTCCGTCAGATGGATCGACTTATCGAGATTGAGAAGGAAAAGCTGGAGAAGATAAAGCATATAAAGAGTGCGTGCATGGAGAAAATGTTTGTGTAGAAGGAGGTGCCGGACGTGATTTTTGATAAAGAGAGCGATTTTGAAGAAGCCGTCATAGGCGTCTTGATAGAGCGTGGCTGGGAATCGGAAGTAATCCGTCATCCATCGGAGGCGGATTTGCTTAAAAACTGGGCGGATATTCTGTTCAACAATAATAGGCAGAGAAACTGCTTGAATGAATGTCCGTTGACGGATGGCGAGATGCAGCAGATCATGGAGCAGATCATCAATTTGCGTACTCCGTTGAAGCTGAATAGCTTTATCAATGGTCGGAGCGTGTCTGTTATCAGAGACAATCCGGATGATGAGCTGCACTTTGGGAAGGAAGTCAGTCTGAAGATATATGACCGTCAGGAAATTGCCTACGGCGAAAGTAGATATCAGATTGTACAACAGCCACATTTCAACACAAAGTCTCCGATATTGAATGATAGACGAGGGGATCTAATGCTCTTGATCAACGGTATGCCAGTCATTCATATCGAACTAAAGAGAAGCAATATTCCTGTGAGTGATGCGTATAACCAGATCATAAAGTATTCGCATGAGGGTGTGTTCCGGGGCATTTTTTCTCTGATTCAGGTATTTGTTGCGATGGAGCCGGAAGAGGCTGTATATTTCGCAAATCCGGGAGAGGATGGTGTTTTTAATCCGGCGTTCTTTTTTCATTGGGCAGACTTTGACAACGTGCCAATCAATGAATGGGACAAGGTTACGGCAGGACTTCTGAATATTCCTATGGCACATATGCTGATCGGATTTTATACGATTGCTGATACAGATGATAATCTGCTTAAGGTTATGAGAAGTTATCAGTATTATGCTGCAATCGGCATTGCCGATCGGGTAACAAAGAGGAACTGGAAAGAAGATACGTCTGAGACTCAAAGGGGCGGACATGTCTGGCATACAACGGGCAGCGGCAAAACGATGACAAGTTTCAAGTCCGCTCAGCTGATTGCAAGTTGCATGATGCGGATAAGGTTATATTTCTTGTGGACAGAAAAGAACTGGGTATCCAGTCGCTCAAAGAGTACAGGTCATTTGCTACAGAAACGGAGAGCGTACAAGCTACGGAGAATACAGACATTCTGATATCAAAGCTGAAAAGTGATGATCAGGATAATACGCTCATCGTTACATCCATCCAGAAGCTCAGCAATATTTCAGAGGATATGGCAGGGTTGAAGGATGCTGACCTTAAAAAGATTAGGTCTAAGAGGCTGGTCATAATAATCGACGAATGTCACCGATCTACTTTCGGTGATATGTTAACGACTATAAAAGATACCTTCAAGCATGCTATTATTTTCGGATTTACCGGTACGCCGATCCAGGACGTTAATATTAAAAAGGACAGCACGACCACAACTATTTTCGGTAGTGAAATCCACAGATATACACTTGCGGATGGCATTCGGGATAAGAATGTCCTTGGCTTTGATCCTTATGTGGTCAAGATATATGACGATGATGAGCTCCGTCAGAAGGTAGCCTTGGAAAAAGCCAAGCCGAAACGGTAGAAGACGTTATGAAGGACGAAAAGAAAAAGAAGGTCTTCTACAAATGGATGGACTCTTCCAGGTAAAAATGTACGGGAAGAAGGTTGGCGATAAGTGGGTAAAGGGCATTGAAGATTTCATTCCGAATGAGCAGTACCAGACGGATGAGTACATAATGGGGGTTATTTCGGATATTAAGAAGAAGTGGCTTATATACAGCCGTGATGGTAAGTTCCATGCGATATTTGCTACATCCAGTATCCCTGAAGCGGTACGGTATTGGAGGCTGATGAAAAAGGAAATGCCGGATCGGATGATAACGGCAATGTTTGATCCTACGATTGATAATGAGAGCGGCACTGGATCTCTGGATAAGGAAGACGGTATCGTGGAGATGTTGGAAGATTATCGGGATCGGCTGGGGCAGACATTTACAATACCGACGTATGACAAGTTCAGGAAAGATGTGAGCCTGCGGCTTGCACATAAGAAGCCGTATGAAAGATTGGAACCGGATCAGCAAATAGATATTCTGATTGTTGTAAATCAGATGCTTACCGGATTTGATTCAAAATGGGTGAACACTCTTTATCTGGATAAGGTGATGGAGTATGAGAATCTGATCCAGGCATTTTCGAGAACCAACCGACTGTTCAATGAATCGGAGAAGCCTTTTGGTATCATAAAATATTATCGAAGACCGAATACGATGGAGAAAAACATCGAAGCAGCGGTAGAGGCTTATTCCGGCAATATTCCTATGGGATTGTTCGTGGACAAGTTGCCGAGGAATCTGCGTAATCTTAATAGGACATTTGAAGAGATTAAGGAAATATTTGATTCTGCCGTCATTAAAGATTTTGAGAAGCTGCCTGAGGAACAGTCTGAGAAACGGAAGTTTGCTAAGGCATTCAATCAATTTGACACCTATCTTCAGGCGGCCAAGATACAGGGCTTCAACTGGAAACAGCGTGTGTATTCTGCTGAAGACGGAACGGACATCGAGATGCTATTCGATGAAATAACATATCTGATCCTGTTAGCAAGATATAAGGAGATGGCAGGAGGTGGTGGCGGAGGTCACGGCGGGGATGTTCCGTATGATGTGAAAATTCATATCACGGAGTATGACACGACAAAGATTGACGCCGAGTATATGAATACTCGTTTTGAAAAGTTCCTCAAGCTGATTCAGGGCGAGTATGATCAAGAAACGCTGGACAAGACGTTGACTGATTTGCATAAGTCATTTTCCATGTTGTCAGCAGAGGAACAAAAGTATGCAAAGGTTTTCCTTCATGATGTGCAAGCCGGTAATGCAAGAATCATTCCGGGTAAATCTTTCCGCGAGTATATATCTGACCTGATGAAGGGGGCCGAAAACGCAAGGATCAAGCGGGTGGTTCGCAGACTGGGATGCTATGAGAGGCTCTTGCGCGAAATGCTGGCAAAGAAAGTTACGAAGGAAACCATAGAGGCACATGGTAAATTTGATGAACTGAAGGCGAGCGTGGATAATAGTAAGGCAACAGAATTTTTTACTGTTGTGGAGCACCAGAATTTCCGCCAGTCAAGGCTTGCAATGTTAGTGGATGCTTATCTGCGGTATTTTCTCCTTTCGGGCGGGCAGGATCCATATCCTGAGAATGAATTTGACAGGAAGCATAAGACGAAAGTCGAAACGGTATCTATGGAAACCGACAGTAATTCGAAACCGGTGGGAGTTGTGCTGACAGATGAAGTGATGGAAGGGAAAACTATCACAACATCCGTCAAAAAAGCAAAGCTCAAAGAATGGTATTCAGAGAGTAAGGCCCTTGCCTGCATGGTTGATACAGATTGTTTCGCATATGTGGATAATAAGCTCTGTGTTTATAATAAGAAATATCTGGAACGAGATGATAAGGGAAAACTGTTTTTTACGGAATATGCCAAAGCACATGAGGAAGAATGCTTCCTGCAGTTTGTAATGGATAAAGAGACGGGTGAGCTCCACTACATTACCCTTCCGAGCTCTATGGCAAGCAAGACCTTCAATTATTATGATGAGCTTTCGGCATTGTCGGATGATGAGAAATTGAGCCTTGGTCTTGTGAACGAGATTGCGCGAGAGATGCTTGCTGCGATTAATGGCATGGAATTCGGAGAAGCACTTGCGGCGTTGATGGATAAGAAGATTTGTAATGTATCGTTCCGGACGCTTAAGTCGGTAACTGGACTTGATAATACGACTGTCAGCAATATGAAGAAAGGAAAGAATCTCACAAAAGAGAATGTCGTTTCCTGTTGTTTGGGAATTCATATTCCGTTCAGATTAAGCAATAGATTGTTGCAGTTAGCGGAGAGACCGTTGGACTTGACGATTCCGGGAGCTAAGGGTGAAGAGAATACCATATATGACCAAATACTGCATCTGTATTGGGCAGAGGATTATTCTGATACTTATGCGGAACTGGTAGCGATTCATTATGAACATTTAATACATCAACCACCCATCAAATAATGATAATAGATAAGAACAAAAGTAGACTGGAGAAATCCGGTCTATTTTTTTACTTGAAAATTTTTTTGTAGAACTTTCTTCAACAGTCTAATGCCAATTTATAGGGCTTTGCGGAGTAATTAGATTTCGCAGAGCCTTTTTTACATCATTTTTCCGTAGAACTTTCTACAACGGGCAAAAAAAACAAATATGGTAACTTTCAAATGTAATCAATAAAACAAATCTCATTTAGTCCGAATAGCGCTATAAGGACGATGGGATGCATAAGAGTTCCAATCACAGCAATAACAGCGGTGGTTGAAGCGAAGATGCACCCACCGTTGCTTTTGTGCGCCTGTTTCGGCAAAACAGAGCCTGTGGTTCATCTTTGACCGTAGTCTCTTTTTGTGTCCCACCGTTCTCCACTCGGACGGAAAGGATACTGCAATGAAGAACAATGAAACAAAGAAGCACAAGAGTGGGTTTAATCCTAACCGTGGCTGTTATTTTACAGCAGATGGAAAATATTACTGCTACGAACGCTGGGACGATGAGAAGAAGTGCATCGTTCATCATAAACTAGAGTTTGGTAAAGACCTTTCACTTGAACCGACCATCATGCTGGATGAGTACGACCATGAAATGGATTTACAAGATCGATATGATGATGAACAGCTCAATCCATTGTTTGATACAAAAGTAGCAAATTACAAGGCAAACAATTCTATGGGAGGAGATGACTACAGGGAAGAACGAGTGAAAAGGGCGGTAAAAAAGTATGGAAAAACACTATGGCATTATACAGATATAAATGCACTATGTGGGATTATTGGCAAGAAAGAAATTTGGTTTGGCAGTGCAGAACATATGAATGATCGAGAAGAATTAATAGGGTTTATAAACGATCTGGAAAAAGAGGTATATGCATGCATTGATTCAGCTAATAAGGAAAAAACCAATGATGTTTTTGGGCAAATCAAAGATAGATTGCAAAAAGAATATCCATATATATTTTGCGTATCCAAAGCACGTAATGATGCAGCTCAATGGGATAGGTATGCATGTGGTGGACAAGGAGTAGCGATTGTATTTAATACAGAAACGTTATTTAAGCTTATTTTTTACAATCAGATCATTATGAATGAAGAATATTATGGTTATTGCGCCAAGCAACATAAAATGAAAGAACTGTTACGAGATTATATTCAATATGATAAGATGGACGATTTTTCAAATTTAAACGGTTTGATTGATGATTTGTTGCTATGTGCAATGTTTCATAAGCATGAAGTTTTTCGTCGGAGCAAGAAATTAGAATTTCTCCACTTTTTGTTAATGAAAATGATAAGCATCTTCAATGTAAAGTACTTAATACTATTAGGCAGGTATATATTTTGAATTTAGCAGAATTGTGTGAAAAAGAAGGAATAGACTTTGAAGATTTATTCGACTCTATTGTTATTGGACCTACATCAAAACAAACCGTAAGAGATTTACAGATTTATTGTAAAAATAATGGGTTGTTGAAACTTGCAAACAAAGTGAAGAAATCAGATTGTCCATTAAGATAAGGGTAAATAAGATGTGCATATATTTAAGGAGCATAGAAAACAAGGCAGATTACTCTAAGTGGGATAAGCTGCCTTGTTTTTTGAAAGTTAGTTTATAATTTCGGATTCCTTCGTCTCAGCTTCCGATGTTCTTTTGCCGGCTTAGACCGGGAAAATACTTCTTTTAATGTTGCTTTTCTTCCACAGAAAGCTGAGTGACTTTCATCTCCAGGTTTTTGCAGAAAAGAAGCAAAAGACCATTTATATAAGCATCATTAGATGAATCTATATCGTCATCTGCAGTAGTAGGTATTTGAGATGTAAAGTCATCAATGATATTTTTGACCATGCTTTGATAGTCAATGTTGCTGGCAGTATTGCTATCTTTCATATGTGCATTTCTCAGGTCAGAGACAATCGGCTTTAAGTCGTCTGACAGAATATTCATGTAATATTGTTCTGCTTCAATGTGAGAATTATCAAATACAGTTGCAAATGCATCAGTGGAATCGGCACCAAGCTCTGTTAATTTACATCTCATCACATCAAGAAAAGCATTCGCTATCTGAATTCCCTTATCGTTAAAGCCATCAATATAGATTTCCAGGTCAGTCATGAATTTCCTAAAATTTTCATGTGTGAGCAATGCAGATAATAATCTTGGATTATATTTTTCATCAGTCAATATTTGGATTGCATCGTCATTCAGGTACAGATCAGATACTGACTGATTTTTATGTTTCCGTAATTCTGTCCGACAAAGAAGATAATCTGTGCTTATGTTGTAAAAATTTGCAAGTGTTATAAGATTGCCGAGTGACATATCTATATTTTCATCTTTTTCATAATTGCCAAGCGTGGAGCTGGGAATACCGGTGGCATCGGATAACTCCTGTAACGACATTCTTTTTTCTGAGACTCTCAAATCTTTCAGTCTTTCTGGTATGGTAAGTTTTGTATGCATAGTATGTTCCTCGTTTTTAAAGATACAGATAGATTACCATGATATAGCCATGAGATAAAGAGAAATTCTTTTCCTGCCTTGTCCCGGATATTGGAAAAATTGATAAAAACAAAATTTTTCCAGCATCTTGGCCATACCGAATCGGTATAGAAAATAATTTCATAAATCGGGAAAGGAAGTGAAGAATTTATGAAATGTTGAAAACACATCAGTATGACAAAGCCGATAGGCGTAGCTCCGTGAAAAATTATTTTCATGGTTTTAGGGGATTGGGGCATTGTCCAACAAGCTAAAAATGCATTTTGTGTGTACAAATGCACTGCTTGCCAAGTAGCAAAATTAGGAATGAAAGAGAGGATAAGATAATGGAAATTGTAACTTTTGATTATAAATTTTACAGGATACCTAAAAGATTTTTAAGGAAGAGCAGTTTAGTGACATGACAAATGCGGCAAAAGTATTATATGGAATACTTCTGGATCGCAAGTGCCTGTCAGACTCCAATGGGGATGCATGGCGTGATGAATATGGAATTACCTATATCATCTTTACAATTGAAGAAATTATGAATCTGATGAACCTGGGGAATAAGAAGGTCAATAAAATGTTGATAGAATTGGAACCGCACGGTTTGATTTATCGCAGACACCAGGGATTGGGTAAACCGAATAAAATGTATTATGAAGACGCAAAAGAAAATGCAGCATTTGAATGATGTACCGATGTTATCACTAATATGATTATAAAATATGGTCCACTGTAAAAAAGAAAGTGGGCTGTAGAAGAATGGTTAAGAAATATTCACGTGGGATGCTTTTGGAAAGAACTTGCTGTAAAGCGATATGGAAGATATGTAGAAAATATGAAGAAGTGGAAGTTTGGTCTGGAAAAAAGTACTGCATGACAATATCAGATTGACTTACACATGAATCCAATTTATAATAAAGTCAAAATGATAATGACATAAACGGAGGAAATGAAAATGGAAAAGATTGAAACACTGGAAGCTGCGCTTAAGAGAATAGCAGAATTGAAAAGTGAAAACGAGAAACTTCGTAGAAGAACTGGAATATTATAAAAACAGAAAGATGAGCGGACGACAGAAACATAATGCCAAGTGGATGGCAATCTATAATGATTTTGTTGCAGGTTATGAAAGTGGAATGACTATGATAGAGATTGCAAAGCGTAATAATGTCAGTGAGAGAACAATTTACAGGTATAAAGCGTATTATGACAAGATGAGGAACACAAAGGAGAATGTGTTAGAGTAATTGAAGAAATTAATAGTAAAAAACATATTGCTGGCGTCAGCAATATGTTCATAAGAGGAGAAAATTTGAATGGAAAAGAGAATAATAGAATTGTACAGAAGAAAATTTGATGATATCCGACATGAAGCGGATGGCATTGAGTATTGGTATGCAAGAGAACTAATGAAATTATTGGATTATGTTCAATGGAGAAATTTTGATAATGCAATAAATAAAGCAATGATTTCATGTGAGAATAATGGAAACGTAGCAGAAGATCATTTTTCAAGATTTAACAATACAATTGAAGTTGGAAACGGTGCACTTCGTGAAGTTGAAGATTATATGCTTACTCGTTATGCATGTTATCTTATTGCTGAAAATGGAGATCCACGAAAGGAGCAGATTGCTTTTGCACAATGCTATTTTGCGGTTCAGACTAGAAAACAGGAATTGATTGAAGAAAGGATTTCTTATATCGAAAGGACAGAGGCAAGAGGAAAATTAAGGGAATCGGAAAAAAGATTGTCTCAAAATATTTATGAACGTGGAGTAGATGATGCTGGATTTGGTCGTATTCGGTCTAAAGGAGATCATGCTTTATTTGGTGGATTTACCACGAAACAGATGAAAGAACGTTTGGGCGTACAGGATAAAAGACCACTTGCGGATTTTCTACCAACACTTACCATTGCCGCAAAAAATCTTGCAACTGAAATGACGAATTATAATGTTGAAGAAAAGGACTTGCAAGGAGAATCTGCAATCACTGTTGAACATGTGGAAAATAATACTTCTGTTAGAGACATGCTTGGACAAAGAGGAATTAAACCGGAAGATTTACCAGCATCGGAAGACATTAAGAAACTGGAACGTAGAGTGAAGAGAGAAGAGAAAAAGCTTGCAGAGCAATCTGGAAAGTTGACAAATGAATAATACAGGAGTGTGAGATTATTGAAGAAGAAAACAAGATGTTACAGATACTCATTACGATAAAAAAATATCAGATTTACAGAGACGATTGGATGCTCAATATGATAGAATAGATGAAGTGGAAGAAACAATGACAGAACTGAAGTTTCAGATTTATGAGCTTAAGAAAAATCAGATTGATGCAGACGGCATATATGGATTTTTAGGTGCTTTTAATGAAGTGTATTCAGAATGTACGGATGCAGAAAAGAAACAGTTCATGCAGGCATTTATTGAACGCATTGATATATTCCCAGAAAAACGGAAAGATGGAAATTGGATTCAGAATATTAAGTTTCAGTTCCCAGTACCGATTATTAAAGAAGGCAAGGAAGTAGCACAAATCAAGGGAATTTCTTTGGACAAAGAGAAATCGGATGAGCATATGGTTTCCTTGGAAAAGTTATCAACACTTGGGACGGTTGTTCTTTTGTCCCAACTGAAACAAAAGCCGGATGATTACATTAATGTCACGATTGAACTTGATGATGTGGATATAACATCTGCAGAGACTAAGGCGACATATGATGAGATAAGGAAGCTATAGGGATATTACAGGGAAAGTCACTACCGAAGATATTGATGCAGAACAAATATGTGACGAACCAGGTCGTAACGAAGAGGAGAAATAGTTAATAAAGAGAGGTGCATATGCTATGCCAGGTATACTCGTGGTTGAAGATGATGAAAATTTAAATCGTGGAATTACATTTTCACTGAAAAAATCCGGATATGAGGTTTTTTCAGCAGAATCAGTGAAAAAAGCGAAAAGAATTGCAAGTGATAATAATGTGGATGTTACCATTTGTGATGTGAATCTTCCGGATGGGAATGGACTGGAATTTGTAAGGTGGATGAGATGCAAT
>ENA-OQLB01000377-OQLB01000377.1-human-gut-metagenome-genome-assembly--contig:-NODE-377-length-26207-cov-2.079985_pt1 | contig 26207 bp, 36 predicted proteins | sample MGYA00242656_ERZ504813 | MGnify/ENA primary metagenome ERZ504813 (study PRJEB26092, sample SAMD00036388) | human gut metagenome | host: Homo sapiens | study: EMG produced TPA metagenomics assembly of... | reverse complement strand
ACCGGATATGTAACTCCTCGATCCCCTTTTTGACCAGCTCTTTTTCTTTCTCTCTCTGGATCACCCGTGTCTGGAAATACGCTTCAGATTTGCGAGAGAAATATTTTTCATAATGCTCTCTTCCAGCATCAGCCTTCTACTTTCCGGTCTTCTGTGATAAATCCGATTCCGTTTTTCATTGCCTGTTTCGGCGTTTTTGTTCTCGATCTGTTTTCCATTCAGAAAAATCTCTCCCGTCACATGCGGCATATTTCCGAAGATTGCCTGCATAATCTCCGTTCTTCCGGCTCCCATCAGCCGGATACTCCCAGCACTTCCCCTGCATGCACTTCAAAAGAAACCTTTTCAAATACGCCCGGACAGGTCAGATTTTTTACTTCCAGAACACGATTACCGATGCTTACGTTCCGCTGCGGATACCGCTCTCCAATCTCTCTTCCGATCATCATTTTGACTACATCATTCATGTCTGTCTCAGAAATCTTCTTTGTGTCGATATAAGTTCCATCCCTCAGGATCGTAATCCGGTCGCACAGTTCAAAAATCTCTTCCATCCGGTGCGAGATATACACAATGGAGACACCCCTTTCACGCAGCGCGTTTGCAGCCTCAAACAGTACTCTCGTCTCACTCTGTGTCAGTGCTGCCGTCGGCTCATCCATGATGATCACCTTTGCATTTACCATCAGCGCCTTTGCAATCTCAACCATCTGCTGCTGTCCTACGGAAAGCTCTTCCATCCGCTGTCCCGGATCGATCTCTACTCCAAGGCGTTTCAAGATTTTTTCTACTTCCCGGCGCATTGCTTTTTTGTCACATACACCGCACTTCTTTTTGATTTCTTTGCCGAGAAACATATTTTCTTCTACTGTCAGATCAAATAACACGTTCAGTTCCTGATGGATAAATACAATCCCTGCTTTTTCTGCTTCTCTGGCATTTTTGTAGCAGACTTCCTGTCCGTCCACGATCACCTGCCCCACATCTTTTGTATAAACACCTGTCAAAATCTTCATCAACGTCGATTTTCCCGCACCGTTTTCTCCCATCAGTGCATGAATTTCTCCGGTACTGAGTACAAATCCGGCATTGTTCAACACGGCATTGTTCCCAAAAGACTTGTTGATCCCTCTCATTTCAATTTCCATAAGCTGCTCTCCTCTCTTAGAAAATACAACCCGACTGTAAAATAATATTTGCATAAGGCGTTGTCTCTCCGGTTCGAATAACTGCCTTGCATGTTTTTGTCATTTTTTTCAGATCACTGTGAAAAACAAATTGTATCTCTGGTTTGAAACCCGTTTCATGCTTTGCAAAAAATTGTTCGATCTGACGGAGTATCTCCGGATTCTGAAGTTTCATCTCCTCTGCCAGTATGATCTTCTCTACTTTCATATCTGCCCCTACTTCTTCCAACACATCCATAAAAGACGGCTGTCCGAATTTTACGGCCAGATCGATCCGTTCTGTCTCATCCGGGATCGGCAGTCCACAGTCTCCGATACAGATTGTGTCCGTATGTCCCATATAAGACAACACTCTGGAAATATCACTGTTTAAAATCCCCTGTCGTTTCATGCTCTTCCTCCCAGTTTTTCCAATTCTTCTTCGACTTCCTGTGCCATCGGCATTCCGCTCTGTGCCCCGAATTTTTCTGTGGATAAGCTGGCTGCCACATTCGCATACCGAAGTGCTGTCTCCATATCCGCTCCTTTTGCTCTCTGCAGGGCAAATGCACCGTTTAACGTATCTCCTGCCCCGGTCGTATCTGCCACATTCGCTTTTCTCGCCGGTACACTCAAGATTCTCCATTCTTCAAACAAGTAATCACACCTCTGGAGCCCTGTGTGATGATCAGTTTTTCCGGATACTCTCTTAACAAGTCCTCTGTAGAATACTCCTCTCCAAAAATCAGGACCGCTTCATGTTCATTTGGTGTTACATACGTCACTTTTTCGATCACTTCCAACGGAACGTTTGACGCCGGAGCCGGATTTAACACTACCGGAATCTGATTGTCATAACAGAAATCTACAACATAATACACCGTATCCAGCGGAATCTCCTGCTGCAGCACAACCATATCAAAAGTCTTAAGCTCCTCTTTGATCCTGTCAATATAATCTCTGTCCACTTTCCCGTTTGCTCCCGGAACCACGATGATCGTATTGTCATTTTCTCCGACTGTGATCATAGCAATCCCTGTCGGAACTCCCTCTAAAACCTTGATATGTCCCGTCTCTACACCGACTTTCTTGAAATTCTCCAATAACCGGGTACCATTTGCGTCATCTCCAACACATCCGAACATCTCCACTTTTGCTCCGAGCTTTGCCATAGCAACCGCCTGATTCGCACCTTTCCCTCCCGGAATATAATGAAGCTGTCTCCACGAAGTGTCTCCCCTTTTAGCGGAATCCGCTCTGCGGTCACCGTCATATCCATGTTAATGCTTCCTACTACTGCCAGTTTCATTCTGCTTCTCCTTTCTTTTTCGTCGTCTGACGCCTGATCAGCTCAATCATCAAATATATTTTCTTTCTGATACGAAATCTCTTCTCCATGATGATGATCATCTGTACTGCCAGTTTTCCCATTTCTTCAATGGCTGGGAAATGGTCGTCAGCTCCGGTGTCATTCTCCTGCTGAACTCAATATTGTCAAATCCGACCAGCTGTACATCTTCCGGGACTCTTCGCCCGTTCTGATGAAGCACCTTATAGACTGCCATTGCCGCCATGTCATTGCTCGCCAGGATTCCATCGGTATCCGGGTATCTGCGAATCAGTTCTTCTGCTGCCGCAAGTCCGGCATCGTAATCATAATCACAGTCGATCCAGACAGCTTTTCTTCCATACTTTCTGCACACATCCTCATATCCCTGATAACGCTGCTGCCCGCTGGAAAACTTCATCGGTCCCCGCAGGCACACAATATGCTGACAGCCGCATTCAATCAGATGCTCTGCGCAAGTTTTCCGCCTTTGTAATGATCTGATTCGATAAATGCGATTTCCCGTCCCTCAGAAAGCTTTCTGTCCATCACGACAACCGGAAGTCCGCATTCTGCAATCTTCTTTCCGGTCCGATCGCTGTTGGTCATGATCACAATTCCATCTGCCTGCATCTGTACAAGCATCTGAATGTTCATCCGTTCTTTCTTCGGATTATTTGCTGAATTGCATAACAGCATCTTATATCCGTTTTGAAAGGCTTCCTCCTCCACTGCTTTGGCGATTTCACTGAAAAATGGATTTTCAATATTCGGAACGATCATTCCAATAATCTTTGATGATTTCTTAAACAATGCCCGCGCCAGTTCATTTGGTTTGAAACCCGTTTCTTGAATAGCCTCAAGAACTCTTTGCTTCTTCTCCTCATCCACATTCGCTGTTCCATTCATCACTCTCGATACAGTAGCAGGTGAAACTCCTGCGATCTTTGCAACTTCTCTGATACTTGCCATCTTATGTCCTCTTTCTTTTGCTGCTGTGAAACTTTTTGAAACCCGTTTCATATTCTTGATTTTATTATAGGCATAACTCCTGACATCTGTCAATCTCCTTTGTACACTTTGGTGGTATTGTATAGATATCTCTCTTTTCTTTTATTCCTATCGCCCAAAAACTCTGCCTTTTTTATGCATAATCCCTATTTTATTTTTCCGCTTCCATTATACTTGACTGTTTTCAGTCCAATATTGTAAGATGAGACAAAACGTCAGGGAGGTCAGATATGTTATTTACCAAAGAATGTGATTATGCAATCCGCATCATGCGTGCATTATCTTCCGGAGAGTTAATCAGTGTCTCACGGATCTGCGAGATGGAGCATCTGCCCTCTGCCATGACTTACAAGATTACCAGAAAGCTGGAAAAGTCCGGATTTTTAAAAAGCTGTCGGGGTACCAACGGGGGATATGCGCTCAACTTAAAGCTTGCAGAGATTTCTCTCTATGATCTCTGCGCTGCCATAGATCCGGATATCCTTCTTTTAGAATGTATGAAAGAGGGTTATCCTTGTTCTATGAACAGTCCGAAAAATCCATGTCTGGTACATCACGAATTCTGCCGGCTGCAGAATATGCTGGTACAGGAAATGAAACAAAAATCTCTTGCCGAATTATTTCGGTAAGTGTTTTTTTGCCTTAATCTTTACTATTTTAGTACAGTTTTATCAAAGGAGGATTTTACAAAATGAATCAATGTTATGGATGCAATACATGCAAAAGCGCAGACAAGCTCTAGAAGGCTTTATCCGCTCGCTTCCGATGGAAACTTCCCATCACCGCGTGGAAGGACAGAGCACAAAATGTGGATTTGGACTGCAGGGATCTGTTGTCGTCTCTGCTCCAACGGTCCTTGCCGCATCACTCCAAATGCGCCGAGAGGAATCTGCGGTGCCGATGCCGATACGATCGTAACCCGCAATTTCTTAAGAGCAGTAGCTTCCGGAAGCGGATGCTATATCCATATCGTTGAGAATACTGCCTCAATCTGAAGAAAACCGCCCAGATCAAAGGAGAATTAAAGGGTCTGAAATCTCTGGAGCATCTGGCAGAGATGTTTGGAATTACAGACGAAGATATCTATGTAAAAGCAGAAAAAGTGGCAGATGCCGTACTTGCCGATCTGTACAAACCGGAATATGTTTCTGCAGAACTGATTGAGAAAATCGCATATGCACCACGTATTAAACGCTGGAAAGAACTGGGAATCATGCCGGGCGGTGCAAAAGCAGAAGTATTCAAAGGTGTTGTAAAATGTTCCACCAATCTGAACTCCGACCCTGTGGATATGCTTACCGACTGTCTGAAGCTTGGGATTTCCACAGGAGTATACGGACTGACTCTGACTAACCTGCTCAATGATGTTCTCCTTGGCCAGCCGGAGCTTCGCCTGGCCCCGGTAGGACTTCGTGTGATCGATCCGGATTACATCAACATTATGATTACCGGACATCAGCACACGATTTTCGTAGATCTTCAGGAACGCCTGATTTCAGAAGAAGCAAAGAAAAAAAGCGCAGGCTGTTGGTGCAAAGGGATTCAAACTGGTAGGATGTACCTGCGTAGGACAGGACTTACAGCTCAGAGGCGCACACTATACCGAAATATTTGACGGTCATGCCGGAAACAACTATACAAGTGAAGCAATCCTGGCAACCGGAGCAATCGATGCAGTTCTTTCAGAATTTAACTGTACTCTTCCAGGAATCGAGCCAATCTGTGAAGAATTGAAGATCAAACAGATCTGTCTGGATGATGTTGCAAAGAAAGCGAATGCGGAACTGATGCCGTTTGAATTTGAAAACCGCGAAGAACAAAGCAGCATTATTATTGATAAAATCATCGAAGCTACAAGGAACGACGGGGAAGTGTTCCGTTACATCTCATGGAAGAACATGGAAATGACCATACATTAACGGGTGTCAGTGAAGGTTCTTTAAAATCCTTCCTGGGCGGAAAGTGGACACCGCTGATCGAACTGCTGGCATCCGGAGAGATCAAAGGTCTTGCCGGTGTGGTGGGATGCTCCAACCTGACTGCAGGCGGACATGATGTCTTGAGCGTGGAACTGACAAAAGAACTGATCTCTCGCGACATCCTCGTCCTTACTGCCGGATGTTCTTCAGGCGGAATCGAAAACTGCGGACTCATGACTCCGGAAGCTGCCAAATATGCCGGTCCAAAGCTGCGCGCTGTCTGTGAAAAACTGAACATTCCGCCGGTTTTGAATTTTGGTCCTTGTCTTGCGATCGGCCGTCTGGAAATCGTTGCAACAGAAATCGCCGCAGAGCTTGGCGTAGATCTTCCACAGCTTCCACTGGTGCTTTCTGCCGCACAGTGGCTGGAAGAGCAGGCACTGGCTGACGGATGCTTCGGACTTGCACTGGGACTTCCGCTGCACCTTGGACTTCCTCCGTTCGTAACGGGAAGCAAAACTGCAGTCAAAGTACTCACAGAAGATATGAAAGAACTGACCGGAGGACAGGTCATCATCAACGGAGATGCGAAAGAATCTGCTGATATCCTGGAGCAGATTATTCTGGAAAAACGCCAGGGCTTACATATATAGGAGGTGCCGCTATGAGACGAATTATGATCGATGCCTCAAAGTGCGATGGATGCAAAAACTGCACCATCGCCTGTATGCAGGCGCACCGGGAAACACCGGGAACTGTTTATGATCTGGATCTGACGGACATCCGCAATGAATCCAGAAACCACATCGAAAAGCTGCCGGACGGAACTATCGCCCTATTTTTTGCAGACACTGCGATCAGCCGGAATGCGTGATGTCCTGTATGAGCGGTGCTCTGACAAAGGATCCGAAAACGGGACTCGTATCTTATGATGAAACAAAATGTGGCTCCTGCTTTATGTGCGTTATGAATTGCCCGTTCGGCGTCCTCAAAGCAGATACTGCCACCCGTACCAAAGTCGTAAAGTGCGACTTCTGCCTGCAGGACGGTGCAGAACCCAACTGCGTAAAAGCCTGTCCAAAACAGGCAATCTATGTTGAGGAGGTGTCATTATGATGCATGTTATTATCGGAGTGGGGGCTGCCGGGATCACCGCAGCAAAACCAATTCGCAGCCAGCAGCCGGATGCCTCTATTACCATGATTTCCACAGATGAGCATGTACACTCCCGCTGCATGCTTCACCGTTATTTGAGCCATGAACGTCAGGAAGATACCTTGTCCTTTGTAGAACCTGACTTTTTTGAAACCAATAAAATCGAATGGATCAAGGGTGTTTCTGTAAAACCGTGGATGTAAAAACCAGCAGGTTCTGCTTGATAATGACACATCCTGCCACTATGACAAACTCCTGATCACAACCGGTGCAAACAGCTTCATCCCGCCTGTTGGACAGTTCCGTGAGGCAAACAATGTATTCGGACTGCGGCATCTTTCGGATGCTCAGGCGATCCGCCCGCTGGCCGATCAGGCAGAACAGATTCTGATCGTTGGTTCCGGTCTGGTTGGAATGGACGCTGCCTATGCATTTCTCGAGCAGGGTAAAGAGGTTACTGTTGTGGAAATGGCAGATCGTATTCTTCCGATCCAGTTAAATGAAACTGCCGGAACTGCCTATCGGAAATTATTTGAAGAACACGGATGCCGTTTTCTTCTTGGAAAAAAGGCTTCTGAAACGCATATGAACAGCAATGGTTCAATCGACTATGTCCTTCTGGATGATGGCACCCGGGTAGACTGTGATCTGGTCATTGTTGCTGCCGGTGTTCGTCCCGCAGTTGAATGCGTACTGGATACTTCGATCGAAGTAGATCGTTTTATTAAAGTGTCTGACACCATGGAAACCAACTGTAAAGATATTTACGCTGCCGGAGATGTAACGGGACTGTCCGGAATCTGGCCAAATGCTATGAAACAGGGACAGGTTGCCGCTATGAATATGTGCGGAATTAAAACACTTTACGAAGACCGTTACGCTATGAAAAATACGATGAACTTCTATGGACTGGTTACGCTTTCCCTTGGAAGAGGAACAGAAGAAGAGGGAGATGTTGTTCTCGAACAGGAAGATTCTCACAATTATAAACGTGCCATTTTACGAGATGGAAAATTAGACAGTATTTTATTACAGGGAAGTATTGATTATTCCGGAATTATCAATATCTGATCAAACATAAGATCGACCTTTCCGGTATGGAAAGATGTTTTCATCTGTCTTTCGCTGATTTTTACGGAGTGAAAGAAAACGGCGGATATTGTTATCAGGATCAGGCATAAAGTAAAAGCATTCCTGCATGGATCATGCTTCTTGGCATATGATTCCCGGCAGGAATGCTTTTTATTTTATTATCTCGCAGATTCACCAACTGCAGCTGCTCCGCTCAATCCGTCTTCACTCTTTTTCTGGTCATAAACCTCTCTGTCTAAAAGCTGCTCGGATTTTGCGACAAGAACTGCTGCTGTTGCCGCACCTGTCACATTTGCTGCCGTACGCATCATATCAACAACACTTGAGATCGGAACCAGAAGTACAATGATCTCTACCGGAAGTCCTGCTGCAGTAAACAGTGCTGTGGTTGTTACTGTGGAGGTTCCCGGAACTCCTACTGTTCCGATGGAAACGATCAGTGTAAGTACAATCAAAAATGCATACTGACCAATGGAGTACGGAATATCAAATATATTGATGGCAAGTACAGCCAAAAGCGTCGGCCAGATTCCCGCACATGCCGGCATTCCCAGGTTTGCCCCGAGGGCTGCGACAAATGATGCAATATCTTCATTGACTCCCAGCCTGGATACCAGTTGTTTTACGCTGACTGGAATGGTTCCCACGCTGGACTGGGATGTAAATGCCACCACCTGTGCCGGCCAGAATCCGCGGAAAAACCGGATCGGACTTAATCCGCCTACAAACCGGATCAGCGCTCCGTCTATCAGGAACATCTGAATCGCGCAGAGTACCCATGCCAGTACCAGAACTCCCAGAAGCGGAATCAATTCTTTCGCACCATATGTACTTACCGCGTTTGCGATCAGAGAAAGTACTGCAAATGGTGTCAGATCTACGACAAATTCCACTACTACGAACATCAGCTTATTTGCTGAATCAATGAAATTTTTGAATGGCACTGCCGCCTCTTTCTCCCGTTCCTGTAAGTAAACAAGCGCAACTCCTGCCATGATCGTAAAGACGATAAATGGAACGATCTCGCCGTTTGCTGCATGTGAAACAACATTTTTCGGAAACAATCCCACGATCGTATCGAGAAAGGAAGGAACCTCTTTTGGCTCATAATCTGTAGGCAGTGTAAAATTGATTGACTGTCCTACCTTCAGACTTCCCGCAATGATCAATGTCAGCAACGATGCTGTAAATGTATTTGCGACCAGCCAGAAAATACTTTTAAGCCCGATTGTCTTTAATTTGCTGATATTATCCAGTGACGAAATACTGGAGATAATACTTACAAACAGCAAAGGAATAACCAGCGCCGAAATCAGGTTTGTATAGATTCTTCCGAAAACCGCTGTCAGCTCCACATGTCCCTTAAATATGATTCCGATCACGATACCGAATACAAGGGCCAGTATTGTCAGTATTCCGAAATCCACATTCTTTTTTCTTCCCAGATAGGACAGCAGTACAAACAGAACTACTGTAATCGCCACTGCCGCTATCGCTAAAACATCAATATCCATTATTTTACCCCTTTAAATGCCGCATCAAGATCTGCGATCAGATCTTCTGCTTTTTCAATTCCGATGGAAAGCCGGATCGTGTTTGGTTTGATTCCCTGATCTAACAATTCTTCCTCGGTACACTGGCTGTGAGTGGTGGTTGCCGGATGGATCACCAGAGATTTCACGTCTGCTACGTTTGCCAGCAGGGAAAAAATAGACAGATGATCGATAAATGCCTGGGCCGTCTGCGCATCTCCCTTAATCTCAAAAGTAAAGATAGAGCCGCCTCCGTTCGGGAGATATCTTTTATATAATTCATGGGTTGACTCCGTTTCCAGTGACGGATGGTGTACAGCCTCTACCTGCGGATGATTCGCAAGATACTCCACAATCTTCAGCGCATTGCTCACATGCCGCTCCACACGCAGAGATAATGTCTCTAGCCCTTGCAGGAAGATAAAGGAATGGAACGGTGAAATCGTTGCTCCGGTATCACGCAGAATCACCGCACGAATATAAGTGACAAATGCCGCTGCTCCCACTGCGTCTGTAAACGATATACCATGATAACTCGGATTGGCTTCTGAGATCCACGGATATTTACCGGATGCCTTCCAGTCAAACTTTCCACTGTCAACGATCACGCCTCCAATCGCTGTTCCATGACCGCCGATAAATTTCGTTGCAGAGTGAATCACCAAATCTGCACCATGTTCGATCGGACGGATCAGATACGGTGTTGCAAATGTAGAATCTACTACCAACGGAATATTGTGTCTGTGCGCGATTTCTGCCACCTTCTCCAGATCTATCAGATTTGAATTCGGATTTCCAAGTGTCTCTACAAATATCGCTTTTGTATTTTCCTGAATGGCTGCCTCAAAAGATCCTTCTTTCTCAGGGTCCACAAACGTTGTTGTCACATCGTTTGTGAGCGGAAGAGTATGCGCCAGAAGATTGTATGTGCCGCCGTAGATGGTCTTGGATGCCACAATATGCTCTCCCGCCTTTGCAAGTGCCTGAAATGCATAGGCAATTGCTGCCGCACCGGATGCTACAGCCAGCGCTGCCACACCGCCTTCTAATGCTGCAATCCGTTGTTCGAAAATATCCTGTGTCGGATTTGTCAGTCTTCCATATATATTTCCTGCATCACGGAGTCCGAAGCGGTCTGCCGCATGCTGTGAGTCGTGAAATACATAAGAGGTTGTTGCATAGATCGGGACTGCTCTTGCATCTGTAACCGGATCTGCCTGTTCCTGTCCAATGTGTAATTGTTTTGTCTCAAATCCCCAGTTTTTAGAATCTCTGATATCTGCCATTTCTATTTCCTCCTTCTTTGGAATCTGTTTCTTTCTTAATTCCTTGTAATCATATTAACATAGTAGGATTTATTTGTCCAATATAGATTGAGAATATCCTGTTATAGATTTATTTTATAGCAGATGAATATTCTTGTGCGATGAAATCGCACTTCCGGAAATTTGGGAATCAGATGTCCGGAAGTGGAAATCACCTATGTAAGTATACGAGTTTACTCGCGTAATGCTTTATCCAAGCCATATACCTCACGCATTGATCTATCATGTTCAGCATCAATGCTCGTGATATTTATTCGGTAACTATCATGTGCGCTTGGAATTGCAGCCTGCAGGAACTTTATCAAAGTACGTTATGTGCGCCTGCCTGATCTATTGAATGAGCTGGCTGTTGCACATGGGGACGGCACGCTGAAAAAAGTAATTAAAGCATATCAGAAGATTGATCTTTTGATTCTGGATGAATTCTTGTTAAGCCCCGTATCCACGGAACAGACACGGGAACTTCTTGAAATCATTGAGGCCCGTAGTGTGAAAGGCTCTGTAATCTTCTGCACACAGTTTGAACCGAAAGGCTGGTACAGCCGCATCGGAAATGACTGTGATGTCCACTATTGCGAAGCATCATCGACCGAATCATTCATAATTCCTATGAGGTGATGCTTGATGGCCGCATATCCATGAGGGAACGTCATGGCATTCATGCTTCCCGGAAAGGAGCTGCCAATGACTGATTATTGTGCTTTCAGCAAAGACCATAAATGCGTTAAGTTTACGGATTATGAAATAACCCGCCACGAATTAGAAGAAGCCGATGAACTGTGTCATGGTAATTGGATAGAAATCCAGCATCTAAGAGAATACATTGACCGTTTATAGGCACTTCTTATAGAGCATGGGATAACTATTCCAGATGAATACTAATTAAATGACTGCACTCTGCTCCGGAAAGATATGCACTATTTTTCCGGAAAATGTTACGAAGCATTTTATTTGATACCGTAATTTCAGAATCTGGAAAATTAAAATATCCCTTTTTAGCCTTGTTATAACGGTAATAATTTTTTCCATTACTGTTATAACAAGGATTCCAGGGGTTCGAGGATGGAAGATCCCCGCATTATTTCTACACAATTTAATTCTCCGAAAATGCCATATTATAATGTACTGGTCAACACTAAATCTTGTTCCAGTTCTTCTGACAAACAATCCAAATCTCTTAAAAAAGGGTAAACTATCCCTGTAACATTCAAGTGAGTCATTTTGAACTGTCAAGGTACGTTAGCAGTTGCTATTCCAACTGTACAGTTAGTTGTTGAATGTTCTCCAATGTCGTGTACAATTCTTTTTTATAAGGACAGTTGCTGCTTTCACATATTTGCAGGAAATGCCAATCATCTGAAGCAATTGAATAAGTTGTAGGCAAGCATGTGGAGCCTCATACGGTTCGCGTTTGCTACTTTGGAATGACTTCTGACAGCAACAAAGTCAAATCTGACAAAGCTGATGCCGTTAAGATTGCCCGATATGCACCTGAGCAGATATAAAAATATATGTGAGCTTCTTCCGATACGAAAGATGCCGGAAAAGCCTGTAAATACAGGATATACCGACATATAAGAACTCCTAAAAAGATAATCAAAATTCATATCTAATTTTATATGAATACTACATTAAGATTGGCTTTTCTTAAACATCCAGTTTTAACTTTTTAACCATGCCAGTTGGAATCCAGAATGTTTCGGCGAGTATCCATCTATACCATAAATATCCTGTAATAAGTTACTGTGTAAACAGTAACTTTGCAAACCACAGCAACAGGGCAGTTCCACATGGAACTCCCTTACACCATCGGAAACCAGAGTCTGATTTCCATTCCTTTTTCGTAGACCGACACTGCTTCTGCTTCTATCTTTAATTCCTGTCCGATCTGCCGTACCAGATATAATCCTATCCCTGTCGATTTTTTCTGGCTGTTCTCTCCTGTAAATCCTTTTTCAAAAAGATAGCGGAGCTCATGGGGTTTTACGCCACACTCATTGTCGCAGACAGAAAGGCAGACTCTGTTGTTCTCACTTCCAGAACTGATTTTCAGCTTCGGACACTTTTCGGTTTCATATCCTGTGTATTTGATAGAATTCGCAATCAACTGACTGAGCATAAAACACAGACTTTTCCGGTCTGACAGTACGGTCTTCTCTTTCAGATCCAACTGCACCAGGATCTGCTTTTCTTCCAAATACAGACGGTATTCATCCAGCACCTCCCGACAGCATTCTTCCAGACTTATCTCTTCAAATAAATACTCTTTATTCACTGTTTTGACCCTAGCTTAATATAACATCTGCTCTACATAGTCCTGTTATAGATTTATTTTATAGCAGACTCATTGCTTTCTATGGCTGCTTTAACCGTATCCAGAAACATTTCATGTATTCTGTTGTCCTGATCTAATTCCGGATGAAATGCCAGCCCAAACTGTGTCCCGTATTTTACCGCCACGATCCGATCATCTACTGCCGCAAGAACTTCTACTCCTTTTCCAACTTTTTCAATATATGGAGCTCTTATAAATGTCATCGGTATTTTCCCGATTCCCTTCATTTCCTGTACTGTACGGAAACTTCCAAGCTGTCTGCCATAACCGTTTCTTTTCACCGCTGCCGGCAATGTTGCAAAATAAATATTCCGGTCATTTGTCAAATTTTCCGCCAGAAGGATCAGCCGGCACAAGTTGCCAGCACCGGCAGTCCTTCTTCGATTTTCTGCTTCAATATCTGATACATGTCCAGCTCTTTCAGAAGTTTTCCCTGCACAGTACTCTCACCTCCGGGAAGGATCAATCCATCAAACGGTTTCATCAGGTCCTCTTTTTTGCGGAGTTCCATACATTCTATTCCCAGGTCTTCTATTTTCTTCCGATGTTCCGCAAATGCTCCCTGTACTGCAAGTACTGCGATCTTCATTCTATCTGCCCTTCCGCCATCAAAAGTTCTATCTCCTGTTCATTAATTCCTACCATTGCCTCTCCCAGATCCTCAGAAAGCTCTGCCAGCATCCTGTAGTCTTCAAAGTTTGTTACCGCTTTTACAATTGCTTCTGCCCGCTTTCTCGGATCTCCTGACTTAAAAATACCAGATCCCACAAATACGCCTTCTGCACCAAGCTGCATCATCAGCGCCGCATCCGCCGGAGTTGCGATGCCTCCCGCCGCGAAGTTTACAACAGGAATACGTCCGTTATGATGTACATATTCAACCAATTCATACGGCACATTTAGGGCCTTTGCTTCCTCAAACAACTCATCCTCCTCATGGAGACCAGTTTTGCAATTTCCCGCTTCATCATTCTCATATGTCTGACTGCCTGTATCACATCTCCTGTTCCCGGCTCTCCCTTTGTACGGATCATAGAAGCTCCTTCATTGATCCTTCTAAGCGCTTCTCCCAAATCTCTTGCACCACATACAAATGGTACCTGGAATTTGCGTTTATTAATATGATAAACATCATCTGCCGGAGAAAGTACTTCACTCTCATCGATATAATCAATTTCGATTGCCTCTAATATCTGTGCTTCAACAAAATGTCCGATCCTGCATTTTGCCATAACTGGAATGGATACTGCTTCCTGAATTTCCTTGATCATCTTCGGATCACTCATTCTGGATACTCCGCCCGCTGCACGGATATCAGCCGGAATCCTTTCCAGCGCCATCACTGCACATGCTCCCGCCTCCTCTGCAATCCTTGCCTGTTCCGGTGTTGTCACATCCATGATCACTCCGCCTTTTAACATCTGTGCTAACTGCTTGTTGAGCTCATATCTTTCTGCACTCATTTGCTGTACCTCCTCTTAATTGCTATCATTTTTATATGAATACTACATTAAGATTGGCTTTTCTTAAATATCCAGTTTTAGCGCTTTTAACCATGCCAGTTTTAAAAACAAAAAAGCTACCGCTATTATTTCCAATATTTTTCTACTTCCTGCTCAGCCTCTTGGAAAGAAAGCTGGAACTTTTCCTGTACCTTTGCACACACGCATTCTTTTCCATTCCCATTTCCTGTAATAATTCTACAGTTGCCTGTCTTCTGCCTTCCCTTCTGCCTTCTTTCAATCCAGTGTTTTTATAAACCGTAGAAAAGTACTGGTGATTCTCGAATCGCGCGCTCTCTTGCCTCATATTCCAGACGCTTCTCCTCATCCGCACTGATCCGGTTCAAATCCTCATACGCCTTCTTAATATATTCGCTTTTTTCCGCTGCCATTTCAAATTCCTCCTTGGTTTCTGCATTGATAAACTGAAGCCATTTCAGCAGCTCTGTCTCCGGATACTCATATTTTGCCAGTTTCGGGAGTTCCAATGTGTGGATCTCAACTTTATCACTGTACATCTTTCTCCCCTGATCTGACCAGAAGTGAAAACAGGAGTAATATTCTTCATCTTCAAACATGGTAAAATTCAAAATCCCGATATGAATACATTTTTCTAATTTCTGATAGTCTTCTCCTGGTTTTAATTGATCGGTAAACATCTTCCCCAGATAGAACAACGTGCGTTCTGCCCAGTATTCACTAGCTGTCACCTGAATTTCAATGTCAATCTGCTCCTTGTTATTTAACAAAACCCGTACATCCAAAATTCCCAACTTATCATCTTTATCCTTCTGGCGCAAATGGGACGGCAAAATCCTGCTCTCAACGATTTCTCCCAGATCAATTCCAAGTACCGCCGCCAGAAATGCGTTGCGCACCTCTTCATCTTCCATCAGCTCTTTAAAACAGAAATCTACTTTTGGCTTCATTAAAAATTGTGTTGTTTTTTCCTTCTTCATACATGCTCCTCCTTGGTTTCTGATGGAATTCAGAAGATTTCGATGAGCATGTAACTGTATTCTTAATTTTATTATATCTTTTGACACGATGTTTCACAATCGCAAATACAGACAAACTCCATCTATTCTCTTGTTACTATGCACGGTAACGTCTTATCCATCTTTTCTGTGCGTTTATTTGGAAATTATTTTTGAATGGCATCTTATGCCATATTTGAAAACTGAAAGGGATTCCTTTCAAGATTGGTTTTATTATACTTGAAATTTTGTTGGGACACAATTAAATTTCCATGAATATGTTATAAATTTTTCCGTAAAAGTTACTGTTCACACCGGATGTTAAATATAGGTTCTGAACCGTCATGCTTGCATGTAAGGCAAAGAATCTATATTTAACATCTGGTGGAACCAGTCACCGCCCATACATAAGCAATCTAGCACGAAGTGCGGTACTGGAGTGCGCAAGCACGACGATTGCGCATGGATAGGTGGAGATTGGTGGGAACAGTAACTCCGTAAAAGTTACTATATGTGAAAAGAAACAAGGAAGCTGCACCTTTTTGCACAAACTTCCTTGTTTCTTTTCTCTATAAATTCCAGCGTTTTCCCTGAGATACTCGCAATCGGTTCATAGCTCTCGCCAGAGATGCCTGAGAATGATAATATTCCTGGATGCTCTGTTTCTGGCGGATTCGCTCCTCTGCACGCTCTTTCTGCTCCTGTGCATGACGGATATCAATCTCCTCCGGCTTTTCTGCTGTATCTACCAGCAGTGTCACACGGTTGTTGACTACCTCTGCAAATCCTCTTCCGAGTGCAACTTCTACCAGTTTCCTTCTTCGATCTCCATACGGGCCATTCCGATCTTCACTGCAATCACCATATTTTCATGGTTCGGCAAGATTCCCTTTTCACCATCCGGCGCCGGAATTACAAGCTTTCTGCAGCGTCCTTCGTAAAAAACCCTGTCACTTGCGATGATTTTCAAACCAAATGTATCCATATGCCACGCTCCTATTCTGCCGCCGCCTCAGCATTTGCCTTTGCAATGACATCGTCAATAGTTCCTACATTGAAAAATGCAGATTCCGGATATGCATCCATCTCCCCATCAATGATCATTTTAAATCCACGGATTGTCTCTTTTAACGGAACATATTTTCCAGGGATTCCTGTAAATGTCTCTGCTACAAAGAATGGCTGAGACAAAAATCTCTGGATTTTTCTCGCACGCATAACAGTTGCCTTATCTTCATCTGACAACTCTTCCATACCAAGAATTGCAATAATATCCTGCAGTTCTTTGTATTTCTGAAGAATTGCGATGACTTTATTTGCCACTTCGTAATGCTCTTCTCCGACTACATCTGCTTCCAGGATACGGGAGCTGGATTCCAGTGGATCTACCGCCGGATAGATACCCTGCTCTACAATCTTTCTGGAAAGCACGGTCGTTGCATCCAGATGCGCAAATGTTGTCGCCGGAGCCGGGTCAGTCAAATCGTCCGCCGGCACATAAACTGCCTGTACGGAAGTGACAGATCCGTTCTTTGTAGAAGCGATACGTTCCTGTAATTCACCCATTTCCGTTGCCAGTGTCGGCTGATATCCTACTGCAGACGGCATACGCCCAAGCAGTGCGGAAACCTCAGATCCGGCCTGTGTAAAACGGAAAATATTATCGATGAAAAGAAGTACGTTCTGATGCTGTTCATCACGGAAATATTCTGCCATTGTCAAACCAGTCTCAGCCACACGCATACGCGCTCCAGGCGGCTCATTCATCTGACCGAATACCAAAGCAGTCTTCTCCAGAACACCGGACTCTTTCATTTCAGACCAGAGGTCATTTCCCTCACGGGAACGCTCTCCGACTCCGGTAAAAATAGAGTATCCACCGTGCTCTGTCGCAATGTTTCGGATCAATTCCTGGATCAGCACCGTCTTACCGACTCCTGCACCACCGAACAATCCGATCTTACCGCCCTTTGCATATGGTGCAAGAAGTCGATGACCTTGATTCCCGTCTCCAGGATCTCTACTACAGGACTCTGATCTTCAAATGTAGGCGGTTCTCTGTGGATTACCCATTTTTCTGCATCCTCGATCTGTTCTCCATTATCAATTGTTTCACCTAATACATTAAACAGTCTGCCAGTGTCTTCTCACCGACAGGAACTTTGATTCCTGCTCCGGTGGCTGTTACTTCCATATCTTTATGCAGTCCTTCACTGGCAGCAAGCATCAGGCAGCGCACCTCATTGTTTCCAAGGTGCTGTGCAACCTCCATGATGCATTTCTTTCCGTTATTTTCAACTTCCAGAGCATCCTTGATATAAGGAAGATTGCCGTCTTCAAATACTACGTCAACGACAGGTCCCATAACCTGTACAATTCGTCCTTTATTCATATGCTATTCTCACTTCCTTTTCTGCTTCTGCGCCTTCGCACCGCTGCAAACTTCCGTAATTTCCTGGGTAATTGCAGCCTGTCTGGCTCTGTTATATACGATTGACAACTCCCGGATCAGGCTTTCAGCGCTGTCTGTAGCAGCCTTCATCGCCATCATACGGGCATTGTGTTCACTGGCATATGCCTCTACCAGACATCCGTAGACCATACCAATGACATAGTTAGGAACAATACTGTCCATCACACTGTCTGCGGAAGGATACAGTTCAATTGCTTCCCGATACATATTCAGAGGCATTTTCATACTTCCGAAGTCTTTGGCCTCCAACGGAAGCAGTTTCAATTTTTCCGCATCTGTCTGTACCGAATTCTCCATGCGGGTGTATACAACATACACTTCATCCAGCTCCCCTGCCAGAAACTGATCGATCACCGACTGACCGATATCTCTTGCCCGATGCATCGTCGGTTTCTGAACCGTGTACTGGAAATTCGTGTCAATCTCTACATCGTGCTTTGCAAAATAATGCCGTCCCAGCTCACCCACAACAAAGAGCTTGTGAATCCCCGGCTGTGCAAGAATCTCTTCTTCCAGCTTGATAATATTGTGATTATATGCTCCTGCAAGCCTTTGTCGGCTGTGACTACGATCGAACCGATTTTTTTCTGCTCTGCCGGAATATTCTCTCTGGCATCAAAATACGGATGCCGGATCTCTGGCACATGGCGCAGGATACGGGAAATCTCACCCTGAAGTCCATAAAAATACGGCTCTGTATCCGCCAGTTTTTTTCTGCCTGCGTCATTTTTGAAGAGGAAATCATATACATCGCATTTGTGATCTTCATCGTATCTTTTACGCTGTTGATGCGGCTCTGTATTTCTCTGATATTTGCCATATTAACACCTGCTCTTCTTGAATTCCTTTGCGGTCTCCACGATCTTTTCGATCAGTTCTTCTGTCAGTACCTTTTTCTCTTCGATTTCCTGTCCGATTTCCGGATAATCTGAATCGAAATGACGAAGCAGGTCTGCCTGGAACTGTTTGATTTTTGCTTTTTCTATTCCAAGCATCACTTTATGTGTCGCCGCACACAGTGTGATGACCTTTTCATGCAGACTGAGCGGATGATAAAGCGGCTGCTTCAACAATTCCATCAAACCACTTCCATACTCCAGCTGTTCTTTTGTCGCAGCATCCAGATCGGAACTAAACTGCGTGAACACTTCCATCTCGCGGTACTGTGCCAGATCAATACGAATACTTCCGGATGCTTTTTTCATCGCTTTTGTCTGTGCGGCACCACCAACACGAGATACGGAAAGCCCTACGTTTACGGCCGGTCTCATACCTGCTGCAAACAGATCGCTCTCCAGGAAGATCTGTCCGTCTGTAATGGAAATTACATTAGTCGGAATATATGCGGATACATCTCCTGCCTGCGTCTCAATGATTGGCAGTGCTGTAATAGAACCGCCTCCCAATTCATCACTCAGACGGCTGGAACGCTCCAACAGTCTGGAATGCAGATAGAATACATCTCCCGGATATGCCTCACGTCCCGGTGAACGACCGAGCAGCAGAGACAATGCACGATAGGCAACCGCATGTTTTGACAGATCATCATAGACGATCAGGACATCTTTTCCCTGATACATAAAATGCTCTGCCATTGCTGTTCCGGCATATGGTGCGATATACTGAAGCGGCGCACAGTCACTTGCTGTAGAAGATACCACAATCGTATAATCCAGTGCATCATTATTCTTCAATGTATTTACAACTTTTGCAACAGTAGAAGCCTTCTGTCCGATCGCCACATAAATACAGATTACATCTTTTCCCTTCTGATTCAGGATTGTATCCATCGCAATGGATGTTTTTCCTGTCTGACGGTCTCCGATGATCAGCTCTCTTTGCCCACGTCCGATCGGGAACATGGCATCGATGGAAAGGATTCCTGTTTCCATCGGTACGCTAACTGATTTTCTGTCAATAATTCCCGGCGCCTCCTGCTCGATCGGACGGTAATCATCTGCTTCGATCTCGCCTTTTCCATCAATCGGAGCTCCCAGTGCATTGACAACTCTTCCTACATATTTATTTCCAACCGGTACACCGGCCTTTTTTCCTGTACGAGTTACTTTTGTCCCTTCTTTGATATCTGTGTCCCGTCCAAAAAGAATGACTCCGATTTCATTTTTCTGAATATCCTGTACCATTCCTTTCAAACCCGTATCGAAGGTAACAATCTCTCCATACATTGCGTGATCAATCCCATAAATAGTCGCAATTCCGTCACCTACAGCAACGACTGTTCCCACTTCGCTGTCTTTGCTCACACTGTCAAAATTTTCTATCTCTCTTTTAAAATAGAAATAATTTCATCTGAATTGATTGAACTCACCTTGTTTCACCTCCAGGTTAATTTTTGTCCTAGTCTGTCCAGACGTCCTTTCAGACTCCAGTCATATTCATCGCTTCCTGTGCGCAGAACAAATCCGCCAAGCAGCGTACTGTCTGTCTGAATCTCAATCCTGGCCTTGCTCGCTTCATATTTTTTACAAAGGAACGCTTCCATATTTTTGAGCTGCTCGTCACTGGGCAGCTCTACACATGTCAATACGGCACTTAAGATCCGATCCTGCTCGTCACAATATCTGTCATATGCAGCAAATATCTCCGGAATCAGATCCATTCTCTCATATTTACATGCCACTTTCAGGAAATTTCTCATTTCCTGCGGAAATACCTTGTCGATCACACGTTCTTTCTTCTGTGCCGGAATTGTCGGATTCACAAACACATCATGAAGCTGCGGTACCTCCTCAAATATCTCTCTTGCTTTCTGTATGGCTTCCTTCGGAACATTCAGCTCATACAACACCTGTGCATACCGCATTGCTGCAGATGAACAGTACATCTGACTAGTTGTTGTCTGTGTCTTCATGAGCTTCACCTACTTCTTCCAGAAACTTATCATATATTTCCTGATTATTGCCTGTCTGTTCTGCCACGATCTTCGCTGCAGCTGTCATTGCAAGTCCTGCGATTTCAGACTGGAGTGCACTCATTGTCTGCTCTCGTTCTACACGGATATCCGCCTTGGCAGACTCGATGATACTGCCTGCCCTGGCATCCGCCTCCTCTACAATACGTTCATACTCTGATTTGGCGTCCTTACGTGCTTTCTCTACGATCCGCACAGATTCTTCTTTTGCCCCGCCAAGTGCCTGCGCATATTCTTCCTTCATCTTCATCGCATCTTCCTGTGCATTCTGGGCATTTTTCAATCCGTCTTCGATCAGCTGACGGCGCTTTTCCATAATGTCGGTCACAGGCTTGATCAAAAACTTCTTTAATAAGAAAGCCAGGACGATCAGGTTAATCATGGTATATAGAAAGTTCATATCAAATCTCAGCACTTCCCACACCCGCCTTTCCTGTTAATTCTATTTGCTTATTTTAAGAAGAATACGATCAGAATACCAATGATAAATCCATAAATTGCAGTTGCCTCTGCAAGTGCACAACCAAGGATCAGGTTCTTGCTGATCTTGCTTTCAGCCTCTGGCTGTCTTGCGATTGCATCCACTGCTTTTCCTGTTGCGATACCAATTCCCACTCCTGCTCCAATACCTGTTAATACTGCGATTCCTGCTCCAATTGCAATAAGTGCTCCCATAATTCTAATCTCCTTTTTATTCTTTTATTTGTTCAAAAATTCCGTTTCTATTCCTGTTCTTCTGTCATAAACAGTGCGGTCAGAAATACAAATACATATGCCTGAATCAGACCGTCAAAAATATCGAAATAGAAATTCATCGGAAGTGGTATAATCAGCGGAACAAATGCTTTTAAAAGTTCCATTACCACAAATCCTGCCAGCATGTTACCAAACAGTCGCATACAGAGCGACAATGGGCGGATAAAAATTTCCAGAATCATAATCGGTGCAACCACCGGCACCGGTTTGGCAAAATGCTTGACCCAATGTTTCATACCGTTTTTATGTATTCCTGAATATTCGATCAGGCACATACTCATCACGGCAAGTGCTGCTGTTACATTCAGATCTTTTGTCGGCGGCTTAAAGCCAAGCAGACAATCATGTTGGCGCACGCCAGATAAAGAAGAACTGTGATCAGATACGGTATATATCTTTTGTTCCCTTTACCGAGGATCCCTTCAAAGAAATCCGTTGCCCAGTCAATTGCAGCTTCCAATGCCAACTGAACTTTTCCCGGGTTTTCTACCTTCAGATTTCTCACCAGAATCAACGATAATCCTACCAGAACTGCCATAATGATCCATGTAACAACCACAGATTCTGAAATTCCGCCGAGAACCGGAAGCTCAAATACCGTTTTGCAGTTCAGCTCTTCCATCAATTCTGTTGCTAAATTTTCGTATCGCTCCCTTCCTTTTCCTGTCTATTTTTTCATTCCTGCCTTTTTCGGGGTCTTCCCTTTTCTCTTCCAGGTGGAGGCCTCTTCTGAGCATAAAATAAGGAAATTTCATATCTTGAAATCTCCATACAAAAGTCCCCTTTTCAGACAGTGTGCCTAAAAAAGTTATCTAAATCCTACTCCCAGCAAGTGGGTTTGTCAACAAAAAAATTTTTGATTTTCTTTTTCTGATCGTACTCTTTTTTTGTCGAAATTTCCAGTCTTTTAAAATACGTTTTTTCTTTTTTTAGGAATATTTCAGCCTTATTTACTGACCTTTCGTCATTTTATTTCGCTCCAGTCTTTTTTCACTAATATACAGTAATTCCCTCGCACTTTTTCATCAAACTTCCATAATATTGTGAAACACCTATCGTTCTGTTTGTGGAAATACTCTCTGAAACCATAAAAAAAGAGGACTTTCTGCACATAGAAGCACAATTCTGTGTACAAAAAGTCCTCTTTCCACCTTATTCTCTCTTTTGAGATTGTATTTTCTCCTTTATTTTCAGACTCCTCTAGAGATTGTTCTCTTGCAATTTTGAGGAAATCTCTCTCCGCTCTTTTTCTTCTCGGAATAAATATGCCTGCAACGCCCTTTCCACGGCTTCTCACATAGAAAAACCCAATTACCGAAAAAACTGCTGCACCGATAAAATTCACAAACAAGTCTTCCATCGTGTCAATCAGCCCGATATCCAGATATCCGCCTACTCCTAATGCTGTCCGTTGATCATCACTTCCCTGATCTGATCAATCGTCACCGGAACATTTCTTCCATCCGGATTCAGCATTACCGATGCGATTGCAGACAAAACCGTGTCTTTCTGCATATCATATCCAAGAAACTGATCCATCCCAAACTCAAAAAACTCCCACACAACTCCGATCGTCATAGAAAAACAAAATGCTACGATTGCGGTAAACACCGGTGACAGATTAAATACGGTACGCTCACTCCGGTTCAGCAGATCCACCAGCGAAAACCCGATTGCCGCTGCCAAAAATCCATTCAGTGTATGCAGCACTGTGTCCCAGAACGGAAACAGGAGATAAAATTCATTGATCTCACCTAATATCTCCGCTGCAAATATAAAAAACAATACGATAATCTCCAGCGTTGTCGGCAGCTCTATTTTAAACGTCACCTGCACAAAACTTGGAACGATCAGAAGCAAAAGTGTCAGAATGCATAAAAATACGTTTTCATAATTCTGATTCAAAACCTGGAGCACCAACATCACGATCACTAGAATCCGCAAAATAAGATACACCATAAATGAACTTTTATGTTCCCTGAGTTCCATTTTTATCGCTTCCGCCATATGGCGGAAATAGCCGTTTTGTTTTTTCTCTTTCTTTTCTTTCATTCCCCGCTCCCTTTCTGCTCTTCTGTATCATTTCAAACGATACTTCCATTTCCTTTACACTTAAGAATATTATAGAAAGATAACATCGGGATTGCAAGATTGTTCTGTTGGGGTGCCTTCCTTGAGAGACCTTCTCTTTTTTCTATAGTTCTATAAACTTATACTTCCCTGCACCCAGTCCTGTGACTTTTTTTATGACTTTCGCTGCCTTCATTGCATTCATAACATTTGTTGCTTTGGATTTTGAACATCCTAACCATTCCATAATATTTGCCTGTCCAAATGGTTTGTCTACTCCACTTTCCAGAAATACTCTGCCACTATTCTCAATAAATTTCTCCGTAATCTCTGCTTCCTTGAATAATGGCAAATACTTTTCAAAAGTGTTGCTTACTTTTTCATTGTCATTGCTTACTTTTTCATTGTCATTGCTTACTTTTTCATTGTCATTGCTTACTTTTTCATTGTCATTGCTTACTTTTTCATTAGCGTTGCTTACTTTTTCATTAGCGTTGCTTACTTTCCTAAACATTGTAACCTTAAATCCATTTCCAAACTCTTCAAATGTCGGTTCAGGTAAATCATACTCTCTACATCTGTTTATAATTCTCGGTATCCCTGTTCCCCATGCCTCTACTATATGCATATAATGAAACGCTTCTGCAATCGCTTCATTTCTGCAAGTAGATTTTCCTAACTTTGCAGTTTCAATATCCAATCCACCATAAAGCATCCCAGGTGATAACACCTCAACTCTGTCATCAAAAATGCTCACCTGAATACAAGACTTATCTACATAACTCCTGTGTACAACAGCATTGGCAATCATTTCTCTAATAGCAGATACTGGAAGTTCATAAGAATCATTTCTATATATCCCTCCGATTTCTGCCCCCATATTAATATGCCTTAAAACAAATTGATATGCTTTTTCCACCTGTTCGTAAATTGGCCCATCAAATTCTTTTTGATCAATAAAAACATCTCTGATTGTTCCCTTAAATAATGCACATTGAATTTTTGATGCTTTACTTTTGTTATCTGTCATCAGATCAAATGCATGTGTCGGATAGAGCGTTCTCCCTACCCTACAAAGAATTCCAAAATCTTCAAGCTTCTCTATAGTCATGTCCTTTGCTGCATTTTTTTCGTCTGTTTTACAGGATATAACTGCTATCTTTTTCATTGTTTCGCAAAGTTTCAATGCCTTTTCTTTGTCAAATTCTCTTCCTATTTCCTGTAGTGAATCATAGGAAATATTCTGGCCTTCCAACTCTAACTCTTTTAATTTTCTTGCGTCAGCAGGTCTGCTTGTTCCATTAATTCGAATAAAGCTGTAGTCTCTTTTCCTTTTTCGCAATATAATAAGGTCTGAACTTCCAGGAACAATATCTATGACAAGTACCGTTTTTTCTTCTATTGTCTGGATTGAAATATCCGGTTCAATCTGTGGTGTACACGCATCTGAAACCATATTAGAAATGGAATCCGACAATTTAAATGGGCTTTGTTCGCCAATTCCATAAACAGTCCCTGTTTCATCCTCAATTCCTACTATCACTTTCCCACCTGTGCTGTTAGAAAATGCAATAATATCTTTTAAAAATTTCTCATGATTACCTGGAATTTCTCTTTTAAATTCAATATTCTTTCCTTCGCCAAAATAGTTCTTATCAATCATGTTCTCACCTGCTTTCTACTATGATAAATTTAACCCTTTCAACAGTCATTTTCTGTATTATTTCCATCAGCAAAGATCTTATTTCAAAACATTGGATAAATACCGGCTGATTGGCCTGAATATTGAACCTTAGATTCTTCTGAACTTTTAAAACTCAAAAGTGCTGCAAGAATACAGCTTACGAATAAATTTATTATACACTCTTTTCCCAGAATAAAGCAATTCATATTTTCTACAAAAACAACAAAACCTTTTTATAAATTATATCTTGCACTTTCTTTTTGTTTTCTCTAAACTGAAACTAAAATAATTGTTACAAAGGAGAATTTCATGCAGCATCCCTTTCCTTATGAAGTCATATACAGTGACAGAAAATCCCTCGCAATTCAGATTACTGCACAGGCGACGGTCCGTGTCCGGGTACCCAAAAACTGTCCTGCCCCGACCATTGATACATTTCTTTACGAAAAGCAAGCCTGGATCCTAAAGCATCTGGACTCGGCATCTCAGCGTCTTGAGCAATCTTCTGAAAAACCTCAAGATTTCTGAAAATGACCGGAAACGATACATCCAGCTTGCACGGGATATTTTTACACGCAAGACAGAATATTATGCCCGTATCATGGGCGTCACCTACGGCCGTATCTCCATCCGGGAACAGAAAACCCGCTGGGGAAGCTGCTCCAGCGCCGGAAATTTAAACTATAACTGGCGTCTGATCTTCGCTCCGGAAGAAATCGTGGACTACATCGTTGTACATGAACTCGCCCACCGTCTGGAAATGAATCACTCAAAAGCCTTTTATAATATTGTAGAATCCGTACTGCCCGATTACCGAAAAGCACAGAAATGGCTGCGGGAAAATGGCGGAAGTTTGTGAATATATGTAGCTTTCATAAACAAATCATTGTAGCGCAGCGAGGAAATACACTTGATTTTGGCTGTTAGGCTGTTATATGTGAGCCAATTGGC
>ENA-OQLB01000376-OQLB01000376.1-human-gut-metagenome-genome-assembly--contig:-NODE-376-length-26219-cov-4.573854_pt1 | contig 26219 bp, 27 predicted proteins | sample MGYA00242656_ERZ504813 | MGnify/ENA primary metagenome ERZ504813 (study PRJEB26092, sample SAMD00036388) | human gut metagenome | host: Homo sapiens | study: EMG produced TPA metagenomics assembly of... | reverse complement strand
ATAAAACAAAACAAATGTTTCAATAAGTTTAGAAATTTATTTCCATACCGTCATAAGCAAAATGTACATGGGGCGGCAATTGGCTATTGATTTCGGCATGCAACCCAACATGATGGCTCATGTGGATAAAATAAGTTTCTTTTGCACCAATACGCTCCGCAGCTGCCAGCGCCTCCGATATGCTTTGGTGCGTTGAATGCGGTTGCGGCCGCAAAGCGTTCATTACCAAAACGTCCAACCCTTGTAATTGTTCATACGAAGCGTCCGGCATCGTAAGCATATCCGTTACATATCCCAAGCGCCCACCGATACGATAACCAAGAATAGGCAAACGTCCATGCATCACAGCAACAGGCAATACTTCCGTTTGCCGGATAAAGAATGGCTTGCCGGCCTCCACTTCCTGCAAATAAATGCGCGGTACTCCCGGATACTTCTTATCCACAAAGCAATAAGGCATCCGTACCCGCAGATGAGCAGCAGTATAAGCATCCGAATAGATAGGTATCTCAGAAAAACGGCAAAACGGACGCAAATCATCCAGCCCGCCCGTATGGTCATAATGTTCGTGAGTGATCAACACACCATCTATCTGTTCATAAATAGACGTACGCAATATTTGTGCTCTGAAATCGGGGCTGCAATCTATCAGTATCGTCGCATCATCCGCATGCAGCAGAGACGATGCCCGCAAGCGGTTGTCCCGCGGATCGGCAGACGTGCAAACAGGGCACGTACAACCAATCTCCGGTACCCCGGTAGATGTTCCACTTCCTAATATAGTCAATTTCATAATAACAACGATATGGTTAGCGATTAATCACTAAATCACTATATAAAGTTCACTTCCGGCCTTATTTCCACTCCAAACTTCTCCTGAACCGAAGCCCTGACGGCGTCCGACAATGCAATCACGTCTCTTCCGGTTGCACCACCCAGATTCACAAGCACCAAAGCCTGCTTGTCGTGTACAGCGGCAGGCCCTAAAGCTTTCCCTTTCCAGCCGCATTGATCTATCATCCATCCGGCAGGATCTTAACCCGATCGCATCCACCTCATAGTGAGGCATAGAGGGATAGCGACGTAACAATAATTCAAACTGCGCACGCGGCACAATAGGATTCATGAAAAAAACTTCCGGCATTGCCCAGCATCTTTGGGTCGGGCAACTTACTTTCGCGGATATTTATAATCACATGCCGCAACGTAATCAAGTCTACCGCCGGATAGTTGGCGAGTTCCTGACGGATCGTACCGTAATCCAGTGTATATCGCTCTTTCTTACTTAATGCAAAATTCACATAAGTTACAAAAACAGACTTCATTTCGGGCTTTTTGAAAAGGCTTTTCCGATAGGCGTATTCACATTCATTATTCTGATAGACACGCTTCTCACCACGAATATTTATTGTTTCCACAGATGAAATGAGATCCTTCACTTCCACTCCGTAAGCACCGATATTCTGTACGGCACCTGCCCCCACTTCACCGGGTATCAGCGACAGATTCTCTGCTCCGTACCATCCCCGCTCTACACAGCAAGCCACAAAGTCGTCCCATATCACACCCGCACCCACGCGCACAAACACCCGTTCGTCATCTTCTGCCGTCACTTCCACTCCTCCAATACGTGAATGCAGTACAGTGCCCTCATAATCTTTCTCAAATAACAAGTTACTGCCACATCCTATATGCAAAAAAGGAGAAACGATGCACCCGCAGGCGATCAAGTTCTCCAATTCCTCTACAGAGTCATAGTCTGCATATGAAGCAGCTTTCACATCAAATCCAAACGTATTGGGTATTTTCTTATTTTTATAAATCATATTTCTTCATCACAGATTACACCAATTTACCCTGAATCCTACCCACACTCTATTTCCCTGCCGTTCCAGCACTTTTTCAAATACTCGTATCCTCGTATTTATACATTTCCCACTCCCCTCCACGTCTCCGGAAATAGAAAACATTGGAATACCCGTTGCCAATGCCGTTCACTTTAAGGATCTTCGTCCTCGAGGTATCCTCATTCTTCTGCCCATAATTAATATTAGACAACCTGTCTGTTGGCAATGAAGGGCGAAAAGCGTACCACTGATTTACATCAAGGGTCGTTTCCAATATTGAAAATTCATCGTCAGGATCAATGGTGACAAACTGCAGCGGAGTGGTGATATGTTTGCTCTGATATACGCTGTCCGTCACGAAACGGGTATAGAAATCCACAAAGTTCTCACCTTCTCCTTCCTCTATATGGCGCAGATTAATGGCTTCAAGCATCCACATGCCTTCCTTACGTTCAAAGTAGTACTTCTTCACCATACGCGTTTTCAGATAAATCCACTCCACTTGTACGGATTTCAGTGTTGTGTCTCCCACCATATCCATGTCGTTCTCATTATCAAAAAGCAGCGTATAGTAATTTTGTTTGGTGAACAGGTAGTCATGTTTCCAGAAACGCTCTTCTATTTTTACGGGAGTATCCCTATTGTAATAAGGCAAAGGAAATACCGTCCTCTTCCGTTGCAAAGCATCGTCCGAAGCATAGTTGAAGATAAAATCATCAAACAGTTCGTCCGCTTCCAACGGTTGGGGCTCTTCCTGCACTTCCACATGTTGCAGCGTATCAGCCTTATGGCTTGCCGAATCCACCATTTCGGTAATGGTAGTAAAGGGATCCATTTTCGGCTTCTTGTTTCCACATGAAACCAAAAAGACCAGTACAATAAATCCCGCTAATAATTGTTTCATTCCTTACCGACCCTCTACGGTCACTTATTTAATTTTGCTCTTAATTTTTCAAGCATATCTACTGTCATGGAGTCCAGATCGAACTGTGGCATCCAATCCCACTCCTCGTGAGCACAGGAGTCATCCAGCGAATCGGGCCAACTATCTGCAATAGCCTGCTTTAAAGGATCTATCTGATAGGTCATTTCAAAGTCGGGCACATGCTTCTTGATAGCAGCATAGATCATTTCCGGATCAAAGCTCATCGAAGCAATATTGAAAGCATTCCGGTGTTTTAGACGTGCCGGAGCAGCCTCCATTAGCGAAATAGCAGCATTAATGGCATCGGGCATGTACATCATATCCATAAATGTACCGGCTTTTACAGGGCAAACGAATTTCTCGCCTTTCACCGCTGAATAAAAAATATCTACTGCATAGTCTGTTGTACCACCCCCCGGAGGTGTCACATTGGAAATAATTCCGGGGAAACGTACTGCGCGGGTATCCACTCCATATTTCGTATAATAATAATCACTCAGCAGTTCTGTCGTCACCTTAGTTACGCCATACATGGTACGCGGACGCTGAATGGTGTCTTGCGGCGTCTTCACATGAGGAGTATTTTCTCCGAAAGAACCGATAGAACTAGGTGTAAAAACGGCACAACCATACTCACGCGCAACTTCCAGCACGTTCCACAATCCGTCTATACCTATCTTCCATGCCATAGCCGGACGGCTTTCGGCAACTACCGACAGCAAGGCTGCCAAATTATAAATTGTATCAATCTTGAATTGTCGAGCCACCACTTCGATAGATTGACGATCCGTCACATCGGCGATAGCCGAGGGCCCTGAAGCTTTTAATTCACCCTGCGGCATAGCACTCGGAATGTATCCGGCTACAACATGATCATCACCATAGCGCTTGCGCAACTCCAATGTTAACTCTGAGCCAATCTGTCCTGTGGCTCCAATTACCAAAATATTTTTCATACAACTTATTTATAAGGTATTCTTTCGTTACCGAAGTGCAAATATACACACTTTTTTTCATTTTTCTATCAAAAAGATATTGTTTATTCCAAGAAAAATGATGTCCTTTGTAGAGCTTCAGCCAGCAATGTATCACCTAATTAAAATAAAAAGTTATGTATGGTAAAATGAAAGAGCATCTCAGCAAAACTCTCGCTGAAATAAAAGAAGCAGGACTCTACAAAGAGGAACGCCTGATTGAAAGTGCACAACAAGCTGCTATTACAGTGAAAGGCAAGGAAGTACTGAACTTCTGCGCAACAATTACTTGGGTTTATCCAATCACCCCCGCCTGATAGCCGCTGCCCAAAAGATAATGGAACGCCGCGGTTACGGCATGTCGTCTGTCCGTTTCATCTGCGGCACACAAGATATTCACAAAGAACTGGAGGCAGCTATCTCCGATTACTTCAAGACGGAAGACACCATTCTCTACGCTGCCTGTTTTGATGCTAACGGTGGTGTATTCGAACCTCTTTTCACCGAAGAAGATGCCATTATCTCCGACTCACTGAACCACGCTTCCATCATCGACGGCGTACGTCTTTGCAAAGCCAAACGCTACCGCTATGCCAATGCCGATATGACCGAACTTGAAAAATGCTTGCAGGAAGCGCAAGCACAGCGTTTCCGCATCATCGTGACAGACGGAGTATTCTCCATGGATGGCAATGTGGCTCCTATGGATAAAATCTGTGATCTTGCTGAGAAATACGATGCATTAGTAATGGTAGACGAATCCCACTCCGCCGGTGTGGTAGGCGCTACCGGTCATGGCGTGAGTGAACTATACGACACTTACGGACGCGTGGACATCTATACCGGTACGTTGGGCAAAGCCTTTGGCGGTGCTTTAGGTGGTTTCACCACAGGACGCAAGGAGATTATCGACCTATTACGCCAGCGCAGCCGTCCGTACTTGTTCTCCAACTCACTTGCTCCGGGCATCATCGGTGCCAGCCTCGAAGTATTCAAGATGTTGAAAGAGAACAATTCGCTACATGACAAATTAGTAGAAAACGTAAGCTATTTCCGCGATAAAATGACAGCCGCCGGATTCGACATCAAACCTACCCAAAGCGCCATTTGCGCCGTAATGCTGTATGATGCCAAGTTATCTCAGATTTATGCAGCCCGCATGCAGGAGGAAGGTATTTACGTAACCGGCTTCTATTATCCTGTCGTACCCAAAGACCAAGCGCGTATCCGCGTTCAGATTTCTGCCGGACACAACAAGGAACACTTGGATAAGTGTATCGCAGCATTTATAAAAGTAGGAAAGGAATTAGGAATATTGAAAGGATAATATAAAATGATAGGGTGGCAAGGCTTGTCGCCTTTACCACCCTATCTCTTTATTACTTTTTCTCTTATTTTCTTTCACCCAGCTTCGCATCAACAAAGAAAATTCCGGTAGCACCGGCTTTCTTCACCATATCTACGATGCCCGATGCAGTAGCTTCTTCTTCTACCTGCTCACGAACAAATCCCCACAAGAAATCTTGAGAAGCTTTATCCTTTTCAGCAGCGGCTACATCTACAAGAGCATCAATCATCTTTGACACACGACATTCATGTTCATAAACCTGTTCGAATACTTCCAGCGGAGTACCGAAGTCATTAGGAACAACATCAATTTTATCCAATTTTGCCTTACCGCCACGCTTAATAATATATGAGGCCAGTTCACAAGCATGTCCATGTTCTTCGAATGACTGCTTCTTCAACCAAGAAGCCATACCGCAATAACCCTCTTTCTCCATATAGAAAGACATTGCTAAATAAAGGTTGGATGACCACATCTCAGCCGTAATCTGCTCGTTAATTGCATTCTGTAATTTTTCTGTTATCATAATTGTATTTATTAATTAAATTGAAATAATTACAAATATAACAAGAACACACATAGATTGTTCACACCGATAACATTATTTAGTAAAATAAGTAAAATCTAACCCTACAAATGTTCCAGTTACATTACAGGACAGCTACCGGCAGAACTCATAATCCCCGGCTGTACCTTCAAAAGAGAGAACACCCTCGGAAGCCCGCACCTCAGCCAGCGGAATAAAAACACGACCGTCTTTCTTTACCTGCCAGTTGCCTGCCTTAAGGTCAGTGATAACAAACTTAAATATTCCCGTACCACTCACAGAGAAAGCAAAGTCCCGGCATAATTGTTCGCTATTCTTAGCAAAAGTTACTACGCGATCAGCCAATTGAGCGCCTACAACCAGCTCATTTTCAATACACTGTACGGCATTTAGTTTATTGCATTGATTATCGGCAACCTGTATTACATTCAAAAAGTTGTCGGTAGCGGCAGGAGCAACAGGAGACAACTCTACTCTCCACGCACCACGCTCATTGGCATTGTCAAGATAAGGGCTACGGCATCATTGGGATAATTGGTTCCGAACACCCAATTTTCTTTGCCGGGACCGCCTACCTTATCAATATGCATATTGTCCGCTTGGGGCAAAAGTACGGTGTTATGTAACATACCGCTATCACCATCTTTGGTACGTCGCACTGTGAAAGTGTTGCTTTCAAGTGTAGGTTCCTCAATACTATGTAATAACCAGTATTTACGATAACCGGGATTGGAAGCCACTACTTTGTCATAGACAATAAGCGCAGCAGGCACCTGCTCCGATTGCAGGTTGAGGAACACAAATGAACGTTTGGCCTCCTTCACCTTCCGGGTGTAGGCTTGAGTAATATCTCCTTTCAAATAAGAATAATCGGGCGTTTGCGCATCAGGACCAAACCCATGCGCCAACACTTTGCCCACCGTATACTCTTCGGACAAGAGACTATCAAGCGAATTACAAGTTTTCCAGCCCTCGCCACACATACGCTGCCCGCCGTCATTGGCTGCAAACCGGGTCTTTCCACCTCCTCCATAGTTCCAACATTCAAATTTTTCATCAGGATCGTACACCAACAATGAATTGTGAGCAATGGTACGTTTAAAGTAGTTCTTGTTGTTGGGACTGTTATAGCCACCTGAACTACCGCTATAAGCGCCTGCATCAATTGCCAAAGGTCCTTTGTGATAAATCTGGAAGCTACCTCCGTCCATGTGCTGATGGTTACCCACAAACTGTTCATTTATCTTCATTTCGGCAATTACACTATTGGCATCCCACCCCGTACGGGCAATCATCCAGCCATAAGGAGTACCGGAATAGCGGGTCAAAGGAAGATCATCAGGAGCTTTACCTTTCAGATTATAGTCACGCCACAGTAAATCGTATATCAGACAGTGGTTCATAGATTCATTGCCCGACTTATTCAAATGAGGATTACGCTCGAACTCATAAGCAAGATATTCATCCTTATAGTAACTGGAAGCTAACATCATTGGCGTAGGCATCGTGAGCAGTGCAGGACGATTTTGCGGATAATCATCTCCCGAAGGCAACAACACCCCGTCGGGACGCCGGCGATAAATAATGTCATAAAGCACAAATCTTGCCGAAGAATCATAAATGCTGCCCGCCCCCATTTTCTCTAAAATCCAAAGAGGAAAAAGGTCACAGGCAAAACGTACATGCACATAGTTAGTACCCTGATGATAGTTCTGTCCTCCGTAGAAATAGTTACGAGCCGGAATATAATCACGATAGAGCATAGTAATGACATGGTTGTACATATCGGGATATTCATCATAAATAGCAATACCAGCCGACAGCATATCACGCATAATCATCCATTCTGACGGATGGCCTGCTATGGGCTGGTTGTTGCGCGGCGGATAACCACACTCCATACTTTTTGCCAACCGGACAAACTCTTTGATATAGGCTTGTTTCTCCGAACTTTTCATTTGATCGTAGCACCAGTCATATACCATAGCACCCGTTATCAGCATAGCCCCACTGGCCCTCGACATATCGGAACGAGTGCCAAACTGGCACGTTGCAATGTGTCGAGCATGGCGGTAATAGCCCTACGAGCCAAGCGTTTATCACCATCCAAAAGATAATCGAGAGCCTGTAACTGTACTCTCGTCGTGACACCGCGCATTTCATAATAATAGCGAAAGCCGCGATTTGTTACGGCAGCTTCTTCATCAGGCGTACGATCTTGCCCAACTCCTTCATGAGAGAAAGGGTTTGTTGTGCCTGCGGAGTTTTCATTCGCTCCTTTAAAACAGGTAAATCGGACGAACGGACGTACAACCGAGGATGCGTTTGAGGTGGAATCGGTACATTAACCCCTTCTACTTTTTGCCAAACCACCTCTTTCGGCAATTCCTGTGCCGAAAGGGAAAAAGAGCTTAGTATCAGACTGATTGAAAAGAAAATTGATTTGTGTTTCATAATGGAATTTATATCAGATATTACTGTTGTAAAAATACAATAAAAAAATCAAGTAGCTATAAAAAATAAGCACAGAAACAAAAAGATTGTTTCTGTGCTTTATAATTCCTCTATAAACTTGTACGCTTACACTAACTCATCCGATGTATAGCCCTGCGGCAGCTCACGACAGTTATAGCCCGAAGCCATAATTTCACCGTAGGCTCCGGCAGAACGAAGCACCATGAGGTCACCACGCTTCACGCCATTCAAATCAACAGCCTTACCAAAGACATCGGATGACTCACAGATAGGGCCCACAACATCATAAGTCTGCAGCGGAGCGTCGGACGTAAGGTTCTCTATCTTGTGGAAAGCCTGATAGAGTGCAGGGCGAATCAAATCCGTCATACCTGCATCCAAAATGGCAAACTGCTTATTAGCACCTTGCTTTACGTACAACACTCTCGAAATAAGCGAACCGCACTGCCCTACCACCGAACGTCCCAGCTCAAAATGAAGCGTCTGATAAGAACGAAGTTTCAGGCAATTGTCGTACGTTTCAAAATAGCTTTTGAAATCGGGTATCGCCTGACGGTTGGGATGTCCGTAATCAATGCCGAGACCCCCCCCCACATTGATATGTTCAATGCGTATCTGACGAGCTTCAAGCCTGTCCTGCAATTCATTGACACGATTACACAAAGCTACAAAATCGCCCATGTCCAGTATCTGTGAACCGATATGAAAATGAAGTCCGATGAATTTGACATTCTTCATTTCCTGCGCCACATCTATCACATGGTCCATATCCTGCATACTGATGCCGAATTTATTTTCAGCTAATCCGGTAGTGATATTGGCATGAGTATGTGCTCCAACATTGGGATTGATACGGAAAGCGACATTAGCTATCTTACCTTTCGCCTCAGCCAGTTCATTAATAATCTCCAATTCGGGAATGGACTCTACGTTAAAGCAGAAGATGTCATAATCCAACCCGAGATTTATTTCCCAGTCTGCTTTGCCTACTCCGGCAAACACTATCTTATTGGCAGGAAACCCCGCCTTGATTGCCGCACGAATTTCACCACCACTAACACAGTCCGCCCCCAATCCGCTTTCTCGGATAATAGTAAGGACTTTGGAATTGGCATTAGCCTTTACCGCATAATGCACCGAATAATTATCGTAGCGTGACGCTTCAGTGCGGATGCAAGTCAAAGTATCACGCAATACTTTCGTATCGTAATAATAAAACGGTGTACGCAGTTCGCGGAATTTATCAATAGGAAATGTTCCTTTCATACAATTATTATGGGTTGTTCGTCATTCAGTTAAAAAGAGCGCTTTTATCAAAAGGTAAAAGCGCTCATAATCTACTATTTCTTTATATTACTCATTGAACAGCGCATCACTGAGTGACTGCAAAGCCTGTTTCTTATCACATTCACGAATGAGGAAAGAAATGTTATAGTTGCTGCCGCCGAAAGAAATCATACGCACCGGAATATCACGCATGGCATCAAGAGCCTTAGCTTCAAAGCCTACATTTTCCCATTCAAGGTCACCCACTACGCAGATAATGCACATATCCTTATCCACCGTCACCGTACCGTATTTCTTCAAGTCATCCAATATTTCGTTAAGATGCTTGGTGTTATCGATAGAAACGGACACTCCTACCTCGGATGTACAAATCATATCGATAGAAGTCTGGTAGCTTTCAAAAATTTCAAATACCTTACGTAGGAAACCATGAGCAAGCAGCATACGGCTGGACTTAATTTTAATAGCCGTAATATTCTCCTTGGCGGCTACTGCTTGATCTTACCCTTCTCCGTATCATTGGAAATGAGTGTGCCCGGAGCTGTGGGATCCATTGTATTGAGCAGACGTACGGGGATGTTAGCGTACTTGGCAGGCTGGATACAAGTGGGATGCAGGATTTTTGCACCAAAGTATGCCAACTCAGCCGCCTCTTCAAAGTGGAGATGACGCACAGGAGAAGTCTTATCTACAACACGCGGGTCATTATTATGCATACCATCAATATCAGTCCATATCTGAATTTCAGAAGCCTTGACGGCCGCGCCGATCAATGAAGCGGTATAGTCACTGCCACCCCGTTGCAAATTATCTACCTCGCCATAGGCATTGCGCAGATAAAACCTTGCGTGATATAGATTTCGGCATTGGGATGCAGTTCGAGCTGAACCTGAAGTTTATCTTTGATATAAACCGGATCGGGCTCGGCATTTTTGTCCGTACGCATATATTCTAAAGCCGGGAGTAAAACTGACTTCACACCACATTCTTGCAGATAATAGTTCATCATAGCAGTAGAAATCAACTCACCTTGTGCCAGCACAACTTTTTCCTCGAACAGTGTGAAAAGGTCTTTGGTATAAGAACGGATATAATCGAAATGAGATTTGATAAGTTCCAAACCCTTCTGTTTATATTCAGGAGTAGCATAGAGTTCATCGATATGCTGGCGGTATTTTGTTTCCAGTCTATTGATAATCTCGTTAGCACCTTCCGGATTTTTCTTGTACAGATAGTCCGAAATCTCAACCAATGTGTTTGTGGTACCCGACATGGCGGAGAGAACCACAATCTTACGTTCACCATCGGTAATCAATTTGGCTACTTCCTTCATTCGTTGAGCCGAACCTACTGAAGTACCTCCAAACTTTAAAACTTTCATTTTCGTTCCTGTATTAAAATGTTATATAATCTTGTTTATTTTTCTTCTGTCGGCACTGCAACGGAATACTGCTCCGTCACATCCGTTATCAAATGATCTGCACAGCGATATACGCGTCCCGGATACTCCCAAAGCAACTGCATATTGTGCGTAGTCATAATGACAAGTGAACCTGCCGCACTGATATCATGCAGGAGTTGAGTAATGGCAAAACCGGTCTCCACATCCAAATTCCCCGTAGGCTCGTCGGCAAGAATCACCTCGGGAGAATTGAGTACGGCGCGGGCTATCACGATACGTTGTTGCTCTCCGCCCGACAATTCATTGGGATACTTATAACCTTTATTACTCATGCCCACCAACTGTAAAACTTCGTTAATACGGTCTTTTATCTCCCCTTTGTTTTTCCACCCGGTGGCGCGAAGCACAAACTCAAGATTATCATGTACCGTACGGTCTGTAAGCAGTTGGAAGTCCTGAAAGACAATGCCCAGCTTACGACGTAACTGCGGAATATGCTTACGCTTGATACGCAGCATGTCATATCCCAACACCTCAGCATCACCTGCAGCAACATCCAGTTCACCATAGAAGGTTTTGAGCAAGCTCGTCTTGCCCGAACCTACTTTACCGATAAGGTAGACAAACTCCCCCTTATGCAGTTCCAGATTCACACTGTTCAACACGCACAGCTCCTGTTGGTGTATCTCCACGTCTTTATACCGTATCAGCGCTTCGTCCATGATAATAATTACTAATTAGCTTAGTGTTTTTTCCAAGTAGCACTGTGGCGTTCTTCCAACTCACGTGCCAGGTCTTCTATACGATAACCTTTGGATGTCAACAATACAATAAGATGGTACAGCAAATCCGCACCTTCGTATATCAGACGTTCGTCCGTACCATTACATGCCTCGATGACAGTCTCAACAGCTTCCTCGCCTACCTTTTGCGCCATTTTATTGACGCCGGACTGAAACAGACTGGTAGTGTAGGAACCTTCAGGCATTTCGGCATGACGCTTGTCAATGAAATCCTGAAGAAGTTTTAGAAACATAACAGGCTGTTCGTTTTTCTCGCCCCAGCAGGTGTCCGTACCGGTATGGCAAACCGGACCGACAGGATGTACCTGAATAAGCAAAGTGTCCTTGTCGCAGTCTTCTTTCATGGAAACCACATTCAGGAAATTACCACTTTCTTCTCCTTTCGTCCAAAGACGATTCTTTGTGCGGCTAAAGAATGTCACCTTACCGGTTTCTACCGTCTTATCGTATGCTTCCCGGTTCATAAACCCCAACATCAGCACTTTAGCTGTATCGGCATCCTGTATAATTGCCGGAACAAGTCCGTTCATTTTATCAAAGTCCAACATCTTCAATATATATTATTAGGTATTTATCACTTTATCATCCCTGCCACTTCATCATCTTTTTCAAATTACCACCTTTTCAAATCCGGCGCATTGCAATTCCCTGGGCGCAAAGATACGATTTTAAATCGGGAATTTTAATTTCTCCGAAATGAAAAACACTGGCTGCCAAAGCGGCATCCGCTTTTCCTTCTACAAAGACATCGCGGAAGTGCTCTTTGGCTCCTGCCCCACCCGATGCGATGATCGGTATGGAAAGCCCGTCAGCAAGAGCTGCAAGGGCTTCATTGGCGTATCCGGTCTTTACTCCGTCATGGTTCATACTGGTAAAAAGGACCTCGCCTGCGCCACGTTCCTGCGCTTCTTTTGCCCAAGAAAAGAGTTCTTTGCCCGTTTCTACACGTCCACCATTGAGATAACACCACCAGCCTTTCTCTGTCTGTTTAGCATCAACGGCAAGTACACAGACCTGTGACCCGAAGTGCTTGGCTATTTCATCAATCAGTTCAGGACGACGGATAGCAGAGGAATTGATAGATATTTTGTCAGCACCCGCATTTAAAAGCCGGTCCACATCACTCAATTCATGGATGCCACCGCCTACGGTGAAAGGGATGCTGATGTTGGCAGCGATACGCTTTACCAGTTCGGCAAACGTCTTGCGTCCTTCAAAACTGGCAGTAATATCCAGAAACACCAGTTCATCAGCCCCTGCCCGCTATAAGCACGCGCCAGTTCAACCGGATCGCCTGCATGGCGCAGGTTCACAAAATTAGTTCCTTTTACAGTCTGTCCGTCTTTGATGTCAAGACAGGGAATGATTCTTTTTGCTAACACTCTTCTTTTATTTATGATTTTAGATTTATGATTTCAAATCATAAACCCTTCCAGTTCCTTGAAAGTTATACGTCCCTCATACAAAGCCTTACCGAAAATTACGGCAGGCACGCCCGCAGCTCCAGTTGGCGAATATCATCGGCACAGCTCACTCCCCCGCTGGCAATAAGGTACAATCCGGAGTTCGCCTCTAATATTTCTTTGTACAAAGCCGTAGAAGGACCTTGCAACATACCGTCACAGTTGATATCCGTACAGATGACCTTGCGAATACCTTTCTCCACATAATCTTTCAGAAAAGGGAACAGTTCACAAGCACTCTCGTCTTTCCAACCGTTAACGCAATCTTATGATCTTTAACATCAGCTCCGAGGATTATTTTTTCAGAACCGTATGTTTGCAACCAGTGGCAGAAACGTTCGGGGTTCTTTACAGCAATGCTCCCTCCCGTCACCATTTGTGCACCGTTTTCAAATGCAATGACCAGATCCTCATCGCTCTTTACACCACCACCGAAATCTATAATCAAGGAAGTACGAGAAGCAATCTGCTCCAATGTACGATAGTTCACCACATGGTGGGAAGCAGCACCATCAAGATCCACCACATGAAGGCGGTAAATACCATGCGCTTCAAGTTCCTTAGCCACCTCTACGGGATTCTCATTATACACTTTCTTGCTATCATAGTCACCCTGGGAAAGACGTACACACTTTCCGTCGATGATGTCAATAGCGGGGATCAGTTCTATCATTTCAATCAATTACAAGTTATCAAATACCAACTCTTTTCGCTTATAAGTCCAGAAATTTTGCAGGATACGTTCGCCTACACTACCGCTTTTTTCAGGATGAAACTGGGTGGCATAGTAATTATCCTTATGCAAAGCAGCGCTGAATGGGAGTATGTAATTTGTTACGGCAGCGGTACAATCATTAACCGGGACATAGAAACTGTGTACGAAATAGACAAACTCCTCTTTCGTAAAACCTTTGAAAAGGTCGCTGTTCGTTTGCGTAATCGTGTTCCATCCCATGTGAGGCACCTTATCTTCATGTTTTTGCGAAACAAAACGCTTCACATCAACATCAAAAATACCCAAGCAGTCCACATTTCCTTCTTCCGAATGCCGACACATCAACTGCATGCCCAGACAAATCCCCAGCACCGGTTGACGCAATTCCTTTATCAACTGACCCATATTTCCCCCATTCAGAAAATTCATGGTCGTTTCCGCTTCTCCTACTCCGGGAAAGATAACTTTATCCGCAGCACGCAGCACAGCTTCATCCGCCGTAATCTCCGCCTCAACACCCAAGCGCCTCAAGGCATAATCCACCGATCGGATGTTACCTGCATTATATTTAATGACTGCAACCTTCATCAGCTACTAATTAAATATTACGGTCTTATTCTTATACGCCAATACCTTACGTTCAATATGTTTCTGGACGGCACGTGAAAGAACAATCTTCTCCAAATCCTTGCCCTTATTCACCAAATCCTGCACAGTGTCCTTATGCGTGATGCGCACCACATCCTGTTCGATAATTGGCCCGGCATCCAGTTCCGTAGTAACATAGTGACTGGTAGCGCCAATAATCTTTACGCCACGCTCAAATGCCGCATGATAGGGTTTCGCACCTACAAATGCCGGAAGGAAAGAGTGGTGTATATTGATAATACGGTTGGGATAAGCATTTATCATCTTCTCGGAAATAACTTGCATATAACGCGCCAGCACTATGAAGTTCACTTTATGCTTGGCAAGCAGTTCCATTTCTTTCTTTTCCTGTTCCTCCTTTGTCTCCTTAGTAATAGGGAAAAGATGGAAAGGTATGCCAAAACGCTCCGCTACATGTTGCAAGTCGGGATGATTACTTATTATAAGGGGTATTTCTACATTCCACTCCCCTGCCGTATAGCGCGCCAACAAATCGAAGAGGCAATGCGACATTTTCGACACAAAGATAGCCATACGCGGTTTGGCATCTGAGAAATAAAGGCGGAAGCTCATTCCATACTTCTGTGCATACAACGTTTCAAAATAATCCTCTATTTTCTCCTGAGGAACCAGAAAATTTTCCAATTCCCATTCAATACGCATGAAGAATATATTTTCCACATGATCTACATATTGATCCAAATAGATAATATTTCCTTTATTCACCGTTATAAAGTCTGTTACCTCTGCCAGAATACCCGGTTTGTCGGGACAGTGAAGCAACAGTTTGGCTGTTTTCATCATCCTAAAATATCTTTTTTGTTACTTTCTAATTACAACATTCTTGTTTTGAGTTCGCAAAAATAACGATTTATTGCAAAATAACGAACTTTTCGAGCAAGAAGTTTAAAAGTAGGCATAAAATGTTTCGTTTTCTCCAAAAACAGTTTTCTAATCGGGTACTAAATGCTACATAAACACAACTGGAACATGTTTCTAAATAGTTGTTAAATCACATTCTCCTTGTTTTTTACAATATTCTCAATATGAGGATATAAAGCAAACACAGCCACACACTATCAAAAAAAAAGTTCATCACAGCTATTGCAGGTTCAAAAAAAAACGTCTACCTTTGCAACCGCAATCGAGAGAGATAGCGATGAAAAAATGAAATCATGGTGCGTTAGTTCAGTTGGTTAGAATACATGCCTGTCACGCATGGGGTCACGGGTTCGAGTCCCGTACGCACCGCGAAAGCAAATAGCAAATTAAAGCAAAGCTCTGAAATCCTTGAATTTCAGAGCTTTTTCTTTTTCTCCGCTTCGGCAAAAACAGTGGTTTTAGGCAGTTCTCACGTAGCTTATTCGTGGGACTTTTTGAAAGCTATTTTTGCTCCCACGAATTGACGCATTTATAAACCGCAAAACGTTTTGTGATACTTTCTCAAATCACTTCGTGAACTTTTTGCACTTGTTAACACAAAACAAATTGCATTTTTATTCATTTTTCAACACTCTATTTAAAGGTTCTCAAAGAGTACTTAAAAACATCTCAAATCATATAAAATTCATTTTTGCGTATATACTACTTATTCCTTATTTATTACATTTATAATGTAAACAATCAAGAGCAGCATGAAACAGAAATCGCAGACATTTGCTACATCAAGAAACGCCTGACCACGCATGTTACCCGATATACCGCAACAACGATCGTTTTTTCCGGCCAATGATTTCTTGATGGGAAATATAGCCAAGATTCTCAATTATCCACCTTAATATGACGAGACACCATGCCAAGTTCCTTAACCAATCCATAATGCAGGATATAGAAAAAAATGAAGAGATACCTAACATAACACCACCGCAAAGTAACAGCAATATATGTAAGGGAATTAAAGCCCCTACAATCAAAGGTAAATAAAAACTGTCAATTATAGGAATTCACTGAAATCCGCCTGTCTTCCATACCATGTTCGTCAAATTCGTTTTGATTCAGTCCAGTTACTACATTATTACATCCTATAAAATTGAGGGTATACATTCAAACATAGAATGTACACCCTCAATTCTAATATCACAACAGTAAACTATGTGTTAAGTATAGAAGTTATTCTTGTGTCAATTTACCAGCTTTTGCCTGTTCGAAGGTCGGATTGTAAGCATTGGTGCTCACACTCCATTGCGAAGCTTGTGTCAATCCTTCAATTACGTTTTTCAAACCAGCGAAATCCGTCAGGGATGATTGCCGATTGACTTGTACTAAAGCACCACTTTTACCAGTTACTTTTTTCACTCCAGACAGGAAATTAAGGTTGGTCAGGGTGGTGTTATATTGGGAAGCATTATAGGTATTTGTCGTAACAATTAATGCACCTACTGTTTCCAATGCAGGCAAATGGATGTTATCAGCTCCATCATAATAACCTCTTTTCCGGAAATGTAAGCCGTGGAGATTGTAAAATTGGCACTGACCTTGCGCAGTTTTGGGAAATTCATCGATGCCATGCCATAATAGTTGATGGAACCATTGGAGATTTCTTCCAAATTGGGAAATTCTACCGGTACCGGATTCTTCAGATTGCTACTTATGGTGAGATAAGTACCGACGGATACAAGATCCGGAAAACGGACATGCTTCATTTGAGGAGCATCGGTCGTTTGATTGATTTGAAGTTGAGTCTTTACACGCTTCAATCCTCGGAATTCCATTGACCCGGTTTCCGGCAACATACCTCCTATATAGAGGTCTCCCAACTCTTCGATACCTTCTAAGGCCAGGCTATTACTTCCGCTGTGTTGATGCCTAAGTTTGTGTTGGGATCTCCTATCACTTTTAGAGGTGCCTGGATGTTGTTCAAATACAAACGTGTCACGTTGATTCCACGTAGGTCTAAGGTAGCGAGATGTCCCATATTTGTAATGCTGATTTGCTGGATAGTAGCGCCGACTGCTTTGGAAAGAATAGCAGACAAGTCGGAGATGTAACTCATATTCTGGAATGTATAACTGCCATCAGCACAACTTTGCAAAGAACGGAAACCACTGAGACTGGTTGCATTCGGCATATCAGACAAGTAGACTCCGCCATTGATATGCTGTAACCCATTGAAAGCATTGAGTTCGCTTTGCATAGCATCACCACTCCAAGACAAGCCACCTATGCTGGTAAGTCCATCGAAAGCACTAAGATCTAACGTCCTGTCTGTAGGTAAAGAAATTCTGAACTCTCCTCCTACAGTAGTCAAAGAACGTAACCCACTTAGCTCCTCAAGTCCGCTTAGATTGTTTAGAGAGAGTGCGCCGCTTACTTCTTTCAGTTTGGCGAGAGAGTTCAACTCCTTGAGCATCGGGCAAGATTCTATTTGGAGGTCACCACCGACTTTTGTCAGTTTATCCAAATTCAGTGTCTCTAATTTTGGCATATTAAGCACTTTGAGCCTGCCGTTGAGCTCTTCTATGGGAAGAGCTAACTCTTTTAATTCCGAAAGATTCTGTAATTCAAGTTCTTCAACTTTTTGGAGTTGGGAGAGTTTCAATTCAGTCAAGGGCATGGATGTGATGCTTAGTTTTCCTGTAATCTCGGACAGTTGGCTGATATCCAATACTTCCAACCGGGAGGTTCCAAGTGAGAAGTCTAAAACAGAAGTCAGTTTGGGCAAATGGCACTCCTTGAGTGCTTCTGTCCGCTTGATGGAGAAATTGCCCGCCACGGTAGTCAGTTCAGGTAAGTTCACCTTTTCTAAATATTCGAATTGCCAGTTTCCATACCAGCGTGCACTGCCCAACAGGAAGTCTCCTCCTACGGTCTGCAGTTTGGGAGCTTGCAAAGCACGAATACCATTACCCTCTATCCAAGCATGGCGTCCTACGGTGGTCAGTTTAGGAAAGCTGAAGATATCCAATGTGTCAGCAATCAGTTTCAAGTCGCTATCTACTGTAGTTAAGGAATTCAACTCAATGCGACGCAGATTCTTGAAGTCCGGGCGTGAGTTGTTGTTGTTTTCAGGATAAACCAATTCGATGCCACCTATATGTTCCAGATTTTCCAGTCCTTCGAGAGAAGTACCGTTAAAGGTGGCATAGATTTTGATATTACCCGTCACCTCTTTCAGTGAAGCAAGCGGAGCCAGCGTAGTGATACTATCAGCTTTGCTGAACGCTTCCTTCATGCCTATGATCAAGCTGCCTTCGATACGACTGACCTGTTTCTCGGCAAAAGCAGCTATTTCGGCATCACTGCGGAGGTTGATACCTTCTTCCAGAGTGACAGCACTACGTTTGAGCGTGTAGTTGTAAGTCTGTGAACGACCGTTGTAGGAAGTCACGGTAAAAGTTTGCGGTTGTTCCCAGTCCTCTATGGAAGCCGGGTCGGGTGACAGTTTTGCATGTTCGCTACATGTATATTCAACTGTTACATCGGTCAGTTCCAAATTTTCAGGAACAGTAACTGTGATTTTTCCTTCACCGATAACAGCTGTATATTGATTGCCGTTCTGCACCAAAGCAAAAAGAAGCAAGGTAATTGTCACCGCCATCGAATGCACTGTCCTCGTCACAAGCTGCGAATGATAAAGCCAACAGAGCCAGCAGTGTATAAAAAAAAGTTTCTTGTATTCATATCTTCTATTCTGATTATTCTTCGGGTTGTATCCATTGGTTCTTCTTAGTCAAATCCTCATAGGAAGGATTATAAAGATTGCCGGTCACGTCCCATTTATCTGCCGGGCAGGTAGCAATGGCTTTTTTCAATCCTTCGTAAGAGTACAGCGCTTTATGATTGATGCTTTAAAGCCACCGATGCTTTCCAGACCTGACAGGAAATCCAGATCTGCACGGACATTGTTATTGGCCGATACGTCAATGTTTTGTGTATCATTAGCATATCCTTGCGGATAGAGTCCCAATGTTCCACCTACTTTCTTGAGAGAAGGATAGAGGATGGTAGCAGGTCCGTATGTACCAAATCCGGTGTGAAGAGCAAAATTTCCACCAATAGTCTCCAATGCGGGAAATTCCGTTCCGGCATAGTCTGTATAGATAGAAATGCGGCATTTCCGCCGATATTCTTTAGTACAGGGAAGTAAAACTGCGCCTTTGCACCGTAAGAAGTTTCATAAATATAGAAGTTACCGGTCACTTCTTCCAACTTATTCATGGGGAGTTCGGTGAAATTACTTGAATTATAGACAAAGTCACCGTTGATGCGAGTAATACGTTCGCTAAGTATGGAAATATCAAAGGTTGCATTGAGGGTGAGGCCTGCTACTTCTTTAAATCCCTCCATTTGAGGTAATTGAGTACTGGCATTCCACATACTGCTAAAGCTCAATTCACCCTTAAACACATCATCGGCAATGATTTTCATGTCGGTAAAGTCAGAATTACCGGATATGGTCAGGCGGTTAACTTGAATATTTTTCAAATTAAGAGTCTTATAGTAACCGGTTGAAACCATCAGCTCGCCTATCTCCTTAAGGGAAGACGGGAATTGCAGCACTTCTTCTTTCTTGAAATTGAAAGTGGCTTTACCACCAATACGTTGCAAAGCAGCCAGTTTGTTCAGATCAAAGCCCAATAAGTTGATATCAAAGTTTCCTTCCACTACCTCCAGCTTGGAGAAATTAGCCTGATTGACTTTCGGAGAATTGATACTGATAGTACCCGCTTGTTTCAGTTCCGGGAAAGAAAACTCATAAGTAGGGCTATCTACAGTGCTAAGTGTTCCTACTATGCGTTGCAGGCGCGGAGTGTAGAGCAACTGAACGGTTTTGCTCGTTATTTCAAGACCGCCGCATTGCTCCAGCTCTGGCAATCTCAGCTTATTTACGTTCATTCCCACCTTGATAGCTCCATTGACATAGTTCAATGATTGGAAGCTTTGGTCATCTATTACTACAGTACCATTCAATGCCAAATCAGCACCTACACGTTGCAATGAAGAAAAATCAGCATGAGCAAAAGCGGAAGCCAAGGTCATGTTGCCTCCTACAGAAGCCAGTACCGGGAATGTCAAGTCATTGGCAGAACCACTCTTGATATAGAGGTCATTGCCGATTTTTTCCAGCCGAGGCATAATCACTGTCCAAATGCTATCGACGGCATTGATTTCGAATGAACCGCCTATCTCTTGCAGATTGTCCAGCCCTGTAATGTAATAGGGTTTACAGGTCTTGTTCAGTGTGACATTACCCGATACGCTACGCAGGGCTGCAAGCGGTTCCAGAGACGTAATGGTATCGGAGCCAATAGTACGTCCAATGACAAGGTTGCCTTCCAAACGTGTCAGTCCTTTAGCCCCAAAAGCCTCTACATCAGCTGTGTGTTTAGTATTACCAGTCCGGACTCGGAAAGGTCTCCCTGCACAGGTATATAATGATAACGTCGTTTGCTGCCATTATAAGAAGTCACAAAGAAATTTTGCTCCTCACCCCATGCCGAAATACTTTCGGGTGCAGGAGTAAGGGTACTGTTTTCACTACAAATTACTTTAGGGGTAATTTCATGCCCCCCTAGGAATCCTTCGGGTATGAGCATGTGGATGGTGTCTCCCTGGAAAGTGGCTGAAATAGTCTGCTCGCCTTGTGTCAGGGTAAAGGTAGTAATGTAATTATCGTTTCCGGCAAAGGAGTCATCCTCGTTGCAACTCGTCAGGATAGAGAGCAGAAGAAAAAGACTCCAGATGATATTCTTATTCATGAGTGTATATCTAAATTATATTGTGTATTATTTACGTTTTGCTCTCAAGCGTACGTCAATTGCTGCTGATGATTCTGTAGAAACTTCGCCTACGGCTGCTCCTTGCCCCATCTGGGCAGTGTGACACTTCACAAAATCAATGTACTCCAACTTGGCCGGTGTACCGTCTTGCTGAATGGCGTTGTCGATGCGGAAGCCTACAGGATCATTGATGTTGTCCACATAGCCCCAGTCAAATCCCCAGTTGGTTTCCAGTCCTTCTGTCTTGAACTGGTTTCCCAAGCAGGTACCCGTCAAAATGTAATATTCTTCCTTCATAAACCACGGATAGTAGCCACTGTCCGGATGATAAGCGTTACGTGCAAGGAACGAGAGATTACCGTCATTGTCTATCGACAGCACGTCAGTCTTTTCCTGAGTGGGACGGTAATATTTCAAAGCATAACGTTGTGTAATACCCGGTTTTCCGGTCTCACTGCCTTTCAATTCATACCAGGTGTCATTAGCCTTGCCATCGCCATTCTCGTCTTGACTGACCCATACTACGCCGCACTCGCACCAATACTTACCCAACGGATTACCTACCATATCGAAGTCGGCTTCACCATCATGGTTATTCTTCACGCTATGGTCGAATCCCAAGATAAAGTAGCCACCCCATGCTCCCAGTGAGGCCATCCAGCCTTCGCCACCACCATTATCCAGAGTTGCTTGAATTTGTTTGCGTGCATCTTCCGCTGTCTGGTTCTGATTAAAGCGGATAAATTGTCCCGGAGCAGGAATGAAAGAAAAGCAATGGTTAGAGATATAGCTGCTCTCCTCTTTCACTTCGCGGAAGTGTATGTTTTCCGGTTCCGTACATTGTACTTTAACAACGGTTGAAGCAGTTGTTCCACCATCTGTGGCGGTAACACCGATTTCATAGATTTTTCCTTGTGTGGAAGGCGTAAAGTTAAAGAATAGTGAAGTCTCATCCTGTACAGCACCATCCACGGTCCATTGATATACGGCTTTGTCGCTGATACCAAAACGCACGGGGGCCAAAACAAGATTCTTACCAATCGGACAAGTCATCGTACGTGCTTTCTTTTCACGAATCTCAGAAGGAAGTACATACTCACCATTGTCGAAGAAAAGCATCGGCTCTTCTTGAGGGATAACGGAGACATTAATATTTTTCACGTCTACACCATCCTCATTTGTCACTTTTACGGCAAGTTTATAAATGTCCATCTCCTCCTCGCGGAAAGTATAAATAGAATCTGTGCAAACCACTTCTCCGTTGTAACTCCACTCGAAGGTGGTCGTAGCGTCTGTATAACTGGCAGAGGCAGCCAGTTCTAACGGCAAGTCACAATAAGCTACAGCCGAAGCCGAGAGGGTAATTTTGGGAGCCAGCTTGTCCACTACTGTTACCTTTACTTGCTTTTCCAGTGAGCCGTTACCGGCATCTACACGAAAATTGACGAATTTTTCACCCAATTGTTCGCCAGGGAACATATAGACGGTGTCTGTGCAGACAATTATTCCGTCTTGCTTCCAGGTATAGAATGCATTGACTGCATTCGTTACATTAGCGCTGAGTTTCACCTCCCTACCCAACTTGACGTAATACTCTCCGGTTTCGGAGTTGAACGTGAAGTCGGGACTGCCTACCAGTTCACTGGTTCATCATCGTTACATGCCGAAAAGACACCGATGAAAAGCATCAAGCATAAAGCTGATTTCCATTGTTTTTTTTTCATTGTATATTCTAATAAAAGTGAGTTTATTATAATTGGGTTCGTTTAGAATCCTTTCTTTGTAAATACTAGATGCGCTGGGATGTCGCCGGTTGTTACTTTCCATCTCAGTTTGCCTTGGGGGGAGAAGCAGTAGAGCACACCGGCGTAACATAGTCGCGTGCATCACTCACAAAAATCTCTTTGGTTTCAGGATTAACTTCAAGGCAATAGGCACCTGTATCAGTTTGTCTGTACCGTCAGTAATGAAGTTCCGGCTGACAATCCGCTTTTTCTTGGTGTCATATATCGTATAGTTTATAGTATTTTGTTGCGTATAATGACTCCATTCTGTACTATAGGCATAGAGCGAGTCACCCGCAATGCACAATTCGCTAGCGGGAAAACCGAGAATATCCGTTACAAGGTCTGTTTTCGAGTCTATGACATAAGTATTAGAATGTATATCATAATAGTCGCCACGTGAGGTGACGTATATATTGCCTTGGCTATCCATCTTCATGCGGTGAAGGTTGACGGCAACATTGATACGTTTCATTTCAGTGAACGATGCCAAATCTATCACTGAGACTGTCTTATCATAGTTTGGCACGCGATAGCCGCCGGAGTTGGCTACATACAGTTTGCCGTTTGCAATGACCATCTCCTCAGGTTGATAACCCACAGTCACTTCACGAGTAATGCTGAGGTTGGTTGTGTCCACCTCCACTACCTTGCCAGGACGGGCATTCGGATCAATCTGAACGGGACCTGCATACGAACTGATGTAAGCCTTACCTTCATTAAATACGATGTAGCGACAATTCAGTACATTGATGCTGCCAAGGTGTTTGGCTGTCCGTACGTCCATTACTTCAACGTAGTGCGAACAGTTGATAACGGCATACAGCTTATCTCCATAGATGGCAATATCATTGCCACATCACCTAATTCCTTTACAATCTGAGGATTGCGTAAAGGGTAAATATTACGCAAATACTTGCCTTTTTCATAATCGAAGCAGTCGAGCGATGCCTTATTACTACCCATGTTTGCTTCGTTCAGCAGATAGAATCCCTTGATAGTAGTACCTCCTGTACCTGCACCGGGAATTTCTTCTTCTTCGATAGGAGGAACCGGTTGGGTTCCACCTCCGGGAATTTCTTCCTCTTCTTCGCGGATAAAAGGTGTATCCCCTCTGCAGCCCTCTAAAGCCATACAGGCAAATAGTGTAATCAAATATAACAAGCTGCGGCTCTTTTTAATTTTCATAGCTTTATAATTGGTTTAAAATGAATATTGTGCTATAAGCTTGAAGTTTGTTCCCGGCATGGGATAGCAGATGACAACTTCATATTGCTGGTTGAATAGATTATTGACTTCAAGTGTCAATTTCAAGTTTCCCTTGGGCAATGGAAGGTTATGTGCCAGTGAAAGGTCACTGGTATACCATTCCAAAAGATAGTTGACCGGTATGTTGGCACGTGACGAGTAGCGTTCACCTGTATAGATGAAACTATAGTTAGCCTCCCATCTTCTCCAGTTCAGATTCAGTGTTGCCGATCCGCTGTGCCAAGGTATGTAAGGGATTTGACCGCCATAATAGGTATCTGTTTTATCTGTGAAATCCTGTGCTTTTTGGTAAGTGTAGTTCAGGCGTCCTGTCAGCTGCCACTCTTGATGCCATCGCCAGACGGTTTGTATGGCAAGGTCGATGCCGCGTATCTCCACTTCGCCAAGGTTCACCATGGTCCACCGGAAAAAATTGGAAGTGGGCATGGCTACTATTTTATTTTCTACCTCATTATAATATACATCTGCTTGTGCTTCGATGCGGCGAAGCCACGTACAGGGTAACTCTTTGACATATGTTACACCAATGTTATATTGGTTGGTATATTCGGGAGCGAGATCGATGTTACCTATAAAAGTATAGTAGAGGTCATTCAGTGTCGGCATACGGAAAACACGTTTGTAAAAGGCACGCAGATTTAAGTCTATCTTATTGAAGGGACGGTATGAAATGATAGCGGTAGGCGTCCATTCCATACGGTCTTTGGCAGACTGTGCTCCACTTTTTACCTGTTCATGAACAAAAGTTCCCAATAGGCTGGTTTGAAATTTAAGGCGTTTCCAATGCAGAGCGGTTGCAGCAGCGACCAACCCTGTATGTCGGCGCGGATAGACAAAGTTTACCAAGTCTGCATCTAGCAGATTGTATTGATAATCGGCCGAAAGGCTAATATCCCACACAGGTAACAGGGAATAACGTTGTGCTAATGAAAAGTAGCTTCATGCTGGCGATAATGATTATCGACATACATTAAGGCCTCATCGCGATTGGGGTCAGCCAGATAGTGCAGATAGTCATAAGCATATTTTCCATTTATTTGTAAACTGTATCGTTCGGAAACCTCTTTTTTCAGTGAACCTTGCAGGAAAAAATTGGTATCCCATTGACGGTCCTCATGGCTGAACTTGTTTTTGACGATAGCACCCGGATAGCCCCGTCCAGAACGGTAAAAATATGCTTTTGTACGCCAATATCCCCCTTTTATTTTACCGAAAAGACCGCTTTCCAGTCTAAAAGCGTTAACGTCACCATTTCGGCGGACGGCTGTAGTGTCATAACTATCCGCTACACGATAGGTAAACTTGTATTTTCCTGTGGTGTACATATACTCTGCACTAACAGAGGAACTGACGTTGTCGCTAAGTTTTCTGTCCCACACAATCGCAGGATTAGCAACCCCGAACGAACCAGCCTTGAAAGTGGCTTTTATCTTTTGCCGTTCGCCTTCGGCAAACTGCGGTGTACGTGATTGCAAGTAAATGCTTCCTGCTGAACCGAAATCCTTGGCAGGCTGGAAGATAGCACTTTTCTGTCCGTTATAAAGAGTCACGGCTTCCATGTTGTCTAGTGAGAAACGTCCTAAGTCCACCGTTCCGTTTTGGGCATTGCCCAGTTCGATGCCATCATAGAATACGCCTACGTGATTGGTACCCATGCTTCGGATATTGATGGTTTTCAATCCTCCGATACCTCCGTAATCCTTGATCTGCACACCCGAAAAATAACGTATGGCATCCGCCACACTATGCGAACCTAGTCGCTGTAATTGTGCACCGGACAACTGCTGCACGGGGATAATCTCCTTTGTGAGGCTTCTTGCCGTGACAACCACTTCTTCCAAATGTTGCAAACTGTCCAACCTGCCTTGTGCATGCAAAGACACAGATGGCTCAGTTGTAATTCTTGGGGGATTAACCTTTGCAACTTCCCCTCTATGCATACACCTTTGCTAATCTATACAGGAAGAACCTCTTATCTGCCACTCCACGAAATGAAGCCCTAAATGCTTTAAT
>ENA-OQLB01000375-OQLB01000375.1-human-gut-metagenome-genome-assembly--contig:-NODE-375-length-26268-cov-4.448414_pt1 | contig 26268 bp, 23 predicted proteins | sample MGYA00242656_ERZ504813 | MGnify/ENA primary metagenome ERZ504813 (study PRJEB26092, sample SAMD00036388) | human gut metagenome | host: Homo sapiens | study: EMG produced TPA metagenomics assembly of... | reverse complement strand
CAGTTTGATATGGTACGATTGGGAATCGGGCTGTATGGTGTCAGTCCGATAGATAATTCTATAATGAATAATGTCAGTACGCTGAAGACTACTATTCTGCAAATACGTGATGTACCCGAAGAAGATACGGTGGGATATAGCCGTAAGGGACATTTAGTGCGCCCTTCCCGTATTGCAGCCATTCCTATCGGTTATGCCGACGGATTGAACAGGCATTTAGGTAACGGTCACGCCTATTGTCTGGTGAACGGGCAGCGTGCTCCTTATGTGGGGAATATTTGTATGGATGTCTGCATGATTGACGTTACGGATATTGATTGTAAAGAAGGTGACAGTGTGGAAATCTTCGGAGATCATCTTCCTATAACCGTTCTTTCCGATGTGCTTGGTACCATTCCATACGAAGTGCTGACAAGTGTTTCGACACGTGTGAAGAGAGTATATTATCAGGACTGAGAAGAAGTATGAAGTATAAGGTCTAAAATATTTCAAACACTTACTATAATGAGTTACACTTTATACCTTATACTTTATACTTCATATTTCATAAATCTTCTTATCTTTGCAATCAAATTTAATCCGATATGACTATGACAAACTTACTTTTATTAGGTTTCCTGCCCAGGCGGTTCCGAATGGATTATTATCGCACTGGTTATCTTGCTGTTGTTTGGCGGTAAAAAAATCCCAGATTGATGCGTGGCTTGGGTAAAGGCGTAAAGAGCTTCAAAGAAGGTGTGAATGAGGCTAAAGACGAAATCAATAAAGCCAAGGAAGAGTAGATAAACCTGCAGATAAGTAATGAGGCGATAACGTGATGGAGTGATATCCTATCATCTTATCACTGTTATAATCATGGCAGATAAAGAATTAACCTTTTGGGACCATTTGGATGAGCTGCGCCGGGTGCTGTTTCGCGTTCTCGGCGTATGGTTTGTATTGGCTGTGGGTTATTTCATTGCGATGCCCTACTTGTTTGATAATGTAGTGCTTGCTCCATGCCACGATGATTTCATATTCTATGACCTGTTGCGTTATATCGGTGAGAGATTTGATTTGCACGATGAGTTCTTTACGCAGGAGTTCCATATAAAACTGATCAACATAAATTTGGCAGCACCGTTCTTCATCCATATATCTACGGCTTTTTGGATGTCGGTGGTGACGCTGCGCCATACTTGTTTTTTGAAATATGGAGGTTCATTAGGCCCGCACTCTATCCCGGTGAACGCAGGGGAGTGCAGAAAGCGCTCTGTTTGGGTACGGTGATGTTTTTCGTCGGAGTGTTGCTGGGCTACTTCATGGTCTATCCGCTGACATTGCGTTTTCTCTCCACTTATCAGCTTAGTGCGGCGATAGAGAATCAGATTTCCCTCAATTCGTATATTGATAATTTTATGATGCTGGTACTTTGCATGGGACTCGCTTTTGAGCTTCCGCTGGTGACGTGGCTGCTCTCGTTGCTGGGGTTGGTGCATAAGACGCTCTTACGTAGTTATCGGCGTCATGCTGTGGTGGCCATTGTCATTGTCGCTGCCATTATAACGCCCACAGGCGACCCGTTTACGTTGACCGTAGTTGCCGTACCGCTTTATATGCTTTATGAGATGAGTATCCTGATGATTAAGGATAAGAAAACTGACGGGGTTGAAGAAGTGGCAGAGGCGGAAAAGGAATGAATTCGGAAATAAAGGAATATTTTGATTTACTGTTGGAAGCCTGTTGTGCAGAGGACTTTTCCTTGAGATCGGCTTACCGGCAGTTGCGTGAACTGCTTGAGCACTTGTGCCGTACGCAAATGGCGGACAGCAGTCTGCAAATGACCGACCTTTCCGCCCGTATCAACTTTGTATCTTCCAAGCTCGGACTGACTGTCGCCGACAGAATCGTTTGCATACTTTCCGGCTTACCTCCAATGCCGTTTTGAACCGTCAGGCAGAACCTTCGCGGGAGCAACTGCTGCGCGATGCCAAAACATTGTCTTTTTTTGTAAAACGTTTGACGGGCGAAGCTGTTCCGGCCGAGCTGTACCGCTTGTTGCCGCATGCGGATGCTACGTATATTGCTGCTCCTGTGGCAAAGGAACGTGTACGGCGCATGCGTGTCAGTTTCCAGTATGCCGATGAGAATTATCTGTATGTGTTACCCGTAGACACTGTGGCTGACGAGCCGTTACGGGTGCGCTATAATGTGCCGCAAATAAATGACGAATTTGCAGAAACTTGCGGTTTGTTGTGGCGGCATGCCCAAGTTAATTTGCTGGATGTGGCGATTGATGAATCGGGTGTGCTTACGCCTTCTTTCATAATTTTGGAGCCGGATTATTTGCTCGACATCAGTTCGTTGGCAGAATGTTTCAGGGAGTATGGGCATCATCCGGCAAATTACCTGTTGGCAAGATTGCAAATGCCCGATAATACCTGTCCGCTTTTGTTGGGTAATATAGCCAATCTCTTTCTGGATGAATGGATTCATGCAGAGGGAGAACCGGACTATTTGGCGTGTATGAAAAAAGCATTCCGTTCGTATCCCATTGAATTGGCTGCCTGTGCCGATTTGCGCGACCACGAAAAGGAACGTGAATTTTTTGCTGACTGCAAACGGCATTTTGATAATATCAGGCAAACGGTAACAAAGACTTTCCGGGAATCGGGTTATGAACTGGATAAAACGGATGCTGTGTTAGAACCGTCCTATATATGCGAAGCATTGGGTTTGCAGGGACGTCTGGATTATATGCAGCGCGATATGTCGTCTTTCATCGAAATGAAATCGGGTAAGGCGGATGAGTATACTATCCGGGGAAAGGTAGAGCCGAAAGAGAATAACAAGGTGCAGATGTTATTGTATCAGGCGGTATTGGAGTATGCCATGGGTAGGGATCACCGTCGTGTGAAGTCGTATTTGCTCTATACGCGTTATCCGTTGCTTTATCCTGCACGTCCTTCATGGGCTATGTTGCGTCGGGTCATGGATGTTAGAAATCGTATTGTGGCAAACGAATATGGTATCCAGTTGCGTAATAGCCCTCAATATACAGCGGAGCGCCTGCAAGATATTAAATCCGAAACCTTGAATGAGCGGCAACTTGACAACATTTTATGGAAACGCTATTTGTGTCCTTCGATTGATGCTGTGACACAGAGGATCAATGCGCTGTCAGCGTTGGAACAGTCGTATTTCTATGCATTGTATAACTTTATAACCAAAGAACTCTATACTTCGAAATCCGGTGATGTGGAGTATGAGGGACGTGCCGGAGCAGCAGCTTTATGGCTTGCTACTTTGGCGGAGAAAAGCGAGAACGGGGAGATCTTATATGATTTGGTGATACGGCAGAATCGTGCAGCGGATATCCATAAACCTTATTTGGTGTTGGAACGTGTGCATCCGGATGCTGATACTTTGCCCAATTTCCGGCAAGGAGACGCGATTGTTCTGTATGAACGGAACGTAAACGAAGATAATGTTACCAATAAAATGGTGTTTAAAGGAAATATCGAGTATATTTCCGATTGCGATGTTTGCATTAGGCTTCGTGCAACGCAGCAGAATATCAGTGTGTTGCCAATGGATAGCCGTTACGCGATAGAGCATGACTATATGGATACTTCTTTTCGCAGTATGTATTCGGGACTGTCGGCTTTCCTCTCTGCCACGAAAGACCGTCGGGACTTGTTGTTGAATCAGCGTGAACCGGAATTTGATAGTGCTTTTGATGGTGCCATGCTGCTGCTACCGATGACTTTGTACGTATTACGTTAAAGGCGCAGGCTGCTAAAGATTATTTTTTGCTGATAGGACCGCCGGGTACAGGCAAAACCTCTCGTGCTTTGCGGGGTATGGTGGAGGCTTTTTATCGGGAGGGGAAAGAGATTCTTTTGCTTTCATATACCAACCGGGCGGTGGACGAGATATGCAAGATGCTGACGGCCATTACTCCGGAAGTTAACTTTATACGTATAGGCAATGAGCTTTCATGCGAGGAGGCTTATCGTCCGTACTTGATAGAGAATGTATTGGAGACTTGTTCTACACGTCGCGAAGTGCAGGAACGTATGGCGCATTGCCGTATTTTTGTGGGAACAGTTGCTACGCTGTCTGCCAAAGCAGAACTGTTCCGGTTGAAAACTTTTGATGTGGCTTTGATAGATGAGGCGACACAGATATTGGAACCGCAACTGTTAGGGTTACTTTGTATGCGCGGTGTTACCGGTGGAAATGCTATCGGTAAGTTTGTTCTGATAGGAGATCATAAACAGCTTCCGGCAGTAGTGCTTCAGTCATCGGAACAGTCGGAAGTCTACGACGAAAGTTTGCGGACGATTGGTTTGTGTAACTTGAAAGATTCCCTTTTTGAACGTTTTTACCGCAATGCCATGAAACAGCGTTCGGCTTGCTGTTTGCAACCTTCGACCGGAGATTCGCAATCATCGGTTGCCGGTTCTCCATTTTCTGCTCTCCGTTCTCTTGATATCCTTTGTCGTCAGGGACGCATGAATGTGGAAGTTGCTGCTTTTCCGAACCATGCCTTTTATGGCGGTTTGTTGCAGCCGGTGGGATTGGAACATCAAACTGGTTCTCTCAAACTCTCTCCCGAACTTTCTACCAATGAGTTTGCCGCTTTGCTGACGCGTCGTGTCGCTTTTCTTCCCTCTACTCCCGAACCGCCTATGCAGTCGGTAAAGATGAATCATTCGGAAGCAAGGATTGTTGCCCGGTTAGCCGCAGCTGTGTTTCAGCAATATGTCTCTGCCAACGGCTGTTTTAAGACTTCCGCTTTGGGAATAATCACCCCTTATCGCAGCCAGATAGCATTAATAAAGAAAGAGATCGCCGCTTTGGATATACCGGCTTTGAATGATGTCTTGGTGGATACGGTGGAGCGTTTTCAAGGAAGCGAACGTGATATTATCATCTATTCTTTTTGCGTGAATAGGGCATATCAGTTGAGATTGCTTGCTAATTTGACAGAGGAGAATGGAATACAGATTGACCGTAAACTGAATGTGGCTTTGACCAGAGCCCGCAAGCAGATGTTCATAACCGGAGTTCCTCAATTATTGGAGCAGAATCCGATTTATTCCCGCTTACTGAAATATTGTAGATTGTAAAAGTTGGTCGGTTCTTGTGTTCTGTTCTTCGTTTAATAAATCTTAAATATTTTCATTCTCTTTATATACTTTATTAATAACAACGTGTGTAATAAAGCCTTATATTTGCAACACGTTTTTTTCATAGAGATTTAGATTTAAGGTTAGAAGAATTGTGGAAGTCGTGAGACTTCCCTTTTTTTCGCCTTGACGGTTGTTCTCTTATTGATTTGATAAGGAATCTTCAGGTTGTTAAGAGGACAAAAAGCTCTTTCGTAAGAAAGAGCTTTTTTTGTATCTATACATTATTATTAGTATCAGTTTAGTACGATAGGTTTGTATTTCGGAACCAGCGCTTTCATGATGCACCAGCCGATCAGGTATGCCACGGCACACACGCAGAAGATGACGAAGTAGCCTGCCGGTTTTCCTTCGAAGCCCATAAATGTCATATTGGTTTCTCCTGCATAAACGAAAAGTTCACCGGCAATGTATTGCAATACCATGCAACCTATACCGCCTGCCATACCGCCTATACCGGTAACCGTTGCAATGGCAGTCTTGGGGAACATATCGCCTACCGTAGAGAATATATTAGCTGACCATGATTGATGAGCTGCTCCGCCGATACCGATCAATATAACCGGGAACCATGGGGAAATAGTACCCAAAGGCTGAGCCAGCAATACTAACAGAGGGAAGAAAGCGAAAATCAACATGGCACGCATACGTGCTGCATAAGGATTTAAGCCTGTTTTCTTGATGATGATAGAAGGTAACTTACCACCGTAGATTGAAAGCATTGTAATGGCATACAGCGTGAAAATCAAAGCTATGCCCAGTCCGTCAGAAGTCTTGATTCCAAATTGAGTGTTCAGGTAGGAAGGTGTCCAGAAAAGGAAGAACCACCATACACCGTCAGTCATGAATTTACCGATAGCGAATGCCCAGGTCTGCTTGTAACCGAAGCATTGCTGGAAGCTCATTTTCTTTTCCTCTGTCTGGGGAGTTGTTTGTGCTGCATCCTCATAGCTGTCTTGCTCGATGTACTCCAACTCGGCTTTGTTTACATGTTTGCTCTTGGCAGGCGCTGTGTACATAAACACCCAGAAGCCCATCCATATAAAACCAAGTCCGCCGATTACGATAAAGGCCATTTCCCATCCCCAAGCTTTAGCCAGCAAAGGTATGGACAGCGGAGCAATCAGAGCTCCGATAGAAGCGCCTGCATTGAAAATAGAAGTAGCGTAGGCGCGGTCCTTTTTGGGGAAGTATTCTGCGGTAACCTTGATAGCGGCGGGGAAGTTTCCCGCTTCTCCCAATGCGAGCACGCAACGTGCTCCTAAGAAGCAGTACATACTGATTGTGGCAATCGTGACAACGACATCACCTGTGGCTCCCATTAATTCTGCCGCGCTGTGCAGACCTACGAAGTGTTCTGTGATAATACCGCAAAGAGCGTGCATACAAGCACCTAAAGACCAGATGCCGATAGCCCATAAATATCCTTTTTAGATCCCAGCCAATCCACGAAACGACCTGCAAATAACATACAGGCTGCATATACAAATGAAAAGACTGCTGTAATTGTACCGTAATGTGATTCGTCCCAGTGAAATTCGGGTTTGATAAACTCATCCCAAGTAAGCGATAATACTTGGCGGTCGAGATAGTTAACTGTTGTCGCAAAGAATAACATGGCGCAAATGGTCCAACGATAATTGGACATCTTGCCCAGTGTGTTCTGAATTGTACTCATGATAATAGATTTTATTTATATGTGTTGCAAAAATACGTGTTTTTGTGTTAGGTTGGTGGTAATATTTGATGTAAATCATGGATAAAATGATAAAATAGGCATAGTTGCAAGCAACTATGCCTATTTTATTTATAGATATTATTTCATATCTGTGTATTTTATTTCATCTTTATCGCTATATTTCAAGTTTTCGCCTCCCATACCCCAGATAAAGGTATAGTTGCTGGTACCTGCAGCTGCATGGATGCTCCATTCCGGAGAAGTGATGGCTTGCTCATTGTGCAGCCAAACGAGGCGTTCCTCTTGGGGTTCGCCCATTAAGTGGCAAATGGCATTGCCGGCAGGCAGGTTGAAGTAATAGTAGCTTCCATACGACGTGTGTGAGTATGAGCCGGCATCGTGTTCCATACAGAACCGGGAGCAAGTTCGGTGAGTCCCATCTGCAACTGGTTTGTACCGCCATTCTTCACTCTCTCCAAAACGTCTTTTACAATCAGCTGGTTTACAATACGGTCGTTGCTGTCTTCCATTTTTCCGTAGTGGTCGGAGATGCCTAAAGCATATTTCTTAGGATTAGCTTTCTGAAGTTTGGCGTCGGTTGTAATCAACTGGGTAACGTAAGGCTTGTAAGCCGGTGCCGAATTGATATAGAATTTAGCGGGGTTGGCAGCATCGTTACTCTTGAAAGTTACTTCTTTATTGCCACAACCCACATAAAGCGCTTCTTTATACTTCATGGGGTATTCTTTACCGTCTACGGTAACCACTCCATCGCCACCGGTATTGATTACGCCCAATTCGCGACGTTCGAGGAAGTAAGTGATTTCCGGGCCCAATTCGCGGAATGTTTCCAGTTTCAATACTTTGTTTACAGGCATTGCTCCTCCGTAAATCAGGCGGTCATAGAGAGTGTAAGTCACGTTGATTTCATCCGGTGCCATTACCTTGCTCATCATAAAGGCGCTACGAAGACGTTGTGTGTCATAGTGCTTTACATCCGACGGATGGCAAGCTGTCTGTACTGTGTAATTTACTTGGGCGGAAGCGTAAGTGCGGCAGTACCCAACATCAGGGCTATTGCTAATTTTTTCATATCTGATATAAACTTTTAATTATTAATATGCTGTGATTGAATGTTTCCTTTATTTAGAACTCTTTTGAGCTTCTTTTTCGCTGCGTACGATGATGCGGCGGTTGATAAGCATCATGGCAATTGCTATCAGCGTCAGCAGTGCGGCTCCTACATACGAAAGTTTTACACCTCTATATATAGTCCAGCCGAAGAAAGAAGCTGCGAAATCAATGGAGCCGCCATCAAAACCTTCGGGGATGTGTGCAGTAGGATCGTGCGTTTCGGCGTATACTTGATTGGCTGCCAATGTGAAATCCGGTGCCATGTCGGTCACGAAGTACAAACCTAATATCAGGGTGACAAGACCAATGATGAGTGTCTTCACCACATTACCCTTAGTAAAGGGTAGTATCATTGGGAACAGATAGAACATACCGGCAAGTGAAGCCAATGGTAGGAACTGGTTGCCCGGCAGGAATACGGCAAGTGCCAGAATAACAGGAATAAGGATAACCGACGCTACCAATGTGGCAGGATGACCGATAACCAATGCAGGGCTCATACCGATATGCACTTTTTTACCGTTGAATTTGACTTTTACCAGTTCTGAAGTCTTTTCAGAGATAGGTTTCAGTCCTTCGATGAACAGGGAGGTGATGCGGGGAATAAGTTCCATTACAGCTCCCATTGTGATACCCAAGAAGAGCACTTTCTTGATGTCGAGCTGTGCTGCCCAGCCTATGAGCATACCTACGATAACTCCCAATACCAGTGGTTCGCCTATTACACCAAATTTCTTTTTCATACCTTCTGCATCAATCTCCAGCTTGGAGAAACCGGGAATTTTGTCTAATGCCTTGTTGATGAGTATGGCAAACGGAGTGAAACTCTGACAGAAAGGTTGAGGAATAGAGATACCGTCCAAATCATAGAACTTTTGAAATTTCTCAGCGGTGAGGTCTGCACAAACCAATGTGATGATGTAGCAGATAATAGCGGCGAAATAACCCCATGCCAAATTCTGACCGGTAACAAAGTAAGCTACGGCACCGATGAAAGCAAAGTGCCAGTAGTTCCACAAGTCTATGTTTACAGTACGTGTGGTCTTGGTTATAAGCATCAGGAAGTTGACACCTAAACAGATGGGAATGATAAGTGCACCGACAGCTGTATTATAAGCTACGGCAGCTGCGGCGGGCCATCCCATATCGAATACGTTCAGTTGTAGGTGATACAAATCGGATATAGCTTTCAGGGGGGTATCAAAGTTTGTTGTCAGAAGGGCAGTGACTACACCTAAGCCCACAAATCCAACTCCAACGAAGAGACCTGATTTCAGAGCCTTTCCAAATTTCATGCCAATGCACATGCCTATGATTGTAAAAATAATAGGCATCATAACAGACGCTCCTAAAGCGATGATATAACCAAAAACTTGTTCCATTCTTTATGTGATTTAATTGATAAATGACGATGTTTAACAATAGTATGAATTGAAAATCGGGGTCAAAAATAAAACCTTTTCCTTATTAATCAAATTGTAAAGGCATAATAAATAGTAAATCAGGATGATTTTGGACAAATTTGTCGTTATCGTGCACAAATTTGTTCGTTTTCGTACACGAAAATCAAAAAATGCACCCTCTACGCCAAAAAATGCACAGAGGTTTGGAAAGAAACCTCTACTTTTGTTTCATGAAAAACAGTAAAGTCTAATACCAAAAAAGAACATATTCAATGAAGAAGAACTTTATTTGTAAATTTATTGTATCCGGTTCATTGTTTTTTTTCTCTTTGGGCATGTTTGCGCAACGTGTGAGTGCTGATTTGCCTTGGTCGGTGCGTATGGTGGAATCTGAGATGATTCGTTGCCCGGAGGCTTGGCGGTTGGATTTTCAGCCGAAATTGAAATGGGACTATTGTCATGGTTTGGAACTTCAGGCTATGTTGGATGTGTATGATCGTTACGGAGATCAGAAAATCTATGATTATGCTTTAGCCTATGCCGATACCATGATAAATGCCGACGGTACTATCAAAATGTACAAACGTGAGGAATACAGTCTTGACCGCATCAACTCCGGCAAGTTTATATTCCGCATTTACGAACAGGCAAAAGATGAGAAATACAAGAAAGCGCTTGCTTTGATGAGAAGTCAGCTTGATGAGCATCCTCGCAATGCAGACGGTGGTTTTTGGCATAAGAAGATTTATCCGAATCAAGTATGGCTGGACGGTATTTATATGGGTGCTCCCTTTTATGCAGAATATGCATTTCGCAATAATCAGGTAAAGGATTATGCCGATGTTATCAATCAATTCCTGATGGCAGCCCGTCATACTTATGATGCGAAGAACGACCTGTATCGTCACGCATGTGACGTAAGCCGTAAGGAGCGTTGGGCCGATCCTGTTACCGGCCAGTCGAAACATAGCTGGGGGCGTGCCATGGGGTGGTATGCAATGGCGTTTGTAGATGCTCTCGATTTTATCCCGGAGCATGAACCCGGTAGAGATTCCATGCTGGTAATTTTCAATAAAATAGCTGCCCAGATAAAGCGTCTGCAAGATTCCAAGAGCGGTTTGTGGTATCAGGTGTTGGACAAGAGTGGAGCGCCGGGAAATTATCTGGAATCTTCTTGTTCCACAATGTTTGTGTATTCCTTATTCAAAGGGGTGCGCAAGGGTATATTGATAAATCTTATCTGGCGGTAGCTATTAAAGGATACAAAGGCATTCTTGATAATTTCATTGAGGTGGATGGGAACGGTGTGGTAAGCATAACAAAAGCATGCGCCGTAGCCGGGCTCGGTGGAAAAGTTTATCGTTCGGGAGATTATGATTATTACATTAATGAGACTGTCCGCAATAACGATCCTAAGGCTGTAGGCCCGTTTATTCTTGCATCGTTGGAGTGGGAACGTCTTCAGGATGTGAAAGCAACTGTTAATCAGAAATAACACCGTTAATCATAAATAATAATGAAAGCAAGTATGAAAATATTGTGCAGCTTTGTGATAGCTCTGCTTTGTGGGGGCAGTTCCTTGTCTGCGGCACAGCAGTGGAAAGACACGATTGTTGTGGCACGTGACGGCAGCGGGGATTACCGCACGCTGACCGAAGCTATGGAGCATCCGGGCATTTATGGATTATAAAGTGACAGTACTGGTTAAAAAAGGTGTATATAAGGAGAAGGTTATTCTTCCTTCTTGGTTGGAAAATGTCGATTTCATCGGTGAAAATGCGGAAAATACAATAATCACTTACGATGATCATGCCAATATAAACAAAATGGGGACTTTCCGTACTTACACTTTGAAAGTAGAGGGAAACTCCATTACTTTTAAGAACCTGACGATTGAGAATAATGCTGCGCGACTGGGGCAGGCTGTTGCGCTTCATACGGAAGGCGACCGCCTGATTTTTATCAACTGCCGCTTTCTGGGAAATCAGGATACTATTTATACCGGTGCGAAAGGCACCCGGCTCTATTTTCTGAACTGCTATATAGAGGGGACTACCGATTTTATTTTCGGACCGTCTACGGCATTGTTCCGGAATTGCACCATCCATAGCAAAAGCAATTCATACATAACGGCGGCATCCACTCCGAAAGATGTTGAAGTGGGATATGTCTTTAGAGACTGTAAGTTGACTGCTGCTCCGGGAGTTGATAAAGTCTATTTGGGCCGTCCTTGGCGGCCGTATGCAGCTACGGTGTTTATTAATTGTGAAATGGGGAGCATATCCGTCCGGAAGGCTGGCATAATTGGGGTAATTCGGAGAATGAAAAAACAGCCCGATATGCTGAATTCGGCAGTACGGGAGAAGGGGCCGACTGCGCAGGCCGGGTAAAATGGGCTAAGCAACTGACCGGAAGGGAAGCTGCCAAGTACGGTAATCCTGCCTATCTCTTCGAGAGATGCAGTGAATGGAAAGAAGTGGAACTTTAACGGGTTTCTTTCAGGAAGTCTGCTCTCATGGGACTGAAGCAGTCGATAAGTATACCGGCTTCCAGGCAAGTACATCCATGTTCGGCATCCGGTTCGATGTAAACGCCGTCACCTGCTGACATAACCTGCTTTTCGCCATTAACGGTGAATTCGAATTTTCCGCTTGCCACATAGGTTGTTTGGGTGTGATAGTGGGTGTGAGGGGTGCCCACTGCACCTTGCTCAAATTTGACTTTAACGAGCATAACCTGACCGTCATATCCCAGTATCTGGCGAACGACGCCTTCACCGGCGGGTTCCCATGCTTTCTCGTTTTCGAGAATGAATGTATTGCTTCTTGTCTTTTTCATTGTGTAGAAAATTGTTTTATTTTGGCAAATATACGACATTAAACAATAAGTTTGAAAACCATGAAAAATAAATTGATTCTGCTCTTGGCAGTGCTTTTCCTATGTTCGGCTTTCAAGGCGGACAAGCCGGTAATCACTATATTTATGATCGGCGATTCTACAATGGCGAATAAGTCGTTGACCGGTGGCAATCCGGAAAGAGGGTGGGGGCATGTACTGCCCGGTTTCTTTTCTGAGGATATACGAGTGGACAATCATGCCATGAACGGGCGCAGTTCCAAAAGTTTTATTAACGAAGGACGTTGGGACAAAGTGCTTTCGCTGATAAAAAAAGGAGATTATGTTTTTATCCAGTTCGGACATAATGACGAGAAACTGTCAGCAGAGCGCCATACGGATCCAGGAACGACATTCGATGCCAACCTTCGCAAGTTTGTGAACGAAACAAGGGCAAAAGGTGGTATCCCGGTACTTTTCAATTCCATTGTACGCCGTAAATTTGGTACTTCCAATGATAAGGCTGTGGCGGAAGCTATTCTTCAGGATGATATTCGCAAGGGGATCAATCCGGATGGCCAAAAGGGATGCTTCACAGGATGATGAGGTGAGGGAAGGAGATAAGCTGATTGATACGCATGGAGCCTATTTGGACTCCCCGCGTAATGTGGCAGAGGAATTGGATGTGCCTTTTATTGATATGAATAGGCTTACCCATGAGCTGGTAGAGGGGTTGGGCCCGAAAGAATCGAAAAAACTTTTTATGTGGGTGCCTGCCAATACAATCGCATCCATGCCTAAAGGACGTGAGGACAATACCCACTTAAATGTATATGGTGCACGTGTCATAGCAGGTATTACGGTAGATGCCATAGCAAAAGCAGTGCCGGAATTGGCAAAGTATGTTCGCCATTATGATTTCGTGGTGGCACAAGACGGTAGCGGTGATTTCTTTACTGTACAGGAAGCCATTAATGCCGTTCCCGATTTTCGTAAAAATGTACGTACCACGATACTGATACGCAAGGGTGTGTATAAAGAAAAGCTGATTGTGCCTGAAAGTAAGATTAATATCTCCCTGATAGGTCAGGAAGGGGCGGTCATATCGTATGATGATTATGCCGGCAAACCGAATATCTTTGGTGAAAACAAAGGAACGTCCGGTTCGTCTTCCTGTTATATTTATGCACCCGACTTTTACGCGGAGAATATCACGTTCGAGAACACATCAGCCCGGTAGGTCAGGCAGTTGCCTGTTTTGTAAGCGCCGATCGCGTGTATTTTAAGAACTGCCGTTTCCTCGGTTTTCAGGATACACTCTACACCTACGGGAAAGGAGTGCGGCAGTATTATGAGGATTGTTATATAGAGGGAACAGTGGATTTTATATTCGGTTGGTCTACGGCTGTTTTCAATCGCTGCCACATCCACAGCAAACGTGACGGTTATGTTACGGCTCCTTCTACCGACGAGGGACAGAAATACGGCTATGTATTCTATGACTGCAAGCTGACTGCGGATGCAGGGGTGACAAAAGTGTACTTGTCCCGTCCATGGCGTCCTTTTGCCAGGGCTGTATTTGTGCATTGTGATTTGGGAAAGCATATTCTTCCTGCCGGGTGGCACAACTGGGACAAGAAAGAGGCGGAAAAGACAGCCTTTTACGCTGAATATGATAGCTATGGACCGGGAGCCAACCCCAAAGCCCGCGCTGCTTTCTCGCATCAGTTGAAAGATTTGAAAGGTTATGAAATGGAATCCGTACTGTCCGGCAGTGATAACTGGAATCCGGTTGCAAACGGTAATGCATTGGTAAGTATAAAGCGTTAACTGACAAAACTATTTTATATCAGGCACATCGTCCGATAAGTATTCTTTTCCATTTCTCCAGGGATAAGTGGGCTGTTGTTGCAGGCGTTTGTAGAAAGCAAACGCCTAAAATAAGTGTAAAGGTACAAGGTTTTTCAACGAAATATGTATCTTTACACCACAGAACGATTATTATATTATGAAAAATATCCTATACCTGATCATTTCTTTGTTGTACATATTGCCGGTTAAGTCACAGCCGGCCTGTTTTTTTACCCATTATTCATCCGAAGAAGGTCTTTCGCAAAATACGGTTATGAGTATTTTGCAAGACAGGAAAGGAAACATGTGGTTTTCCACATGGGATGGAATCAATAAATTCAACGGATATGTTTTCAGAACCTATAAAGCCAAGTTTGATAACCGGATTAATTTGACGAACAACCGCGTGGACCACATGTATGAAGACAAATACGGTTTCCTTTGGTTGCAGACATACGATAATCAGGTCTATCGCTTTGACACCCGTTCCGAGAAATTCGAGCACGTACCTGCTACGGAGGAGCAAGGAGGCAGGATTGTCATAACTTCAATAAAGATGTTGCCATGCGGTTCGGTATGGCTGCTTTCGGAAAACGAAGGCGCTATTCGTGTGAAAACGGATCCGGCTACCTATCGCCTTTCTTCGGAGTGGTATTCCGATAAATCGGGGTTGCTTCCGGCAACGCGTGTGTACGATATTTATGAGGATCATGCCGGCAACGAGTGGGTTTTGACCAACAACGGATTGGGAATGCTCGCTGCCGGAAACCGCACAATGGCTTCTTATTTCGTGGAGACAGCAAAACAAGAAAAGGGGAAAGGGCAGTTCTTTTATGTGGCTCAGGAATATGGAAATGAGATATTCTTCGGTTCGGATCATGGGCGGATATGGCGTTACCAAAAGCAAGGAGGACAGTTCGAACTATTACAGCTACCCGCCTCTTCACGTATTGTGGAGATAAAAAAGATAAATGAACAGGCAATTCTGATTGTAACGAAGACAGACGGTTTCTTCGTCTATGATGTAGTGTCTAAAGGAATGGAACACTATGAAGCCTCGCGACTTCCTAAGGCACCCGTCCGTTCTGTCTATATGGACAAGTACTCGGAAATATGGTTCGAACAGGAAGTGCCGGGTACTGTGGCCCATTTCAATGCGAAAACAAAAGTCCTGAAAACGGAAGTGATACCGGTGGAGCCCACCAGCACAGACCGTTCGCGTCCGGCTTTTCACGTACACGAAGATATTTACGGGACGGTATGGGTGCATCCTTATGGGGGCGGCTTTTCACGTTTCGATAGAGAAAACAACCGTTTGCAGTCTTTCTACAACGGACTGTCAGATGCAAACTGGCGGTTCTCCAACAAGATCCATTCGGCCTTTTCCGACAGGCAGGGTAACCTGTGGATGTGCACGCATTCCAAAGGGTTGGAGAAAATAACTTTTCAGGCGTCGCCGTTCCGTATGATAACTCCGGAACCTCACCGCTACGAATCTTTGAGCAACGAAGTGCGTGCGCTTTGCGAGGATGCCGAACACAATCTTTGGGTAGGACTGAAAAACGGAAAGTTGCGGGTGTATGGCAGCGACCATTCGGAGCGCGGATACTTGACCGAGGCCGGAACCATATCGCATACAGGCACTCCTTTGAAGGGAAATGTCTATTTTATATATCAAGACAGTAAGAGTAACCTTTGGATTGCGACAAAGGGAGAGGGACTCGTAAAAGCAGAGCCCCGGAACGGAATGGGTTATAGGCTGACGCGCTACCGGCATCGGAAAGAAGACATATATAGCTTGAGTGACGATAACGTATATTGTGTGTACGAGGACGGCAGAGGACGCATTTGGGTTGCTACTTTCGGAGGAGGCGTCAATTATTTGACGCACAATCAGGATGGCGAGGAAATATTTGTCAGCCACCGAAACAATCTGAAAGGTTTCCCTATTGACAAATGTCATAAGGTGCGTTTCATCACAGGGGATCATCGGGAGAATATCTGGATTGCTACGACCGTAGGGGCATTGAGGGTGAACGGAGACTTCAAGAACCCTGAAGATGCTGTCTTTCATCACTATCAGCGTATACAGGATGACATGTACAGTTTGAGCAACAACGATGTGCATTGGATTCTGTCTACCGGAAAGAAGGAACTCTATCTGCCACCTTTGGCGGCGGGCTGAACAAATTGCAGTCCATAGGCGAAGACGGTAGTGCGGTGTTCAAGTCATATTGTGTAGAGGACGGTTTGCCTTCGGACATATTGCTCTCTATTCGTGAGGACAACAAAGGAAATCTTTGGATGAGTACGGAGAATGGCATCAGCAAGTTTATACCGGAAGAAGAACGATTTGAGAATTATGCCGACGAACATCTCTCGTTCCGCCTGCGCTTCAGTGAAGCGGCGTCACTTTACACTTCGTGGGGAAACCTTATGTATGGAACGAGTGAGGGCATCTTCCTTTTCAAACCGGACTCGCTCCGGAAAAGTACGTATGTTCCGCCGTTGGTATTCTCCAAGCTGCTGATATCGAATGAAGATGTGACTCCGGGTGAAAATTCGGTATTGCAACGCAGTCTGGATGATACCCGCCGGTTGAAGCTCTCCCACAAAGAGAATATTTTCACCATTCAGTTTGCGGCGCTCGACTATACGGACCCTTCGGAAATCCAATATGCCTATATTTTGGAAGGCTTTGAAAAATCATGGAATTACGTCGGCAAGCAGCGGATGGCTACTTATACCAACTTGCCCAAAGGAGATTATGTGTTTAAGGTACGTTCTACCAATGCCGAGGGGGTGTGGACGGAGAATACGCGCTTGCTTGATATAGAGGTGCTTCCCTCTTTTTGGGAGACTCCTTTCGCCTATTTCTTGTATGTGCTGTTTGTGCTGCTGATTATCGTAACGGCTGTCTACATCTTGTTTACAATCTATCGTTTAAAGCATGAGGTATCCGTAGAGCAGCAAATGACGAACATGAAACTGCGTTTCTTTACGGATATTTCCCATGAGCTGCGCACGCCTTTGACCTTGATTTCCGGTCCGGTGGAGTATGTCTTGAGTAATAAGCGGTTGCCGGCGGATGTTCGTGAGCAATTGCAGGTTGTGGAACGCAATACGAACCGTATGCTGCATCTGATCAATCAGATACTCGATTTCCGGAAGATACAGAACAAGAAGATGAAGATGCAGGTGCAACGTGTTGATGTGGTGGCGTTCACCCGTAAGGTCATGGAAAACTTCGATTCCGTAGCGAGGAGCACCGGATTGATTTCTTGTTTGAAACGGAGAAGCCCGGACTCTATCTGTGGATAGATGCTGACAAGTACGAAAAGATAATCTTCAACCTGCTTTCCAATGCCTTCAAGTACACTCCGAATGGAAGATGATTAAGGTGTTTATCCATGAAGACAAAGACACTGTTTCCATTGGCGTGCAGGATCAGGGCATTGGTATTGCCGAGAACAAGAAGAAGTCGATCTTTGTCCGTTTCGAGAATATGGTAGACCGTAACTTGTTCAATCCAAGCACAGGCATCGGTCTGTCATTGGTGAAGGAACTGGTGGAAATGCATAAGGCGTTGATCTCGGTAGACAGCAAACTGGGCGAGGGAAGCTGTTTCAAGATCGACTTCCAGAAAGGAAAAGAGCATTATGACGATTCGGTGGAATTCATGCAGGATGATGCAACGGTTTGCCTGGAGGTGCAGCGGCAGCAAACGGAAGAAACGGTCTCCCCGCAATCGGAAACGGAAAGAGAAGCACAGGAGAATGAGGACATGGCAACATCCAAAGGACTGATGCTTCTGGTGGAAGATAATGCCGAGTTGCGCATATTTCTGCGGAGCATTTTCTCGCCCGAATACCGTATTGTAGAAGCTGCTGACGGCATGGAGGCTGTGATAAGGCTTTGAAGCTCTTGCCGGATATTATTATCAGTGACGTGATGATGCCGGAGAAAGACGGTATTGCCATGACCCGCGAGTTACGTGCGGATATGACAACCAGCCACATCCCTATTGTGCTGCTTACCGCAAAGTCGTCCATTGAAAGCAAGTTGGAAGGTCTGGAGTATGGTGCCGATGATTATATAACCAAACCTTTCAGTGCTACTTATTTGAAAGCGCGTGTGAAGAATTTGCTTGTTCAGCGGCAGAAGTTACAAATGCTGTACCGTCAGGACTTGATGTCGGCAGGAATGGCTATACCTGTCTCCGATGAACAGACGGAGAAGCGTCTTACCGATAATCCGGAAACGGACAAATCTCCGGTCATGTCTCCCAACGACCGTAAGTTTATGGACCGCCTTGTCGAATTTATGGAGAAGAACATGGATAACGGTGAACTGATAGTGGATGATTTTGTGCACGAGCTGGCCGTCAGCCGTTCTGTCTTCTTCAAGAAACTGAAGACCCTGACCGGTTTGGCGCCTATTGAATTCATCAAGGAAATGCGCATTAATCGTGCAGTACAACTGATAGAAACGGGAGAATATTCCATGACGCAAATATCCTACATGGTAGGTATCAACGATCCGCGTTATTTCAGTAAATGCTTCAAACAGAAAATGGGGATGACACCAACGGAGTATAGGGATAAGGTACTGAAATAGGCTGCTGTTTAGTACCCGGAATGAACATTAATGTTTTTGATATGTTCTTTTTGAATAATTACAAAACCAAACCGTAACTATGATCGTGTATTTAATTAGTTTGCTTGTTATTGGCTCGGCAATAGCTTGGAGCCTCTGGAAAGCCCCTTCGGACAAAGAGTTATGGGGAGAGGATGGGGTGGAATAAGTGCCTCAAATTCTTTCTCCAGGAGGGCAGAAAGTTTTTTCATGCGTGCCAGTTGCAGTTCCCTGATAGGAATTGCGTTAAAACAAAATTCAGTAATCATCTGTAATTCAGAACGGAGTGACAGATGATTACTGAATTTTATTTTGATACGACTCTTTTAAGTAGAATCTATAATGTTGTTTATTTCAACCAGCGTGGATCACCTACCTTGTCTATGATAAGATCTTCATTGGTGATAGTGAAGTCTCCATTTGCTTCATCCTTGAATGCAGGATCTACAAACTTTTCTTTTACGCAGTTGGGGTCTGTAAATGTAACGATATATTCTTCTCCACTTTTATATCGGATTATACCGGCATTCTTGGCTTCGTAGTATCGGTTATTGCTTGCGGTGATGTTCTCTGCTTCAATATACTTCTGATCGTTGAGATAACCGGAGAAGTTCATAAATAGGTTACTTTTCATAGAAATTTTTGCACCCGGATATCTGACATACATCAGACGTTTAAAGGTTTTGACTGCACCGACTATGGTATTGTTTTCCAATTTGATGCTATATTCGGTAACCTCAGGATTCCAGGGCTTTTTGTCTTCAGTGCCGTCAATGCGGATGAATTCACGTGCTTTTACCTGAGAACAATTATAGAAGGTATTGTTGGTGATGGTCAGTTTCTTGATTGTACCTGAACGGCTATCAAGAAAGTCGCCGCCATCGCATGCAATATCATAAATGAGACAGTTGTTTATGGTGATAGCATCTACTGTTATGGGCTTTGACGGATTATTGATTGCGAATATTCCTTCTTTATAACCTCTGATTTCGCTTGCTTCGATCTTGAACTCTTTGGCTGTGGTTCCGTCTTCGTATGAGAACATTCTTTTTACTGCTGCTCCGTTACCGTCCATGATAATGTTTCGCATGACGATTCCCGAACCTTCAATCATATTGAATTTACCCACCAAGACAGGCTTGTTCTTGAAGCGCTCGCCGATAATCTGTATCTCTTTATTGACCTCTACTTCACCTATGTCATAAGTGCCGGCTTGAATTAAGATTAGGTTTTTGTTTTCGTTTGCTTCAGTTACAGCGTCTTGCAGGGACTTTCCATCGGGGGATACTACTATTGCTGTTGCAGGATCAATCAAAGTGGTCAAAGTACGGACTCCGCAGTTCTTTTCACCGTTGAGCAACTTAGCTGTATAGGTGGTGTTGCCTGAAAGGCCGTTGACTATGACTTTTCCACTTTGGAGATCTTGGCTTGATATAGCCTGTTTTACAGGCTCTCCCTCTTCCGGAGTTAATATAACTTCGGTGAATGTTCTGTTCAATTCAAAGTACAAAGTAGCAGAAGAAGCTGTTAAATCATCTTCGTCAACTTCCTTCAGGAGTTTTTCCGGTTCAGTTTTGAAATAGATACCATTCCACTTGGAATCTTTAATATTGTCACCTTTGCACATAAAACGTGCGGAGTACTTGGTATCACCTTCAAGTCCTGTTACATCATAAGGCATATCTTCGGCTGTAAGGTTGGTATAAGTACGTACTGGTGTACCTTGAAATGTCAAACTGTCATTGGCGAAAATTTCTATATCGTAGAATGATGCTTCGGAGTTTATAGTCCAGCTTAAGCGTACGTCGATGGTGTTGTTGACCTTCGCTTCCAAACCGAAGGGAGCAAACAGGTGGTCATGCTCCAAAGCTGTGACTTCTTCGCTTTGGTCTTCGCATGCTGTTGTCAGGACTGCACATGCTAATCCTAACAGATATGTGTATTTTTTGAACTTGTTCATAATCTTTTTTATTGTGTATGTTTAACAATTTATTAATTGTTGTTCAAAGTGCCGTTACTGCTGTCGATGAATGTCTGCCAGATGGGCCAGTATTGGTTTTCATCAGGATTCTTTTGATAAAGTACATCAATCAAGGCGTCGGGTAACTTTTCTGTATTAATCCATGTGGTGCTTTCATAGTCGGCCGGAGCATTCTCTGTTTCTCCATGATTTAATCCGTAGAAAAGCAAGGTTTCACCATCTTCTGCAGTTTTGTAGTAAAGCTTGTCAGAGAGATCATTATAAGGACTTTCACGTCGTGCCAGTTTTTTCATCTTATCTTTGGCTTCATCCAATTTCGTTTTTAATAAGTTCCAACGAATAAGGTCGGCTTTTCTTAAGGATTCACCGGCAAATTCAAATGCACGTTGTTCGACGATGGCATTGAAGAAGGCATCATGATCGGTAGTTGCCTGATTCATGTATGTTGTCACTTTAGATGCCGGCAGGGCGCGGTCTAAGATGGGTTTTAGATATTGTGCGGCATTTGCCGGGTTCCCTTCTAATTCATTAATTGCTTCTGCAGCCATTAAGTAGACGTCTGCTAAGCGCATATATTGCCAGTTTACACCGTCGTCGTTGGTAGAAGTCACAATGCGGTTCATCCACTCATAACGTAATTTTCCAAAACACCAGCTTTTTAAACTGCGTAATTCCTGCTTTGCTTTTCCGTTTACTAAATCTTTGCCCCATTCATAGGGTACGCAAGTGATGTCACGACGTACATCCTGTATATCGTAATCGTAGAATAGGTAAGGCAATGGGCCATTAATTCCGCCTTGAGCCTGTGCGGTGTATTGGTCGGCAACATTATGTTTTACTCCAAATGTATATAGTACGCGGCCGCGTCCACTTGCAAATGGGATTTCCCAAAGGGATTCACCACCGGCTGTAGTGTTGTCTTGGCATAATTTGGTGAAATTTTCTTTGAATGAGCCTAATTCACAACCACTGTTCTTTATAACGTCTTCACATTCGTTCTTTGCAATAGTATACATTTTGTCAACACTCAATTCGGGGTTTGTGCTTCTGCGTACTCCGTCTGTGCGCTGGCTGTAACCGGCAGCGTAGAGGGCTATGCGTGCACGAAGTCCCTTCACAAAAGCTTTATTGACACGTTCTGTGCTTTGGGTTACTTTGGACTCATTGGGCCAAGGAACCATATTTGCTGCTTTCTCTAAATCACTTAAAAGTCGGATATAGATTTCGTCTCTGTCGGTTCTTGGAAGGTAAACGGTTTCGGAAGTGTTGGGCTCAAAGCGTGCGGGAACATCTCCCCAGCCTTTAATCAAATCCAAATAGAGCACTGCTCTCAATGTCATTGCTTCACCCAGAAGTTGGGCGAAATCAGCATCTTTAAGATCTGAGTAGGTTTCCAGTCCACGAATACATAAGTTGGCGCGCTCAATACCTTCATAGAACTTAGCCCAAGCATTATTTGCCGTATTCATTTGAGTGTTGGAGGGACGTGCAGCATATGTGCATAGTTCGTATTTGCCATCATCCGCCACTTTTGAAGCATCCATGTTGTTTATCCATTCAATATCGGAATTCTGTCCATAGTAAGGAAGAAAACGACCGCGATAGGAGTTGGTTTCGCCAAAAGACTGGTGTATGCCCATCACTGCGGCTTCAGCCAGTTCTTTTACTGAAAACAAGTTGGGCTCTTCCATTGCAGACTGCGCCGGAGCATCCAAATCACAAGAGGTTACTATACCTGTCAATGATAGGGATAAAAGTGATATGTATATAAATCTTTTCATATTTATTTTTCTTTTTATTAGTGGTTTAGAAGTTCAAATTGACACCTATGACAAACTGACGGCTCTTGGGATACGCTGAGTAATCGACACCCGGAGTCAGATTTGTTTTGCGAATAGTTGAGACTTCAGGATCATATCCGGAGTAATTGGTGATGCAGAATAAATTGTAACCGGTTACATAGAAGCGCAGATTCTGTATCTTTACCTTATTAAGCAAGGCTTTAGGTAGAGTATATCCTAAAGTTAAAGTATTCAGGCGCAGGAATGAAGCATCTTCTACGGCCCAATCGCTGAATACCATACGTGCAGTATAAGGAGACCACATTGTAGTGTTTGCATTCATTTCTGCTAATTTGGTAGGGTCATTACAGATGGTACCGTCGGCATTTAAGTTGGTCCAGCGTTTTCCGTCAGCCATGTCTGAAATCATGTTACGATATTGATATTTACCGGTTTGAGTAAATTCAATCTTGTTGGCATTGTAAACATCATTACCATAACTCCAGTTGAAGTTAGCGCTTAAGTCGAAACCGTATGCACGTGCATTGATTGTGAAACCACCTGTATGCAATGGATTGGCGTCACCAATAATCTCACGGTCGTCAGAGGTTACTTTATTGTCTTCACTGCCGTCAATATTTTGCAGTTTCATCATACCCGGCCGTAATGTACCTACAACGGCCGATGCATCGGTCACTCCTTCTTTTAAAATCCATTTCTTGCTTGTTGCATCATAGCCTTCGAAATCGCTGACTTCATAGCGACCGGCAGAACGGTAACCATACATTTTGCCCACTGCACCACCTTTGGCGATCCAGAAGTCATAACCGATTTCAGAAGAAGCCCAGTAGGTTTCTGCTCCAAAATCGTTCATAATACCGAGATCTTTAATCTTGTTCTTGTTGAAACCAATGTTAGCGCTAAAGCTTAAACCGAAATTCTTTTTGTCGATAGCCGTCCAGTTAAGAGTTGCTTCAATACCTTTATTTTGAGTTTCTCCCATGTTGCGGTATTGATAGTCATATCCTGTGCCGGAAACAGGAAACTGAATTAACAGGTCTTTGGTGGTATTCAGATAAGCTTCGATGCTACCATTCAGTTTGCCGCCTAAGACTGTAAAGTCCAAACCGATGTTACGGGTTATGGTCGTTTCCCATTTCAAGTCGGAGTTGGGCATCGTCTTAGATGCTGCCCAATAATTGCTGAAACCGTTTATCCATGATGTTGCAGATGATACGTAATTTAAGTTCATCTGTCCGGAGGGAATATTGTTGTTTCCGGCAGTACCATAACTGAAACGAAGTTTTAAATCATCCAGCCAGGATTGAGTACCTTCCATGAAACGCTCGGAAGAAATACGCCATGCAACGGCTGCTGAAGGGAAATACCCCCATTGGTTACCGGATGCAAACTTGGAAGAACCATCGGCACGAAATGTTGCACTGATCAGGTATTTACTTTGGAAATCATAATTTATACGACCAAAATATGACAATAATTTATCGTCCGGATTGATGTAGTTGTCAATAGAGAATGGTACCCCCTGTGAAGAGAATTTCCATGCGTCTTTTGCTGTAAATGATTCTGGAAATCCATGAACTATATCGGTGAGTACTTTGGATTTGGTTATAATCCATTCATGTCCTATCATTGCATTTAAGTGATGGCTGTCTCCCTTGAATAACTTGGAAAATCATAGCTGATAGTATTGGTGTTACGGAATTTGTGGCGGCTTGTATTGGCGAATTGAGCGGCAGGCTTACCTTGATTAGCGTCCGAAGGCACATTTTTAATGTAATAAGTTGTAAGGCCCCAATAGCGTTGGTCGCTGTTGCGATAGTCGTCATAACCAACTTCTGTTTTTATTTTGAAATTTTTGAATATTTCCCAGCCGAAGCTGCCTGCTATATTCAGGGTTTTACGCTCTTGCTCGCGGTCATTATCCGAAATAGCGGTTAGCGGGTGATACAGATTTCCTAAGTCGTCGTCAGAGCTGCCTGCTGAAGCATCAAGATTTGAGAGTGGAATCGGAGTGTAAATTACAGCATACTTCAAACGCTTATCCGAATCATAAGTGCTGCTGACATCATTTGCACCACCGCCTTTGATATCGGTATCGGAGTAACGGGCAGAAAAGTCCAATGTTACATTTTTTACAGGTTTGGTATTCAGCTTCAAACTGAAGTTGTCACGTTTGTAGTTGGAGCCTTCCATAATGGCTTTATCATTCATGTGGCTATAACTGAACGCATATCTTATTTTATCACTACCGCCATTGATGTTTAAATTGTGGTTGAATGTATGACCGGTGCGACCGAATGTTAAGTCTTGCCAATCATTATGAGGTATATTGTCATACATGTCCATATCTGTGTAGGCTCCAAAATAGTTCTCATAAGAACTCATATCATCGGATTTGATGAGGCCTGCCAGTTCGTATTGCCACTTGGCATAATCTTTGGGTGATAACACATCGAGTGTTTTGGCTATTTTCTTCCAACTGTAATAAGCATTGTAGCTGACGCTTACTTTTCCTTCCTTGCCAGACTTGGTTGTTACAAGAATTACACCGTTGGCACCACGTGAACCATAAATGGCTGTGGAAGATGCATCTTTCAATACGGTGATATCTTCGATGTCTGATGCCGGAATATCGGAGATGGATTCAACCGGGAAACCGTCAACAATGAATAATGGAGTGTTGTCTCCTGTGATGGAACCGCCACCACGTACGCGGATTTTCATTTCTGCATCGGGAGAACCCTCTGTAGTCGTAATCTGCACACCTGCCATTTTACCTGTTAATGCTTCGGTAGCGGAAGCTACGGGTACTGCTGCCAATACTTCCGAATTGACAGTGGCAACAGAACCGGTCAAGTCCTTACGTTTAACGGCGCCGTATCCGATAACCACAACTTCTTCCAGCGCTTGTGCATCGTCTGCCAAAATTACATCGATAGTTTTTTGTCCTTTGACGGCAATTTCTTGTGTAGTCATACCTACGTAAGAAAATATTAAAGTCGAATTGGACGGAACGTTTAGAGAGTAATTACCGTCAATGTCGGTGATTGTACCATTGCCGGTATTTCCTTTTTGTACTACGGAGGCTCCGATAACGGTTTCTCCTGCTTTGTCTTTCACTGTACCTTTTACGGTTACGTTTTGCGCTGATACGCCAAGCGATATCATGGTTACCAATAAGAATAGTAACATTGTGCGCGTGTTCTTCATTTTAGACATTCTTTGCATATTTATGATTTAAAAAGTGTTTCTCATTCAGATGAGTTTCTCTACACATTGTTAACTCCTTTTTGCAAATGTAAATTGATACGAAAAAGTAGATGTGTAATTTTTGTTTTTAGGTTGGTACTTTTTGTTATCTGTGTAGCATAAGGGAGTTAAAACCCTTCAGGAGTATGTTGTAAAGCAGAAATGCAGAAAGAAGTTGCCGGTTTGAACGAAGTCTGGAAAAGAGGACAGGCAGGTGTGAGAATTATTTGCGGCCAGAGATGTGGACTGATAACAGGAAAGGTCTTGTGGAAAAATTGTTTTTGATGATGTGTATTTTTAAGTAAGCATGGAGACAGCCCCTTTGTAATGCTGTTATTCCATTATTATATCAATGATTTCTTCTGCTTTGTCCACAACGTAATCAGGATGGAACTCCTCTAATTCGGTTCGTGGGCGGAATCCCCAAGTCACCCCGCAAGAAGTTACACCGGCGTTGATGGCTGTCTGCATGTCTACTCCGGAGTCGCCGACGTAGAGCACATCTCTTTTATCTGTTTTGGCAATG
>ENA-OQLB01000374-OQLB01000374.1-human-gut-metagenome-genome-assembly--contig:-NODE-374-length-26269-cov-3.247456_pt1 | contig 26269 bp, 40 predicted proteins | sample MGYA00242656_ERZ504813 | MGnify/ENA primary metagenome ERZ504813 (study PRJEB26092, sample SAMD00036388) | human gut metagenome | host: Homo sapiens | study: EMG produced TPA metagenomics assembly of... | reverse complement strand
GGCGGCGTTTCCTGCTCTACTACGAGTATGAGTTCAATTTTTACCAAATCGCCGCTATGGAGCATTGCACCGCTTCGGCAATACAGAAATCTGTTGCGATTGCAAAGGAGAAAGTAAAGGCGGAAATGAGGAAGTATCTCCAACCGTGACCGACACCGCCCGAAAAAGAAATCTGTTTTTTATTTGTGTGGGATTGGCGGCATTACATACTCTCACTTTTTCTTCGTGGGAGTAAATCTATTTTTAAGGAGGTCAACGCCTATGTGCAACGAAAACAAAAACACCGCCCGAAAGGAGGAAAGCCATGCAGAAGTTACAGACAGTCAACGCCGAAACGCTCCTTTATGAACCGCTTGAGAAGCCGTCCTTTGTGGTGGACAGCCTTATCCCCACAGGCTTGTCGCTGTTCTGCGGCTCACAGAAGATAGGAAAGAGCTGGCTCATGCTGAAGCTATGTTTATGCGTGTCGCAGGGACTTCCCTTGTGGGATATGCCGACAATGGAGGGCGACGTGCTTTACCTCTGCCTTGAGGACACGTTCTGCCGTATACAGGACAGGCTGTTCCGATTGACGAACGAAGCGAGCAGGCGGCTTCACTTTGCCGTGGCAAGCTGCAAGCTGTCAGACGGTCTTATCGTGCAGCTTGAAGATTATCTGAAAGATTACCCAAACAGCAGGCTTATTGTCATTGACACTTTGCAGAAAGTCCGTACAGCTTCAAAAGACAATGCCTACGCAAGCGACTATGGGGACATCTCACTAATCAAAGACTTTGCCGACAGGCATTCATTGGCGGTCATTGTCGTACACCACATCCGAAAGCAGAATGACAGCGATGTGTTCAACAAGGTGTCTGGGACGACAGGCTTAACGGGGAGTGCGGACGCTACCTTTGTTCTGGAAAAGGAGAAACGGGCATCCGACACCGCCAAGCTGTATGTGACGGGCAGGGACACGCCCTATCAGGAATACACGCTGCGTTTCCGTGATTGCAGTTGGGAACTTGTGGAGAGAAAAACGCAGGAGCAGCTTGCGAAAGAAACGATACCAGACGTCCTTTTTCGGTTGGTGGATTTTATGAGGGATAAGGAAGAATGGGCAGGCACGGCAACGGAGCTGTTAGCCGCTATGAGGGAAACGGAAACCATACCCACGGTGATTACGAAATGGCTCAATGAATACCGCACCACATTTTTAAATGAGAACCATATCGTTTATCAGTACAGCCGCAAAAAACACGGCAGGCAGATTTCGCTTGCAAAGCGGGCGGGTGACAGCGGTGACGGTGGTGACAGCGATATTGGGATACCCCCTGTTACTGTCATTGACGCTTAAAGCCGTGTAAAGCTGGCGACTCTGCCCTGCGGGTGACAGCGGTGACGGCGGTGACAGTGATTTTAGGATACCCTGCCGCTGTCATCCCTGCGGGAGAACACCCCGTAAACGCAAAGTGCAGGCGTAGGATTTACCCGCCCTTTTCGGCGTGTAAAACCACCCCTGCGGTCAGAAAAATCCTTCCGATTTTTCCGACTGCGTTTACAGGTGTAACACACTACACTTTGCCCTGCAAGTCGTGTGCCAGACGTTCCCTCTGGACTCCCTTATGGCAGGTCTTACGCCCTGCTTATCCTACGCTCCACGCTTCGGATAAAAGAATGGCAGCATGACGGTGACGGCTCTTGCGAGGGGGTATTCCAAAAACACCGTCATCATCGACATGACCGTCATGCAGGGAATAAGGGTGACAGTTGAGGCAGTCGGTAGGGGGTATCCCAAAACTGCTGTCACCGCCGTCACCGCTGTCACCCAAAGGGCAGTTTACCCGCCGAAGAAAGGAAGATGATGAATTATGCCCTATGCAATCCTGCGTTTCCAGAAACGCAAAGCGGGCGGCGTTGCGGCTTGCGAACGCCACAACGAGCGTAAAAAAGAAGCCTATAAAAGCAATCCAGATATAGATATGGAACGCTCGAAAGATAACTACCATCTTGTGAATCCGCCGAGGTACACCTACAAGAAAGAGATTAACCGCATGGTAGCCGAAGCAGGGTGCAGGACGAGGAAAGATAGCGTGATGATGGTGGAAACGCTTATCACGGCTTCGCCAGAATTTATGAACAGCCTGCCGCCCAAAGAACAGAAAGCGTATTTTACGATGGCTCTGGATTTCATTTCAGAGCGTGTCGGGGAGAAAAATATCCTCTCCGCAGTCGTCCACATGGACGAGAGAACGCCGCATATGCACCTCTGTTTTGTGCCGATTACACCAGACAATAAGCTGTCTGCCAAAACAATTTTAGGCAATCAAAAGAGCCTGTCCGAATGGCAGACCGCCTACCATGAGCGGATGTCCTCACGGTGGAATCAGCTTGAAAGAGGTCAGTCCTCAATGGAAACGAAGCGGAAACATGTCCCCACATGGCTCTATAAGTTGGGCGGCAGGCTTGATAAACAGTATGAGGAAATTGTGTCTGCACTGTCCGACATCAACGCCTTTAATGCAGGGAAGAAGCGTGACAAGGCTCTGGAACTGATTGCGGCATGGCTCCCAGACGTGGAGAAATTCTCAAAGGAAATCAGTAAGCAGAGTGCCTATATCAATAGCCTAAAGGAGCAAATCGGGCAGGAATCAGACTATGCGGGGCGTATGCGTGATGAAAAGTATGAGCAGGAACTAAAGGTGCAGAAAGCGAACCAGAAGATATTTGAGTTGCAGAGAACCAACGAGCAGATGGGGCGGCTGCTCTCAAAGATACCGCCCGAAGTGTTGGAAGAATTGCAGAAAAACCATAAAAGCAGAGCGAAAGAAAGGTAGATATGTGAATGAAGAAACAGGATTTTAAGGTGTTAAAGACCAAAGACTTGTACCCGTTTCCCGACAATCCGTTTCATGTGGCAGAGGATGAAACGCTGTCAGAATTAGCGGAAAGCATCAAGGAATTTGGCATTGTCACGCCGATAATCACACGCCCGAAAGAGGACGGGAACGGCTATGAAGTGATTGCAGGGCAGCGGCGTGTCCGTGCGTCTGAACTTGCAGGGATAAATACCGTGCCTGCGTTTGTCCTGCCCTTAGACCGTGACCGAGCCATCATCACCCTTGTAGACAGTAATTTACAGCGTGAGAATATCCTGCCATCAGAGCGGGCGTTTGCCTACAAGATGAAATCCGAAGCCATGAAGCGGCAGGGTTTCCGCACAGACTTAACCTCGTCACAAGTTGTGACGAAGTTGCGGACGGACGACAAGGTGGCACAGGGCTTCGGCGTAGGCAGGATGACCGTACAAAGATTTATCCGTTTGACGGAACTGATACCGCCGATTTTGCGGATGGTGGACGAGGGGAAAATCGCCCTCACGCCTGCGGTGGAACTGTCCTTTTTGAAGAAAGACGAGCAGGAAAACCTCTTTGCCACGATGGAGAGCGAAGAAGCAACGCCCTCACTCTCACAGGCACAGCGGATGAAAAGCCTAAGCCAGAGCGGGCGGCTTGACATGGATACGATATTTGCAATTATGACGGAGGAAAAGGGAAACCAGAAAGAAACCTTGAAAATCAACACAAGCAAGCTGAAAAAGTATTTTCCGAAGAACACAACGCCGAAGCAGATGGAGGAAACCATCATTAAACTTTTGGAGCGTGAATTGCAGAGGAAACGGGGCAGGGACAGCCGCTAATCTTCTCTTTTCGGGAGGTAAATGCAGAAAATTGAGGTATGAAGAATGAAAGAAATCCAGTATGAGATTGTAAAGGAAATCGCCGTATTGTCTAAGGGCGACAGCGGCTACACAAAAGAAATCAATCTTATCTCATGGAACGGAAGAGAGCCGAAATATGACATCCGCAGCTTTTCCCCGAACCGTGAGAAGTGCGGAAAGGGTATCACGTTGAACGCTGATGAAGCAGCAGCACTCCTTGAAGCATTACAGAAAGAAGTAAACAGCGGGGATTGATGGTATCTGATTGACAGGGCGGGGCGTTCCAGACGTTCTCCTGCCCTGTCTGGAAAGGAAGATTTAAGTATGGGCGAGGATAAGAAAGCAGATAAAAAGAGAAAGCGTATCGTGCCGAAAGCACCAGTTCAGATGATAATCAGCCGTGAATATGTCGGCACGCAGACAGTCACAGAAGCGTTTATCCCGATTATTTCCGAGGATATTCGGAAGAAGATTGCCGAGGGCGACACCTTCGACAATGAGGGGCTGTCCGCTTAGAATGTACGCAATGGAACATGAAAACAGATAGGACAGATATGGAGGTTTTACAGTATGGCAGGAATAAGAATGGAGAACAAGATTTATGAAGTCGGCATGTACTGCCGCTTGTCAAAAGACGATGGCACGGATAACGAGAGTGCGAGCATTGCGACACAGAAATCCATCCTCACGGATTATGTGAAAAAGCAGGGATGGCACTTAGCAAAAACGTATGTGGACGACGGTTACTCTGGTACAAATTTCCAAAGACCAAGTTCCAGAACATGATTAAGGACATTGAAAGCGGTCTGATAAACTGCGTTATCACGAAAGATTTATCTCGTCTGGGGAGGAACTATCTTGATTGCGGACTGTATCTGGAAGTGTTTTTCCCAGAGCATAATGTGAGGTATATAGCGGTCAATGACGGCGTGGACACGCTCAATAAATCCGCTATGGACATCACGCCTTTCCGCAACATCCTAAACGAAATGTATTCCGCCGATGTGTCGGTCAAGATAAAATCGGCGTACCGAGCGAGGTTTCAGCAGGGGAAATTCATGGGGACGACAGCACCATACGGTTACGTCAAAGACCCCGCCGACCACAACCATCTGCTGATAGATGACAAAGTTGCCCATGTGGTAAGGGAAATATTTGACCTTGCGTTAGCGGGCAACGGAATCGCCAAAATCCGCAAGCACATCAACAAACAGCATATCTTACGCCCCGCCGCTTATGCGGCGGAGCAGGGGGCAACAGGCTATGAGAGGTATTTTGAGGAGAATGAGGAGAACCGTTATATTTGGAGCGAGAACAGCGTAAGGGGCATTTTAAGAAGCCCGATATATGCGGGAAACCTTGCAGGCTACAAGCGGATTGCCGCCAACATGAAAAGCAAGAAACGCCCCTCTAAGCTGCCCGAAGAATGGGAAGTGATACCAGACACCCATGAGGGGATAGTCACGCAGGAGGAATTTGATACCGTACAGCAGCTTATTACAAGCCGCAGATTACCAGAAAACAAGGGCGGCTTTGAGAACATCTTTGCAGGCGTTATTAAGTGTGCGGACTGCGGCTATGCGATGCGGGCTATGAGTGCCAACAGGAGGAAACGCCCCGACATCATCGACTGCGTACAATATTCCTGCAATAATTATGGCAGATACGGTAATATCATGTGTACCGCACACAGCATTGAAGCGAGGGACTTGTTCAACGCTGTCCTCACCGACATCAACCGATTTGCGGATATGGCAGTCAATGATGAAAAGGCAGTGAGGGCGATTGAAAAGCGGCTCACGGAAACAGACCAGAGCAAGGCAAAGGCACTGGAAAAGGAGCAAAGAAAACTGAACAAACGCCTTGCAGAACTGGACAGGCTGTTTTCCTCACTCTATGAAGATAAGGTGATGGAGCGTATTACCGAGCGGAATTTTGAGATGATGTCGGGAAAATACCAGAAAGAACAGCTTGAAATTGAAGCAAGGCTGAAAGAGGTAACGGAAACGCTCAGCGACAGCTATGAGAAGACGCAGGGTGTCCGTGATTTCCTCTCCCTAATCCGCAACTATCAAGGCATTAAGGAACTGGACGCAACCATCATAAACGCACTTATAGACAAGATACTTGTTTCGGAACGTGAGAAACTTACAGACGGAATGGTGCGGCAGGAAATCAAGATTTATTATAAATTCATCGGCTTTGTCGGTGAATTACATATCACACCGACAAAGCGGTGGACTGCGTTAAAGCCTAAGAATTGTACGGTGTGCGGTGTTGAATATGTTCCCCGCTCTGGCATATCGAAGTATTGTCCTGCTTGTGCCAAGAAGATACAGAGGGAGAAATCAAACGAGAGCAAACGCAGGAGCAGGGAGCGAAACAGACAGGCATGTATTGAACTGTCCGCAAAAAATGACCGACTGATTTGGAGCAGCGTTCCGGTAGAATTGTCCGTCAGGGCAATGAAAATCCGCAGGTAGAGATTTATCGCTATGTAACAGAGCAGACCTTTGATGCATACCTCTATCAGCTTGTGGAAGGTAAGCAGAAGTTCGCAAGTCAGATTATGACGAGCAAATCTCCGGTCAGGTCGGCAGAGGACATTGATGAAACCGCACTGTCCTATGCAGAGATAAAAATGCTTGCAACAGGCAATCCGTATATCAAAGAAAAGATGGACTTAGACATTCAGGTGCAGAAGCTGAAGATGTTAAAATCCAATTTCTTATCGGAGAAATACGGACTGGAGGATAAGGTCATCAAGTTCTATCCACAACAGATTGCTTACTTAAAATCCCGTGTAGAGGGACTTACAAAAGATGTTGAAACAGCAAAATCACACCCGAAACCGATAGACGAGCAGCCGCTTGGAATGATGGTATCGGGTGTTTCTTATTCCGAAAAAGCCGAAGCAGGTCAGGCAATCATCAATGCCTGCAAGTCAATGAACAGTCCTGATGCGATACCACTTGGCGAGTACCGTGGCTTTCAAATGGAACTGTATTTTGATACGGTGCAGCGTAATTATGTTGTGAAATTAAAAGGCGAAACGAGCAGAGATGTACCGCTTGGCGATGATTCTCACGGTAATATCGTGAGAATAGATAACGGCATAGAACGCTTTGAGGAAGCACTTGCTGATACGAAAAACAGCCTTGAAAATACGGAGAAGCAGTTTGAAACAGCGAAGCAGGAAATCGAAAAGCCGTTTGCAAAGGAGGAAGAATTGAGGGCAAAAACTGCCCGACTTGATGAGCTGAATATCCTGCTCAATATGGATAAAAAAGAAAATGAAGAATTGTCGGCGGAGAACCATGATGAGGGCGAAATGATTGAAAAGAAGTCAAGAAATTTTGAAAGATGAGTTTAGAATTGCGGTATGGAAAAATCCCATACCGCAGATAGTATGTTAGGTAAGATGGTACAAAGTTATACTGTCAGAAATAATATTTTCAAAAAAATTAGAAGATGTTAATCTGTCAGTTTGTTTTCTTCACCCCAAACACAAAGCTGATCTAACACTACCATTAGTGACTTGCCACGTTCCGAAAGACAGTATTCCACCTTGGGTGGAATTTGAGGATATTCAGTACGGATAATCAGTTTGTCAGATTCTAGTTCCTTGAGATTGCTACTTAATGTTTTATCGGAAATTGTTTCAGATACGCTTCAGCTCATTGAACCTTACAGTTTAAATTCCATTAAACAATAAAGAATGACCATTTTATGTTTGCCGGAAATCAGGGACAAGGTGTAAGCAAAGCCTGTATCTTCAAAATTGGCATTTTCAATGTAGTTTTGTATCATTATACTTTCTCCTTGGATAGTACCTATCATTTTTACCAGTACTTGAAATTCTGAATTGATTGGATATAATTATAAGCAGGATAAATAATTCTGTCAATCTAATTTTAAGGAGAGATTATTATGAGAACAAAGTTGAAAATTACGGAAGGAATTTTTCCTATGCCAGTGTTGATGGTGGCAACTTATAATGAGGACAACAGTGTGAATGTAATGAATGCTGCTTGGGGGACAATGCAAGCAAGGGACATAGTTGCATTGAATCTTACCGAAACACATAAAACCGTGCAAAATATTAAGGCACGAGGTGCATTTACTGTTAGTATCGCAGATGTAGAACACTTGGTAGAAGCAGATTATTTTGGCGTAGAGTCTGGTAATCGTGTAACAGATAAATTTACACGTAGCGGATTGACTGCAAGTAAGGCTGAAGTCGTAGATGCTCCTATTATCAATGAGTTTCCAATTTGTTTAGAATGTAAATTTATTGAGTATCAAGATAATGAATACGGTTGTGGCGTTATTGGAAAGGTAGTGAATGTAACTGCCGATGAGAGCGTTATGGTAGACGGTAAAATTGATATTTCCAAGGTAAATGCCATTGCATTTGACCCTTATACTCATGGTTACTACAAGGTTACAGAGCGTGTGGGTGAAGCTTTCAAAGATGGGTTAAAACTGAAAAAGTAAAGCTACAGGAAAGAAAAATTGATTAAGAGAAGATTCTTTCATAAAACATAGACACAAAATTTAATATTATATAGCCACTTGGTTTTCAAAAAATCAGGTGGCTATTTTTATTTTAAGGAGGTGGTCGATATGCCTTTTATCGCACCTGAGTTAATCATTCAGGCGAAGCAGATGGACTTATTAACCTACCTGAAAAATTATGAACCGTATGAACTGGTTAAGTTTTCAGGTAACACCTATTGCACCAGAACCCACGACAGCTTGAAGATTTCAAACGGGAAATGGATATGGTGGTCGAGAGGTATCGGCGGCAGGAGTGCTTTGGATTATCTGATTAAGGTCAAAGGTTACAGCTTCCTTGAAGCAGTGGAAACCATTATCGGACACACAGCGATTCAAGCTCCGGTCTATGAAAAGCCACAGGCAAAAGAGGAAAATAAACCACTTCTTCTCCCTGAAAAATGTGTTTCCAACAGAGTGATTACAGAGTATCTTTTCGGGAGAGGAATAGATTTTGAAATCATCAATTACTGTATCTCTAATGACCTTATCTTTGAGAGCCTGCCGTATCACAATGTTGTGTTTGTAGGCTATGACGAGAAGAAAGAGCCGAAATATGCAGCCTACCGTTCCACGAATAAGCGTAGAATTATGGGCGATTGCAGTGGCAGTAAAAAAGATTATTCTTTTCGGCTTGGTAAGGAAAACTTAGAGGAAGTACACCTCTTTGAGTGTGCCATTGACTTGTTATCCTATGCCACACTTGCGAAGCTGAACGGGCAGGATTGGAAAGAAATGAGCTTTGTTTCGCTGTCCGGGGTGTATTCTCCGGCAAAGAAAATTGAGGACAGTAAAGTGCCGATTGCACTGGAAAAGTATCTTGGCAGTAACCCATCTGTCAGGAAAATCCGTATCCATTTTGACAATGATATAGCGGGCAGAAAGGCAGCACAGACCTTAAAAACCATTCTGCCGGATAAGTATGAAATCGTTGATGAGCCACCAAAAGCCGGTAAGGACTTCAACGATTTTCTTTGTATGCGGATGGGCATTTACAATAAAAAAACACACGAAAGGAATGAAGAACGATGAATGATTCTAAGATTAAAGTTCTCTTGGTAGAACCGGAAAAGTACCCGAAGGAAATTGTAATCGACGACAGTCTGGAAGCAATGCAGGAGGTTGTCGGCGGGGATATTGAGGAATATATGCCCTATGACGATGACGTTGCAATCATCTGTAATGAGGAAGGAAAGATGAGAGGACTTCCGCTTAACCGTGCAGTTATGTGCAGGACAATGATAAGAAAGAGATGGTAGATATTATCTGCGGCAAATTCTTTATCTGTTATGCACCGCCTGAGAGTGAGAGTTTTCAGAGCTTGCCGGACGATATGATGAAGAAATACAAGGAACAGTTCAAGTATCCTGAACGCTTTTCTAAGGAAGTGGGCGGCAATATCGTGGCTGAACCTTTTAAGCCGAAATCAAAGGATTATGAGAGATAGTAGACTGAGAACGGGGCAACCCGGAGGAGATGTTTATTCTTAGCGAGCAGACCATTTGGATAAACACAGTTTCCCAAACGGTAAAAGGCTCGTTAGGGGTTGCCCCTAATACCCCGTGAGAAAGGAGAACTTGATTTGAGAGAGTTATTACTTATCGCCGCCGGAACACTGCTCGGCAGTTGTCTTGGCGTTACGATGATGTGCTTATTCCAGATTAACAAAGATTGCAGAGTAAAGAGAAAGGAAGATACCGATTATGAGAAAGAGAAACATTCAGAAGATTGTACGCTTTAACCGCAAGGAAGCACAGGATTTGGCAGCAAAGGCAAAGAAGGCTTGTCTTTCCGAAGCAGGGCTTATCCGTTTGCTTATCAGAGGTTACGAACCGAAAGAGAAACCCGATGACCGTTTCTATGATGTGATGAGGGAACTTTCCTCTATCGGTAATAACATCAATCAGCTTGCTGCCAAAGCGAATACACTTGGTTTCATTGACGCACCTATGCTGAAGAATGAAGCTGCAAAGTGGAATAAGTTCCAGTCAGAGATTGAGAGGACATATCTTCGTCCAAATCAGAGCGAAATGAAATGGCAGTAACAAAGTTGTGGTCGGTAACAGAAAGGCTCGGTCAGGTCATTGACTATGCGACCAATCCGGAAAAGACTTCTGCAAATATCAAAAGGGAGTTTTCGCCGGAACAGTATCAGGCTCTTGCAGATGTTATTGCTTATGCAAAGGACGAAGAAAAAACAGAGCGAGAATTTTATGTTGAGGGTATCAACTGTAATGTGGCGATTGCCCGTGACCAATTCATAACGGTTAAGGAGCAGTACCAAAGACAGAAGGTATCCAAGCCTACCACGGATATTTGAGTTTCAAGGAAACAGATATATCTCCTGAGATGGCACAGAAAATCGGAATGGAGTTTGCGAATGAAGTGTGGGGGAAAAGATTTCAGGTCGTTGTGACAACCCATCTGAACACAAAGCACCTGCACTGCCATTTTGTCGTCAACTCTATTTCTTTCGTCGATGGCAAACATTTGTGGGGCGAGGAAAAAGCGTGGTTCAAATTCCGAAAAATTGCAGACAGGATTTGTGAGAAGTACGGACTTTACTATGACCCGAATCCGAACCGCAGTAAGCAGTCGGATTATCTGACGATGAAAGAAAAGGCAGGTATGCCGACACGCTATTCGGTTGCAAAAGAAGCCATTGATTATGCTATCGACCATAGCAAGACCCTGAAACGAATTCTAGTTTGCTCTCAAGGAAATGGGATATGCCTATAACCTGAGTCCAAGCCGAAAATACTGGACGGTCATTCCAAAGGGATACGATAAGCCGATACGACTGAAAAATCTCGGAGCAGATTATACCAATGACCGGATTGTAGAGCGTATCAAAGAAAATCGTAACAGATGGGCAGAGATTGAGCCGTTCCAAAGGGCGACTTATAAACCAAGACAGTACCGTATGCAGACCAGAGGCAGAAGCTGAAAAAGAAAGGCGGACTTTATGGCTGTATCTGTATTACTGTTACAGACTCGGTTATCTGCCAAAGTATAAGAAACAGAATAACGCAAGGCTTCATTATCTTTTGAAAGATGATTTAATGAAGCTCGATAAGATTACTGATGAAGTAAGGCTGCTCGGACGAGAAAATATTTCCACGGACGAACAGCTTTTTTCATATAAGACTTCCTTAGAGGAGCAGATGAAAAATCTGATTGCCGGGAGAACACATCTCCGAAAAAAGATACGAACAAATATTGATGATGGTCAGCTTCAGGCGGCAAAAGATGAAATCGCTTCTATCAACGGAGAATTGAAAAAACTCCGACGGGAAGTAAAACTCTGCGAGGATATTGCGGAGAGGTCAAAGGTTATGGAAGAAAACCTTGAGCATATCGAAACAGAGGAACAAAAACAGCAGAGAAAGGAGAAATCACGCTATGAACAACGGTGGTGACGCAGCAGAGCAGGTCGTTAGACTTTCGCTTGAAGGATTTGAAGTTGCTGCAAGATTAAGCGGTTCGGCGGCGAAGAATATCGCATTGCTTTTGGTATCGGTTCTGAAGCAGGAGCAAAAGACGAAGGGTAAAGCAAGGCTTACCAATATGATTAAGTCAGGCAAGGAGCTGAAAGTCTTTTCTATTCCGCAAAAGGATTTGAAGAAGTTTACCGAACAGGCAAAACGCTATGGCGTTCTTATTGTGTCCTCAGAGATAAGAACACAAAGGGAGAGAACGCTCCGGTAGATATTATCGCAAGAGCAGAGGACGCTTCTAAAATTCAGCGTATCGTTGAAAGATTTGAACTTGGCAAGGTGGATAAGGCTTCGATTGTCAGTGAAGCAGAGAAAGCTATCGCAGACCGTGAAGCGGTTGAGAAAGAAAAGCCGACTAAATCCAAGAGTGAAATCATTATGGAAGAAGCGGTCAGAAATCCAATGCAGAAAGAGGAGCGAGCAAACGCAAACCCCTCAGTCGCCAAAACAGACAAAAGCCCTCTGTCAAGGCAAAACTCAGAGCCGGTAGAAACGCAATCTGATAAGGGTGTTGCAAAGCCAGTGGAAAAGCCATCGGTCAAAGAGAAACTTGACCGTTACAAGACACAGGCAAAACAGCAAAAAGAAGCAGAGCGTAAAGAGCCGGAGGTTAAGAAAGACGGTAAGAAGCTGCAGCAGAAAAACGGTCAGACGGTACACCGTCAGCCGAAGAAGAAACCAAAAACAAAAGAGAGGTAATTCACTATGACAAATGATTTCAAACCCGCAAAGGCTGGCGGTAATCAGCAAGATTATCCAAAGAGGAGTATGCGGAAAAGAAGCGAGCAGAAAAAGAAAAGGTCTATCAGATGATGATGACGCTGCCCGTGAGATTGTGAGTGCCCCTGATAAGTTCAAGAGCTTTCTTGATACGCAGAGTCGAATGGACAGATATTCCGTAGCAAATGCTCTCCTTATTTACAGTCAGTATCCGCAGGCGACACAGCTTAAAGATTTTGATGATTGGGGTAAGGACAATGTGAAGATTACCAAAGGGGCAAAGAGTATTTCTATTCTTGAACCAGTGGAATACACAAGAGCAGATGGTTCTCCGGGTATTTCCTACAATGTCAAAAAGGTATTTGATGTTACGCAGACAAATGGAAGAAAAGCTCCGGCAGTGTCAGCAAACCGTGACCCGAAAGCACTTATCACGACAATGCTTGATGTATCTCCGGTGGAGGTTGCGGCAACCGATGAACTTCCGTATCCGAATATGGCAGCTTTTTATAATAATGAAAAGCAGACTTGTATGTGAAGCGTAATGTGGGCGACAGCGTAGCAGTTGCTCAGTGTGTCGCTCAGGAACTCGGACATGCACAGCTTTCTATCAATAGTGAAAGTTACAGCCGCAGGGATATGGGATTTCAGGCAGTGTGTATCGGATATATGCTTTGCAAGAAGTATGGCGTAGATACACAGAATTTTGCAATTAACCGTATTCCGGAGGGACTGGCTTCCAAAGAGCCGAAAGAAATCCGTGCGGAGCTTTCCAAGACACGAAATGCAATGGCAGAAATTCACAGTCATATCTCTGATGAAATGTTCCGCAAAAAGCAGGAGCGTTCAAAGGACTATGAGAGATAACGGAGGGCAGATATGGAAAAGAAAAACTCTACACATTGCTTTGGACGATTACGAACACGGTGTTGTCATTCGCTCCTTAAACGATGAGAAAACAAAGTTGATGGAGGAAGGCAAGTCCGCAGACGCAGTAGACGACCTGCTTGTAAAAGTCGGAAATGCCCCATTGAAAAAAGTTCAAAGTGATTGAAAGGAAACGCTCAGATGAAGCGAGATAATGACAGGCAGACTGCCATTATTTTATCCATTGTCGGTATCGTTCCGGTCATATGCTGGCACTTCTGATTGCACCTTCCATAAGCGGAGGATTGCCGGAGATAGCAGCCAATCTTGCGACACTCTTTGATAATCCATTTTCCATAAAATTATGTGGGGACAGCCTGAAAACTGTCCTCATTTTGCTTTTGTGCTATGGAATGGGTATCGGGATTTATTTCTCAACAAGAAAGAATTACCGCAGACGAGAAGAACACGGTTCTGCCAAATGGGGCAATGTCAGAGCCATTGATAAAAAGTACCGACAAAAGCCGCTGTCAGAAAATAAGCTGATGACTCAGAATGTGTGCATTGGCTTAATGCCAAGAAGCACAGACGAAATCTGAATACGCTTGTGTGCGGTGGCTCCGGTGCAGGTAAGACAAGATTTTATGCAAAGCCTAATATTATGAATGCTGCCAGAAACAGCTATGTGATATTAGACCGAAAGGGGAAATCCTGCGAGATACGGGACATCTACTTGAGAAGAAAGGGTACGAAGTGCGTGTGCTTGATTTGATTTCAATGGAGAAAAGCCATTGTTACAATCCTTTTGTTTATTTGCAGAATGACAATGATGTGCAGAAGCTCGTAACCAATCTTTTTAAGAGTACCACTCCGAAAGGTTCACAGAGTAATGACCCGTTTTGGGATACGGCAGCGTCAATGCTTCTGCTTGCACTTGTATTTTATCTGCATTATGAAGCACCGCCGGAAGAACAGAATTTTGCAATGGTAATGGAAATGCTCAGAGCCGGGGCGATTGAGGACGAGGACGACCCAAGTCCTTCTCCGCTTGATAATCTGTTTTCGGATTTGATGATAGATAATCCTGACCACATTGCTTTGAAGTATTACCACTCTTATCATTCCGGTTCTTCCAAAACATTAAAATCCATACAGATAACCCTTGCAGCAAGGCTTGAAAAGTTCAACTTGGAAAGTCTTGCTGCTCTTACTTCTGCCGATGAACTGGATTTGCAGTCACTCGGAGAGAAAAAGGTGGCACTGTTTGCACTGATACCGGATAACGACTCCAGTTTCAACTTCTTGGTGTCCATTCTTTACACACAGCTCTTTCAGCAGTTGTTTTATGCAGCCGACCATATCCACGGCGGCTGTTTGCCGATGCCTGTTCATTTTATGATGGACGAATTTGCCAATGTTTCACTGCCGGACGACTTCGACAAGATACTGTCGGTTATGCGTTCCCGTGGTGTATCGGTAAGCATCATCTTACAGAACTTGGCACAGCTTAAAGCCTTGTTTGAAAAACAGTGGGAGAGCATTGTGGGTAACTGCGATGAATTTCTTTACCTCGGTGGAAATGAGCAGTCAACCCATAAATATGTGTCGGAGCTGTTGGGCAAGGAAACCATTGATACCAACACGTTCGGAAAGAGTACCGGAAGAAGCGGTAACTATTCCACCAACTATCAGATTAGCGGCAGAGAGTTACTTACCCCTGATGAGGTGCGTATGCTCGATAATCAGTACGCTATTTTATTCATCCGTGGGGAAAGACCCATTATGGATTTCAAATATGACATTATGAAACACCCGAATGTGACACTTACCACAGACGGAAAGGCAAGTCCTTATAAGCACGGAGAAATCACAAAAGATATTGCTTCGATTGCCATTTGGGACATTGACCCTGCAACACTTCCTGAAAAGGAAATGAAAGAAACGAACTGGGAACTTCTTTCCGATGAGGAGATGGAAGCTCTGTTCATAAACAATCAAACAAATTAAATTTTGGAGGTATTCAACTATGACTATTTTTAAGAAAAAAGCAACTGATATTCAGGAAACAAAGAAACTGCCTATGACTGGAAAGGTCAAGAAAGGCTTCCGTGCTTACTGCACAATGGTCATTGTCGGTGCGTTGGCACTTGGAATGACAACGACTGCATTTGCAGCGAATGACCCGCTTACCGTAGTCAACAATCTGTCTGACTTTATCTTCGGACTTATCCGTGCTATCGGTATGATTTTGCTCGGCTTTGGTATCGTGCAGGTCGGTCTTTCACTCAAATCTCACGACCTTCTCAGAGAGCCAATGGCTTCCTGACTCTTGCGGGCGGTGTCATTATCACTTTTGCGAAAGAAATCCTTACTCTTATCACAGGCTAAGATAAGAGTTACACAGTTATCGAGGGGTGTGCCAAGTTAAGGGACACCCCTTAATTGTAAGGAGGTGCTTTGAATGAGTGATAACTGGGTAGTTCAAAATCTTGAAAATGCCCTTGAAACTTGGAATGAAAAACTGTCGGAAATATGGACACTCATCACAACTACACCGCAGAACTTTAAGGGCGGGAATATCTGGAAGGTTATTGTTGACATCAACGGTGCAGTTCAGGCTATCGGGCTTGCCTTACTTGTATTGTTTTTTGTGATAGGTATGGTAAAGACCTGCGGAAGTTTTACAGATGTGAAGAAACCGGAACACGCTTTAAAACTCTTTGTCCGTTTTGCATTGGCGAAAGGTGTTATCACATACGGAATGGAGCTTATGCTTGCATTATTTAATATCGTGCAAGGGACGATTTCAACCATTATGAATGCTGCAGGATTTGGAACTTCGGAACAGACGACCTTACCCGCAGAGATGGTAACGACCATAGAGGATTGCGGATTTTTGAGAGTATCCCTTTGTGGGCGGTAACGCTTATCGGAGGATTATTTATCACGGTGCTGTCGTTCATTCTGATAATGACAGTGTATGGACGATTTTTCAAGTTGTATATGTACACAGCACTTGCACCGATACCGCTTTCCACATTTGCAGGAGAACCTACACAGAATGTAGGCAAGAGTTTTATCAAGAGCTATTGTGCAGTTCTGCTTGAGGGAGCAGTCATTGTACTTGCTTGTATTATTTTCTCCGTATTTGCTTCATCGCCACCAGTAGTGAATCCTGATGCAGCAGCAGTTACGCAGGTGTGGGCATATATCGGGGAATTGGTATTTAATATGCTTGTTCTTGTCGGTGCAGTAAAAATGTCTGACCGTATTATCCGAGAGATGATGGGACTTTAAGGAGAGATTTTGAGATGAACCAAAAAAATTGTAAGAAGTGCGTTTACTATGGAGGTAAACGGAAGGCAAAGTCTTTTGCCTGAATGATAAATGCGTGAGGGAGAAAGACCGAAACCGCAGGAAAGGAAACAGATATGGAAGTAAAAATTAACCGAGAAATCAGAAATTATACAGAGTCAATGTTTTTTGGACTGTCGCTCAGACAGTTCATTTTTTCTGTTCTCGCTTGTGGCGTTGCGGTAGGACTGTATTTCTTGCTCAGACCGTATGTTGGCACGGAAACTGTATCGTGGGTGTGCATTTTGGGTGCTGCTCCGTTTGCGGCACTTGGCTTTGTGAAGTACAACGGTATGACCGCAGAGAAAGCAATCTATGCGTGGATAAAATCGGAGTTTTTAATGCCGAAGAAGCTGGTGTTTCATTCTACCAATGTGTATTACGAACTGATGAAGTCAAGCATTGAACAGAAGCAGAAAGACCATTTCCGAGAATCTAAAACATAAAATGAGATTTAAGCTATTGACAGACAAGTGCATTCTGAATATACTATAATGATTTAGAATTTGACTAGATGGGCGGCTTGGGAAGAAAGGAGAAATGTTAATATGTATAAGTATGTGGAAGACAAACAGTTTCTGAGCCGTATGCGTTCGTTATGTGGAGAAATAATGCAAGACCTTTGTCATACGCTTAAAGAAGAATATGATATTGGTGCTTCATTCTATCTCGTGGGTAGTGGTGCAAGAAACCTGATATTACAAAATGCTAATCGACCGATTGATTTGGATTATAATCTTGAAATTACAAGAATAGATGATTGGGAAGATTGCAAAGAAATCAAAGAATGTGTCAGAAAGGCTTTCAATATTGTTCTTAGAGAATATGGGTGGAGCGACTGCCAAGATTCTACCTCATCTTTGACAACGGAAAAGCGACACTTTAATCAGGGAAATAGTACAGAATTTTCAATGGATATTTGTATTGTCTGCGAGGATACAGACGGAAACTATCATCGTCTTATTCACGATAAGCGATATTTTCCAAACAGATATTTCTGGAATCAAGCACCCAATTCAAGAAACATTAGAGAGAAAGCGAAGTGTATCAAAGAAAAAGGAAAATGGATATTAGTTAGAGAGCAGTATCTGAGAATAAAAAATCAGTATTTGACTTCCAACGATTACAACCATTCCTCTTTCATTTGCTATATTGAAGCAGTCAATAATGTATATAATTCAAGAAAGCACTGGAACTAAATAAAACCAATTTGATGTATCGTCACTAAAATTAGTGGCGATATTTTTTACCATAAAGGAGGTTATGAGTTTTTATGATTAAGACTCTTACGAACCTGTTTAAACAGGATAAGAAAAAATTTGTTGTACCGAAAGGTGTGCAGGACGTTATTCCCGTGGCAGCTATCTTTGATGATGGCATTTTCAAAGTGGGAAAGGATAAATATTCAAAGACCTACCGCTTTACGGATATTAACTATGCAGTGGCAAGTCGTGAGGATAAGGAAGCGATGTTCCTTGAATATTCCGAACTTCTGAACTCCCTTGATAGTGGTGCAACGACAAAAATCACAATCAATAACCGTCGGCTCAACAGACTGGATTTTGAGCAGACAATCCTTATTCCGACAACCGGAGATAATTTGGACGAATATCGAGAGGAATATAACAAAATGCTTCTTGATAAGGCAACGGGGGCAAACTCTATTGTTCAGGATAAGTATATTACCATTTCCATCAACAAAAAGAGTGTGGAGGACGCAAGAACTTATTTTGCCCGTGTCGGTGCAGATTTGATTGCTCACTTCGGCAGGCTTGGAAGTAAGTGTGTGGAACTGGAAACAGACGAAAGACTTCGTATTTTCCACGACTTCTATCGTGTGGGAGAAGAAAGCTCTTTCCACTTTGATATTAAGGAAACAAGAAAAAAGGGACACGATTTTAAGGATATATCTGCCCCGACACAATGGAATTTGAAAAGGACTATTTCAAGATGGGAAACCGTTATGGAAGAGTCCTTTTTCTTCGTGAATATGCGTCCTATATCAAGGACAGTATGGTAGCGGAACTTACGGATATGAACAGAAATCTGATGATGTCCATTGATATTGTTCCTGTTCCGACTGATGAAGCAGTAAAGGAAGCAGAAAACCGTCTGCTTGGTGTGGAAACCAATATTACAAACTGGCAGCGTAGGCAGAATGCCAATAATAACTTCTCTGCCACCGTTCCGTATGATATGGAGCAGCAGAAGAAAGAAATGAAAGAGTTCCTCGATGACCTTACGACCCGTGACCAGAGAATGATGTTCGCTGTTATCACAATGGTATTACAGCAGACAGCAAAGAACAGCTTGAGAATGATACGGAAGCATTGCTTACCACAGCAAGAAAACATCTTTGCCAGTTTGCAACACTGAGATTTCAGCAGGTAGATGGACTCAACACGGTAATGCCGTTTGGAACAAGAAAGATTGATGCGTTCAGAACACTTACAACAGAGAGCCTTTCGGTATTTATCCCATTCAGGGTGCAGGATATTTTCCACGAGAACGGTATCTATTACGGTCAGAATGTTATCAGCAAAAATATGATTATCGCAGACCGTAAGCAGCTTTTGAATGGTAACTCCTTTATTCTCGGTGTATCCGGTGGCGGTAAGTCATTTGCGGCAAAGGGAGAAATCATCAATCAGGTGCTTTCTTCGGACGCAGATATTATCATCATCGACTGAGCGAGAGTATTCACAGCTTGTCAATGCGATGGGCGGAGAAGTAATCAATATTTCTGCTACTTCCGACAATCACATCAATGCAATGGATATGAATAAGGATTACGGCGACGGTGCAAACCCTGTCATTTTGAAATCCGAGTTTATTATGTCCCTTTGTGAACAGCTTATCGGAGGTACAAATCTCGGAGCAAAGCAGAAGTCTATCATTGACCGATGTACGGCAAGCGTGTACCGCAGTTATCAGCAGAATGATTATCAGGGACATATACCGACCTTGCAGGATTTCAGGGCAGAACTTTTGCAGCAGGACGAACCGGAAGCAAAAGAACTGGCACTTGCCATTGAGCTTTTTACACACGGTTCTCTGAACACTTTTGCAAAGCAGACGAATGTGGATACCAATAACCGCCTTATCTGCTATGACATCCTTGACTTGGGTAAACAGCTTATGCCGATTGGTATGCTTGTTGTCCTTGACTCTATCCTGAACCGTATCACACAGAACCGTGCAAAGGGTAAGAACACCTTTATCTTCATTGATGAGATTTATCTTCTGTTCCAGCACGAATACTCTGCAAACTTCCTCTTTACCTTGTGGAAGCGTGTGAGAAAATACGGTGCATACGCAAGTGGAATCACTCAGAATGTCGATGACCTTTTGCAGAGCCACACAGCAAGAACAATGCTTGCAAACTCAGAGTTTATCATTATGCTGAATCAGGCGTCCACAGACAGGCTTGAGCTTGCAAAACTCCTGAATATTTCCGACCTCCAGATGTCCTATATCACGAATGTGGAAGCAGGACACGGACTTATCAAGGTGGGAAGTTCTCTTGTACCGTTTGCAAACAAATTCCCTAAGAACACGAAACTTTATAAACTGATGACGACCAAGCCAGGCGAAGCGTAAGGAGGGATTACAATGTCTAAAATTCAATTTCGCAATGCTGCACACAGAGATTTTGTATTAGAAAATTTGGATAAGTGCAAAGTCAACGACTGCTATCACAGAGCATTTTTCTATGTGATGGGCATTTCAGAAGAAACGAGAATGAATATCGGAAAGATGTTTGATTTCAAGAGGGACTGTATCATACCGGAAGGTATGCACGGCGGTTGGCAGACCAGTGGCACAGTCAAGGTCTGCCACCTTGCCTTTAATCTCTGGAATGGATTTACGGAAGAAGGCAGGGAAAATCTCTATACACCGGAGGAACTGTTCTGTTGTGGATATGCTCCGTATTTCATGGAGGGTATCAAGTTGAGGTATCCGGAGTATTGCAGAGATTTGACTCCACCTAAGAGAAATGATATGGAAAGGTAAGAGAAAATGAGCAGAAAAATCTATATTATTATTGCGATTGGTGTTTACGGTAGTGTTGTCTGTAAGCACCTTCTTTATTATCCGTAATCACATTGACTCTGCCAAGCAGAATGAAGTCTATGATAACCTTGCGGAGATTGTGCAGGACGAGCCGCCAAAGGAAAATGAGGGCGTGACGTTTTCGGAAGATAAGGACTATCTTGCGGAATATCTTGAACTCTATCGGCAGAATGAGGATATGGTGGGTTGGATAAAGGTTGAGGATACCAATATCAACTATCCGGTCGTGCAGTCTGTAAATGAGCCGAACTTCTACCTGAAGCACAAGTTTGATAAGACCTATTCCGCTTATGGCTGTCCATATGTGCAGGAAAATTGTGATGTGCAGAAACCTTCAGACAACATCATTATATACGGACACCATATGAATGACGGTTCGATGTTTACGGGACTGATGAAGTACAGAAACAAGAGCTTTTGGAAAGGTCATAAGACGATTACCTTTGATACACTGACGGACAGACACCAGTATGAAGTGATTGCAGTCTTTAAGACAGTCGTTTATACAGACAGCTCCGATAGCTTTAAGTATTATGAGTTTACGGACGCAGAAAATGCGGCAGAGTTTGATGCGTATGTTGCTAAGTGCAAGGAACTTTCTTTGTATGATACCGGAGTATCGGCAGAATATGGCGACAAGCTTATTTCTCTTTCTACTTGTGAATATTCAAGAAACAATGGCAGACTTGTTGTTGTCGCTAAGAGAGTGGATTAAAACCCACTCTCTATTATTTTCGAGGAAGGAGGAAACCGATGGCTGATATAAAAACAAGAGATACAAGCAAAGGTACAATCAAGACCATAAATAAGGCGGCAGTTGCTACGGAGCGAATGAAGAAAGCCTATGTGATGACGAAAGATAAGGCAGAACATTCTACCAATGCTTCGGAAAATTCCGCAGAGGAATATGCTTCCGATAAAATCGAAGCGGCAACGGATAGGACTGTTCACGAAACAGCATACCGTGCGGATAAGTCGGCAGATGGGGTGTGCGTGAAACAAGACAGAATTATCAGAAAGCCAAAACAGGAATTGAGAATTTCAAGACCAAGCGTGCAGAGAAGCAGCTTCAAAAACAATCGGTCAATCCTGTCGGAAAACAGAGCATCCGAACTCTGGAGCGTACGGAGAAAACAATTAAACAGTCTGCAAGGTCAGCAGGAAATACGACAGTCAAGACCGTATCGAAAGGTGCGACCAATACTGTTCAAAGGTCGGTTAAGACCGCAGAACAAACGGCAAAGACTTCTATTAAGACCACAAAAGAAGCTGCCATTATAGCACAGAAAACAGCAAAAACAACAGCCAAAGCAACACAGAAAGCAGCTCAGACGGCAAAGAAAGCGGCGAAAGCCACAGCAGATACCGTTAAAGCCACAGCGAAAGCTACTGTTGCGACAGTCAAAGCGATTATTGCAGGGACAAAAGCACTTGTAGCAGCAATCGCAGCAGGCGGTTGGATAGCGGTGCTGATTATTATGATTGTCGTGTTGTTTGGTGCTGCCGTAGCAATGTTTGGAGGAGGGAGTGACAGTAATTCCTATACTCCGGTAAGTGCAGAGGTAGAAGCCTATGAACCTATCATACAGAAATATGCCAAAGAGTACGGCATTCCTGAGTATGTAGAACTTATCAAGGCGGTAATGATGCAGGAAAGCGGTGGCAGGGGACTTGACCCTATGCAGGCAGCAGAGGGCAGTTTCAATACAAAGTATCCGCATGAACCCAATGGAATTAAAGACCCTGAATATTCTATCCAGTGTGGTGTTCAGGAATTGAAAGCGGCTCTTACCTCGGCAGAGGTGGAAAGTCCGATTGATATGGAGCATATTAAACTTGCCCTGCAAGGCTACAACTTCGGTAATGGGTATATTTCTTGGGCAAAAACAAATTATGGTGGATATTCCTATGCCAATGCAGTAGAATTTTCGACAATGCAGGCTTCCAGACTTGGGTGGAGCAGTTATGGAGATACGCAGTATGTCGCTCACGTTCTGAGGTACTATCCGTATGGGCGAGCCTTTACTGCCGGAGGTAATCAGGCGATTGTTGAGGTTGCCTTGACACAGTTAGGCAATCAGGGCGGACAACCTTACTGGAGTTGGTACGGTTTTGACAGCCGAGTGGAATGGTGTGCCTGCTTCGTATCTTGGTGTGCTGACCAATGCGGATATATTGAAAGCGGACTTGTTCCTAAATTTGCAGGTTGCGTGGACGGTGCAAACTGGTTTAAGTCAAACGGGAAATGGCAAAGCCGCACTTATGAACCAAAGACGGGAGATATTATCTTCTTCGATTGGGAGGGCGACGGTACAACAGACCACGTTGGTATCGTAGAGAAGTGTGAGAATGGCACAGTTTATACCGTAGAGGGCAACTCAGGCGATGCCTGCAAGCAAAGACAGTACACAGTCGGAAGCAGCAATATCTATGGATACGGTATTCCGGCATATTAAAAATTCCAGACGGTGTATGGAAAATTGAAAAGATGGCTGCTCAGTTGAGTAGCCATCGGGTACATTATGAGAAATCGGTTGTTTCTCTGTTATTCAGGAAAATATGGTGTGTGTGATAAGTGAAGCTGAAAAGCATATCAGCATCTTCTTTTTTGCCATCTAAAAAGGAAATATCATCGGCAAGGATAAACAACATTGCTAGCAGCTTCTTAATATATCCGTTGTAGCAACCGTAATCAAGATAGATGTGTGCTACATAACCTTCGCTAAATTCTTCTAAATCTACATCAATTTTATAGGTGTTAGATAATTCTTCTACGGTTTTAATGAACTTATCTTTATTGGCGATTCTTTCTTCATCAGGAACACTTTTGCGGTTCTTTCGCATATATTCAAAGAAATCACAGACTTGTGAAATAGCGGCATCGTAATCAGCATCGTCTTTGGATTCTGTATCAGAATTCATGAACTTATATTTCTTGAAACGCTTACTGAATATTATTTTTCTTTCTTCCATTCCTTATTACCCCTAAGTTTTTTTGGAGATTGTTTAACTTGGCTCTTGGGTTGTGATTTGTTTTTCGCCATTAACAATCGTGAATTACTACTTTTATAGTATAACATAAAAATAGTTGGGAATCATCACTAATAGTTGGTTTGACTTCCTTTGGGTGCGTGTGATTTGAAAACGACTTAACCTATACTATTAGTTATGAAAACACACTAAGGGAGGTGATGTGATGAAGCTCGATACAATCGGCAAGAATATAAGAAAGTTCCGACTTGCGAGGAAATTACGCCAAGAAGATTTGGCTGAGAAAACAGATTTGACAACAAATTATATTGGTATGGTTGAGCGTGGAGAGAAAATTCCGTCACTCGAAACTTTCATAAAGATAGTAAATGCTTTAGGTGTATCATCGGATATGGTTCTTACAGATGTTCTGGAAACGGGATATACAGTCAAGAACTCAATGCTGAATGAGAAGCTTGAAAAACTTGTTCCTGAAGATAGAAACAGAATTTATGAAGTCATAGATACACTTGTGAAGCAATCAAAGCAAATACTTCCATAAAACACAGAAGTTCGTCCTAATCGACGAGCTTTCTTTTTTTGCTTTGAATCACTTTGCTGTTAGGTGTTAGTAAAAAATGACACCTAATCAATGACGAGTTGCGAATAAACGTCCGTATCTTGAAAAAATAGATTATTTATGGTATGATGTTAATCGAGTAACTGTAACCAGAAGAAGCGGAGAATACAAAGGAGAGTTACAGATGAGAATAAGCTATAATAAACTTCAAAAACTTATGATTGATAATCAGATGAAAAGACAGGATTTAATGCGTGCAGCAGAAATTTCATCATCTGTTGCGACGAAGTTGAATAAGAACGAAACAGTATCTCTCGATGTCCTTATGAGAATTTGTAAAGTGTTCCATTGCGATATTGGAGATATATGTGAAGTTATATTAGATGAATAGAAGGAACATTGCTTCCAAGATCAAAAAATAAAACTGGATATTAAAAGATTTAATGTACCACCAAAAGGGTGAATTAGATGGTAGAAGAAACATATAGTGCAGGATTGATTTCCCAATCATTCTGGTTTGTTGAAATGAAGAAAGTCATCAAACTGATTGATGATGGAAAGTCCGAAGAAGAAATTAAAAAAATGTGTATAGAAGAAAATCTTTTTTGGTGCGGCAAAAGAGTATCGAGCCAAAAGGATATATGGATACATTTGGAATAGAGCCAAAAGATTGGATAAGACACTGATTGACTTGTTTTGTACTTCTGACTTGGCAACCCAAAAGGTAATCAATTTGATTGCCATTCTCAGGTCAGACCGATTGTTCTTTGAATTTATGTTTGAAGTGTACCGTAAAAATATATTTGGTATTCCAGTAATCGAAGACGCAGATGTAAATATTTTTTTCAAGAATAAAGAAATTCAAAGTGAAGATATCGCAGCTTGGACGGATGGTACAAAACGCAGGCTTCGCTCGATATATTTTAACTATTTGACAGATGCGAATCTTTTAACGGTTGTTGATAAGAAGAAAACAATAACGCCACCAATTCTTGATATTGCTTTAGAACGTTATCTTGAAGCGTGTGGAGAGAGTGTAATTATAAAAGCAATTACGGGGGTGGACTAATGATGTCGCTTGACGAACGATAGATAAAGCAGAAGAAATGATACAAAAACCCTCGTTTAGAGAGAACAAAGGGTTAGGTAATGAAGTCGGATACTATATCTTTGATTATCCGGCTGAAAAGGAATTGTATATCCGTGAGAGGATAGAATACATCAAGAAAAAAAGTGAAAACTCAGATGATGATTTCAAAGTTGTAGTGTTTGACCTTTACAACATTATGATTGATATTCTTATCAAAAAGGATATTTAGAAAAGTGTTATCAGTTTGAAAAGACAAAAGGCTTTGAGAGAGTATCAAAATCCATCAGCAATATGTTGAGGATAACATCATCAGACAGTCTGATAGTGAATCATATCAGAGATAACACGCCTGAGAAAGCGGTTGTGTTTATTACTGGTATTGGAAAGTGCTATCCGATATTGCGTTCACATACAGTACTGAATAATTTACATCAGGTTATAGATAATGTTCCGGTAGTGCTGTTTTATCCGGGCAATTATGACGGTCAGGAACTGGTGTTGTTTGGAGAGATAAAGGACGATAACTATTACAGAGCATTCAAGCTCGTGGATTAAGAGGAGAGGAAATATGATTATCAAGAATATGTTTTCAAAGCCTATTGACAGAGATATTAAAGGCGTAATCAAAGTTGGACAGGATGACGATGCAAATATTAAGCAGGAGCTTGAAGAATATGTAGTGACAAGAGAACTTCAGAAGCATTTTTCTGATTTCTTTGCGAGCTATAAGAGAGGAATTACCGGAAATACAGACAAGATGGGCGTGTGGATTTCCGGCTTCTTTGGAAGTGGTAAATCTCACTTCCTGAAGATTTTATCCTATCTCCTTGAAAATAAAGAAGTTGGCGGTAAGAAAGCGA